>Ga0224512_10000221_pt1 | contig 61175 bp, 57 predicted proteins | sample SF_May12_sed_USG_4_FD_169103 | JGI IMG/M metagenome (GOLD analysis project Ga0224512, IMG submission 169103) | Sediment microbial communities from San Francisco Bay, California, United States - SF_May12_sed_USGS_13 | ecosystem: Environmental > Aquatic > Marine > Sediment | place: USA...
TCGCCAACTCGCGAGAGTGCGCTAATCGCAAAAAGCCGGTCTAAGTTCGGATTGTAGTCTGCAACTCGACTACATGAAGTCGGAATCGCTAGTAATCGCGGATCAGCTACGCCGCGGTGAATACGTTCCCGGGCCTTGTACACACCGCCCGTCACGCCATGGAAGCTGGGGGGACCCGAAGCCGGTGAGCTAACCGCAAGGGGGCAGCCGTCTAAGGTCAACTTAGTGACTGGGGCGAAGTCGTAACAAGGTAGCCGTAGGGGAACCTGCGGCTGGATCACCTCCTTTCTGGAACGCCGAGTAGCCCCGCAGTTCGCTGCGGGTGACGAATGGCCGTTCACAGGTCGCCCGCACTCCCAAGCCCTGTCCCACGTCGATTTGGTGTTGCCGCATCGCAGGATGCTCTTTGACAACTGACGGACGATATGGGTAGTGGGGTGTCGAGAATCGCACCGCAGTATGGTGTGTGCGTGATTGCTGGTTTTTTGGGATCAAGCAGCGTACGGCGCACGGTGGATGCCTTGGCACAGAGAGGCGATGAAGGACGTGGTAAGCTGCGATAAGCCTGGGGGAGCTGCATACGAGCTGTGATCCCAGGATTTCCGAATGGGGCAACCCGGCGTGGGGTAACCCGCGTCACGCCGCAAGGCGAGCGAACCCGGGGAACTGAAACATCTCAGTACCTGGTGGAAGAGAAAGCAACCGCGATCCCCCTAGTAGCGGCGAGCGAACGGGGGCCAGCCCAAACCGAAGGAGCTTGCTCCTTCGGGGTTGTGGGACCGCAACATGGGAGCACGAGACTAAGCCGAAGTGGCCTGGAAAGGCCCGCCAGAGACGGTGACAGCCCGGTAGGCGCTCGTCTACGGCCCCTAGCGGTATCCCGAGTACCGTGGGACACGTGAAATCCTGCGGGAATCCGGGGGGACCACCCTCCAAGGCTAAATACTCCTCTGTGACCGATAGTGCACTAGTACCGTGAGGGAAAGGTGAAAAGAACGCCAGGTGGCGAGTGAAACAGAACCTGAAACCGTGTGCCAACAAGCGGTGGGAGGGAGCACGTGGCTTCGGCTGCGCGTCTCCTGACCGCGTGCCTTTTGCATTATGACCTGAGGAGTTGCTCGTCGGCAGCAGGTTAAGGCCCTCAGGGCCGGAGCCAGAGCGAAAGCGAGTCTGAATAGGGCGCTTACGTTGCCGGCGGCAGACCCGAAGCCGTGGCGATCTACCCTTGAGCAGGATGAAGCGGCCGTAACAGGTCGTGGAGGTCCGAACCGTTGTGGGTTGAAAACCGCTCGGATGACTTGAGGGTAGGGGTGAAAGGCCAATCAAGCTCGGAGATAGCTGGTTCTCCCCGAAACATATTTTGGTATGGCCTCTGGAAATGAGTCCGCAGGAGGTAGAGCACTGGATGGGTTCGGGCGGCGTCAGCCGTACCTCCCCCAACCAAACTCCGAATGCCTGTCGGATGCTGCCAGGGAGACAGTCGGTCGGCGATAATGTTGGCCGGCGAGAGGGAAAGAACCCAGACCGCCTGCTAAGGCCCCGAAGTGACGGCTTAGTGTATCAAAGGATGTGGGCGTGCTGAGACAACTGGGAGGTTGGCTTAGAAGCAGCCATTCCTTTAAAGAGTGCGTAATAGCTCACCAGTCCAGCGCGGCCGCGCCGATAATGGTCGGGACTTGGAAGCCGTCCGCCGAAGCAGCGGACTCCATGCTTCGCATGGAGTGGTAGGGGAGCGTTCCCGGAGCGTCGAAGCTGGGGCGAAAGCCTTCCGGTGGAGCGACGGGAAGTGAGGATCTCAGGACGAGTACGCGAGAAACAGGGTGAAAACCCCTGTCACCGAAAGCCTAAGGGTTCCTGAGCCATGTCGATCAGCTCAGGGTTAGTCGGTACCTAAGGCGAGGCCGAGAGGCGTAGCCGATGGAAAACAGGTCAACATTCCTGTACCGATGCAGGTCCGTTTGAGTCTGAGGAGGGACGCAGGAGCGAGCTGCCCGTCGGATGGTGGAATATCCGATGTAAGGCGGTAGGCGGTCCCGGGTAGGCAAATCCGCCCGGGTAGCCGAGAGCCGATGCCGAAGGGGTTTTCGGACCCCGTCAAGGGGTGGTGCAGCACACTGCCGAGAAAAGCTTCGCAGACGAGGGCCTGTACCGACCGTACCGCAATCCGACACAGGTAGGCGAGGCGAGAAGCCTCAGGTGCTCGAGTGATTTACGGAGAAGGAACTCGGCAAATTGACCCCGTAACTTCGGGATAAGGGGTGCCGACGTTCGTTAGCGACTTCGCGTCGCGAGGCGGACGTTGGCCGCAGAGAATCGGGCCAAGCGACTGTTTAGCAAAAACACAGGTGCCTGCTAAAGCGTATTCCAAGCTGACGTATAGGCACTGACGCCTGCCCGGTGCCGGAAGGTTAAGGTGAGGGGTTAGCGGCTTCGGCCGCGAAGCTCTGAACTGAAGCCCCGGTAAACGGCGGCCGTAACTATAACGGTCCTAAGGTAGCGAAATTCCTTGTCGGGTAAGTTCCGACCTGCACGAATGGCGTAACGACTTGGCCACTGTCTCCTCCGTAAGCTCGGCGAAACTGCAGTATCGGTGAGGATTCCGATTACCCGCGACAGGACAAAAAGACCCCGTGCACCTTTACTACAACCTGTCATTGGACGTCGGCTTGGCATGCGTAGCATAGGTGGGAGTCGATGAACCGCCGGTTTCGGCTGGCGGGGAGACAACAGTGAAATACCACCCTTGTTTTGTTGACGCCCTCACCCGGTCGGTAACGCCGACGGGGACCGTGACTGGTGGGTAGTTTGACTGGGGCGGTCGCCTCCTAAAGAGTAGCGGAGGCGCACGAAGGTGCCCTCAGTGCGGTCGGTAATCGCACGAAGAGCGCAATGGCAGAAGGGCGCCTGACTGTGAGAGCGACAGCTCGAGCAGGGACGAAAGTCGGTCATAGTGATCCGGTGGTTCCGTGTGGACGGGCCATCGCTCAACGGATAAAAGGTACGCCGGGGATAACAGGCTTATCGCCCCCAAGAGTTCACATCGACGGGGCGGTTTGGCACCTCGATGTCGGCTTATCACATCCTGGGGCTGGAGAAGGTCCCAAGGGTCCGGCTGTTCGCCGGTTAAAGTGGTACATGAGCTGGGTTCAGAACGTCGTGAGACAGTTCGGTCTGTATCCGTCGTGGGCGTTGGAGTGTTGAGGGAGGCCGACCTTAGTACGAGAGGACCGGGTCGGACGGACCGCTCGTGTCCCGGCTGTCACGCCAGTGGCATCGCCGGTTAGCGACGTCCGGTAGGGATAACCGCTGAAAGCATCTAAGTGGGAAACCCGTCCCAAGATGAACACTCCTGGACCGTAAGGTCCCTAAAGGGCCGTGGGAGACTACCACGTTGATAGGCGGCAGGTGTAAGGCGCGCGAGTGCTTCAGCCGAGCCGTACTAATCGCCCGTGCAGCTTGATCTCTCCCTTTGGTATCCACGCACGCATCACCACTACCCATTCGTTCCGTTTGTCACTTCAGCCATGGCTGGTGACCAGCGCGACGGGGCCACACCCGTTCCCATCCCGAACACGGTCGTTAAGCCCGTCAGCGTCGATGGTACTTGGAGGGAGACCTCCTGGGAGAGTAGACCGTCGCCAGCCTCCACTTGCGAAGCCCGCACCGAACCCTCGGTGCGGGCTTCGTCGTCTCGTCCCCCCGGAGCCCCCGCCCAGGGACGCGCCCCGGCAGGCCTGCGTCCCCGCCCGGCGTCGAGCCGGCGCCGGTCAGGGCCGGCGCCGAGCCCGCCGCCGTCTGGGTCGGGGATTGCGTTGCGGGTGGGATCGGGCTGATTGTGCAGAGCGCGCCGATGGGGTAGCCATGCACGAGTTGAGCCTCGCGATGGAGATCTGCCGGATTGCCGAGTCCCACGTGGAACCGGGGCAGGCGCGCCGGATCGTGGAAGTCGGGGTTGAGGTCGGTGACGACGCCGGCGTGGAGGCCGACAATCTCGCCTTCTGCCTCGAGGTGCTCCTCGGGCAGCCGCCGTTTGCGGGCGCGCGGGCCCGGCTGAACCGCCAGGTGGGCGACGTGCTGCGAGTCAGCTATTTGGAGGTCGAGGATGGCCGTGCGGACGATTGACGTACGCGAGCGGGTGATGGCGAAGAACGACCGGCTGGCGGCCGAGGTGCGGCACCGGCTCGCCGAGCACGGGGTGGCCGCGCTCAACCTCGTGTCGGCACCGGGGTCGGGCAAGACCATGCTGCTCGAGCGCACGCTCGAACGGCTCGGCGACGACCTGCGCATGGCGGTCATCGCCGGAGACGTGCAGACCCAGAACGACGCCGATCGGATCGCGCGCCGGACCCCGCGGCTCGTTCAGGCGGTCGTCACCGGCGGCGCGTGTCATCTCGATGCGCGGCAGGTGCTGACGGCCCTCGACGCCATCGACCTGGACGACACCGACATCGTCTTCGTCGAGAACGTCGGCAACCTCGTCTGCCCGGCCAGCTGGGATCTGGGGGAGGCGGCGAAGGTGGTGATCTTCTCGGTCACGGAAGGAGAGGACAAGCCGCTCAAGTACCCCAAGATGTTCCAGCAGGCCCGCTACGCGGTGCTCAACAAGATCGACCTCCTGCCGCATCTGTCGTTCGACCGGGACCTCGCGGTGCGGCACGCGCGCACGGTGAACCCGGACCTGCGGTTCTTCTTCACCTCGGCGCTGACGGGCGAGGGGCTCGACGCGTGGCTCGACTTCGTGCGAGCGACAGCGGCGCGCCCGGCACCCCGGTGAGGGCCGCTCGCCGGGACGCCGGGCGCTGACATGTTCGCCCGCCAGGAGCCTCACACCCCGAGCCGCTGCGGCACGGTCGCCCTCGCGGGACGGCCCAACGCCGGCAAGTCCACGCTCCTCAACGCGCTCGTCGGGGAGTCGCTCGCCATCGTCAGCCCCAAGCCGCAGACGACGCGCCTGCCCGTCATCGGCCTCTGGACCGAGGGGCCCGTGCAGCTGGTCTTCGTCGATCCGCCGGGCCTCCTCGATCCGCGCTACCTGATGCAGGAGGCGATGCTGACGGCGGCCCACGACGTGCTGCGGCGGGTCGATCTGGTGCTGTTTCTCCACCCCGCCGGAGCCGAGCCGGTCCCGACCCTGGCCAGCCTGCTGCCCGACGGGGCGGTGCCGCACGCCCCCGTGCTCACCGTCCGTACCAAGTGCGATTTGGTCGACGCCGTCCCCGCCGCGACGGCGGACGTTGCCTGGGTCTCGGCCCTTACCGGTCACGGGCTCGCCGAGCTCCGGACGACGTGCGCGGCGCACGCCCCCCCAGGGCCGTTTCGCTATGCGGAGGATGACCTCTCCACGCAGCCGGTGCGCTTCTTCGTGGCGGAGTTCGTGCGCGAGGCCGCGTTTGCTCACCTCGAGGAGGAGCTGCCGTACGCACTCGCCGCGGAGGTGGACGAGTTTCGGGAAGGCTCGGATCCCCTGTATATTCGGGTCGTCCTGTACACCGAGCGCGACTCCCAGAAGGGTATGGTCGTGGGGCGTGGCGGCCGCACGATCAAGCGGATCGGCACGGACGCCCGTCGCCGCATCGAAGCTTTTCTGGGCGTGGCGGTGTACTTGGAGCTATGGGTCAAGACGCTGCCCAAGTGGCGTTCGCAGCCTGCGAGCCTCGAGCGCTTCGGCTTTCACGTTCCGCCCCCGAGGTCACGATGAGTGTTCCCCCCGATCTCCTCGATATTCTCGTGTGCCCCAAGTGCCACGGTGATCTCGAGCATCGGCTGGAGCCCGACGAAGCGCTCGTCTGTCACGCGTGCCGCCTGACCTACGCCGTCGAGGACGACATCCCGATCATGCTGATCGATGAGGCGAAGCCCTTCTAGGCGCCTCGCCCTCGTTCTCGCCTGCGCGGCGCTGCCGTCGACGCTCGCCGCGCAGGACGAGCTCCCGGCATCGGGCGGAGCCGCGTTCCTCCTCGTGCCGGTCGGCGCGCGCGCGACGGCCCTGGGACAGGCGGCCGTCGCCGACGCCGGCAGCGGCGAAGCGGCGTTCTGGAATCCGGCGGGCCTCGCCACGCTGGGCGAGAGCGAGTTCGGCGCGCACTACGCCTCCACGTTCATCTCCAACAACGCCGCCCTCACGTTCCACGTGGTCAACCGTCACCTCGGGACCGTTGGGATCGCGGCCTACCTCGTGGACTACGGGTCGCAGGACGCGGTGCCCGGCGGCGGCGGGCCACCCACGGGACGCAGCGCGTCGAAGAACGTCGAGCTCATCGCCTCCTATGCGACGGACGTGGGCCGCACGGTCGCGCTCGGGGTCAGTTACAAGCTGATCCAGTTTCGCCAGGAGTGTCAGGGCGACTGCGGGACGCTGCGGTCCCTGACCGGGACCACCCACGCCGTGGACATCGGCGCGCAGATCGTGCTGGGTGGGGGGGACGCCCTGCGCCTCGGCGTGGCCGTGCGCCACGCGGGCTTCAAGCTCCAGCTCGAGAATCGGGACCAGGCCGATCCGCTCCCGACCCACGTCGCCGTCGGCGTGGCCTATCGTCTCCCGCTGCCCGAGAGCCTCACCCGGGAAGCATTGGGTGCACGCCTGCTGGTCGATCTCCAGGACGAATGGGGCGAATACCAGGATCCCGACGCGCGGGTGGGGCTCGAGTTCGCCTACGCCGACCTCGTGCAGCTGCGTGCCGGGTACGCGTTCGTCGAGTCGGCGGCCCGCGGCCCGTCGATCGGGATCGGACTCCGGCTCGAGCGGGTGATGATCGATTTCGCTCGCGTCTTCTATGACTCGGGCACCTTCGACGAGCCGGTCTACCTGTCGCTGCGGGTGCAGCTCTGACGTGCGCCGCGGTCTGGCGTGGGTCGCGGGTCTGGCGGCGGCGGTGGCCCTGTCACCGCCACCCGCGGCGGCCCAGGACGCCGATGCGACTGACGAGGGCGTCCCCGGCGCCAGCCCGGCCTGGCGCGTGGTACAGAGCCCCGAGCGCGCCACGTGGGTGCGGCCGCTGGCGTCGGCCCTCGTCCCGGGAACCGGGCAGCTCCTCGCCGCCCGGGAGCGGGGCGCACTCTATCTCGTCGCCGAAGCGTTCTTCCTGACCCGGTTTCTCGCGCGGAACGCGGAGGGGCGGCGCGAGCGGGAGCGCTACCGCGAGCTGGCGCTGGTGGTCGCGCGGGGACCGTTCGGCGCCCTCGTTGCCGACACCACGTTCGAGTACTACGAGCAGATGGCGAAGTTCGTCGAAAGCGGGCCGTTCGACACCGACCCGGGACCGCTGGTCCAGCCCCCGACCGACGAGCGCACCTACAACGGCCAGATCTGGGCGCTCGCCCGGCGCACGTTCTTCGTCGACCCGGATGCGCCGCCGCCCCCGGACTCGCCCGAGTACGAGCGGGCGCTGGCCTTCTACCGGGAGCGCGCCATCGGGCCCAACTTCGAGTGGTCCTGGCGCAATGCCGGACTGGAGCAGGATCTGTTTCGGCAGACCATCCGGCAGAGTGACGAGGCCTTCCGGCAGGCGTCGCAAGAGCTCGGGCTCCTGCTCGCGAACCACGTGCTCAGCGCCGTCGACGCGTTCATCTCCGAGCGCCTGTCACGATCCGGGCGGGACGTCACCGTCACGAGCGGGATGCGCGTCCTCCCGGGTTGGGGGCGCGGACTCGACTTCGCGGCCAGTGTGCGGATCGCCTTCTGAGTCATTTGACTTCCGTTGGGGCGACTCCTAAGTTTTTTGCGGACTTAAGATTACGAGCGAGAGCCATCGAGTGCGGACGCGTCCGACCGTAGTGTATTTCGCGCCGGCGGGGCGTATCGTGCCCGACCTGGTTGCGGCGTGGGTGGAGGGGCGGGGACTGCCGCTGCTGCACTATGCCGAACGGCAGGCGGTGGAGATGCTCGCGCTGCGGAGTCTGCCGGCGCTGATTCTCGTGGCGGCAGAGCTCGAAACCGAGGGCCGTGCCCTCTGTGGGCAGCTCAAGTCCGATCCCTATACCGGCATCATCCCGGTAGCGGTCTTGGCCGGGGGGCATGGGTCGGATGCCACCCGCGCCTGGTTCGAGGCGGGCGCGGACGAAGTGATCACCCCGCTCTTCGAGCCGGCGGAGCAACGGGCGCGGCTCGACGCCCTGCTGATTCGCGCACAGACGTCCGTCTCCGTGCATCCCTCCACGCGGCTCGCCGGCACGACGGAAATCGAGCGGGAGATCCGGCGGCGCATGGATGGCGGCCGTCCGTTCGCCGTGTGCTACGCGGACCTCGATCACTTCAAGGAGTTCAACGACCGCTATAGCTACTACGACGGCGACCGCGTGATCTACCTGCTGTCGCGCATGCTCCGCGACGTCGTGCGGGGCATGTGTCCCGACGACGCGTTCGTGGGCCACATCGGCGGTGACGACTTCATCTTCATCTTGCCGACCGAACGGGTCCACGAGATTTGCGCGGAAGTGATCGGCGTGTTCGACACGTTGGTTCCGTTTCAGTACTCTGAACAGGACCGTCGGGCCGGGTACTACTTCGGCAAGGACCGCCGGGGCCAGCTGTACCGCGTCCCGCTCATGACCCTGTCGATCGGGATCGTCACGAATGAGCGCCGCCATTTCGCGCATCCGGCGCAGGTGAGCGGTCTCGCGACCGAGATGAAGAGCTATGCCAAGACGCTGCCGGGGTCCGTGTTCGTGGTGGATCGTCGCCACGATGAGACGCCGGATCCGGCGTAGGGAGGATCGGAAGTCATGAACGTCCGCTGTCCCTCGTGTCGGACGGTGTATCGTGTCGATCCGGCGAAGGTTCCGGAGGCGGGTATCCGGGCGCGGTGCACGAGCTGCGGCGCCACGATTCCGGTGCGCCGGGAGGCCGCGAGCCAGGTCGGCGCGGTGGGGCAAGTGGGCCCGCAGCGGCTCGAGGCACCGGTCCAGGCGGCGGTCGCCCCGCGGCCGGCCCCCCCACCCGCGGTGCCGGCCCCGCCACGGCCGGCGCCCCAGGCCCCCGCGCGCCCGCCGGCCGCCCCGCTCGCCGCGGAGGTACCGGTAGCGGCGCCGCGCCTGACCCAGCCGTTCATTCCGCCACGCGCGCCGCAGCGGCCGGCCGCCCCGAGCCCCCAACCGGCGCCCCGGCCGGCAGCCCCGTGTTCCGCCCCACGCCGGGGCAGCCGGTCATGAAACCGCCCGTTCCGCCGGCGCCACCCGCCGCCCCGCGCCCCGTCACCGCGACCCCCGCGCCCGCGAGCGCGCCCCCGCCGGTGAGCACGCCCAAACCGGTGAGCGCACCCACGCCGGTGGCCCCGGCGGCGGCGCCGCCGCGCAAGCCCATCAACCCGTTCCTGCAGCAGGATCCGCAGCAGAAGGCCCGTCGGCTGGCGCGGGCGCTGGTCTCGGACATGATCGTCTACCAGCCCGACAAGCGGCAGCGGGCCTTGGCGGAGGGGAACCTCAAAGAGGCGTTCGAGGAGGAGATCGAGAAGAGCTGGGAGGAATACGTCGAGCAGGTGGGCGAAGAGCTGGCTACGTCGACGGCCTACTGGCGGGAGGCGCTGAACGAGATCCTCGCGGGTGGGCGCCCCGTGTTCTGATCCGCTGTTCCCAAGCCTCGACGGGGCTTATATTTCCCTGACATCCGAGCCGTCCTTCCGACCCCCGGAGGCGACGGCTCGACTGCATACGGCCCCGAGGGGAGACCAGCGCCGTGATCGAGACGAATCTTCAGGATCGGCTGGACGAGCTGCAGCAGGGACTGGACGAACTCCGAGGTTATCTTTGACCTCGATGCCAAGCTAAACCGACTCGGCGAACTCGAAGCGCGCATGATCGCGCCGGGGTTCTGGGACCAATCGGATCGCGCGCGCACGGTCGTCGAGGAGGCCCGGCAGCTCAAGCGCTGGATCGAGCCCTACCAAGACCTGGTGCAGCGCGTCGCCGACGCGCGGGAGCTGGCGACCCTCAACGCGGACGAGCCGGACCCCGCGATCGGAGCAGGCCTGGTGCAGGAGCTTGCCCGCGCCACGACCGATCTGCACGCGCTCGAGCTTCGCACGATGCTGCGCGGCCCGGACGACCAGCGGTCGGCCCTGCTCACCATCCACCCCGGGGCCGGCGGGACCGAATCGCAGGACTGGGCCGAGATGCTCATGCGCATGTACACGCGCTGGGCCGAGCGGCATGACTACACGGTCCGGATTCTCGACCTGGTGGCCGGCGAGGAAGCCGGGATCAAGTCCACGACCCTCGAGATCACGGGTGACTACGCGTACGGTTACCTGAAGGCCGAAAAAGGGGTCCACCGGCTGGTGCGCATCTCGCCGTTTGACGCGCAGGCCCGGCGGCACACGTCGTTCGCCTCCGTGTTCGTCTATCCGGTGGTCGATGACACCATCGAGATCGAGGTGCGGGACGAAGACATCGAGATGGAAGTGTTCCGGGCCTCGGGCGCGGGCGGGCAGCACGTCAACAAGACCTCGTCGGCGGTACGTCTGCGCCATCTGCCCTCCGGGATCGCGGTGTCCTGCCAGCAGGAACGGAGCCAGTTCAAGAACCGGGCGGTGGCGCTCAAGATGCTGAAGGCCGCGCTGTATCAGCGGGCCATCGAGGAGCAGGAGAAGAAGAAGGCCGAGCTCGAGGCGACCAAGACGGACATCAGCTGGGGGAACCAGATCCGGTCGTACGTCTTTCAGCCCTACACGATGGTCAACGATCACCGCACCGAAATGAAGGTGGGGGACGTGCAGGCCGTGATGGACGGCGAGATCGACGACTTCATCGAGACCTTCCTCAAGAAGTTCGGGGGGAAGGCGGCGTGAGCGAGGTCGTGCGGTCTCGCGTGGAGCTCGCGCGACGGGAGGCCCTGCAGGCGCTCCGGGACCGCGGCGTCGAGCCCTTCGCGTATCGCTTCCAGCGGTCGCACACGGCCGCCGAGGCGCTCGCGGCGTTCGACGCGGAGCGCGAGGCCCCGGTCCGGGTCGCCGGTCGTCTCGTCGCGCTGCGGGGACACGGCAAGACGACTTTTGCGCACCTCGAGGACCCCACGGGCCGGATCCAGCTGTACGTGCGGCGCGACGAGCTGGGAGCCGAGGCCTACGAGGTGGTGCAGCTGCTGCATGTGGGGGACGTCCTCGGGGTTGAGGGCGCCGTGTTCCGCACGCGCACCGGCGAAATCACGATCCGCTGCCGGGCGGTCACGGTGTTGGCCAAGGCCCTGCGGCCGCTCCCGTACGGGAAGGCCGATGCCGAGGGCGAGGCGCATGGCGCGCTGGCCGATCCCGAAACGCGGTATCGCCAGCGCTACGCGGATTTTGCGGTGCACCCCGCGGTGCGCGACGTCTTCCGGGTGCGCGCGGCCCTGATCGGCTACCTGCGCCGGTTCCTGGACGAGCGGGGGTTCCTCGAGGTGGAGACGCCCGTCCTCCAGCCGATCTACGGTGGGGCCATGGCGCGTCCCTTCGTGACGCAGCACCACGCCCTCGACCGGCGCCTCTATCTGCGCATCGCCACCGAGCTGTATCTCAAGCGGTGTATCGTGGGCGGCTTCGAGCGCGTGTACGAGATCGGGAAGGACTTTCGGAACGAGGGGATCGACCGGCTGCACAACCCCGAGTTCACGATGCTCGAGCTGTACCAGGCGTATGCGGACTACGAGGACATGATGCTCCTCACCGAGGAGATGGTGTCGGGGGTGGTGCAGTTGCTGTACGGAGCGACGCGCCTCGACCGGTTCGGGGTGACCCTGGACTTCGCGCGGCCCTGGCCGCGGCTCACGTATCGCGACCTGGTCCGGACGCACGCGGGCGTGGACCTCGCGTCCGCCGACGACGCGGCCCTCCGGCGGGCGGTGGCGGGGCGCGGAAGCGATCCGGCCGGCATGAGCCGCGCCAAACTGATCGACGAGGTGTTCAAGGAGTTCGTCGAGCCGCGCCTGCAGGCGCCCACGATCGTGCTCGATTTCCCGATCGAGCTTTCGCCGCTCGCGAAGCCGAAGCGGGGCGACCCGACGCTGGCCGAGCGGTTCGAGTTCTTCGCGCTCGGTCGAGAGTTGGCCAACGCGTTCAGCGAGCTCAACGATCCGGACGATCAGCGCGCCCGCTTCGACGCGCAGGTGGCGGCCCGGGCGGCCGGGGACCAGGAAGCCCAGGTGATGGACGACGACTACGTCCGGGCTCTGGAGTACGGGCTCCCGCCGACGGGCGGCATGGGGTTGGGCATCGATCGCCTGGTGATGATCCTCGCCGAGCAGTCGTCGATCCGCGACGTGATCCTGTTCCCGATGCTGCGAGCCGAGGAGTGAGACGCCTCGAGGTGGCGATCGCCGCCCGGTACCTCCGCAGCCGGGGCTCGACCCGCATGGTCTCGCTCATCACGTTCATCGCGACGAGCGGGGTCACCGTGGGAGTGATGGCGCTGATCGTCGTTCTCGGTGTGATGAACGGCCTGCAGCACGACCTGCGGGAGAAGATCCTGGTCGCCAGTCCGCACCTGCGCCTGCTCACGTTCGGCGAGGGGCTGCGTATGGACGCGTGGCGGGAGGTCCTCCCGCGCGTGCGGCAGGAGACGGCCGTGGTCGCGGTGGCGCCGTTCGTGCTGAGTCAGGGGCTGCTCTCGGGCGGTCACGACTACGCCGAGGGGGCCTACGTGCTCGGGATCGAGCCGGATACGGGGGACGTGGCGGTGACCCGGCTCCCTGGGGCGTTCGTCCGTGGGGATCTCACCTTCACGACGACCCGCGACGACGTGGACGGCGGAATCGTGCTGGGCAGTCGCCTGGCGGAGCGCCTCATGGCGTTCCCCGGGGCCATGGTGACCGTCATCGCGCCGGCCGGCAGCCGGTTCAACTCCGCGGTGGGCGCGTTCGTGCCGAAGTACTGGCAGTTCGAGGTCACGGGGTACTTCGAGACCGGTATGTACGAGTACGACAACGGCTACGCCGTGCTGCCGCTGGCGGCGGCCCAGGCGTTCGCCGGCCTGGGCGACGCGGTCACGGGGCTGGAGCTCCGCTTGCGCGATCCCACGCAGGCGCCCCTCGTCGGGCGGCGGCTGGAGGAGGCTCTCGGGTACCCCTACCGGGCTCTCGACTGGCAAACGCAGAACGCATCGCTGTTCTCCGCGCTCCAGCTCGAGAAGCTCGCGATGGGATTGATCCTGCTGCTCATCGTCGTCGTGGCGGCCTTCAACATCGTGAGCACGCTCACGATGGTGGTCACCGACAAGACGCGCGAGATCGGGATTCTGCGGGCGATGGGACTGTCCGCCGCGGGGATCCGCCGCATCTTCGTCCTGCAGGGCGCCGTGATCGGTGTGGTGGGCACTGCCCTTGGCAGCGGCCTGGGGCTGGCGGTGGCGCGGTTCGTGGACCGCAGCCAGTTGATCCGGCTCGATCCGACGGTCTACTTCATCGACCGGTTACCGGTGCGCGTCGATCCGGTCGATGTGGCGATCGTCGTGCTCGCGAGCCTGGTCGTCGCCGTGGTGGCGACGCTGCACCCGGCGCGGCGGGCGGCGCTGCTCCACCCCGTCGACGCGATTCGGCACGAATGAGCGCCGTGCTGGAGGGCCGGGCGCTCCGGAAGGTGTTCCGCGGCGGCGATGAGAGCCTGGTCGAGGTGCTGAACGCCGTTGACCTGGAGGTGTATCGGGGAGAGATGGTCGCGATCGTCGGCGCGAGCGGAGCGGGCAAGACGACGCTGCTGCACCTGCTCGGCGCGCTCGATGCGCCCACGAGCGGCGACGTGACGCTGGACGGCGTGGCGTACGCCGGGCTGACGCCGGTCGCGCGCGACCGGCTGCGCAATCGGGAGATCGGGTTCGTGTTTCAGTTCCACCACCTGTTGCGGGAGTTCACGGCGCTCGAGAACGTGATGATGCCGCTGCGGATCGCTGGGCGACCGAGCGCCGAAGCGCGCAGTCGGGCGGAGGTCGTGCTCGCACAGGTGGGCCTGGCGGGTCGGATGACCCATCGCCCCGCGCAGCTGTCGGGCGGGGAGCAGCAACGCTGCGCCGTGGCGCGCGCCATCGTCCACGACCCGAAGCTGGTTTTGGGGGACGAACCGAGCGGGAATCTCGATTTCGCGCACAGCCGGCAGCTGCACGACCTGCTGGCCGGGCTGGCGCGCACGCTCGAGACGACGCTGGTGGTCGCGACGCACAACCGCGACCTGGCCGAGCGGGCCGACCGCGTGTTGTGGCTGGAGCACGGCCGCCTCCGCCCGGCCACGGCCGCCGAGGCGATGTCCTGATGCGGTGCGACCAGTGCGGCGAGCGGCCCGCGGCGATTCATCTCACGCAGATCGTGGACAACACGGTCTCGCAGCAGCACCTGTGCGAGGTGTGCGCCGCCGAGAAGGGCGTGCAGACCGAGGCCAGCGTGGCCAAGTTCCCGCTCTCCGATTTCCTCGCGTCCATGGGGAAGACGGTCGGGCCGGCGGCGCCGGCGGCCAAGGAAGGAGGGCGCTGCGCCTCGTGTGGGGCCACCCTGGAGGATTTTCGCGAGACGGGGCGCTTGGGCTGCCCCGACTGCTACCGGACGTTCGAGGCGCATCTCCGCACGCTGCTGCGACGGGTGCACGGCGCCAGCCGGCACGTGGGTGAGCCGTACGTCGTCGCGACCGCCGGGGGAACGCCCGAGGCGGACGCCGACGACTCCGATGTCGACGGCCTGCGCGAGCAGCTGCGCCGCGCCGTGGACGCCGAGAACTTCGAATTGGCCGCGCGGCTGCGCGACCAGATCCGCGGGATGGAATGACGCTCGACCTCGATCTGCTGCCAGACGGCGGTGTGCCGTGGCTGGACGCGAGCGGTCCCGATGCCGCGATCGTGCTGTCCACTCGCATCCGGCTCGCCCGCAACCTCCAGGGTCACGTGTTCACACCGCGCGCCGGGGATGGCCAGCGCGACGAGATCCTCACCATGGTGGTGGCGGCCAGTCGCGCGACCCCGCGGCTCGAGCAGGCCGTGGTGATCAACGTGGACCAGCTGGCGCGGCTCGAGCGGCAGCTGCTGCACGAGCGCCATTTGATTTCCAAGGAGTTGGCGGGACTCGAAGGGCCCACCGGCGTGCGCCACGGGGCGGCCCTGCTGACCACGGGCGACGTCGGGGTCATGATCAACGAGGAGGACCACGTCCGCCTCCAGGTCCTCATGTCGGGCTTCGCCCCGAGCCGCGCCTACGCCGAGCTGGAACGTGTCGATCGCGAGCTGGGGGGGTACGTCCCGTTCGCCTTCCATCCCGAGTTTGGTTACCTTACGTCCTGTCCCACCAACGCGGGGACGGGGCTCCGCGCGTCGGTGCTGATCCACCTGCCGGGCCTCGTGCTCACCAAAGAGATCGCCAAGGTGCTGCAGGGCCTCACCCAGGTGGGGCTCACGTTCCGCGGATTGTACGGCGAGGGCAGCGAGGTCGTCGGCAACTTCTTTCAGCTGTCGAACCAGACGACGCTCGGCAAGTCGGAAGAGGAGCTGTTGGATCACCTGGGCAAGATCGTGCGCCAGGTGATCACCTATGAGCTCCAGGCGCGTGAGGTGCTGCAGCGCAACGCGCCCACGGTCATCGCCGACAAGGTATGGCGGGCGTATGGCCTGCTGCGCTACGCGCGCAGCCTGTCGTTCGACGAGACGATGAATCTGCTGAGCGGTGTCCGACTCGGCGTGGGGCTGAACTTGATTGGCGACCTGAGTGTATACACCTTGAACAAGCTGCTCGTTTTCAGCCAGCCGGCCCACGTGGCCCGCCGCGCGGAACGCGCCCTGACGGATCCGGACCTTCCCGCGATTCGGGCGGACTTCGTGCGTGCATTGCTGGACGACGACGCGCAGCGCCGGCCGCGCAACGGGCCGGCGGCCGAGGCCTGAGCGAGACTGCCATGAACGGGTACAACTTCACGGATCGCGTGCGCAAGGTGCTGCAAATGGCTCGGGAGGAGGCGGCACGCCTCCATCACGAGTACGTCGGCACCGAGCACATCCTGCTTGGCCTCATCCGCGAAGGAGAGGGCGTGGCGGCCGCCGTGCTGACCAACCTGAGCGTCGATCTCGAGGACATTCAGCAGAAGATCGAGGAGACGGTCAAGAAGGGGAAAGCCCCGGCCGCCGCCGGACCGCCGGACCTGCCCTATACGTCCCGCGCCAAGAAGGTGCTCGAGCTCGCGATGAGCGAGGCCCGCGAGTTGAACCACTCCTACGTCGGCACCGAGCACCTGCTGCTGGGTCTGCTGCGGGAGGAGAAGGGCATTGCCGCGCAGGTGCTCACCGACGCCGGCGTCAGTCTCGAGCAGGCTCGGGCCGAGACCCTGCGACTGCTCGGCAGTGACGTGCCGCAGACGGCCAAGCCCGGGACCCAGGCCGCGCCGAGTGGGCGGGGCGAGAAGAAGTCGAAGACACCGGCGCTGGACCACTTCTGCCGCGACCTGACCGCCCTGGCGGCCGAAGCGCAGCTCGATCCGACGATCGGGCGGCAGAAGGAGATCGAGCGAGTCATCGAGGTGCTGTCGCGGCGAAAGAAGAACAACCCGGTGCTGATCGGCGAAGCCGGCGTGGGCAAGACCGCGATCGTGGAAGGGCTCGCGCAGCTGATCGCGGCGGGCAACGCCCCCGACTCGCTCCGCACGCACCGTGTGCTGGCGCTGGACATGGCCGCCGTGATCGCCGGCACGAAGTATCGCGGCCAGTTCGAAGAGCGCCTCAAGGCGGTGATGAACGAGATTGCACAGAACCGCAATGTCGTGCTGTTCATCGACGAGCTGCACACGCTGGTCGGGGCCGGCGCGGCCGAGGGCGCCATCGACGCGTCGAACATGCTCAAGCCGGCGCTGGCCCGCGGCGAGCTGCAATGCGTCGGCGCGTCGACCTTGAACGAGTACCGCAAGTACATCGAGAAGGACGGCGCGCTCGAGCGGCGCTTCCAGACGGTCATCGTGGATCCGCCGACGGTGGACGAGACCGTGGAGATCCTGAAGGGGCTGCGCCAGCGCTACGAGGATCACCATCGCGTCACGATTCCGGACGACACGCTGGACGAGGCGGCCCGCCTGTCCGAGCGGTACATCACCGACCGGTTCCTGCCGGACAAGGCGATCGACGTCATCGACGAGGCCGCCGCCAGGGCCCGGCTCGCCGCCCAGGTCCCGCCGGCGGATGTGGCCGAGCTCAAGGGGAAGCTGGAGCAGATCAATCACGACAAGGAGGAGGCCGTCCGCGACCAGAACTTCGAACGGGCGGCGGCGCTCCGCGACGACGAACGCGAGCTGCAGGGCGATATCCGGCGGCGCCACGAGGAATGGGACCGGGAGCGCGAGACGCATCGCCCCGTGATCGGTATCGAGGAGATCGCGTTCATCGTGTCGCGCTGGACGGGGATCCCGGTGACGCGGCTGCAGGAGGCCGAAACGCAGCGCCTGCTGCGCATGGAGGAGGAGATTCACCGGTCGGTCGTTGGCCAGGAGCAGGCGATCGAGGCCATCTCGCGGGCGATCCGCCGCTCCCGGGCCGGCCTGAAAGACCCACGCCGCCCCATCGGCAGCTTCGTGTTCAGCGGCCCGACCGGGGTCGGGAAGACGGAACTCGCCCGCGCGCTCGCCCGGTTCCTGTTCGCCGACGAGCAGGCGCTGATCCGGGTCGACATGTCGGAGTACATGGAGAAATTCTCGGTGAGCCGGCTGATCGGTGCCCCCCCCGGGTATGTGGGCTACGAAGACTCCGGGACGCTCACCAAGGCCGTCCGCCGCAAGCCGTACTCGGTCGTGTTGCTCGACGAGATCGAGAAGGCGCACCCGGATGTGTTCAACATCCTGCTGCAGGTGCTCGACGAGGGCCGGCTGACCGACAACTACGGGCGCGTGATCGACTTCAAGAACACCGTCGTGATCATGACCTCCAACGTCGGCGCCCGGGATATCGTGAAGAGCAAGTCCCTGGGGTTTGCCGAGCCCGACGCCGGCACGTCGTTCGAAAAGATGGCCGAGAAGGTCCGGGACGAGATCAACAAGGTCTTCAATCCCGAGTTCCTGAACCGGCTCGACGACGTCATCGTGTTCCACCCGCTGGACCGCACGCACATCGCGTTGATTGTGGACATTCTGTTCGTGCAGGTGGCGTCCCGGGTGGCCGAGGAGGGATTCGCGCTGCGACGGACTGATGCCGCCACCGAGTTTCTCGTGGAGCACGGGTACGACGAGCAGTACGGTGCCCGGCCGCTCAAGCGCGCCATTCAGCGCTACGTCGAGGATCCGCTCTCCGAGAAGATCCTGATGGGCGAGATCGGCAAGGGAGACGAGATCGAGGTGGACGTGGCTCCCGACGGCGACACTCTCACCTTCCGGGCGCTTTCCGGAACGCAGGCCTAGTTGCGCGGCGGCACGCTCCTGCTGGGTGCCGCGCTGCTCGGCGCGGTCTCGACCGTCCTGCCGGCGCAGGAACGCGGCGAGCTGACCACCGTGCTCGACAGCATCGCGGTGGTGGGGGCCCGGCGCGTGGCCGTCACCCGCATCCTCGCCGTCTCCGGCCTCCCCGTGGGCCAGGAGATCTCCTATCGGGACGTCCAGCGCGCGATCACGGCCCTCTACGAGACCGGCCAGTTCGACGACGTCCGCATCTCCCAGGGGGAAGTCGACGGACGCCGGATCCTCCAGATCGAGGTCGTGGAACGGCCGCAGCTGGCCGGCTGGAGCGTCCGTGGCGTGGAACGGCTGGGCGAGCGGTCGGTCCGGGGGAAGATTCGCCTGCAGGAGGGGCGTCCCTACGACCCGGCCGCCGTGCGGCGGTCCCTGGCGGCCGTCGACTCGCTCTACCGCCGCGAGGGCTACTATCGGGCCTCCATCCGGGCGCGCGAGCTGCCGCAAAGCGACGGCTCGCTGCGCCTGGTCTTCGATGTCGACGAAGGACGGCGGGTGGCCATCAGCCAAATCGTCGTCGAAGGCAACGAGGTGTTCGACGACGGCACGGTGGCGGGCCGCATGAAGACCGGCACCGAGGGCTTTTGGTGGTTCCAGCGCGGCGAATACAACGAGACCGACCTGGATCGCGATCTGCGCGAACGGCTGCCCGCGTTCTACGGCTCCCGGGGCCACATCGACTTCCGGGTCCGGCGCGACACGCTCCTCGTCAACGAGGCGACGGGGAAGGGGACGCTGGTGCTCGCGGTGGACGAGGGGGCGCGCTACGACGTGGGCTCCCTGGAGATCATCGGGAACCGGCGATTCTCCACGGAGCAGCTCGAGCAGTTCTACCCCTTCACCCCGACCGGCGGCGGGTTCCTCGGCCTCGGCGGGACGCGCGAGGGGCCGGTGGTGTTCGACGAAGAGAAATGGGACCGCGCGACGCAGGACGTCCGCACCCTGTACGGCAACAACGGCTACCTCTATGCCGACGTGCGACCGATCGTCACCCGCCGCACGAGCGGGGCCGGTGCCAACCTCGTCGACCTGCGGTGGCAGATCCTCGAGGGCGATCCGGCCACGATCCGGAGGGTGGACATCGTCGGGAACTCGGTGACGCACGAAAGCGTGATTCGGCGCGCCACCTTCCCGCTGGTGCCGGGAGACGTGTTCCGGCAGGATGCCCTCATCCGCGCCTATCAGAACGTGTCCAACCTCGGGTTCTTCCAGCAGCCGCTCGAGATTCCGCAGATTCAGCCGACGGAGAACCGGGTCGACGTGGACGTCGTGTTCCGGGTCGAAGAGCGACGGACCGGCAACATCAACTTCGGCGCCTCGGTCGGGCAGGGCACCGGGTTGGGTGGCTTCATCGGGCTGGACGAGCCGAATGTGCTGGGGCGCGGGAAGCGTATCCAGTTTCAGTGGCAGTTCGGCCGCAACATCTCCGACTTCAATATCACCTACAGCGACCCCGCGATCCGCGGGAGCCTGATCTCCGGGTCGCTCAACCTGCACAGTACGCGCCTGCGCTACACGATTGCCGACCTCGGGCGCATCCGGACCCGGGGGGGGAGCATCCAGGTGGGATTCCCGTTCTTCGGGTCCCGCTACACGCGCATGCTCACCACGTACACGATCGAAGAGTCCGACTACGACTCGCCGACCCTTTCGCCGCGGTTCAACTGCACCAACTGCCTGTTGTCGGCCGTGGGCGTGGCCCTCGTGCGTGACACGCGGGTGGACCTGCCGTTCGCCACGGGCGGCGCGTACCACGAGGCGCGGTTCTCCCTGAATGGCGGTCTGCTGGGCGGGGATGGCGCGTTCCGCCGCGCGACCTTCGAGGGCCGCTGGTACGCCCCGCTTGGGCAGCTCGGTGGGAGTCGGCCGGGCAGCAACCCGATCAAGTTCGTCCTCGCGCTGAAGGCCGAGGCCGGGTTCGTGTGGGGCGACGCGGGACCGCACTTCCGGCAACTGTTCGCGCTGGGCGGCACGCAGTACGGCGTTCAGTTGCGGGGCTACGACGAGTTCTCGGTCACGCCGGCCGGGTTCGACCCCGGGGCCAGCGGTTCCCGCGCGAATACCGTGGACGCGTTCGGGGCCTCGTACTTCACGTCGACGTCCGAGATCGGCATGCGGATCAGCCAAATGCTGTATCTCTCGGCCTTCTTCGATGCCGGCAACGTGTGGTCCACCCCGGGGCGCTTCAACCCGACCCGCCTGTTCCGGGGCGCGGGGCTCGGCATCGCCGTGGTCTCCCCCCTGGGCCCGATCGGCATCGACTACGCGTACGGGTTCGATCGCACGAATTTCATCGGCGATCCCGCGCCGGGCTGGAAGCTGCATTTCAAGCTCGGCAATATCTTCTAACCTCTGACGGCCTCCCCCATGACCCGATTTCGCCTTGTGTCGACCCTTCACGTTCTCGCGCTCACCGCGACGGCGGCACTCGTTGCCGCCCCGGCAGCGGCGCAGCAGCCCGCGGCCGCGTCCCGGTTTGCCTGGGTGAATTCCCAACTGATCATTCGGCAGGTGCCGGGGTACGCGCAGGCAGAGTCCACGCTGAACGCCGAAGTGGCCGGCTTCCGCGTCGAGGTGCAGCGGATGCAGACGCAGCTGGACTCCATGGTGCGCGTCTACGATCAGCAGCAGATCGCGCTGTCGCCGTCCAACCGGCAGGCCAAGCAGCAGGAAATCCGCGACATGCAGCAACGGCTCGAGCAGCGGTACGGCGAGTTGCAGAACCAGGCCGCCGAACGGGAGCGCGAGCTCGTGGCGCCGCTCGAAGAGCGCGTCAAGGGCGTGATCGAGGGGCTGCGGGCGGAACGGAACCTGCTGTTCATCTTCGATGTCGGAGCGCCGGGCAACAACATCGTGGCCGCCGACCGGACGCTGGACCTGACGGCGCTGGTCGTGCAACGGTTGCAGGCCGCGCAGTGACGCCGTGTCAGCGCGGGGCCTGACCGCGCGTAGAATCGCGGCGCTGGTGGGCGGGGAGCTGCTTGGCTCTCCGGATGTCCTCGTCGCCGGGGCCGCTCCGCTGCCGGATGCCGGTCCCGGCGACGTTTCGTTTCTCGCGACGGGCCGGCACGTGCCGGCCCTCGCCGCGTCGCGTGCCGGCGTCGTGCTGCTGGCCGCGGCCTTCCGCGGCGCGCCCGGCCCCCCGACACGCGTCGTGGTGGCCGACCCACGGGCCGCCCTCGCCACCGTGCTCGCCGCCCTCCACCCCGCGGCGCCCCCCAGGTGGGACGTGCACCCGACGGCCCGCCTCGGGCCGAGATGCCGGTGGCGCGGTCGGCTCGCGTTGGGACCCCACGCGGTGCTCGGCCACGACGTCCAGCTGGGTACGGACTGCCGACTAGGCGCGCACGTCGAGATTGCGGACGGGGCGCGACTGGGGGACCACTGCCGGCTCGATGACGGGGTCTCCATCGGGCCCGGCGTCGAACTCGGTCATCGGGTTGCCGTCCAGAGCGGCGCGCGCATCGGCACCGACGGCTTTGGATACGTGGCGGCAGAGGACGGGCACACCCGGCTCCCCCATGTGGGCGCCTGCCGCGTGGGCGACGACGTGGAAATCGGAGCCAACACGACCGTCGATCGCGGCTCGATTGGGGCCACGGTCATCGGGGCCGGCACCAAGATCGACAACCTCGTGCACGTCGCGCACAATGTGCGCATCGGCGCGCGGTGCGTGATCATGGCGCAGGTGGGGCTGGCGGGCAGCACGATCGTCGGGGACGACGTCCTGATCGCCGGGCAAGCGGGTCTGGCCGGACAGCTCCGCGTCGGAGACGGCGCCCGCGTGGCCGCGCAAAGCGGGGTGATCGGGGACGTGCGGGCCGGGGCGACGGTGTCCGGCTACCCGGCGCGCGACCACCGTGCGGTGCTGCGGCAAGCGGCGGCCCTTGCGCGTCTCACCCCGCATGTCGCCACCCTCGAACACCTGGTGCAGAGTCATGACGACCGCCTCCCGACGCACGCTCGCTAAGCCCGCCACGGTCACGGGGACCGGCCTGCACACCGGCCGACCCGCCACCGTGCGCCTGCAGCCGGCCGAGGCCGGCCACGGCCTCGTGTTCCGACGGACGGATGTCGCCGGGGCGCCGCCGATCCGCGCCCTGGTGGATACGGTGCGCTCGACTGACCGGGGCACGCTGCTGGGCGACGCCGACCACGGCGTGCAGACGGTCGAGCACCTGCTCGCGGCCAGCCACGCGCTCGGGCTCGACGATCTGCTGATCGACGTCGACGGGCCGGAGGTGCCGGCGGGGGATGGCAGCGCGGCCGATCTGTTTGCGGCACTCCAATCGGCCGGCGTCGTCGAGCAGGACGGGGAGCCGACGGTGTGGCGCGTGCAGGCGCCGCTCACCGTGCGTGAAGGGGAGGCCACCTATCTGGTGGCGCCGGGTGCCGGACTGCGGCTCACGGCCACGATCGAGTGGTCCCACCCGCTGATCGGGCGCCAGAGCCGCTGCGTCGACGTCACGTCCGCGACCTTCGGGGCCGAATTGGCGCGGGCCCGTACGTTCGGCCTTGCGCGCGAGCACGCGGACCTCGCCGCCCGCGGACTGGCGCGCGGCGCCTCACCGGCGGCGGCGATCGTGCTGAGTGACACGGGGCTCGTGGACGGCGCACTGCGCTGGCCCGACGAGTTCGTGCGCCACAAGCTGCTCGACCTCGTGGGAGACCTCGCCCTCACGGGCGGCCGCGTGGAGGCGGACATCGTCGCGTTCCGGCCCAGCCACGCGGGCAATGTCGCCCTCGCCCGCGTGCTGCGCCGCCTCGCGCACCCGACGGCTCCGCCCGCGCGCGGGATCGAGGACATCCTCGGCACGCTGCCGCACCGCTACCCGATGCTGCTGGTCGATCGCATCATCGAAGTCCACGGTCGCGAACGGATCGTCGGCCTCAAGAACGTCACGTTCAACGAGCCGTTCTTCCAGGGCCATTTTCCCGGGCACCCGGTGATGCCCGGCGTGCTCATCCTGGAAGCCATGGCGCAGGCCGGGGGCATGCTGCTGATGGGCGCAGTGGACGACCCGGCAGGGAAAGTCGTGTACTTCATGACGCTCGACAACGTGAAGTTCCGGCGGCCAGTGGTGCCGGGCGACCAGCTGCGGTTCGAGCTCGAGATGCTGCAGTTCCGCGGCCGCAACTGCCGGATGCGCGGAGTGGCGACCGTCGACGGCCAGCCGGTCGCGGAGGCCGAGATGGCGGCGCGCATCGTCGACCGGTGACCATCGCCCTCCACCCGACGGCGGTGGTGGACCCCGACGCGGACCTGGCGGCCGACGCCGTCGTGGGCCCGTACGCGGTGATCGGTCCCGGCGTCGTCGTTGGCGCGGGATCGGAGATTCAGGCACACGCCGTGCTCGAACGCGACGTCTGGCTCGGCCGCCACTGTCTCGTGGGGTACGGCAGCGTGCTCGGCAGCGCTCCACAGGATCTGCAGGACGCCGGCGTCGGGACGCGCGTCGAAATCGGTGACGAGACGCGGCTGCGCGAGTACGTGACGGTCCATCGCGGGACTCTGGCGTCCCAGGCGACACGCATCGGGGCCCGCTGCTATCTCATGAGCTACGTGCACGTCGCCCACGACTGTGTGATCGGGGACGATGCGGTCCTCGCCAACGCGGTGCAGCTGGCCGGCCACGTGCAAGTGGGGCGTCAGGCGTGGATCGGCGGTCAAACGCCCATTCACCAGTTCGTGCGGATCGGCGAGCACGCGTTCGTGGGCGGCGGCTCGCGGGTCCCCCAGGACGTCCCGCCCTACGCGCGCGTGGCCGGGGTTCCCCTGCGCCTCTACGGGGTGAACGTGCTCGGCCTGCGCCGCGCCGGCATCGCGCCCGACGTGCGGCTCGCCCTGCAGCGTGCCTTCCGCCTGCTGTTCAACTCCGATCTCACGACGTCCGCGGCCCTCGAGCGGCTGCGGGCCGAGCCCGATCGTCCGCGGGAAGTGGATCGCCTGCTCGAGTTCATCGCGGCGTCGCCCCGCGGCGTGCTGCGAGGCTGATGCCACCGACCGTCTACGTGTCTGCCGGGGAGCCATCGGGTGACCGCTACGCCGCCGGGGTCGCTCTCGCCCTCCGACGGGCGATGCCCGGTGTACGACTCGAGGCCATGGGCGGACCGGCGCTCGCCGGCGCCGATGTAGCGCTCCGGCACCGCATGGAGCGGCTCCAGGCCCTGGGGTTGGTGGAAGCCGCGGATACGCTGCCCGCTCACCTCCGAATCCTCGCCGATCTCCGGCGGTGGTTTCGCGCGGAGCCGCCCGAGCTGGTCGTGTTGGTGGACTACCCCGGGTTCCACGCCAGGGTGGCGCGCGCGGCACGGACGGCCGGCATCCCCGTCCTGCAATACGTGGCGCCGCAGCTCTGGGCGTGGGGGCGCTGGCGCGCACGCCGGTGGCGCCAGTCGGTCGATCGCCTGGCCGTCATCCTGCCCTTCGAGGAGCCGTTCTTCCGTGCGTTGGGCTTCCCCGTCCAGTTCGTCGGCCACCCACTCCTGGATGGCGCGGCACCGGACCGGCCGGCGGCCAGGGCCACGCTGGGTCTGGGGGCGACCACCCCCGTGCTCGGGCTGTTCCCGGGGAGCCGCCCCCGGGAGATCGCGCGGCTGTGGCCCGGCTTCCGGGATGCGGCGGCCATCCTGCGGCGGGACGCCCCCGCCCTCCACGTCGTCGTCGCCGGGGTGCCCGGCGCGAGTTATCCCGGTCTCGAGCGCACGGGCATCACCGTGGCGGCACCCGAGCTCGCGCGAGCGGCGGCGGACGCCGCGTTGGCCAAGTCGGGGACCACGACCCTCGAGTTGGCGCTGACGGACACCCCCCATGTCGTCGCGTATCGGATGCCTCGGCTGACCTACGCGGTGGCGCGCCGCGTGGTGGACGTGCCATGGGTCGGGTTGGTGAATCTCCTCGCCGGTCACGCGGTCGTCCCCGAGTTGCTGCAGGACGAAGTGACGCCGGCCCGGCTGGCCGAGGGGGTGCGGCCGCTGTTCGAGAGAGGGGCGGGGGCCGCCGGGCAACGCGCCGGGTTTGCGGCGGTGCGGGCGCAACTCGGCGCGCCCGGCGCGGCGGACCGCGTGGCCGCCACGGCGCGGGAGCTGGTGTCGTGAGAACGACCCTTCAGGCGTCGGTGCTGCTCGTGGCGCTCCGGCTGCTCGCGGTTACGTGGCGCGTGCGCGTGCTTGGGGCGGAACACCTGCACGGCGTCCGGCGCAGCGGGCGGGGGTTTGTCTTCGCCTTGTGGCACGGTGGGCTGATTCCCCTGTTGTGGCACCATCGCCGGCAACACGTGACGCTGCTGGTGAGCCAGCACGGGGACGGGGAGGTGCTCGCGCGCGCCGCGCGGCGCCTGGGCTACACGCTCGTGCGGGGCTCGAGCACGCGGGGTGGCGTAGGTGGGCTGCGGGCAGCCGTGCGCATTCTCCGCCTGGGCGGTGCCGTCGCGATCACGCCGGACGGGCCGCGGGGGCCCGCCCGAGCCGTGAAGCCCGGGGTTCTGGCGGCGGGCCGCCAGGCGGGGGTGAGCATCCTGCCGGTTGCGGCGGCGGCGTCGCGGGCGTGGACGGTCGCGAGTTGGGATCGCCTGATCGTGCCACGCCCTTTCGCGCGGATCACGATCGCGTACGGGCCCGTGATCGCGCCCGAGACCGCCGCGACGGCGGTTGCCGAGTCGGACCTCGCCAAGCGCCTCGACGCCGTGTCGCACGCGGCGGCGGCGGCCGCGTGATGCCACTGTGGCGGGCCCGGTCGGTCTGGGCGCGGGCGAGTCGGGTGGCGCTGTTGCCGGCGGCGGCGGCGTATGCCGGGGTGATGGTCACGCGGCGCCGGCTCTACGCGGGCGGATGGCTCGAGCGGCAGTCACTGCCCTTGCCGTCCGTGGGGGTTGGGAATCTCACCGTCGGCGGGGCCGGGAAGACGCCTGTCGCCGCCTGGGTGGCGAGATGGTACGTGGCGCAGGGACACGCGCCGGCGATCCTCCTGCGGGGCTACGGCGGCGACGAGGGTGCCATCCACCGCGCCCTGGTACCCCAGGCGCAGGTGCACGAGGACCCCGACCGCCGGCGGGCCGGGGCCCGGGCGGCGGCCGCTGGCGCGGACGTGCTCGTGCTGGACGACGCGCTGCAACATCTCCGGGTGCGACCCACGGTGAGCGTCGTCCTGGTGAGCGCCGAATCGTGGGCGTGGGCACCTTGGCCGCTCCCGGCCGGTCCGTGGCGCGAGCGCTGCGGCGCGCTGCGGGAGGCGGATCTCGTGCTCGTGACCCGGCGGGTCGTGTCGCGTACGGGTGCGGACGTCGTCGCGAGAGCCCTGGCTCCCCACGCGGGGCGGGCGAGCGTGGGGCTGCTGCACCTGCGGCTGGCCGGCTGGCACGGCCTGCGGAGTGGGCGTGCCTACCCGCTCGACACGGTGCGCGGGGCCTCGGTGCTGGCGGCCTGCGGCATCGCCGATCCCGACAGCTTCCAGGGCCAGGTCGCGGGCTGCGCGGGTCGCGTCCGGCGAATGGTGTGGCCGGATCACCACCCGTACGGCGCACGCGACGTGCGCCGGCTCCTCGGCGCCGCCCGGGAAGTTGATTACGTTGTGGTCACTGCGAAGGACGCCGTGAAACTGCGCCGGTGGTGGCCGCCGGAGGGTCCGGAGCCCCTCGTCGCGGATCTGGAGGTCGGATGGGAGCGCGGGCTCGCCGAGGCGACCGCGCTCTTGGAACGGTGCCTCGGCAGCCCAGGGCCCACCGCCCCGCGCAGCGCCGGGGCGCGGCCCGTTGACGCGGCGGCATCCGCCGCAGAGCGCACATGAGCGACGGCCGGACCGCCGCCGGTGTCCGCACGGCCCGTGAACTGGTGGGCCGCAGCAAGGACCCGGTCCTCAGCGAAGACAATCCCTTCGAAGCCATGATGGCCCGCTTCGATTTCGCCGCGGAGCAATTGCGGCTCGATCCGGGCATCTACAAGGTCCTGCGCGAGCCCGAGAAACAGATCATCGTGGCCGTGCCCGTCCAGCAGGACAGCGGGGAGATCGAGGTCTACACCGGATACCGGGTTCTGCACAACACGTCGCGGGGACCGGGCAAGGGCGGCATCCGCTTCGACCTCAACGTGACGCTCGACGAGGTCAAGGCCCTGGCGGCCTGGATGACCTGGAAGTGCGCGGTGGTGAACATCCCGTTCGGCGGGGCCAAGGGCGGGGTCGTGTGCGACCCCAGCGGGCTGTCGATCGGCGAACTGGAGCGCCTGACGCGGCGGTACACCGCCGCGCTGATCGAGACGCTGGGGCCCGATTCCGACATCCCGGCCCCGGACGTGAACACGAACGAACGGGTCATGGCCTGGGTGATGGACACCTACTCCATGCACAAGCGGCACGCGGTGACCGCGGTGGTCACCGGCAAGCCGGTGGAGATGGGTGGCTCGCTGGGGCGGCGGGAGGCGACCGGGCGGGGCTGCATGATCACGACGCGCGAAGCGCTGAAACACCTCGGGCTGCCGTTGCGCGGCACCAAGGTCGCGGTGCAGGGGTTCGGGAACGTCGGGTCCGTCACGGCGACTCTGCTCGAACAGGAAGGCCTCACGATCGTCGGGCTCAGCGACAAGACCGGGGCGATGTACAATCCCAACGGGATCTACATCGGGGACGCCCTGAAGTGGGTGCACGAGCACCGCTATCTCGCGGGGTATCCGAACGCCGATCCCATCAGCAACGACGAGCTGTTGGAACTGGACGTCGACGTGCTGGTGCCGGCGGCCGTCGAGAATGCGATCACGCGGAAGAACGCCGCGCGCGTCAAGGCGCGGGTCATCTGCGAGGGCGCCAATGGCCCCACGACCCCGGGGGCCGATCGGATCCTGGAGGAGCAGGGCGTCTTCGTGATCCCCGACATTCTCGCCAACGCCGGGGGCGTGACGGTCAGCTACTTCGAGTGGGTTCAGGACCGGGCCGGGTACTTCTGGGACGAGCCCACGGTCAACGAGCGTCTGGAGTCGGTCATTCGTCGCTCGTTCCACGACGTGCTCTCGGTCGCGGACCGCTACGAGGTCAACATGCGCACCGCCGCGTACATGCTGTCCGTGGAACGCGTGGCAGCCGTCCATCGGCTGCGCGGCATCTATGCCTGATGGTGGTGCACGTCGTCGCGGTCGGCCGAGTCCGCGACGCGGCGCTGCGCGCGGCGTGTGAGGACTACCTGCGGCGCGCACGGCGCGGGCTGAAGATCCGCGTTGCCGAGGTCCCGGACGCCGGTCGGCGGGCGCCAACGCCTGCGGCGGCCCGGCGGCTCGAAGCGATGCGCCTGGACGCCGCCGTGCCGCCGGGTGCCTACACCGTGGCGTTGACGCGCACCGGCCGCCCCCTCTCGAGCGACGCGTTCGCGCGGCTGCTCGGGCAGTGGCGCGAGGGCGCCCGGGACGTCGCCGTCCTGCTGGGCGGGGCGTTCGGACTCGACGACCGGCTCCTCGCGGCCGCAGACCTCCAGCTGAGCCTCTCGCCGCTGACGCTCCCGCACGATCTCGCCCGACTGCTGGTGCTCGAGCAGATCTACCGTGCCGGGACCATCCTGCGGGGCGAGCCGTATCACAAGGGTCGGGGATGACCGAGTGGTTCGAGCAGTGGTTCGGCGAGGAGTATCTCCGCCTGTACCCCCACCGGGACGAACGCGATGCGGCGGAAGCCGTGGCGCTGGTCGATCGGACGGTACCCCTCGCGGGCCGGCGTGCGCTCGACCTCGCCTGCGGGCCCGGACGCCATGCGACGCACTTGGCGGCGCGTGGGGCTCGCACGGTGGGCTTCGACCTCTCGCTGCCGCTCCTCGCCCGCGCCCGCAGCCGCGCCGGGCGGGCGGTGCAGTTCGTGCGCGGCGACATGCGGCGGCTGCCCTTCGGCCCGGCGACGTTCGACGTCGTCGTGAACCTGTTCACGAGCTTCGGGTACTTCGCGGAGGACGCCCAGCACGCCGCCGTTCTCCGTTCGGTCGCGACGCTGCTGACGCGCGGCGGGACGTTCGTCCTGGACTATTTCAATGCGCCGTGGGTCCGGCAGGCGCTCGTCCCGCGGGAGGAGCGCGTGGTGGGGCGCCAGCGCGTGATCGTCGAACGCCACATCTCGGCGGATGAGCGGTTCGTGACGAAGGAGATGCACCTGCTCGACGACGGTCGCAGTTTCCTCGAACGAGTGCGGCTGTTCACTCCCGACGATCTCGAACGTCTGCTGGGATCGGCCGGGTTGCACATCACCCATCGCTTCGGCGACTACGGCGGCGCGCCGCTGACGCCCGCGACGCCCCGCGCGATCCTCGTGAGTTGCCGCCGATGACCCTCGAGCTGCAGCCCACGCCGATCGGCGACTTCCCGCGCGTGGATTGGCCCACGCAGGCCACCCGCGCGGCCCGACCGATCCCCGCTGAGCTGCGGGAGGCGTGTCTCGCGCCGGATGCGGCCGCGGCCCAGCTGGACCGGCTCTCGGCTCCGGGAGCGCTGTGCGTGACGACGGGCCAGCAGCCGGGACTGGTGCTCGGCCCCCTGTACACGGTGTACAAGGCGCTGACGGCCGTGGCCCTCGCCGGGCGGCTCGAGGCGCTGCTGGGCCGTCCGGTCGTGCCCGTGTTCTGGACCGCTGGGGATGACCACGACTTCGCCGAAGCGAATCACCTGCATCTCCTCACGGTGACGAACGAGGTGCGCCAGCTGGAGCTCCGCGCGCGCCCGCCGGAGGCACCGCTCACGCCGCTCTACCGCGAGCCCGTCGGACCGTCCATCGACGGCGTGCTGCGACAGCTGCGGGAGCATACGCCCGCGACGGAGTTTCGCGACGAGGTGTTCGCCTGGATCGGGCAGCACTACGTGCCGGGGGCCGACCTCGCGGGGGCGTTCGCGGGCGCCCTGAGCCAGCTGCTGGCTCCCACGGGCCTGGTCGTGCTGCGCCCGACGCACGCCGCCGTCAAGCGGGTCATGCGTCCCTGGCTGCTGCAGGCGCTCGAACGGGCGGGCGAGCTCGACCGGGCGCTGGCCGCGCGGGCGGGCGCACTGCGGGCCGCGGGCGCAACCACACCGGTGCCCGTCGGCGACGGGGCGACGCTGGTCATGCTGGAAAGCGATGCCGGCCGCGACCGCCTCGTGATGGACGACGGCGCGTTCCACGCCCGGCGCTCCGGCCACCGGTACACGCTGGCGGAGCTGGCGCAGCTTGCCCAGCAGGCGCCCGAGCGGTTTTCCCCGAACGTGCTGCTGCGGCCCGTCGTCGAAGCCGCCGTGCTCCCGACGCTGGCCTACGTGGCGGGCCCCGGCGAGCTCGCCTACCTGCCACAGTGCGCGCCCGCGTACGAGGCGCTACGGGTGGCGCCGCAAGTGCCCGTGCCGCGGTGGTCCGGTCTCGTCGTCGAGGCGCGGGTGCGGAAGGTGCTCGACAAATATGCGGTGGCGCCCGCGGACCTTCAGCTGCCCGACGGACAGCTGGAACAGCGGCTGGTGCGGGAGGACATGCCGCCGAGTGCCCAGGCGGCGCTCACCGCGCTGCAGACCGCGCTCGAGACGGAGTACGGCCGATTGCGGGACGCCGCCGTCGGCGTCGATCCGACCCTTCGGAAGCCGGTCGAGGCCGCACTGCGCACCGCGTTGGGGGCCCACCGCGACGTCGAGAAGAAGCTCGTGCACCATCTCAAGCAGCAAAACGAGATCCTCGTGCAGCAGCTGGCCAAGGCGCGGATGAACCTGTTCCCCCTTGGGAGCCCGCAGGAGCGAGTCCTCAATCCGGTGCCGTATCTCGTCCGCTACGGGCCGACGTTCCTCACGGACGTGCGGGCGGCGGTCGAGCGCTGGGCCGCCGGCCTTGTAGCGGACCCCGGCGCCCCGTAGAATGCTGATATGATCTGGGTGATCGGCTTCCTCATTCTGATCGTCTTCTTGATGATTCCGATCCTCGCCATCGTGCTCGACTCGCCGGTGCTGCACCGGCTGGCCGAGTCTCGGCGCTCGACCGCGCTGGACGATGGCGAGGTGGAGGAGTTCAAGAAGCGACTGGGCGTGCTCGAGGACGAAGTGGCCGACCTCGGGCAGGCCCTCGAAAGCCTCAAGGAGGAGACCCAGTTCATCCAGCGCCTCCTCGAGAGCGGCGACGGACCGCCCAGGCTTCCCCCCAGCGCCTGATCCCATGGCGCCATCCCACGCCCGTCTGGCGACACGCGTCGCGGCGGGCATTCTCCTCACGCGGATCGTCGGGTTCGTCCGCGAGCGCGTCTTCGCGCACTACTTCGGCAACAGTGCCACGGCCGATGCCTTCCGGGCTGCCCTGCGGATCCCCAACGCGATCCGCAACCTGCTGGGGGAAGGCACGCTCTCCGCCTCCTTCATCCCCGTGTACGCCGGGATGATCGCGCGCGGCGAGACGGCAGACGCCCGCCGGCTCGCCGGCACGATTGCGTCGCTTCTGGTGCTCGGCAGCGCCGTGGCGGCCGGTCTCGGCATTCTGCTCGCCCCCGTGATCACGGATGTCGTCGCCCCAGGGTTCGATCAGGGAAGGCGCGACCTCACCGTGCGGCTCGTGGAAATCCTCTTCCCGATGTTCGGGATTACGATTCTGGCGGCGTGGTGCCTCGGCATTCTCAACACCCACCGGCGGTTCTTCCTTTCCTATGCCGCCCCGACGGTCTGGAACATCGCGCAGATCGCCACGCTCGTCGCGCTGGGTGGGGTGCTCGCCGGCGCGCGGCTCGCGGTGGCGCTAGCCGTGGGTGCGCTGGTGGGGAGCCTGCTGCAGCTCGCCGTCCAGCTGCCGTCGACCCTGCGGCTGGTGGGACGCTTCGAGTGGAGTCTTGACCTCGCGACCCCAGGCGTGCGACCCGTGCTGCGCGCGTGGGGTCCCGTGGTGGTGGGCGCCGGCGTCGTGCAGATCTCGAGCATCGTCGACACGCAGCTGGCCTCGCTCCTTGGCGCGGGGGCCGTGGCCGTGCTGGGGTACGCCCAGCTCGTGGCGCTGCTCCCGATCTCGCTGTTTGGCGCGAGCGTGGCGGCGGTCGCACTGCCGGAGCTGAGTCGCGACGCGGCGACCACCGACCCGGCCGTGCTCCGACGCCAGCTCGGCGACGGAGCCCGGCGCATCGTGTTCTTCGTGGTGCCCTCGGCCTACGCGTTTGCCGCCCTCGGCGTGCCGATCATCGCGACCCTGTTCCAAACGGGCCGGTTTGGCGCCGCCGACACGGAGGTCACGAGTGGCGTGCTGGCGGCGTACGCGATCGGGCTGCTCGGACAGGCGTCGGTGAAGCTGTTCGCGTCGGGGTTCTACGCCCTGCGGGACACGCGGACGCCCGTGCGCGTGGCGGTCCTGGCGGTCGCCCTGGCGGCGGCGCTCGCCGCATGGCTGATGCAATACCTCGGACCGGCCGGCATCGCCCTCGCCGCGGCGATCGGCGCTTATGTGAACGTGGGGCTGCTCGTCGCTCGCCTCGAACGGCGCGTCGGGCCGCTCGTGGGCGCGGGCGACCGACGGCCGCTCGTGGCCGTGCTCGTCGGCGCGCTGGGTGGCACCGTGGCGGGGGTCGTCACCGCCGGCGCGCTGAGCGGCCGCCCGGTGGGAATCGTCTGCCTCGCCGCCCTGGGCGCGTTCGGCCTGGTGTATGGGACCGCGACGCTTGCCCTGGGGCACCCGGAAGCTCGGCGGCTGCTCGGCCCGCTCCGCGGCGCCGCGCGCCGTGACGGTGCATGACCGCCCAGATCCCCCCCGCCCTGGAACGCACACTCGACGGGCTGCCCGATCAGCCCGGCGTGTACCTGTGGAAGGACCGGCAGGGCAGCGTCATCTATGTCGGCAAAGCCAAACGGCTGCGCCAACGGGTGCGCAGTTACTTCACGGCGGACGTGACGTCGAGCGCCAAGCTGCGCATGCTGCAACGGGTGATCGCGGATCTCGAGACGATTGTGGTCCCGTCGGAATCGCAGGCGTTGCTGCTGGAGAACAACCTGATCAAGGAGCACGCGCCCCGGTTCAACATCCAGTTGCGTGACGACAAGAGCTACCCGTCGATCGCGGTCACCCTGGGAGAGCCGTTCCCGCGCGTGCTGGTCGTCCGCCGCGTGGCGATTCCCGGCGCGCGCTACTTCGGGCCGTACACGGACGTCGGCACGCTGCGGCGCGCCCTGCGCATCATTCGGCGCATCTTCACGGTGCGGTCGTGCCACTACGCGTTGCCCCACGAGGCGCCGGACCGGCCGTGCCTCGACTATCACATCCACCGCTGCCTGGCGCCGTGCGTGGGCTACCAGGCGGAGGCCGACTATCGCGGGATGATCGACGATGTTCTGGCGTTTCTCGAGGGCCGCACCGTCGAAGTCCGCCGCCGGCTGCGCGAGCGCATGGATGCCGCCTCGGCCAAGCTCGACTTCGAGCGGGCGGCGGAGTTGCGCAACGCCATTCGCTGGTTGGAGCAGCTGGAACAACCGGCGGCCGTCGAACGGGTGGGTGGGGGGGATGCGGACGCGGTGGGATACGCCCGGGATGGGGATGACGCCGCGGTGACCGTATTGCGTGCCCGCGACGGGAAGGTCGTCGCCCGGGACGAGCGCTTCCTGCACACACTCGCCGAGGAAGCCGATGCGCGGGTCCTGAGCGCCTTTCTCGTCCGGTCCTACCGACTGATGGAGGGACGGGCCCGACGCGCCGCCTTGCCATTCGAGCCGGCGGACTTCACCGAGCTCACCGAACTGCTGGCCGACGTCGATTGGGTGCTCCCCCACCGCGGCGCCCTGCGGCGGCTCGTGGACCTGGCCGACCAGAACGCCCGGCATGCGCTCGAGAGCTTCCGCATCGAGGCGCTCGAGACCGAAGAGCGCGCGGCCGACCCCGTGTATGCGTTGGGTCGCGACCTCGGACTGACCACGGTTCCGCGGAGCCTCGTGTGCGTGGACGTCTCGACCAGTCAGGGACGGGACACGGTGGGGAGCCTCGTCTGGTTCGAAGCCGGCCGGCCCAAGAAGAGCGAGTACCGCAAGTTCAAGATCCGCGGGGAAGCGGCGGAGGAACCGGAGGAAACGGAGGGAGCGGGGGCGGCCGAGCGGCGACAGGACGACTACGCGGCCATCAGCGAGGTGGTCGGGCGCTATCTGCGCCGACGCGTGGACGAGGAGAAGCCGTTGCCGGATCTCCTGGTCGTGGATGGCGGAAAAGGGCAGCTCGGCGCCGCCGCCGAGGCGGCCCGGGCCGCCGGTCTGACGGACCTGCCGCTGGCCAGCCTGGCGAAGCGTGAGGAGGAAGTCTACCTGCCCGGGCGGGCCGAGCCGCTCCGTCTCACGCGGCGGAGCCCCTCGCTGCGGCTCCTCCAGCAGGCCCGCGACGAGGCGCATCGATTTGCCGTCACCTACAATCGCAAACGGCGGACGGAGCGCACCGTGACGTCGGAACTGCTCAACATCCCCGGCGTGGGTCCCGCGCGGCGCCGGGCCCTGCTCGAGCGATTCGGCAGCCTCGCCGGTGTACGGCTCGCGAGCGTCGAAGAACTGACTGCCGTCCCGGGCGTCTCCGCGCGGCTCGCAGAGCGCATTCTCCGGCACCTGCGGGCATGACGGTCGATTGGACGCTCGAGTGTTCGGCCTGCGCGGCGGTGAGCGGTGCGGACGGGTTGCCGACGGTCTGCTCCGCGTGCGGGCAACCCTGGCTGGTGCGCTATGACCGGCGGCCCGACCCGGCGCTGCGCGGCGTCCTGCGCGAACGCCCGGCCACCATGTGGCGCTACCGCGAGTGGCTGCCGGTGGGCCAGGGCGAGGAGCCCGTCTCGCTCGGCGAAGGCATGACACCGCTGGTGCGGGCCCCGACGCTGGAGCGCGCGCTGGGCGTGGCGACCGTGTGGATCAAGGACGAGGCGCAGAATCCCACGGGTTCGTTCAAGGCCCGCGGGATGTCGGCGGCCGTCACACGCGCCGCCGCCGCCGGCACCCCCCGCTTCACCGTGCCGACGGCGGGCAACGCGGGCGTGGCGCTCAGTGCCTACGGGGCGCGCGCCGGCCGGGCCGTCCGGATCTACGCGCCGCGCACCACCCCCGGCCGCCTGCTCGAGCAGATGCGGATCCACGGGGGTGAGGTGGTGGTGCAGGATGGGCACATCGGCGACTGCGGGCGCGCCTCGCGCGCCTGGGCCGAGGACAGCGGCGCCTTCGACGTGTCCACGCTGCGCGAGCCGTATCGGATCGAGGGCAAGAAGACCCTGGGGCTCGAGATTGCGGAGCAACTAGGGTGGACGCTGCCGGACGTGATCGTGTACCCCACGGGCGGGGGAACGGGCCTCATCGGGATGTGGAAGGCCTTCACCGAGCTTCGGGCCGCTGGGTGGCTCGCCGCCGAGGCGCGGACGCGCCTCGTCAGCGTGCAGGCGACCGGCTGCGCCCCCGTCGTGCGGGCGTGGCAGGCTGGCACTCCCCGGACGTCCGCCTGGGAGGATCCGGTGACGGTGGCCAGCGGTCTGCGCGTGCCCGCTCCGTTGGGCGGGGCCCTCGTGCTGCGGGCCCTGCGGGAGACCGGGGGAACGGCGGTGGCGGTGACGGACGAGGTGCTCAGCGCGGCCGAGCGCCGGGTGGCGGTGGAGGAAGGGCTGGACATGTGTCCCGAGGGCGGTGCGGCGGTGGCCGCGCTCGGCGATCTCGTCCGCACCGGCTTCGTGCGGGCCGACGCGCGGGTGGTGGTGTTCAACACCGGTGCCGGGTGGCTTTACCGGTAACCGCTGGTGATATTTCAAGGTTGGGTTACATGCGCATCGCCATTCTCGATCCCGCCGCGGGCATCAGCGGCGACATGCTGCTCGGCGCCCTGATCGATGCCGGCGCGCCGCGCACGTGGCTCGAGGGACTGCCGGCCCGACTTGGCTTTCCGGACGTGCGGATGCGCGTGCGCAAGGTCCAGCGGACCTCGCTCGCGGCGACGAAGGTCGATGTCGAGCTGCCCGATGGCGCGATCGCGCGGGACGAGCACCACGCGCCCGACGCCGCGCACGGGCGCCACGTCGGCGAGTTGATGGAACTCGTGCGTCGGGCGCCGCTCTCCGCCGCCGTGCAAGAACGGGCGCTCCGAGCGTTCGAGTTGATCGGGGTGGCGGAAGCGCGGGTGCACGGCACGACGCCGGAGCGGGTGCACCTGCACGAAGTCGGGGCGATGGACGCGGTGCTCGACATCGTCGGCGGCATCGAGGGGTTCGAGCGGTTGGGTGTCGGGGCCGTGTACAACCTGCCGGTTGCCACCGGCACCGGGTGGGTCACCACGGCGCATGGGCGACTCCCGGTGCCGGCTCCGGCGACGGCGGTGCTGCTCGAAGGCGTGGCGGTCGTCTCGGGCGGTCCGGTGGAGGGCGAGGCGACCACGCCCACCGGCGCGGCACTGCTGCGCGTCCTGTCCCAGGGGCGGCCGCCGTCGGCGTGGCGGATGGTCGGCTCGGGTTGGGGAGCCGGGGAGCGTGATCCGGCCGCCTATCCCAACGCGCTGCGGCTGCTTCTGGCGGAGGCGGCGGGCGAAGCCGGGGTGGTCGAGGTGCTCGCCACCGACCTCGACGACCTGAGCCCGGAATACGTGGAGCCGCTGCGCGCCGCCGTGCTGGCGGCCGGGGCGGTGGACTGTCTGGCCTGGCCCGTATATGGGAAAAAGGGCCGGGTCGCCACTCGCGTGGAGGTGCTGGTCGCGGCCGAACGCGCGGACCACGTGGTGGAGACGCTGTTCCGCCACAGCCCGACGGCGGGCGTGCGGCGCGCGACGACGACGCGCGTGACGCTGCCTCGCCGCGAAGAGATCGTGGAACTCCAGGCGGGCGTGCAGGTACGCGTCAAAGTGTGGCAGGGGCCGGATGGCCCGCGGCTCAAAGCGGAGTATGACGATGTCCTGACCGCCGCCGACCGCCTGGGAGTGCCGGCGTGGCAATTGGCCCGCGAGGTGGAACGCCGGGCTTCGGGCGAGGTAATCGAGGGAAGGACCAACAACCAGCGCAACGAGGAGCGAGCATGAGGCAGTTGGTGATCGCGGTAACGGCAGCCCTCTGCGTGGCGGCACCGACGGGTGCGGCGGCGCAGGCACGCGGCTTCATCCCGCCGGACTGCGACTTGAACAAGGGACACTACTTGGTCAACAGCGCCAACCTGTACCTGCAGAATGCGGCGCGCACCCGCTTTCAGGATCAGCGGGAACGGGACTTGAAGGACGCCCGGCGCGTGTTGCTCCAGGCCATCGATCAGGGGCAGGACCAGAACGGCGCCGTGTGGTATTTCCTAGGACGCTACTACGCGGAGATGAACGACCTCGACGGCGTGGACTCGTCGTTCACGCGCGCGGCGTCGCTCATCCCCCAGTGTGGCGCCGATATCAACACCCATCGCCGGCGGCTGTGGGTGCCGTTGCTCAACGCCGGCGTGGACGCCATCCGGTCAGGGGACACGGAGACGGCGATGGCCCGACTCCGCCGCGCCAACCAGATCTTCGGCGGCGAGCCGCCCGGGTTCTACTACCTCGGGCAGTTGTACGCGGGCCGGCAGGAGCGTGACAGCGCGGTGACGTACTTCCGGCGCGCGCTCGCCGTCGCTTCGGACAGCGCCAACCGGGAGAACGCGCAGTACGCGGAAGTCCGGCGCGATGCGGTGTTCAACCTGGCGCTCCTGTACCAGCGGGCGCAGTTGTACGATTCCGCGATCGTGTGGTTCCGGCGCTACCGGACCATGCAGCCCAACGACCAACAGGCGCTGACGGGGATGGCGGCGACCCTCGAAGAGGCGGGCCGGGAGGCCGAGGCGCTGGCGCTCTACGACAGCGTGCTGATGCGGGCGGATTCGATGCCGCCGCTCAACCTGTTCGAGGCCGGTGTCGCCATGTTCCGGGCCAAGCGCTACCAGCGTGCGGCGGAGGCGTTCTCCAGCGGCCTGCAGCGCAACCCCCACTACCGGGACGCGCTGTTCAATCTCGCGAACACGTACCTCTCGCTCGCGAACACCATCGACACGACGCTGCCCAAGGCGCAGCAGGCCACGCTGCGGAAGGAGTACGGCGAGAAGATGGGGCCGGTCCTGGCTCAGCTCCTGGCCGTCGATCCGCAGAACAATTCGGTGCGCCGGTTGCTCGCGGCCTCCTACCAGCTGCGGGACCTGTCGGATTCGACGCTGGCCGTGCTCGAGCGGATCGAGGCCATGCCCTTCGACGTGACCGTCAGCCAGTTTCAGCGACTCGCGCGGGGGTACGACGTCCGGGGGCTTCTGACCAACATGAAGGCGGCCGAGACCGCCGTGCCGGCCCTCACGTTCGAGTTCCTGAACGCGCAGGGGGAAACCGTCGAGACGATTGCGGTCGACGGGCGCACGCTCGAGCCGGAGGGCCTGGCGCCGTTCGCGATGGCCCCCACGGCCGAGGGAATCGTGGCCTGGCGGTACCGCGTCGGCACCTGACGTTGCTTGACAATCGGGGCGGAGGCTCGGCATACTCCGCCCCGCACACGCGGGCGTAATTCAGTTGGTAGAATGCCAGCTTCCCAAGCTGGACGTCGCCGGTTCGAGTCCGGTCGCCCGCTCTGACGCCGGCTCGGCGAAGACCCGAGCCGGCGTCGCCGTTTGTGGCCGAGGTGGCTCGACCGCCTTCCGCCCGCCGGTCCCGCCCGTAGCTTTCCCAACGCGCACGCGACGGATCCCATGCCTGGGGAGTGCCCATGCCGACACTGGGTCGCACCTTCGTCGTGGTCGCGTGGACAGGCCTCGCCGCAACGCCTCTCGCGGCGCAAGGCACGTGGGTTGGGCATCAGGACCCCTGCCGTGTGTCCACCGGCCACTTTCTCGTCAAGAGTGCCGTCCTGTACCTCAAACAGGCGGTGGAAACCCGGTTCCCGGATCAGCGTGACGGGCGCCTGAACGAGGCGTACCGCGTGCTCATGCGCGCGTTCAGCGAAGCGGGGCAGGGGGACAACGCGGCGGCGTGGTACTACCTGGGTCGCTACTACGTGGAGCGCGCCGATCCGAGCGGGGCCGACTCGGCCTTCCGGCGGACGCTGGAGCTGGCGCCGGAGTGCCAGCCGGATGTCGCGCTGTACACCGGCCGGTTGGCGGCGTTGGCGCTCGCCGAGGCGCTCACGGCCTGGGGCGCCGGCCATCGCGACTCCGCCGTCGCGGCGTTCCGGCTGGCGCGGGGTCTGGACCCCATGGACGCGGAGATCCCACTGTACGCCAGCATCATGTACGCCTCGATGAGCGAGCCCGATTCGGCGGCCGCGCTCCTCGAGGTCGGGCTGAAAGCGGCCGAGACGGATACGACGCACGCGACCCGGATGAAGCAGGCCGAGCTGGAGGTCGCCCGCGCCTACGAGACGCGTGCCTGGAGCCTGCCCGCCGTGCAGACCGTCGCGCAGACCCGCGCCCGACGCGACTCCACGGCGCCACGCGTGGCCCCGGACTCCGCGCTCCGCGCGCGCATGCTGGCGGATGTGGCGGAGATTCGCGCCCGGGGGCGGCATCTCGACGCGCAGTCCCTGGCCACCTTCCAACGGGAGTCGACGCTGGTCGAGGATCGGCTTGCGGCGACGCGGCGCACGCTCGACAGCCTCACCGCCAAAGCCGCCGCCGACAGCCAGGCCGTCGTCGAGGCGCTCGCGCCGGCCATCCGCTACTACCGACGATACGGCGAGCGGTACCCCGACGACGCGACGGCGGCGCTGCAGCTGCTGCGGCTCGAAACGGCGGCAGGCGACCAGCCGGCGGTCCGGAGGCTGGTCGAGCGGCTCGCGGCGAGCAAGGCAGACGGTGCGGCCCTGGTGCAGGCCGCCCTGGGGCTCTACGGCGACGGGCTGGCCGAGCCGGCGGGGACGCTGCTCGACGCGGTCCTCGGGCGGAACCCGTTTGATCACCGGGCGCTTTCCGTCCTCGTGCACGTGCGGTACGCCACCGGTCAGGCGGAGGCGCTGCGAGACGCGGCCGAGCGGCTCGTCGCCATCGATCCTCTCAACCCGTCCGGCGCGCGCGCCATGGCGCTGGTGTGGGACCTGGCGGGCCAACCGGACTCCGTGCGACGCTACCTCGCCCAGGCCGACACCGGGCTCGCGTGGCACATCACCATCACGCAGTTTGCGTCCACCGACCGGAGCACGTCGGTGAACGGGTCCGTGCGCAACGGCGCCGGACGCGCGCTGCCCGCCCTTACGCTCGACTTCGAGTTTCTCGACGCCGCCGGCACGGTCCTGTACACGGCCAGCGCCGACATCCCCCCGATCGAGCCCCGGCGGACGGCGACGCTCTCCGTCCGCGTTGAAGAGGGCGGCGCGGTGGCTTGGCGGTACCGGAAGCGCTGAGGCCGTGGCGGAGGAACGGCGGCAGCGGTAGAATACGACGGCGCCGATGGCGCCCCGGAGGGAGGGGAGGACCCCTCCCTCCTTTTGCTCCCCGTCCCCGAGTGCGGTCCGCCCGATGATCCGCGTCCAATCCGTCAGCCCCGACAGCCTCGGCGCCGAGTTGGGCCTAGCGCCCGGCACCGAGCTGCTGGCGATCGGCGGTCGCGCGCTGGAGGACTTCCTCGACTGGGAGTTCCTCTCGGCCGACGAGCACTTCGTGCTGCTGGCGCGGCTTCCCGACGGCGAGACCGTCGAATTCGACGTCGAGCGCCCGGAAGGGCTGCCGATGGGGGTCGAACTCGAGCCGCCGCGCATCCGCCGCTGCGCCAACCGGTGCGATTTCTGCTTCGTCGACGGCCTGCCTGCGGGCCTGCGCGACAACCTCTACATCCGCGACGACGATTACCGGCTCTCGTTCCGCTACGGCAACTTCGCGACGCTCACCAACCTCAAGCCGAAGGACATCGCCCGGATTTTGGAGTACCGGCTCTCGCCGCTGTACGTGTCCGTCCACGCGACCGATCCGGTGATCCGACGCCGTCTGCTGCGGAACCCGCGCGCGCCGGCGATCATCCCGCAGCTGCGCTCGCTGGCCGCGGGCGGCATCTCCGTCCACACGCAGATCGTGCTGCAGCCGGGCGTGAACGACGGCGCGGTGCTCGAGCAGAGCCTCGAGGATCTGTGGGCGCTGGGTGACCCGGTGCTGTCGGTCTCGGTGGTGCCGGTCGGACTCACCGAGTTCAGCAAGCTCCATCTGGTGCACGAGCCCGGACGGGATGCCTGCCGGGCCGCCGTGGACGTCGTCCACCGCCAGGCGGAGCGGGCCGAGCCCGCGCGCGGGCACCGCTGGGTCCATGGTTCGGACGAGCTCTATCTGGTGGCCGAGCGCGAGCTGCCGCCGGCCGAGTGGTACGGCGACTTCGAGCAGGTCGAGAACGGGGTCGGGAGCGTGCGCTTCCTGCAGGGGCGCGTGGCTGCCTACCGCGACGCGCTGCCGCGGCTGGTGGGGCGGCGGGTGGGGGTGCTCACGGGGACCGCGATGGGCCGCCTCATGCCCCAGGTGATGGCGGACCTCGAAGCGCGCACCGCCGCGCGGTTCGAGGTGATCGCGCTCGCGAACGAACTCTTCGGACCCTCGGTGACGACCGCGGCACTGCTGCCGGGTCGGGCCTTCGCGCAGGCGCTCGCCGCCCGCGCCGATCTCGATCTCGCCCTGCTGCCGGCGGAGGCGGTGAACGATGCGGGACTGTTCATGGACGACCTCTCCAGCGCCGACCTCGCGGCGGGCGTCCCGTGCCCCATCCGCTTCTCCCACGATTTTGGTGATGCGCTGATCGCATCGGATTGGGTATGAAGCGGGCCACCATCGCCATCGTGGGACGGCCCAACGTGGGCAAGTCCACGCTGTTCAATCGCCTCGTCGGGGGCCGGCGCGCCATCGTCCACGACCGCCCCGGGGTCACCCGGGATCGGCACTTCGCGCCGGCAACCTGGAACGGGCGGGACTTCTGGCTCGTGGACACGGGGGGATGGCTGGTCGGCGAGGAGGATCCGCTCACGGTCGCCATCCGGCGCCAAGTGGCCGTCGCGATAGCCGAGGCGGACGTGATCCTGTTCATGGTGGATGCCCGGGACGGGGTGCACCCGGCCGATCTCGCGGTCGCCGACCAGTTGCGTCCGTACCAGGATCGGGTCCTCGTCGTTGCCAACAAGATCGACGACCCGGCCGATGAACCCCTGGCCCACCTGCCGTTCCACGAGCTGGGGCTTGGAGACCCCTGTCCCGTATCGGCGGGGACAGGCAAGGGGACCGGGGACCTGTTGGACCGCACCGTGGCCCTGCTGCCACGGGCGGCGCCGCACGACGATGACGCGGATGTGATCCAGGTCGCGGTCGTGGGGAGGCCAAATGTGGGAAAATCGAGCTTGGTCAATCAGATGCTGGGGGAGGAGCGCAACGTGGTGGCCCCGGAGGCCGGCACGACGCGCGACGCGGTGGACTCCCCCTTGCGGTATCAAGGTCTGACGCTCAACTTCATTGATACTGCGGGTTTACGGAGGCGGTCGAAAGTAGTGGATGAGGTCGAGTACTACTCGAGCCTCCGAACCGAGCGCGCCGTCGAGCGCGCCGACGTGTGCGTGCTCGTCGTGGATGCCAACGACGGCGTGCACGCGCAGGACCTGCGGGTCGCTGCGCACGTGTGGGACCGGGGGGCTGGGCTCATCATCGCCGTCAACAAGTGGGACCTGATTCCGGAGAAGGACCCCAACACGGCGGAGCGAGGTCGGGCCGTCGTGACCGAGCGAGCGGCGTTTCTTGGTGACGTGCCTTTCGCGTACGTCTCGGCCCTGACAGGCCAGCGGGTACGGAAGATCCTGGACCTGATCGTCGCCGTTGCCGAGAGCCGGCAGCGGCGGGTGGCCACGGCGGACGTGAATCGTGTGCTGGAGGGACTGCTGCAGCGGCAGCAGCCGCCGCAGCGCGGCGGCCGGGAGGTCAAGATCCTGTACGGGACCCAGATCGGCACCGCGCCGCCCACGTTCGCGTTGGTCTCGAACGCACCGGAGGCGATTCCAGAGAACTACCAACGCTTCCTGGTGCATGGGTTCCGGGAGGCCTGGCGGTTTGAGGGGGTGCCGATCCGTCTCAAACTCCGACGCAAACGGGGCCGCCGATGAGCCTGTGGCTCGCGCTCGCGGTGTCCTATCTCCTCGGGGCGATCCCGATGTCGTGGCTGGTCGGCCGGATCGGCGGCGTCGACTTGCGGGCGCACGGGAGCGGCAACCTGGGGGCAACCAACCTCTATCGGGTGCTCGGGTGGCGCTTTGCGATTCCGGCTGGGCTCTTCGATGTCGGGAAGGGCGCCCTGCCCACGCTCGTGTTGCCCGCCCGCGTGGGCACCGCGGATTGGCTTCCGCTGGCGGTGGGAGCCGCCGCCATCGTGGGGCACGTGTTCTCGGTGTTCGTGCGCTTTCGGGGAGGGAAGGGGGTGGCGACGGCGGCTGGTGTGGTGCTCGCGTTGGCACCAATCCCGCTGCTGGCAAGCGCCGTCGTCTGGGGGGCGGTGCTCAAGACCACGGGCTACGTGTCGCTCGCCTCGATGCTGGGTGCCGTGGCGTTCCCGTTCGCGGCCCTGGGCCTGGGGGCGGCAAACCCGTATGTGGTGCCGGTCGGGGCCGCGCTCGCGGCCTTCATCCTCTACACCCATCGCGCGAACATCCGTCGGCTGCTGGCGGGAACCGAAAACCGGTTCGGCCGGCGGCGGGAGGCCTGACGTGCAGGCGGCGGTGATCGGGGCCGGCAGCTGGGGGACGACCCTGGCGCACCTGCTCGCGGGCAACGGGCACACGGTGGCCCTGTGGGCGCGAGAGGCCGAGGTTGTGGGATCGATCAACCAACGCCATGTCAACGAGCTCTTCCTCCCGAACGCGCCCCTCGCGCCAACCCTGGTCGCGCACGCCCAGCTGGCAGAGGCGGTGCGGGACGCCGAGGTGGTCGTGTCCGCGCCGCCGTCGCTTGCGGTGCGCTCGATGGCCCGCGGAATCCGGGCGGGGCTGGGCGGCCGGCGGCCCCTGATCGTGAGCGTCTCGAAGGGACTCGAGCCGGAGTCGCATCGGTTCCTCAGCGAGGTGCTGCGGGAGGAACTGCCCGATTGCGCGGTGGCGGTCCTGTCCGGCCCGAGCTTTGCTCGGGAGGTCTACGAGGGGCAGCCGACCGCGGTGGTCGCCGCCTCCCGCGATCCGGAGGCCGCACAGCAAACACAGGCCGCGTTCTCGAACCCACGGTTCCGGGTGTACACGTCGGCTGACGTGGTCGGGGTGCAGCTCGGCGGCGCGCTCAAGAACGTGATCGCTTTGGCGGCCGGGATTTTGGTTGGTCTGGGACTCGGATACAACACGCAGGCGGCCCTGATCACGCGGGGCCTGGCCGAGATCAGCCGGCTGGGGGTGGCCTTGGGAGCGGACCCCCTCACGTTCGCCGGCCTGGCCGGCATGGGGGATCTTGTCCTCACCGCCACCGGATCGCTCAGCCGGAACCGGACGGTCGGGGTGGAGCTCGGTCGCGGGCGGCGCCTGGACGATATCCTGGGCGAACGGCGAACCGTGGCGGAGGGCGTAACGACGGCGCGCATGGCCGTCGAACTTGGCCACCAGGCCGGCGTGGAGCTACCGATCGCGCGGGAGGTCGAGCGGGTGCTGTTCGAGACCAAGGCGCCCCGGCAGGCGATTGCCGACCTCATGGAACGGACTCTCAAAGCGGAGCAGTGGCGGTGACGACGTCGCGCCCGGTGCAGGAGTTCTTCGCGATAGGGGACGTCTGCCAGCTGACGGACCTCAAGCCGCACGTGCTGCGCTATTGGGAGAGCCAGTTCCGGTTTCTGAATCCGGCGAAGAACCGCTCGGGCAACCGCGTGTATCAGCGTCGCGAGATCGAGCTGATCATGCTCGTCAAGCACCTGCTCTATACCGAGAAGTACACCATCGAAGGGGCCCGTCAGAAGATCGACCACTACCGCCGGACCGGGCAGTTGAAATCCGAGGCCCGCATGGCGCTGCAGCACGAGACCATCCAGAACCTCCACGCGCAGGTGCGCGAGATCCTCGAGATCCTCGACGGCACGACGGCCATTGCACATCCTGGTGAGTAACGACGACGGCATCCTGGCCCAGGGGATCGGGGTGCTCGCCGACGTATGCCGCACGGTTGCCCGGGTGACCGTGGTGGCGCCGGACCGCGAGCAGAGCGGGGCGAGCCACTCACTCACGCTCCAGCGACCCTTGCGGCCCGTGCGCCGCGGGTCGGATGCGTTTCAGGTCGACGGCACCCCCACCGATTGCGTGCTCCTCGGGCTCGGGGCGCTGCTGGACGCAAAGCCCGACTACGTGTTCTCCGGCATCAACCACGGTCCCAACATGGGCGAGGACGTCCTGTATTCGGGAACGGTGGCCGCCGCCATGGAAGGGCTGTCGGCCGGTGTGCCCGGCGTGGCGGTCTCGTTCGCGGGTGGGGAGATCGAGCTGCTCGACTCCCACCGCCCGTGGCTGGAGCGGTTGATCCACGACATCGTCCAGGTGCGGAGCTTCCCCGAGGAAACCCTGCTCAACGTCAACCTGCCCCCGATTCCCGGCGACCAAATCCGGGGCATTCGGGTCACCACCCTTGGCAATCGCGTCTTTGAGGGCTCGCTCGTGCGAACGACCGACCCCTGGGGCCGTGAGGTCTTCTGGATCGGCGGCGGGCAGATTTCGTGGTCCGGACGGGAGGACTCGGATTTTCGGGCGGTCAGCGAAGGCTGGATCTCGGTCACCCCCCTCCACCTCGACCTCACGAACTACGGCCTGCTCGAGGCCGTCGACCGATGGCACCTCGGCGGGTAGCCGACAGCTTCGGCGGCTACCGCGCCCGCTTGGTCGAGCAGCTCCGGGCGCAGGGGGTTGCCGATCTGGCGGTCCTGCGAGCCTTCGGCGAGATCCCGCGGCACCGCTTCGTTCCGGCCGTGCTCGAGCGCCAGGCCTACGAGGACACCTCGTTGCCCATCGGGAGCGGGCAGACCATCTCCCAACCGTCCACCCAGGCCCGCTACCTGGAGGCCCTGCAACTCGCGGGGACGGAGCGGGTGCTCGAGATCGGCACGGGCTCCGGCTACCAGGCGGCGCTGCTCTCGATGCTGGCGTCGCACGTGGTGTCCATCGAACGGATCCCCGCACTGGCCGCCCGGGCCAAGGCGACGCTCGCCGAGCTCGGGATCGACAACGTGCTCGTCGTGACGGGAGACGGAAGTCTGGGATGGCGGCCGAACGCGCCGTATGAGGCCGTCCTGGTGGCGGCCGCGGCGCCGAGCGTGCCGCAACCGCTGCTCGACCAGCTGCGGGCCGGGGGGCGCTTGGTCGCGGCAATCGCGCACGGCGAGCGGCAGCGCCTGGTGCGACTGACGCGGACGGCGGCGGGCGCCGATCGCGAGGACCTGGGGCCGGCGCAGTTCGTCCCGCTGATCGGACGCCATGGGTATGACGCCGGGGGCGCGGCCGAGGTGAGGGACCGGTGATCGAGATCCTCATCCAGGGGTTCGGTCAGCTCGTCACGTGGCTGACCGACGCGATCTTCGCGCTGGGGTATCCCGGGATCGTGGTGCTCATGGCACTGGAGTCGTCCTTCTTCCCGTTCCCCAGCGAGGTCGTGCTGCCGCCCGCCGGCTACCTCGCGGCGCAGGGCCGCATGAACGCCTGGCTGGCCTTCGCTTGTGGGGTCGGCGGAAGCGTGATTGGCGCGGTCTTCAACTACGTGGTTGCGGTCCGACTGGGACGCCCGCTCCTCCACCGATACGGGCGCTATCTCCTGATCAAGGAGACCGCCCTCGACCGCGCGGAAGCGTATTTTCGCGACCATGGGGAGATCAGCACCTTCATTGGACGTCTGATCCCCGTGATTCGGCAGTACATCTCCCTGCCGGCCGGGCTGGCCCGCATGCGGCTCGGTTTGTTTGCCGCGTATACGGCGCTCGGGGCAGGGATCTGGTGCGCGATCCTCACCTGGGTCGGGTGGTACCTCGGCCGCAAGGCCGAGGTGCTCGGAGGCCTCCCCGCGGACGAGGTCCATCGGTATATCGGTCGCGCGATGATCGTTATGGTGCCCGTGCTGGTCCTGATCGTGGTGGCGTACGTCATCTGGCACCGGCGTCGGAGGGTCCGGGCATGAGCCGCGAGGCTGAGGCCACGACCCGATGGCTGATCTCCGGGCGGGTGCAGGGAGTGGGGTTTCGGTGGTTCGTCTTGAAGCTGGCAGACGCGTACGGCGTCACCGCAGGGTGGGCGGCGAATCTGGCCGACGGTCGGGTCGAGGTCGTGGCCCGGGGACCGCACGCCACGCTTGAGCGCTTTGGGACGGAGCTCGCCAAAGGGCCCAGGTTCGCCAGGGTAGATCATGTGGAGAAATCTGACGTTCCACATGATATGGCAGTGCCTAACACGTTTGAAGCGCGCTAGTTATAGATATCGCGCAGAGTTGTTCAACAATTTGTGCGACTTCGAGATGGGACCTGCCGACTTGGTAATCCCCAGGCCGTCGGGCCACCGCTGCGAGCGACGCCCGCCATCACCCGAGGGCTCGCCCGCGGGTCTCGGGTTTCCGTTTCGGTGATACCACCGCGGTATCCGGCCCGTTAGTTTCTAGCGCGTGCCCCTGTAGCTCAGATGGATAGAGCAGCGGTTTCCTAAACCGTTGGCCGGGTGTTCGAGTCACCCCAGGGGCACCTGTTCCGAGGTGTCCGGTCGGGGCACCGGGGTCAGCGGTCGCAGGCCTTTTGATCAGGGATGAGGGATCGTGGCAGCCGATACGAAAGTGAAGAGCCCGACGCCACCAGCGGACACGGAACGTGCCGAGAAGTTCGTTGGCTGGTTTCAGAAGAACCGGCGGCCCCTGACCATCGCGGGGTTCGTGGCGCTCGTCGTGGCTGGCGGAACCTGGTTCGCGGTCACGGCGAAGGCCCGGCGTGAGGCGTTTGCCGGGCGGGAACTCGCCGATGCCAGAGCGGCGGCTGAGTCGGGAAACCTGCCGCTGGCCGCGAGCGGCCTGTCACGGGTCATCGCCAGCTATGGGGGCACGGCCGCGGGTCAGGAGGCGCGTCTGCTTCTCGGCCAAGTGCGGCTGCTCCAAGGGCAGGCGGCCTTGGCGGTCGCCGACCTTCAGGACTTCGTCGCGGCCGGTCCGTCCGAGCGGTACCGGGCCCAGGCGTACGGCCTCTTGGGGGCCGGCCTCGAGCAGACCGGTCAGTTCGGATCGGCGGGGCAAGCCTACGAGGAGGCTGCCAGGGCTTCGGGTTATCGGCTCGAGCAGGCCAGGCAGCTCCTGAACGCCGGGCGCGCGTTTACAGCGGCTGCCGACACGGCAGCCGCCATGCGGGTGCTCGATCGCGTTGTGGCCGAGCAGGCTGGTTCCGCGGCGGCTGCCGAAGCCAAGATCCGGCTGGGGGAGCTCGGCAAGTACACGTCGGGCTAAGAAGCCGCAGGGACGCCCTCCCAGAAGTCATTTGCAGCCCATCGTGTACTTCGTATAAGATATGTTATGTTAAGTAATGTGCGGCCAGTCTGTGGACAACTGTGAGCGGGCACCGCACCGCTACCGGTAAGCGGTTGCCGCACCGTGGGTTCCAGATGGGGTCCTGCGTGAACAGTGAGTTGGCACGGCGGCGGAGCGCCGACAACCCGATGCACGGCTCGGGAAGGAGGGTACCGGGCGGCGCCTAGAAGCCGGCTTCGAGAACCCCCCGAAACACCAGCTTGCCTTCCCCTCCGAGGCTCGGGGTGTGGAGGTGGCGGGTCTCGGGGTCCAGTTTTCCGGAAACGGTGAGCACGGTGCCCGAGCGGGTGTGGACCGACCACGGCAGCGAGGTTCGTCCGGTCGAGCTCAGGATCAGGCTGCTCGCCACGGCCCCCGTTCCGCACGCCAGGGTCTCGTCTTCCACGCCTCGCTCGTAGGTCCGCATCGCCCACGAGTCGCCGCTCGCCGCCACGAAATTCACGTTGGCGCCGGCTTCCCCGAGCGACGGGTGGGCGCGCAGCGCCCTGCCCCGGCCGAGCACGTCGACGGTCTCGAGGTCGTCGACCCGGACGACCAGGTGCGGGACCCCCACCACCGCGTAGCCGATCTCGTGCTCACCGGGGTTCGGGTCGATTTCGGGGAACCGGACATCCGTCACGTTGGGCAATGCCAATTCGGCGCGATCGCTGGTATCCGGGACGCAACGCGACCGCACGAGGCCGGCGTCGGTTTCCAGGCGCACATCGTCGGCAGGCGCGAGTTCCAGAAGGGCCGCGAGCCGGGTGGCGCACAGGGCGCCGTTCCCGCACATCGCCCCGCGGGAGCCGTCGGAGTTGAAGAAGTGAAACCGCACGGCGCCCGGACCGCTGCCCGGGCCGAGCACGATCAACCCGTCCGCGCCGACGCCGGTCCCCCTGGCGCACACACGGCGAATGCGATCCGCGGGCCAGGCGTCCAGCTCGGTCCATCGGCCGTCGAGGAATACGAAGTCGTTCCCCGAGCCGGTCATCTTGTAGATGATCTCGCCGCTCATAGCCGTCCCAGGAGGGCCAAAAGGCGTAACCGCCAGACCATCCATACGGCCTCGCGGACGATGGCGCCGGACATCTTGCTTTCCCCGTCTGTCCGATCGACGAAGACAATCGGGATTTCGATGATCCGGAAGCCCTTCCGGGCAGCCCGGAAACTGACCTCGATCTGGAATGCGTACCCGTTGGAGCGGACCGCGTCGATATCGATAGCTTCCAAGACGCGCCGCCGGAAGCACTTGTAGCCTCCGGTCGCGTCATGCAGGCGCAGACCGGTCACGACCCGGGCGTAGATGTTCGCGGAGTAGCTCAGAAAGAGCCGTGCCATGGGCCAGTTCACGACCGTGACCCGCCCCCCGAGGTACCGGCACCCGAGCACGAGGTCGGCGTCCCGGATGGCATCCAGGAACTGCGGCAGGTGCTTGGGGTCGTGGGAGAAATCGGCGTCCATCTCGAAAACGAACTCGTAGTCGCGGGCCAGCGCCCAGCGGAATCCCGCACGGTACGCGGTCCCGAGCCCTTCCTTGCCCGGCCGGTGGAGCACGTGCACGCGTCCCGATTCCTGGGCCAATTCGTCGGCGGCCTGGCCGGTGCCGTCGGGGGAGTTGTCGTCCACCACGAGGACGTCCAGCGACGGATCCTGGGCGAGAATCTGTGGCACGATTTGCCGCAGGTTCTTGATCTCGTTGTAGGTCGGGACGATGACAAGCCCGCGCTCCATCAGTGCCTCTGCCGGCGCGCGCGCAGGCGGCGTGTGGCGAGCGGCGCCGCGAAGACGGCGGCGACGATCAGGAGGCTGACCCACGTGATCGCGCGTCCCCGCTCGTAGTCGGCGCTGCGGAACCGCAGGGTAACGTCCCGCGCCCCTCGGGAAACCGGCACCGCAAGCAAGGACGCGTCGCCGCGCAGTACGGTCGTCTCGTGGCCATCCACCATCGCGTGCCAATCGGGATAGAAGTTCTCCGCGACGAGTACGTAGCCCGCGTCGGGCGCCGCTGGCTCGACGCGCAGGCGCATGGCGCCGGGTTCCCAGGCCTCGACCTCGACCCGGGCATCGAGCGGCGGCGGAAGCGAGTCCACGGGCGCCGGCACGAGCGCGGCCGCCGTATCGAGCAGCACCAACCGATCGAACGGCAGTCCCGACCGCGGATCGGCCACGGTCGGAACGGCCCGGTCGTCCGGGAGCTTGATGGCGGCGGGCACTAGCCGGGCGTAGGGCATCGGCGTCCGGCGCACGAGCAGGTCGGCCGGGCGCCCGCGGGCCGTGGGAACGCCTGCCATGGCGGTGTCGAAGTCGGCACCCAAGTTGGCGTAGGCCGGCAGCTGCGTGCCGAGATCGGTGCCGCTGGGCAGCAGGACGAATTCCACCGCGTACAGGTCCCACAGGCGCCGGCTGCTGAGCAGGTACCGCCATTGGTTCTTGCCGCCCAACAGCTCGTTGAAGTGGTGCAGCTGGTTTCCGTGATGGCCCAACAGCTGCGGGATGCGATACGCCATGAGCGACGCGCCGGGATAGACCTCCACCCCGGTGTCGGACAGATCGAGTACGCGGGAGGGTCCCGTTCGGGTGCGCAAGGTCTCGGTGATCGCGTCTCCCCCATACAGGCCGGTTCGTGGGTCCTCGGTGTAATCCCAGAACGCCCGAGCGTTCTGCCACAGATCCGCGCTCACGAGGAGCGGCAGCGCGAGTGCCAGCCCGATCGCTGGAACCCGCCCGCGATGGGCGGCCCACGCCAGCGCCCCGAGGGCGATCAGGGCCAGTCCGCTGAGGAGCGCCCCGGTGCGGATGGCTCCCTGCGCGGCGCCAGCGGCGTCGGTGACCGCCCTTCCCTGCTCCAGCTCGATGCCGCGCGCGAGCGACTCGGCGAGACCGCCCACGGCGCCTACCGCCGCGAGGAGGACGACGATCGCGCCCGCGACGAGCCAGGCCGTGCCCCAGCGCCGCGCTTCCCCCCGCTCGATGCGGTGCACGCCGAACCCGGCGAACAGCGCGACGACGAGTGCCACCACGTACAGGGCCATGCCCGGTGCCCGCACCTTCTGCATGAACGGCATCACCTGCCACCAGATGCGGTAGAACGGCGTGCCGGCACCCAGGCAGATGAGGAGGAACAGGAACGCGACCCCCCCGAGCCACAGTACCAGGCGCCGCCGGGCGCGGTCGGCGACCCCGACGACGGCGAGGGCCACTGCGGTGAGACCGAAGTATTCGGAGTGCAGCTTCAACGGGTTCGTCGCCCAGTAGGTGCCGTCCTGGGTGGTGCCCGTGAACCCCGCGAGGAAGAACTCCGGCACGTGCGTCCACGGGATGGCGTAGGACGTCGCCCCCTCGAACCCGTAGTACGTGTCGGCTCTCGGCGAGAATGGCAGGTACGCCATGAACGGCAGGATCTGGATCATCCCGATGCCGAACCCGACGGCCACGGCCAGCAGGGCGAAGCCGAGCCCGGCGAGCCGGCCCGCCAGGGGGCGCGCGTCGGTTTCGCCGAACGTGAGGTAGAGTGCGAAGATCCCCGCCGCGACCAGCAGGTAGTAGGTCATCTGGGCGTGGGGCGAGAGGAGGGCGAGCCCCACGCTCAGCGCGACCAGGCCGTAGCCGGCCGGTCGGCGGTCCCGCATGCCCAGCACCAGACCGATCAGCGCGAGCGGAAGCAGCGTGGTGACGAACAGCTTCCCGTCGTGGCCCGGCTGCACGTAACTGCCGATCACGCCCGAGAGTTGGTACGCGGCCCCCCCGGCGACGGCGCCGGCCCACGACGTCCGCAGGAGGCGCAGCAGCAGGTAGACGAACAGGCCGGCCAGCACGTAGTGCACGACGAATCCCAGCCCCATGGCGAAGCCCGTCGGCAACACCAGGCGCAGCCAGGCCGTGGGGTAGAAGATGTCGCCGTGCATGGCGCCCACGAATGGCAGTCCACCGAACAGCTCGGGGTTCCAGAGCGGGATGGCCCCCGTGCGTTTCCATTCCTGGGCGAGCCAGTCGCGAAACGCGTAGCCGCTGTGGTACTGGTCGCTGTACGGGCCCGCGAGGAACCGCCCGGTCCACAGCGGCAGCGACAGGATCGCGATCCAGAACGAGAGCAGGCCGGTCGCCACGAGGGTCGGAAACCGAGGCTCGAAGCCCTGATCACGCTGGTCGGGAACCGTCGTCACCGCACGCTCCGTCGCAAGAAGGACGAAACTTAACTGCTGGTCGCGGCGTCACGACGCTCGCGCAGGGCCAAGCCCGCCACGGCGGCCAGCGCCTCGGTCAGGGTCAGGAGCAGCCGTGAGGCCACGGTGAGCGCGAGGGCCGGTCCGCTCCCCAGGGCGGGCGTGAGGAACGCCAGGAACACGGCTTCGCGCACACCCACGCCCCCCGGCGCAACGATGGCGAGGAGTCCCACGAGATACCCGGCGGCGAACACGCCGGACGCCGTGGCGAGCGACAGGGTGGTGGGCCCCAGGATACCGCGGGCGAGGCACCAGAATGCCGCGCCGTAACCGACCCACGCCACGGCGGTCGCCCCGGTCGCGCGCAGCACGGCGCCCGGCGACAGCGGGCGCAGGTCGGCTCCGGGGATGATACGGGCCACGAGTTGCGCCGCGCCGGGCATGGTGAACGTGAGCACCAGGGTCGCGGCGACCACGAGCGCGGCGCCGAACGCGAGTGGCGAGGCGGCTCCGGGGACGGTTGCGAGGGCGACGATGACGCCGCTGCCGACGGCCACGGCCTGCATGACGATGGCGGACCCGACGGCCGCCCACGGAGCGACACCCCGCCGCTGCGCGAGCACCGCGAGTCCGGCGACGCTCCACACTTTGCCGGGCAGATACCGGCCCAGGTTCGAGAGCGTCCAGATCCGCACGGCCGGCAGATAGGGGAGGCGCTGATCCCAGCCCGTGATAATGCCGCGCCACGCGGCAATCAGCAGGCCGTACGTGGGCAGCACCGCGGCGGCGGCCAGGGCGATCCACCCCAGGTGGAGTGTCAGCCGGACGTCCAGCGTCCGGAACTGGTCCCAATGCGCGTGCAGGGAGCGCCAGACGAGCACCGCCACGGCGAGGAGCAGCAGGGCTTGGAGCGCCCACACCCACGGGCGGCGCGTCACTTGGCGACGACTCCGCGCAACGTCTTTTCGAACGCGGCGGCCGCGGCGGCCGGGCGCAGCCGGTCGCGCCAGACCGCCCCGGCCGCGGCCGCGCGCGCGCGCGCTCCGGGGTCGCGCAGCAGCGTGAGCGTGGCCTCCGCGAGCTTCGCGGGATCGGGGGGAACGATGAGACCAGCTCCCGCTTCCGGGCGCACGATGTCGAGCACCCCGCCCCCGTCCCCGCACGCCACGACGGGAACCCCCAGCATCAGCGCCTCGGCTGCGGCGAGGCCGAACCCCTCCCCGCGCGCGGGAAACACGAACACGTCGGCGTCACCGATGGCGTCCGGCACGCCCTCCGGCGGCACCATCCCGACGAATCGGACGGCCTGCGCGATCCGCAGGTGGCGGGCGCGGGCCTCGAGGGCCGGTCGCTCCGGCCCATCGCCCACGATCGTGACCGGGACGCGCTGCCCCCGGCAGTGCAGCTCCGCGACCGCGTCCAGCAGCAGGTGAACCCGCTTCTGTCGACTGAGGCGACCGACCGCGGCGATCCCGGCTCCCCCGGCGCTGACGTGCGCGCCGGCCGGCCGGTCTGCCGGCATCGGGATCACGGCGGGCGCGCGGTTCAGCCCCGCGCGCCCGGCGAGCGATGCGACGTACGACGAGACGACGGTCACGGCGGCGGCGTCGCGCAGCACCGGCCGACCGGTCCACCGCGCGATCCGCGACCGCCGGAACAGGGCGGCGTCCGTGCCGTGCAGCGTCACCACGTAGGCCGGGGCACCGCGCCGATGCGCGCGCCGCGCCGCGAGGCCCGCGGGCACCCACCAATTGGCGTGGACGACGTCGGCCGCGGTCTGCCGCTCGAGGATGGCCGCTTCGAGCGCCCGGAGCAGGCCGAGAAAGACCCTGAGCCCGGCGGGGGATCGAACCGCGCGTACCATCGTGCCACGGTAAGCCAGGGTCTCCCGCGCGGGGGCCGCGTAGCGGACCCACGTCGTCACGACGCCGTTCCGCGTGGCCGTCCCGCTCCGTCCCTCATCGGCCGGCGCGAGGACCGCGACCTCATGGCCGCGCTCGGCGAGCGCCTGGTAGAGGCGCTCGAGGAACGCGCCTGCCGGGTCGCCGGCCCACCGCGGATAGGCGTGCGTGACCGCGAGGATGCGCAACGGTCGTTCTACGGGCGCGGCCCGCCCCGCCGATCGGCGAGACGGTCGACCGCGCGCTGCAACGCGCGCACCTCTTCGCGCATGGCGGCCAGGAGTTCGCCCAAGAAGCCGACCCCGAATAGCGCGAGCCCACCCAGGACCAGCACGAGCACCAGGTACAGCAGCGGCCGGAAGCCGTAGCCAAACCCGAAGCGGAGCACGAAGGCCACGACGCCGGTAAGCAGGCCCAGCAGCAGGAGCATGCTGCCCGAGAGGCCGAAGAACAGCAGCGGCTTGCGGCCGAAGCGAAGCTGGAACCACACCGACAGCAGATCGAGCATCCCGACCGGAATGCGTCCGAGCCCGAACTTCGACCGCCCCGCCAGCCGGGGGCGGAGGGTCACGGGGCGTTCCGTGACGCGGAACCCGTCGGCGGCGCCGATGATCACCATGAACCGGTGCCAGTCGGGACGGGCCGGCACCACCTCCGCCACTTCACGGCGGTAGGCCTTGACGGCGTTCAGGTCGGTCACGCGGATGCCGAACAGCCAGCGGCACAAGCGATTGTACACGCCGGAGACGAAGGCCTTCTCGTACGTCCCCTGCTTGGTGCCGGTGACGATGTCGGCCTGGCCGTCCCGAATCGGGGCGACGAGGCTCGCGATCTCGGACGGCAGGAACTGCAGATCGGCCGGATAGAACACGAACGTCCTGCCGCTGGCGCGCTCGGCGGCCGACCGGAGCGCGTCAGCGATGCCGCGACAGGCACGGTGGGTCACGACGCGCAGAAACGCGTACTCCCCCGCGAGGCGCTCGAGCACGGCGCCCGTCTCGTCCTCGCTCCCGTCGTTCACGATCACGACTTCACACGCGTAGGGCTCGGAGGCGAGCGCCGCCGCACACTGGCGGACGAACTCGGGGAGGTTCTCGGCCTCGTCCTTGGCCGGCACGAGCACGCTCACCTCGGCTTGCGTGTCGCGATCGGCGAGACTCATAGGCGTTTGCGCATCCGGGCCGGCAGGATGCCCAGCTGGTCCCGGTACTTGGCGACCGTGCGGCGCGCGATCCGGACGCCGCGGTCCTTCAACGCATCCACGATCTCGGCATCGGTCAGCGGCTGGTCCGAGGCCTCGTCGCCCACGAGCTTCTCGATCTGCGCCCGCACGGCCCGCGCGCTCGCATCTTCCCCGGACGTGGTCTCGAGACTGCTCGAAAAAAAGAACTTGAGCGGATATACGCCCCGTGGAGTCTGCACGTACTTCTGGTTGGTCACGCGGCTGACCGTGGACTCGTGCATGCCGATGACCTCCGCCACTTCCCGCAGCGTGAGTGGCCGCAGGTACTCGATGCCCTTCTCGAAAAACTCTCGCTGGCGGTCGACGATGAAGTGCATCACCTTGAGCATCGTCTGGCGGCGCTGTTCGATGGCTTGAATCAGCCATTGCGCCCCGTTCAGCTTCTCGGTGATGAATTCGCGGGTCTCGCCGGTGAACTGCTTCTTGTTGCCGGCGAGCTCCTGGTAGACCTTGCTGATCCGCAACCGCGGCATGCCCGTGTCGTTGAGAAAGACCCGGTATTGCCCCTCGATCTTCTCGACGATCAGATCCGGCACCACGTACTCGTCGTCGGACGGGAGGAACCGGAGTCCCGGCTTGGGGTCGAGCTTGGCCAGCTCGTCGGCGGCGTCCTGCACCGCCTTGGGGTCGATGCCCCGCCGCTTCGCGATATCACTCCAGCGGTGCCCGATCAGATCGTCGAACGCCTCGTGCACGAGATGGTACGTGAGCGTGTCCTGCAGGTCCATGTCCTCGAGTTGCAGCAGGAGGCACTCGCGCAAATCGCGCGCGCCGATGCCCGCGGGGTCGAGCGCGTGGAAGACCCGCAACATCGTCTCCGCCTCGGCCACGGTGAACGGGCCCTGGGTGACAGGCTCCGCGGGCTCGGCGGGCTCTGCGGGCGCGGTGGATTCGGCGGGCGCGGTGGATTCGGGGACCGGCGTCGCGGCGTCGGTGGCGTCGTCGCTGTGCGTCGTGGTGCCCCCGTTCTCCCACCCGTTGATGCCGGCAACGATCTCCTCGAGGGTGGCGTGGAGATAGCCGTCATCACCCAGATTCCCCAGAAACTCCTCCGAAAGGCGACGCTGTCGGTCGGTGAGGTCGAGCATGAGCAGCTGGTCGCGCAGATGATCGGTCAGGGCCCGGCTCTGCACCGGCGTGCGCTCGAACACCTCATCCGAGTAGGAAAGATCGCGCGCCCCGGAGCCGGCCTGGAAGCCGTCGAGGATGATCTCCTCCCAATCGGTCTCCTCCTGCTTCTCCGCCTCTTCGCGCTCGCGCTCCGTATCGGCCGTCTCGCCGAGCGCGACCTCATCTTCCGCCTCGAGCATCTCGAGGAACGGGTTGACGAGCAACTCCTGCTTGAGGTGCTGCTGCAGATCCAGGAGGGGCATGTACAGGAGATCCATCGCCTGGTACAGGCGAGGATTCATCCGCAACTCCTGGCGAAGCGTCGCGCTCTGGTGCAGGCCCGGTTTCATGCCGCCGACCCCAGTCTCGTGCGCAGGCGCTCCGTCAGCGTGGGGCCGAGATACAGGTCGGCCACCTGGTCGTCGAACACCAGCTGCCGTACCGTGCCCGCAACCTGGACGCGGCCCTCGAAGAGGATGTAGGCGCGATCGACGATATCCAGGGTCTGCTCCACGTTGTGGTCGGTGATCAGGACGCCAATGCGCCGCCGGCGCAGGTCGGCCACGATGGTCTGGATGTCATTGACCGCGATCGGGTCGACGCCCGCAAACGGCTCATCGAGCAGCATGAACTTCGGTTCGGTCACCAGGGCACGCGTGATCTCGAGCCGGCGGCGCTCGCCACCCGAGAGCTTGTACGCCTTGACCTCCCGCAGGTGCTTGATCGAAAGCTCGTCGAGCAACTCCTCCAGCCGCTGCTCCCGTTCCGCGGCCGTCAGCACTTGGGTCTCGAGGATGGCGAGCACGTTCTCCTCGACCGTGAGCTTCCGAAACACCGACGGTTCCTGCGCCAGGTAACCGATCCCGCGGCGTGCCCGCCGATACATGGGGAGTCCGGACACGTCCTCCCCGTCGATGTAGATCCGGCCCGTGTCCGGGCGCACAAGCCCGACGATCATGTAGAAGGTCGTGGTCTTCCCCGCCCCGTTGGGTCCCAGGAGTCCCACGATTTCCCCTTGTCGCAGGCTCACGTCGACCGCGTCCACCACGCGGCGCCGCCGGTATACCTTCGTGAGTCCGCGGCCCGTTAATTCGCTGCCGGAGGCGGCGGTCGCCTCGCCGACCGACTCCGCGGCCGTGGCGCGCTCGGCCGCCGCGGCGACCAGCGCCTGCCGGAGGCCGTCGCGATCCTCGAGACAGGCGCGCCACCGCGCGGGCAGCATGCGCACCAGGGCGGCGTCATCCCACGACTGGTCGCTGGGCTGCAGGAACCCGTCGGTCACCAGCCGCGGCAGCACCGACGAGGCCAGGAACCGGCGGACCTCATCCATCGAGAGCGTGCCGCCGCGCGCGCCGGCGCCCAACCCGGTGTCGCGCATCAGCGCCAAATGGTCCTCCCGGTACGCCACCGCCAGCGTACCGAACGAGGCCGCGCCGCCGTCGTCGGCCACCCGGATGAACGCCGCCAGCGCCAGCGGCAGCGAGGGGTTGCGCTCCTGCGCGAGCGGGCCCAGGAAGTCCGTCACGGCTGCCGCCTCGGCGCTTCGAGGTAGACGCCGTCACTCTTCCCGGCGATGTCCACGCGCAGCAGGCGGTCGTCCCGGAACTGGGCGCGGATCCGGTCGCCGCGCGAATAGCTGATGTCCGGCGTAGTGCTGCGATCGGCCGACGCGTAGACCCGGTAGCGGGCGCGCGCGGCACCCGCGGCTTCGATCGCGGCCAGCGTCGTCCCGCCGTCGCGGCCTGGGGCGAACCGCGCGACGACGGTGTCCCCCGCCACCCAATCCTCGTCCGTGTCGAGCGAGTCCTGGCGCGACGCCGCCCGGGCCGCGCCGATGCCCCGCACTTCCCGCAGCAGTTGGGCGGGCGCGGTGATCGCGAGCGAGTCGGCCAGAATCGTATTCCGCGCCGACACCGCCACCGGACGGCGCGCGCTGCCCCATGCGGCCCCTCCCTGCACACGGTCGTCCATGATGTCGAACTGGACCGTGTCCGACGTCACACGCCACTCGCCGCTGGTGGCGTCGGCCTCGCCCTCGGCCTGTACCCAAGTCAACGCGCGCGCGCGCAGCCGGTAGCGGATGTCCTGACCCACGAGGCGATAGCCGCTCGCCTCGCCGCCGGCGACGCTCGCTCGCCCCATCAGACGGCCGACCTCCTGACCCGTGTCGAGGAAGGCGCTGTCGCCCGCCCCGTGGAAGTCACTGCGGTCGATCGTGACCCGACCCCAACCCCGGGCCGCCGTGTTGCCCCGGAAGGACACGCGGTCGGCGATGATCAGGTACGGCTCGGCGTCCGGCGGATCGCCTTCCGAGCGGTATTCGATGGTGGGACGGCCGCCCGCCCGCAGCTCGGTCGTGTCGCGGATGCCGAGGACCCGTCGGTAGTACTGCACGTTGGGACCGCGGAGCACCGAGCCGGTGATCCGATTGCGGAGTCGCGCGTTGCCGGTGGCATCGAGTCGCTCGTCGCGCAGGAAATAGCTGGCCCGGTCGGCCGTGAGTTCGGCGGTCGCGTCCCGGAAGTTGACGCGGCCCAGCATGTCGAACCGATCGAAATCCTGAAACCACGCGACGCTGTCCGAATACCAGAACGTGTCCTGGCCGCGACAGTGGGCCCAGATCCCGCCACCCTGGAACCATCGGACGTACCCGCCCCCCACGTCGATCTGACGCCCGACGCCGCCCGTGCTGTCGACCACCACGAAGCAGGTGCTCGCGGTTTGGGCCGCGGCGGGACCGGCGGTCGCCAGGGCCAGCGCGGTCAGGACGGGCGCGGCGCCCGCGACGGAGCGACACCGGGATCCCCGCATCGCGCGCACCGCTAGCGGTCGATCTGCACGCGGCCGATGGCACCGCGCGCCCGGGTGGTCTGGACGTTCCGCAGGTCGGGATCGCTGGTGAACGCGTCGCCCTCGACGCGCTGCTCCGGCGTGATCCAGACGAACGCCTCCGGCCCGACGATCTCGTTGCGCGTCCGGCTGTAGCGCAGCACGGACGTCTCGAGCCGGCGGCCATCGGGGCTCAGGGCGACGACGTTGCCCCGCGCCTCCATGTCACCGGTCCGCCATTCGTAGGTCCCGTCGCGCGCCGTGAGCGTGGACGTCTCTCGCCCCTCCGGCGAGTAGAACGTGACCCGGAGACCGAACAATCGATGGCGCTGGGCGCGATGGTAGGCGTAGGCGGAGTCGGCGGTGAGCCGCATGCGGCGCATGCCGTCTTCGGTGAGGAAGTGCATGATGCCGTAGCCGATCTGATCGGCCGAGTCGGCCTCGGTGGCCGTCGTGGGCGGCTGTTCCACGCCCGCGCAGGCCGCCAGTTGCAGCGCCGCCCAGGCAAGCACGCCCGCACCCGCGCTAGCGCGACTGGGCGACACTGGGCCGCGCGGCACGCTCGCCGCGCTCCGTCAGGTAGGCTTCCACCGTGCGCTCCCAGTGGCCGCGGGCGCGCAGGAACTCCTCGACGAATTCCCGCACCGCGCCGTGCCCGCCCCGGGCCGTCGTCACGTGGCGGGCGGCAGCCTTCGCGTCGGGCGTGGCATTGGCCACCGCGACGGGTAACCCCACGCGCCGCAGCACGGGTACGTCCGGCAGATCGTCGCCGACAAACGCGGCGTCCTCCCAGCGCACGCCGAACCGCGCCAGCAGGTTCTCGAACGCCGGCAGCTTGCGAGCGTGGTCGTCTTGCACGCAGGCATCCACCTGCAACTCGGCGGCTCGCACCTCGGTCGCCTCGGATCGGCGCCCACTCAGGATGACGATCTTGAGTCCGGCGTGCCGCAATAGCGCCACGCCGATCCCATCCTGGATGTCGAAGCGCTTGAACTCGGTGGGACGGTTGTCCACGAGTCCCACGTACACGCCGTTGTCGGTGAGGACGCCATCGACGTCCAGACCGACCAGCCGAATCTGCTTGGCCTGCAGGGATTCAAGCACGGACCATTCTCCCCTGGGCGGCATGCCACACGTCGAGCACGCGGGTCATGAGCTCGTCGAGGTCGGCGAGGGGCCACATCGAGGAGCCGTCGCTGGGGGCGGTCTCGGGCGCCGG
>Ga0224512_10000222_pt1 | contig 61101 bp, 56 predicted proteins | sample SF_May12_sed_USG_4_FD_169103 | JGI IMG/M metagenome (GOLD analysis project Ga0224512, IMG submission 169103) | Sediment microbial communities from San Francisco Bay, California, United States - SF_May12_sed_USGS_13 | ecosystem: Environmental > Aquatic > Marine > Sediment | place: USA...
ACGCGCGATGGTGGAAGCCAACAACGTCACCTGGGATCTGATCGACATGGTGGCCGCCGATGCGATGTTAAGCTGTGATGAAGGCATGGTCGAAGAGATTGATCATGATAAGGATCTTGCTCCCGCTCCGGATGGCACGCCTGCCAGCAAGGATTTTGGGGATCTCATCGTATCTCCCTGCTTCATTCCTCAAATCGTCTATTCCACCACGTTCGGCTACCGTACCGACCTGGTGGGTAAAACGCCGCCGACTACGATTGCAGACGTTTTCGATCTGAAAAAGTACCCGGGCAAGCGTTCTCTGGAAAAGAAAGCGATTAACAACCTGGAATGGGCTTTACTCGCGGATGGCGTACCCGCCGACCAGGTATATGAGCTACTTGCTACCGACAAAGGTGTAGCACGTGCCTTTGCCAAGCTCGACACCATCAAGGATCACGTCATCTGGTGGGAAAAAGGTGCCCAGACACCGCAACTGCTTGCCGATGGCGAAGTCGTAATGGGCTCAACTTACAATGGGCGCTTATTTTCAGTCATCGAGGAAGAGAAGCAACCCGTGGCAATGATGTGGGACTGGCAGGTGTTCGACCTGGACGGCTGGGTCGTACCCAAGGGTTCTCCCAACAAGAAAATAGTCATGGACTACCTGAGATTTGCCACCGATACTCAACGTCTGGCTGATCAGGCAAAGTTCATTTCCTATGGCCCGGCACGTGCATCGTCTGCGCCATTGGTTGGCAAACACGCTTCCTTGGGTATAGACATGGCGCCGCATATGCCGACGAATCCGGCTAATGCCAAGCACACACTGCTCTATAACTATAGTTTCTGGGCAGATAACGTTGATGACCTCAACGAGAAATTTGCGTCATGGTTGAACGCCAACTAGTCTGCAACTGACACAATCTCGGCTGCCGGTATGTGTTACCGGCAGCCGATTTCCGGTGTTTACTCAGGCTGCTTCGCGGTGACCTTACTGCCAAATGAATAGCGCGCTAGACCTATCGGATAAGGAATGAGCACTCAGTTACCTACCAGCAACCAGAACGAAGCAGGTGAAATGGTCACCACGGACGGTGTTCCCCTCAGGATAAGCCTGGCACGCGCAAGGCGACGCAATCGCAATCGGGCATTACTCCTGGTATTGCCGTTGTTTCTGTTCATTCTGGTTACCTTTTTTATTCCCATCACCACGATGTTATTTCGCAGTGTTGAAAACCAGCTCGTTGGCGAAATGCTGCATCGCACGCTTCCGTTGTTACAGCAATGGGATCAAAACGGCGGGCAATTACCAGGCGAGGAAGTTTATGCCGCCCTGGCGGAAGATTTCAAAGAAGCGCGTGAGAATAATACTGCGGGCTCGGTGGGCCGACGGCTGAACTACGAAGAATCCGGATTTTCCAGCCTGTTTCGCGTGACGAACCGAAGGATCAATAAGATTGAGCCGCCCTACCAGGAAGCCTTTATAAAAATTAACAAGGACTGGGGCAAACTCGATACCTGGCGTGTTCTGAAACGGGAAAGCCGTGCCTACACGCCATCCTATTATCTGGCAGCGATGGATTTCGGATACTCGCCCGCAGGATCGATCCAAAGGAACGATGATAACAACCGGATTTATCTGCAATTGTTCGGGCGCACGCTGTGGATGAGTTTGTTGATCACGGTGCTGTGTCTGGTATTGGCTTATCCGATCGCCTTTCTGATGTCGACCCTGCCAGTCAAGTCCAGCAATCTGCTAATGATCCTGGTGCTGCTACCCTTCTGGACGTCGTTGCTGGTGCGGACTTCTGCGTGGATTGCGTTATTGCAAAAAGAAGGCGTAATCAATGACCTTCTAGTATGGTCCGGACTTATCGGCGACGCCAGTCGGCTTACCATGATACACAATGCGACCGGCACGATTATCGCCATGACCCATGTCCTGCTGCCGTTTATGGTATTGCCGCTATACAGCGTCATGAAAACAATTCCGCCGAGCTATCTAAGAGCGGCGAGATCGCTGGGAGCCTCGCCAACCACTGCATTTATTCGCGTGTATATGCCGAACACCGTATCCGGAATTGGCGCCGGCGCTATATTGGTGTTCATCATTTCCATTGGCTATTACATTACGCCCGCGTTGGTAGGCGGCCAGAGCGGAACGCTCATCAGCAACTTTATTGCCTATCACCTGAGCTCTTCTCTTAACTGGGGATTGGCAGCGGCACTGGGTACGATCCTGCTCGTAGCGGTATTTGTGCTCTATATCGTCTACGACAAGCTGGTCGGCGTTAACAATATGAAAATGGGTTAGATTGATGGCGATACCTGCACACGCAAGCACAGGCGAACGTATCTGGTACTACACGTTCCGGGTTATCTGCGGATGCATTTTCTTCTTCCTGATTGCGCCTATCATTGTGGTCATTCCACTGTCTTTCAATGCAGTACCCTTTTTCACCTTCACCGAGGAAATGTTATCGTTCGATCCGGCCGGATACTCTATCAAGTGGTATCAAGATTTTTTTACCAATCGTAACTGGCAAGGTGCGGTTAGCAACAGCTTCGTCATCGCTATTTTTGCAACCCTGATCTCAACCACACTGGGCACCATTGCCGCCCTGGGATTGAGTCGATCGGAAATGCCGGCCAAGACCCTGATTATGGGAGTACTAATATCTCCTATGATTGTTCCCGTTATCATCGCGGCAGCCGGCATGTTTTTCTTTTATAGCGATATCGGATTGGCATCTACGCATTTTGGCGTGATCCTGGCGCACGCCGCGCTAGGAACACCGTTTGTAGTCATTACGGTTACCGCTACCCTGGTCGGGTTTGACCAAAGCTTGATCCGTGCTGCTGCCACGCTTGGAGCCAGCCCGACGGTTACTTTCTTTAAAGTAATCGTTCCGCTGATTACGCCCGGAGTTATTTCCGGCGCGCTATTCGCGTTTGTAACATCGTTTGACGAAGTCGTCGTCGTACAGTTTGTCGGCAGCTACCAGCAACGCACCATTCCCTGGGCGATGTTCTCGGGCCTGCGCGAGCAAATCAGCCCCACCATCCTCGCGGTAGCCACCTTGCTGGTTGCGCTGTCGATAATTATGCTGACAACGGTCGAATTGCTGCGTCGGCGCAGTGATCGAATTCGGGGATTAAGCTGAGACTCCCTGGTCAGGTCCTTACCGCGTTTGCCTCACATATTGCGATCAGGGCGGAACTGGTTCTGCCATAAATTATTGCTCGGCCATTTTCAAGCCAAACCAAGCGCCGGAAGTATAAATCTGAATTGCCCGGATAAACCTGAGAGTTACGGCAGGCCAGGCGAAAAAACCGCAGGCTGAAATTAGCCGCCAAAGACCTGCGTCAACGAACACCCTCCCTGCCATTGTCTCTTTGGGTGATTTAACAGGCAGGCCTTCAATTCAGGTTAATTCAGCCTAGAAAAAAACCAAACTATATAGACCGGTTCGATTTTCAGTCGTTTATACTACAGACATATGACGTGCATGGGGGGCATACATTTTGACGCCAAACTCAAAATCCCTGCTGCTGGTTTTAATCACGGCGGCCGCACCGGTCGCGGATTCGCTGGCGGAAGTGAACTTTACCTCATGGGGTAGACGCTAGGAAATGTCGCAACAAACAACCTGTGCTGACCCCTGGGAGCAGGATTCGGTTAATTTTCTATCATATAGCGGCAGCCTGGATGAGATCAGATCTCAGCTCAGATCTGGAACCGTGACCTGGAATCTTGTCGACGTATTGCCGCACGATGCCCGCATGGGTTGCGACGCGGATTTGTTCGAGGAACTCGATCGCGATACGTTCGATCCTGCCCCGGATGGCATCCCGAGGGACGACGACATCATGCTGCAGGTACCCGGGAATTGCGCGGTTCTGCAGGTATTTGCGTCAAATGTCTATTTTTACAGGAAAGGCGCTTGCAAGGGCCTACAGCCGACCTCGATTACAGATTTTTTCGATCTGGCAAAATTTTCCGGGGGTCGCGGGATTCACATCCTGCCTAATGCGTTGATCGAAATAGCGCTGCTGGCTGGCTGCGCGGCGGTAACAGACGTCTACAGGATCATGAGCACCGACGCCGTCTCCATATCGATTCGGCAATAGTCTCATCGACATGAATGCAGGCGACATGGTGTATTACCTGTACACCGATAAAAATGGCACCCGGATCAAGTACGCGGCGCTAATCCTCGCGCAGCAGGCCGAAGGTTACCTGATCCGCATCGGCCGCTACGACGTGCATACCAGGGAAGTAAAAACGATCGAATCCGTCGCCGCTGCGGCAAGCCTGCAGCCGCGCTCGATACCCTGCAGCTACGAAGACGAACTGAATGGTCAGGTGTAAGTGTTAACGACGCTTAACGCGATTACGCCGATTTTCCTGATCATCGCCACCGGCTATCTGCTGTTCAGGACCCGGGTGGTCGGCGAGGCGGTCTGGTCGGCGATCGAACATATCTGTTTTTACCTGTTGCTGCCGTTCCTGATCATTCGCACGCTGAGCCGGGCCAACCTCGGCGACGTCCCGATACTCGACTTCATGACCGTGCTGGTGGTCGCCATCCTCGGTATGTCGACGGTGCTGATACTGACCCATGCGCTGATCTGGAAACGTTTTCCACGGAGCGGTCCGAGTTTCAGCAGCGTGTTCCAGGGCACCACCCGGTTTCACGGTTTCGTGGCGATAGCGGTTATCGGCCCGCTCTACGGTGACGATGGCGTAACGCTTGCGGCGCTGGCGCTTGCGATCATGGTGCCACTGCTGAATGTCATATCGGTAATCGTCCTGTCCATTTACGGGCATAGCGAAACCAGGCCCGAGGTCGTCGCCGTGATACGCAAGATTCTGACTAACCCGCTGATCATCGCCTGCGCCGCGGGTCTCCTGCTGAACCGGCTCGGCGTGCCCGATATCCTGTTCCAGGCGATCGATATCATCGGTGCCGGCGGCCTCGGCCTCGCGCTACTCGCGGTGGGTGCCGGCATGAAACTGGGCCACGCCGCCCAGCACAAGCTGCTACTCGCGATCGGCGTGCTGACCCGCCTGATCGGCATGCCGATGATGATCATTCTGATGTCCTGGCTGGTGGGGCTGGACGGCCTTGCACGCACCGTCGCGATCATCGCCGGCGCGGTGCCGACCGCGGCCTCGGCCTACGTTATGGCGCGCAAGATGGGGGGTAACGCCGAGCTGATGTCGAGCATCGTGACCTTCCAGGTCCTGGTCGCATTCTTTACGCTGCCGATGTTCATTTATATCGCCGAGTTGCTCTAGCCAGATTCTGCAGCGCAGCCTGCCGCCTCCCGGATTGAGCCTGATATAATCGATCGGGAGGGTCCCTGCGGCGCGGGCGAAGCTTTAAGGGGCGCTCAATTCGCGGAAGTAGTCGGCGACCATGGCCCTGTACTCGTCCGGCAGCTCGGTAGAGCCGGAAACCAGCAATTCAGGAACTTCCGCCTCGTTCAGTAGCCCGCGCAGCCGGTACTCGAGTTCCATCAGCGCCCGTAACGCGAGATCCTGCTGTTGCGTGGATAACGAATCCCGCCCGCCATCGCCGTCCCCGGCAAGTTCGTTGATCTTTTCGAGCACCGGGTCTATGTCACCGGCCGACACGCCCTGGGCGACGAGACGCCCCCCCAGTTCGCCGGCCCGCTCCGCGATGCCCTCGAGTTCGCGCCAGATGATGCCCTCGGCGTCGAGTCCGCCGCCACCGGGACCCACCGCCGTGCCGCCCTGGTCGGCCGCCGCAGCGCTGCGTTCACGGATAACGCGGAGCTCCCGCGTCAGCGCCCGCATCTGCTCCAGCGAGCGCTCCAGTCCGCGGGCGTTCGGCTCACCGACATTCGCCCGCGCCGACTCGATATGTTCGCGTATTTGCGCGATTCCCCGCTGAATTTCGGCCTCGTTGTCGATGGCGTGCTGCTTCTGCTCCAGTAAAATCATTTGCCGTGTGCGTCCGATGCGTTCATGCAGGCGGTACTCGCGCGAAGTCCCGATCGCCTGCTTCAAGGGTTCTCCGACCTGCGGTTGATGCTCGCGCGCGGAACCTGTCAGCTCGCCGAGCTCGGCTTCGAGCTTCGATAACTCGCCCGAAAGATCCTGCTTGCTCTCCTCGAGCCGCTGCAGCCGCGCCTTGAGCCTGTCGCTCCAGCCTTCCTCCAGCCTGGTTACCTGCTCTTTTATTGCGGCCTGCTTTTTTTCGATCCTTTCGGCACGGCGCAGGCTGCGCTCGATTTTCTCGCCAAATTCGGCGACGCGGCTCTGATCCAGCAGACGCTGCGCCTCGCGTATGCCCGCGGCCGCCTGCCTCGCCTGGTCGGCGGTGCCGCCGCCCGCGCTAGCGGCGTTACGGCGCATCGCCTGGGCGGCTTCCCTCATCTGGTCGATCGACTGCTGTACCTGGGGATTGGCTTGCTCCCGGGTAAGCCGCTCCAGTTGTCGCGCCATCTCCTCGAGTTGCTCGGCGAGCGCGAGCTGTCGCTCGTCGCTGGCGTTGCCCGAAGCCTGTTGCTGGCCGCGCATGCGACGCTCGACTTCCTGTTGCTGGCGGCGCGCCAGTTCCCGCAGTCGCTCCAGGGTTTCATCGATGACCTGCTCGGCCGCAGACTGCTGCTGCCCGCGCTGCACCGTCTCGTACTGGTTGCGCAACTTGTCCATTTCGAGGCGGAAAAGGTCAGCCAGATCTTCGTTGCCGGTGTTATTTCCCGCTCCGCCACCGCCGCGATTGGCGAGCGACAGGTTGATATCCCTGAAAGCCGCGTCCGCCCGCTGCAGGTGCTTCAACGCTACCTGCGCGTCCGACAACGCCGTGTCGATTTCGCCCGCCTTGAGCTTGTTCTCGACCTCGATCATCGCCTCGGCGGCAAGCGGTAATTCCTCGGTTACTATCCTGTAGCGCTCGTCCTGCTGCACCACCGGACGGCCGCCGATACGGCGTACGATCGCTTCCACGCGGTCGCGAATACGGGCTTCGGCCGTGGCCAGCAATTCGAGGTTTTGCCGGTAGGTTTCGGCGTCGTAGTTATCGCGATCGCGGATCATTTTGAAGGTAGCGACGACGAACTGTTTCTGCTGTTCCGATAAAAATTCCTGCTGCTGCCCGCCCTGGCCGCCGCCTCCGCCACCGCCGCCCTGCTGGTCGGCGCTGCGATAATTGGTGCTGAAGGGGCGCACCTGGTAAAAGAAGATATCGCTGGTTGCGGTCCTCACCTGCCCTTCCGGGGCGAGTTCCCCCGCCTGCACGTAATAGGAAATCAGGTCGCCCGGACGCAGTTCGAGGTCCTCGAGGTAGACGATATGCTCGGCCTCGACCTGCTGCCTGTCGGCGGGTGATTCGGCCGCCGGCATCAGCCTTATTCTTTGCTCGTCTTCGCCGTTTATCGACAGCACCAGGTCCAGGCTGGCGATGCCCTGGTCATCGTTCGCGCGGATCTGCATGAGCGGCTCCTCGATCATGCTGACCTTGGTGTCCCTGCCGGGGCTCTTGATCGAAACGCTGGGGTAGCCATCGTCCAGCACGGTAACGCGATACTCCGGGGAGGCGTCTACCAGGACGCCGCTGGCGCGTTGCAGCCTGACCCGGTATATACCGTTTTGCCCGACCGTCAGCTCACCGACCCATTCACCATCGCGCTCGACGAGTTCGATACTGCGGCCGTCATCGAACAGCAGCTGGCCGCCGGGGATATCGATAGTCGGCACGATTCGCACCTCGACGCGGGTGTCGCGCAAGGCCGTAATATCGCCGGATCCGAGGCTGGTTTCGGGCGGGAGCATGGTATAAGCGGGATAATGGTAGCGCAGGCCGATCTCGTCTATCGCCGGGATTGCGGCCACGTCGATGCGGTAGCTCGCCGAACGCTGTCCGGCGCCGTCGACGAGGTAATCGATGCCGCGCGTCAGGTCGAACAGGAAAGCCTCGTAGACGCCCGGGTCTACACCCCGGGTCATTTCGATCTGCCGCCACGTGGCGCCCTGATCCTGCGACACCGAAAGCATCACGCCGTCGCCGTCGAAGCCGTCGATCACGGCGCTGATCAACTGGTCGGAACCCTGCGCGATTTCGACGTTGCCCGGGCTGAGCTCGATACGGTACGGGGAATACTGGCTGGCGCCGGTCCAGGGCATCAGCAATGCCGGCGCACCGAAACGCAGGAAGCCGGGTGGCCAGACTATCAGTGCGACGATGAACAACAGGATGACGCCGAGCCTGGCGCTCGCCAGCCGCAGCTTTTGCTGTTCGACCGCATAGCCGTATTGTACGCGTCGGCATGCCTCCAGGGCGTCGTCGACCAGCTGCGCGACCAGCCGTGGCGATAAATCTCGCGACTCCGCGCGGCTCGCGTCGAGCGCGCTCAGCAGGATCGCCTTCAACGAGGACTCGTTTTCCTCGAGGTATAGCGCAACCCTGGCGTCGTCGACGCGGCGCAGCAGCGGCGGCACGCAAAAATACCCGACCAGGCCAACCAGCGTAAGCAACGTCAACAGGCGGAAACTCCACACCGCGTTGCTGCCGAAATGCCAGAAATTCACGAACCATGCCGCCAGGATCAGCGTCGCCGTTGCCAGCGCGAGCGCCCAGCAAAGGCCGTTTAGCAGCAGCCGCAGGCGCCAGCGCCGCCTGACCCGGTCGATAACCTGGTCCAGTGCCGGACGCCTGCCCGTGTCACCCTGCCAGTCGGCCTTGAGCAGGCCCGCCAGCCTGATTCCGTTATTTTCGATTCCCGTCGTATTCATGTTAGGCCCGTCCGGTTTTGACCCGATTTCCCAATGATCCTCGCGGCGCAATTCTGTTCGCCGCAAAACCCTCTATCAGCATCAGCGCGAGCACCAGGCACAGAATCCAGTACCATAGCTGCTGCCGCTGTTCCTGCTCGGCTACCTGTCGCAGGGTTAACACCTGGTCCGCGGGCAGGGATTTTGCCGAGGCCCTAATTTCCTCTACAAAGCGGGCAAGGTCAAGTCGCGCGAGGCCGGCTTCGGCAGGATCGACGTTCGCCGCGAGCACCACCTCGATAGCGGCGGGGGTGGCGCGATGCACCTGGTAGAACCCGGGTTCGGTGATAGCGAGCAGTGGAGACTGCCGCGCGAGCCGGGTCTGCGCCGCCCCGGGCGACTCGACGATCAGGGTCGGATTATCCGCGGCGGCCACCACCGCGTCGCTCCCGGCAAACGCCCGCGCATAGTGCAGCACATCCACGACGCTGCCGATCGGCAAGCTGTCCGGATAAGACGTGAAGGCCGCCAGGTAACGCATCGCCTGGTGCAGGAAGGGCAGAAATGCCGGCTGCAGCGCGAGATCGTTCCAGTGCGCATCCAGCGTCGTGGTCAGCACCAGTACCCGCCCTCTCCCGAAGCGCCTTTCTAGCAGCGCGACGCCGCCATCGCTGTAACGGGCCAGTAGCCGGTCGTCGTCTCCGGGGCGCAGCTCGCGGTAGCTGAATACCCGCGCCAGCGATAAATCGATTTTGGCTTTCGCGCCGAGAACGGCGGCCAGCGGATGTCGATCGTCGAGGCTGGTAATGCGTTGCGCCAGGCCCGGTTCTGCGTCGATCCGACGCCGCAGCGTCCCCGGCACGAAGCCCTGTTTGCCCGATGGCCAGTTGCCCTGCAGATTGGCGCCCGTCGCGACCAGCAGCCCGCCGCCGGCAGCGACGTAATCATGCAACGATTCACCGAGATCACCGCCGGGCAGCGCGACGTCATTGACGATGATCACCGCGTAGGTTTCGAGATCCCGCGCCTGCAGATCGCTCCAGCGAGCGCGCCTGACCGCGAACAACGGATTTTGCGACAGCCTGAGCGCGCGCTCCGCATAGACCGTCTGGTTGGCGCGCGGCGTCTCCGCCTCGATCAGTAAAACCGGTAGCTTGCGCTTACTCGAGTAAACAAAATAAGCGCTGTTATCCAGCGGCAGCGCGTCGTCGTCCAGGCTCACGACACCACGGATCAATGCGCCGCTTACGCTCACCCCGTCGAAGGTTTCGACCACCACGGCGCCGGGTTGCAGGCGCAGCTCGCGCCGCGCCAGTTCGCGCCCGTCGACGATTAGCCTGATGCTTTGCTCGAGCGCTTGCGATGCATGGCTTTTCAGCTCCACATTCAGCGCAATTTCGTCGGCGACGCCGCGCACCGAGGGCACCAGGCGCAATGATGAAACGGTCGCGTTGGCGATCTCGGTCGCGTCGACCGGAAGCAGGCTAAGCTCGATGCCCGGATCTATCGCGGGGACTTCACCGGCGACCACGGCCGCGGCCTGAAAATCGGAAATCACGAGAATCTGCCGGCGGCTTGCATCACTGCCGTCCAGCAACCTCGCCGCCTGCTCGATGGCGAGGCGCAGGCGCGTCGAACGCATGCCGGGGGAAAGCCGTTCGATTATCGAGCGCAGGTCCGCGTCGCTGGCGGTCAGGTCACTCAGCACCTCGGCCTGGTCGTCGAATGCGACGATGCCGATGCGATCGCTTGCGTTTTTCTCGCCCACCGCCGCCAGCGCAAAATCGCGGGCCTGCCGCCATTGGTCGGCGACACGCATGCTGTAGGAACGATCGATCACGATGACGCTATCCCTGCGCCCCGGGTCCAGTAGCCGGCCGTCGGCGGCGTCGAGCAGAAAGGGTCGCGCAAACGCGAACACGATCAGCAACAGCAGCAGGCAGCGCAGCAGTAGCAGCAGCCAGTTCCTGATTTCGTAGCGCTGCTTCTGGCGTAACTCGATTTTCTCGAGAAACATCAACGACGGGAATTTCACACCGCTGCGGCGATGTCTTTGCACCAGGTGGATCAGCACCGGCAGCGCCAGCAACAGGCTGCCGAACAGGTACAGCGGGCTGATCCACGAAAATCCCATCACCTCGTCCTGATCTGCCGCTGGCGGTCCGACAGGTAGCGGAACAGGATATCGTCCAGCGGCTGTGAAACATCGGTAAATATATAGTCGATCTGGCTGGTGCCGAATTTCGTCTCGAGTTCGGCGCGATGCGTCGCTACCAGCTGCCGGTAGCTGGCGCGAAACTGGTCGGCGGCTATCGGCATGTTGGCCCCCGATTCCAGATCCTCGACGCTGGCGATGTCGCCGAGGTTCAGCGTCAGTTCCAGCGGATCGAGCAAATGGAACACGATCAGATCGTTGCCCCGGTAGCGCAGCTGGTTGACCGCTGACAGCAGGCGTTCGGGGGTGTCGTAAAGATCGGAGATCAGCACCACCAGGCTGCGCCGGCGCAGGTTTTCGCCTATTTTTTCGAGTGGACGTCGGTATTCGCTGACGCCGCCCGCCTCGAGCCGGTCGAGGACATGCAGCACCCGGCTGAAATGCCGGATCGAAGTCGGCACGGTCTCGACGATATCGTTGTCGAAGGTGATCAGGCCGATGCGGTCGCGTTGACGCATCGAGATATAGGCCAGGCTGGCGGCGAGGAATTTCGCGTAATCGAGCTTGGACACCGCACCGCTGCCGTAGTCCATAGACGCAGATACGTCCAGGATCAGATGCAGGTTGGCGTTGGTGTCGGCCTCGAATTCCTTGATATAAAGACGATCGGTGCGCGCAAAGACGCGCCAGTCGATACGACGCACGTCGTCGCCGGGCATGTAGGCGCGGTGCTCGGCAAAATCGACCGACATGCCGAGCATCGGCGAACGATGCAGCCCGCTGATAAAACCGTCGACCACGCCGCGCGCCACCAGTTCGAGGTTGTCGATACGGGTTAGCACGTCCGGGTTGATGAAACGCTGTCCCGGAACCTGCCCGCCGTCGTGCTTTTGCCTCAGCATGGCCGCCGCTACATGCCGGAACTCGGCAACGGCACCGCGTCTATCAGCCGGTCGATGAGCTGGTCGGAACTGATTTTCTCGGACTCGGCATGGAAGTTGCGCAACACCCGGTGTCGCAACACCGGTTTGGCCAGCTGCGCGATATCGTCGAAATCTACGTGATAGCGACCGTCGACGAGCGCGCGCGCCTTGCCGCCGAGCACCAGGTACTGGGCGGCGCGAGTGCTGGCGCCGTAGGCGACCCAGTCGTCGACGAAGCCGAGCCCCGTGTGCGTGCCGGGACGGCTGCTGCGCACCAGGTTCAGTGCGTATTGCGATACCGCCTGCGATACCGGCACCTTGCGCACCAGCCTCTGAAAGGCGCGGATTTCCTCGCCGTTCATCGCGTATTCGAAACTGATATCGCGCAGCGAGGTTGTCTGGCGCACCACTTCCAGCTCCTCCTGTTCGGACAGGTAATCGATGACGATCTCGAACATGAAGCGATCCAGCTGTGCTTCGGGCAACGGGTAGGTGCCTTCCAGTTCGATCGGGTTTTGCGTCGCGAACACGAAAAACGGTTCCTCCAGGTCGTAAGTCTTGCCCTGTACCGTGACGCGGTGTTCCTGCATGGCTTCCAGCAGCGCGGACTGGGTCTTGGGCGGGGTACGGTTGATTTCGTCGGCGAGTACGATATTCGCGAACACCGGGCCGGGCAGGAAACTGAGTTCGCGTCGGCCGGTGTCGGGATTTTCCTGCACCAGATCGGTACCGGTAATATCCGAGGGCATTAAATCGGGCGTGAACTGGATGCGCGAAAATTTCAGATCCAGCACCTGCGCGATCGAGTGTATCAACAGCGTCTTGGCCAGGCCGGGAACCCCGACGATGAGGCTGTTTCCGCCGGCCAGTATCGTCAGCAGCACCTGCTCGACGACCAGGTCCTGACCGATGATCAGTTTACCCAGCTCGCTGCGGACCCGCGCATAGCGCTGTCTCAGGTCCGCGGCGAGCGCGATGTCGTCCGCGGCCTCGAGGGATTCTGTTTGCTTGCTTTGATCGTCCACGGTTGGGCCTCTTAGGTTGATAAATATTCGACAGGGTTGCCTGCCGCTGCAGCTGCTCCGAATCGACGCATCGCCTATTGCGCCTCGCTCGCGGCTGCGCCCGCCTGCCGCAACGACAGCAATAATTCCTGGGCCTGCCGGAAATTAGGCGCGATTTCCAGCGCGTATAATATCTGCTCGCGCGCCGAAGATCGATCGCCGGCACGCTCGTAGGCGTAGGCGAGCTGGTAGTAGGCCTCGGCCTTGTCTACCGGGTCCAGCGCCAGCAGGGCGCGACGCTCGCGCGCGACCTTGCGCCATTGCTGCAGGCTCTCCAGGTGCCCGGCCAGGTCCCGGTGCGGCCCGGGATCGTAGGGATAGATATAGAGCGCGGCCTCCAGCGCCGCCGCGGCGGCGGCATGGTCACCGCGCTCGCCGCGCAATTTCGCGAGCAACAAATGCGCCTCGTAGTGCTCGGCGTTGATGCCGATCATTTTCTCGAGCTGCGCCTCGGCCCGTGCGGGCTCCCCCCGTTGCAGGTAAAGCCCCGCCAGCTGCCAGTAGCTGCCATCGGCACCGGCGTACTGCGGGAATAACTGCTGCGCCTTCAGCAAAAACAGCTCGGCCAGTTCCAGGTCGCCCTGTTGCAGCAGCGTATTGCCGAGGTTGAGCTGATCGAAATACTTGTCGGGTAGCGCGGTTTCCGGGGTTATCCGGTCCGAACCGCCGGCCGACGCGTCCGGATCCTCGCGCAACGCGGCCAGCGCGACCGCGTATTTGTCGCGCAGGTAAGCGTCGAAGGCGGCGTCGAGCGCCTCGGCATCCAGCTGCAATGCCCGCGGCACCTCGGTTTCCGGGTCGACGCTGTCCCGGAACGCGTATAGTATCTGGCGCACGACGTCGGAACCCCAGCGGGTCTCGATGAATTCGAACACGAGCGAGGCCTGGTAATAGGAATGGATCACCTGTTCCGGGTAGCTCGGCCGCACGAAACCGTTGTTCAACCTGCTCAGCGGCAGCAGCTGGCCGTCGAGATAGGCACGCAGAAAACCGGGATCGACGTCGCCACCCCAGCCCGGCCGGGCGAGGTGTTCCTCGTAGACCGCGAGGCCCTCGGAAAACCAGCGCGGCACGCGGTTGCCGGTTATCGACAGATGGAACACGTGGGCGAGTTCATGCCACAGCGTGGATCCCCAGTTAAAGGCGCCGCGCTCGCGTGCCGACGGAGAATCCATCGCCACCACCGGGCCGAAGCATACTCCGAGCAGACCGACCCCCGCGAGCCCGACCGAGCGTACCGAAAAATCGGCGTGATCCGGGTACAGCTCGACGCGTATCGGCTGTTCCGGCTCGTGGCGGTAACGCGCCTTGAAATGCCGGTAGGCGAGCCGCGCCAAATCCTCGACATACTCCCGCAGCAGCGCGTTTTCGCGCCCGTGCAGTACCAGCACGAAGCGGCCGGCCTCGATTTCGACGAACTCGTCGAAGGAATCGGCGAGCTGCAGCGTATTCTTGATCCAGACATTGTACGGATCTCCACTGAAGGAGCGCTCGAGATTCGCCCTGCCCGCCTGCATCAGGCCGAGGCGCAGCTGGTTCATGCCCAGCAGGCCGTAACCCCGCCACGACTGCGGATCGAGCTCGATCGCGGTCGCGGCAAATCCCGCCGCGTCCCGGTAGAGCCGGTTTTGCGACGCCAGATCGGCAAGCGCTGTGTAAAATCGCGCGTAGCCCGGGTTAAGCTCGAGGATACGGCTCTCGATGCGCTCGAATTCGGCCGGGTCGCGTTCGAGGTGGGCGATCACGCCGAGCATGGCCAGGGCCTCGAGCGAGACCGGGTTGACCTCGAGCGCCCGCTCGGCCTCGTGCCTGGCATCGTCGTACTGCTCCAGCTCGATGAACAGGCGCGCCATGAAAACCCGTGCGGGAACCAGGTTGGGATTGATCTCCAGCGCGCCCAGCGTGGTCAGCACCGCGTCCGACGAATAGTCGAAATGCTGGCTTCTTGCCAGCCCGAGCAGCGCGAGTGGATGCTCCGGGTTCGCCCTCAGCACTTCCTGGAAAACCTGCAGCGCTTCCTGGTTATTGTATTTTTCCAGCAACAGCTCGCCGAGCGCGATACCGGCCAGCGGGTCGGTGGGATCACGCTCGATGGCGTCGTCGAATAACCGAACCGCCTCCTTGAACAGTTGCGGATCGGACTCGCCGAGGTGCCAGGTTGCGCTCGCCACCGCATACAGATCGCGTGCGCGGAGGCCGGGCTGCGTTCGATGAGCCGTGCGAATCTCGCGCAACAGGTTTTCTGCAGCCTCGCGCTCGCCTTGTTGCAGGTGGATTCGGGCGAGATTGAGCCGCGCCATCAGCTGCTCGGAGCCGGGCAGTTCGACAGCCTGCGCGAAGCGCTGCGCCGCCGCGGCGAGATTACCGGTGTCGGCGCGTAGCTCGCCGAGCAGGTTTAGCAGACGCGCGTCACGCGCGTCGGCGGCGAGTTCGCTGCTGGCCAGATCGATGGCCTGCTGGTAGTCGCCGGCGAGTCGCAGCGCCAGTATCCGCTCCAGCTGCGTATCGGTCGCGGCGTGACCGAGTTGCACCACGGCAAGCAGCACCCATGCAAAGATCGTTTTCATTCCAGCGTCCTGATTTTGCGGCTGAGCAACGCGAGATCGACCAGCAACACTTCGAGTTCATCGTAGTACAGGTTACTGGACAGGCTTTCGCGACGCTTTTTAAGTTCCCCGATGGCGATCTCGATATCCCGCTTGCGTTCCAGCATCGCCACCACTTCCGCGTTTGCCCCGGTCGCGAGCGAGCGCGGCTGCTGCAGGTAGGTGCGGTTCGCGAGCCCTCCGTCCGTGGCCAACTCCGCGGGCTCGAGGCTGCCCACGCCGTCGCCGTTGTCGTCGAGCAGCGCGTGCTCGGTCAGCAATCGCTTTTCGCTGTCGAACTCGCGCCGCACCTCGCGGCGCGCGTAATCGAAGGCTTCCAGCATCGAAATTCTCTGGTCCTTGTCGCGGTCGGCTCCCGCGTCGGCGAGGGCGGCGACGAAATATTCCCCGAATATCGCCGCGTGATATTCGCGGCCGCTAGAGGTCGCGGTGATGATGATCCGGTTATCCCCGCTCAGCGCGCTGACAAAGGGACCGCTGGCCGAGGCGGTGTTGACGACGACCAACGTTGGCTCGGTGAAACCGGCGAGTTTCGCGGCAAGTTCAGCAGCCGAAATGTCGGGTCCCGCCAGATTGAACAAGGCGCCGTCGCCGCGCGGGTTGCCGTGACCGATCAGCACGATGAAAACCGTGTCGCCGGCGCCTGCACTGGCACCGATTTCGTCGATTGCGCGCAGCAGCGTCGCCTTGTCGGCGGCGCGTGTCCGAGCCGACGCCTGCGGCACCGGTTGCGCGCTCAAAAGGTGGATATCAGCGGGATCGATTCCGGCATCGATTGCCGACTGGTACAGGCTGCCGGCCCAGTTGGCGAACCGCTGGTTGAACTCGTCGGTGCCGCCGATGCCGCTGACGACCAGCAAATGATGCCGCGCCGCAGCGGCGTTCCACGCCAGCAGCAGGCTCATCGCAAGCACGATTCTCAAACGAGGTTTCGCCAACGCCGATATCCCCATTCCAGGCTTAAAGCCAGCACCAGCAGCACAAACAGCAGCGGCATGTCCCAGAGCTCGTAGCGCACCAGCGCATTGGCGCCGCGTTGTTGCGCCGCGAGCGCGTCCACCACGGCGTCGGCATCGTCCGGGGTGAAAAATCCGCCCCCGGTTTCGGCCGCAATTCTGCGTAACAACGATTCGTTCATCTCCGAGCGGTAGTACTCGGCGCCGTCGCGGGTCACCTCGATCCGCGACGTAGCGCTGCTGATCGCCTCTCCGCCCTGTTCGAGCTCGACGCGCAACTGGTAGTCTCCCGGGTCCGCAACCGCGATTTCCGCCTCGTAGACACCGTCCAGGGAGGGATGCCGCGACAGCGGCTGGATCTGCTCCAGCCCCTGCGGCGTCGTCACGATCGCGCGCACCCGCGCCTGCAGGTAAGGCTCGTAATCGGGGTCAAGCACTTCGCTGCGCAGACCGATGACGCCGTCGCGCGCAACCGAGTGCGTCGACAGCGTCAGGCTGAGACGCTCCGGCACGCCTTCGACCAGCCAGCGCAGCAACTGGCGCCACAGGATTTCATGAGTCTGGTCCTGCAGGTCGATTTCATGATGCATTTGCCACAGCCATGAATTCTGTACCGGAAACGCGATTACCTTGCCGCGCCCGTAACGCTGCATCGCCATCGCCACCCAGGGCGTGTCGTCGCCGCTCGTAGCGCTGGTTAGTAATAGCGTGGCTCCGGGCTTGATTTGCCGGATCGGGTTAACGATGGTTAGCGGCGGCAACGTCAACCAGCGCGCGATCGACTTTTCGTTGCTGTCGGCAACCATCAACGCCGGGTGAACCAGGGCAGCGGCGGTCGGCTGGATCTTGATCTCGCGCGCAAACTCCGGCTGCGCCTGCTGCGCCATGATCACCGGTGAGATAGCTTGCAAAACCGAGTCGCGGTAACCGCCCTCGGCAAAGGCGTGGCGGCCGCCGAGCATCATCAGGCCGCCACCCCGCCGGCTGACGAATTCGATGATCATTTGCTGCTGCTCGCGGCTCAGGAGCGAAAGCTCGACGCTACCCAGTATCAGCGCATCGTAGGAAAACAGTTCCTCGCGCGTAATCGGAAATCCGTTGCGCAGCTCGTCCTCGGATTCGATACCGACCCGGTAAAACTTGGCATCGGCGGTTCTGATCAACCCGCTCACGCGCAGGTTCTCGTCATCCGCTACCGCGCGGCGGATGAACTTCAGCTCGAAGCGCGGTTCCCCCTCGAAATACAGGATTCGCCTGCTACGATCATCGACCGACATGAAGGCCTGACGGCTGTTGTTTACCGCAATTTGCTCCCGCGCCTGGTTGGCCACGGAAAATTTGAGCGCTTTCGGGCCTGCTTCTTCGCTGCTCAGTGGAACCTCGATAGACTGCAATCCCGGCCGCAATCGAATTTGACCCTGGTAAAGAATCCGGCTGTCGTCCTCGACCACGAGATCCACCGTCTGCGCGTCGTATCCGCGTTGCCTGATCGCGACATCGGCAACCACCCGGCTGCCTTGCAGGATGCGTTCCGGCAGCTCTACCCCGCTGATCTCGATATCGCGCGGGTAGCTTGTCTGTCCGAGGCCGATACCGTGTACCGGGATTCCCGCGGACCTGAGCGACAACAGGCGCTCGTCGAGCTGCTGCAGCGCTCCGGTGGCGCCGTCGCTGACGACGACCAGGCCGGCAAGCGGCTCTCCCTGCAAGGCATCCTGCACCTGCTGCAGACCCTGCAGCAGGTCGCTGGCACCAGCGCTATAATCCAGCGCGGCGATGTCGTTGACCGGTTGCGTGCTGGCGCCGAATTTGAACAGCTTGGTGTCGAATCTTTGCCGCAGATCGCGCAACAGGGACCCGCTTTCGGCAGCAAATTGCCGGCCGATAAATTCGTGGCGCGGCGCGCCGGCATAATCGCCGATATTCATGCTGATCGAATTATCGAGCAACACGCCGACCACGTTCGGCTGCGGCGCCCTGGAACTGACTTCCAGCATGGGCCGCAGCAACGCGAACATCACCAGCGAGATCGCGCAACTGCGCAATATCGCGATCGCGATGCGGTCAACCGGCCGCGTGTCTCCGCGCAGGCGGAAATAGCCCAGCAAGACAAAAGATACCACCAGCACGGCCAGCGGCAGCAGTGCGAGCTGCCACCAGGGCAAGGCCAGAATCAGCCTGCCTTGCGCGAAAAACTCTGCCGGGTACTTGAACAGGATTTCAAACATGGCTGCGATCGGTCCCGGCGCGACCCTAATGGGTCATCGCGTAGATCACGAAGTTGATGCCGATCTCGAAAGCGTAGGTGGAAAACTTGAGCGGATATCCGGGGTCGTCCGCCCATTCCCACGCGTCCCCGAGATCGGTATTCCAGTTGATCAACACCATCAGGCGGCCATCATCGTCGAATATGCCGCGCACGTGCGGCACGAAGCCGTCGTATTCGTGGGTCGGCCCGCCGTACCGGGAACCCCAGCCCTGGCGGATATTCGGCACCTGTATGATATTGTCGATATTGTAAAAGGCGCTGAATACCGGATGCTCCGGAGGCAGTTCGACAACCGCGCGGTCGGGAAAGACGAGCTGCATTTGCGACAGGAATTGCTCCCAGGCCCAGGTTCCCCAGAAATCGTCGATCACCAGGAAGCCACCTGCAAGCAGGTAGTTGCGCAGCGCCAGGATCTCGGCGTCGCTAAGCGACATGGATCCGACCTCGACAGCGTAGAGCAAAGGAAAGCGGCGCAGATTCGGGTCGGTCAGCTTGATCGCATTGTCCGAGCCGTAGGCGTCGACGACGCTGAGGCGCTTCAGCGCGATCAGGAACTGGTGGTCCGCCTTGGGGTAGTCGATGGCCCAGCGGCCGCCTTCGTCGTAGTCGTCGAACTCGCCGCTGTAGATACCGCGGGTAAAGTAGAATTCGTGCAAGTTGCCCGGAATCCTGTCGACAGCGGAGTCCAGCAGCTCCGCCTGGTTGGCCGCCTGGCCCATCGGCGCGCCACCGAAAGGCGCGGCTAGCGGCCCGATCGCGGTGAAGCGCGCCGGCGTATCGTCAGCGGGGAGCGCGCCGCTCACGAATGCGAGCTGCGCGCCGGCGACGACAAGGGTAACGATCAGCAGTTTTCTCATCATTGCTATCGAACCAGCACAGGTAGCTGTCGTTCCATCTGGCACAACCTTAGTTTCAATTGGGATTCAGCACGATATCGAAACGTCCGAACAGGATCGTTTCGCCTTTCACGTTCGACTCTTCGAGAAATATCGCCTGCTCCTCCATCGACTCGTCGAGATTGGGGTCGCCCTTGAAGAGAATCCTGGTGTCAAAATAACCGTAACCCTCTCGATTGACTGTTATATGGACATGCCTGACGCCGTAATAGTTTCCTGGCACTACCGAGCCGAACTGGTAACGGCCCTTCTGGTCGGATTCCAGCACGGTGCTGTAACGCTCGCTGTAATCACCCTTGCCATCGGCCTGCCGGATAAAGATCCTGGCGCCCGCGACCGGCGTGCCATCGACGCTGGTAACCCGGCCGCGGATATTCATGCGCTCCCCGGGATCGCCGGGTCGCCACATATCGATCAATTTCGCCCGGTTCTCGTCGGCGCTGCCCGGAGTCGACGAACCGGACTGCGCGAGAATCAGCCCGGACCCGAAAACTGCGTTTGAAATCAACAGGTTAACAGTTAATACCAGAAAAGAAATCCTGATTCCCTGGGCACTCATGGGGCGAACCTCGGCCGGTTGAAGGACAAGTTTTTATAACCTATTTATGGCTCACCTACAACAGTGTTCACGCCCGTGACAATCCTGCAGGATCGATCCGGGTCACGGAAAATAACCGCTCGAGCCGCGCGCAAGCTCGGGCAGCTGCGACCGGGAGGCCATTGCTTCGGCGTCCTGGACGCGGCCAGCGTACGCTTAATGCGGCGGAAGCAGGACAAAATTACCGAAATGCTGCTTTTTGAGGAATTCCCGCTGCGCGTCGGCGATATCCTGCAGCGCAAAGGTTTTTGCGACCAGAGGGATAATTTCGCCTCTTTCGATGTAGCCGATCAGGTTCGGGAATACCGGTTCGTCCCAGGCGGTGCAACCGATCAGGCGCAGGTCCTTGAGGTAGAAATCGCGCATGTCCATGGTCACGATCGGCCCGGCAATTGCGCCCGATGACGCATAGCGCCCGCCCCGCCTGAGCAATTTGAGCACTGCTTCGAAGCCGTCGCCGGCGACGTTGTCGATGATGACGTCGACGCTGCCCGCCCCGAGCTCGGCGATGAGGTCGGCGCCGCGCTCGATGACCTCGATGCCGAGCGAACGCACCGCGTCGACCTTGGATTTTCCGGCGATGCCGATCACCCGCGCACCGCGGCGCCGGGCGAGCTGCGCCACGGCGGAACCGACTCCGCCCGAGACACCGGGTACCAGCACGCAATCCGAATCGCAGACCGCGGTGCGATGCACCATGTTTTCGGCGGTGCCATAGGCGCACGGAATCGTGGCCAGCTCGGTATCGCTCCAGTCGCAGTCGATCGCGAATACTTCGCTCGCCGGAACCTTGACATACTGCGCAAAGGCGCCGTCGAAATCTGACGCCATCCAGATGTTTTCCAGCGAGGCGAAGCCGTTCTCGCGCATGCAGGCCCGCACCAGCACCCGTGCTCCCGGTCCTGGCGCCGCGACGCCGGGACCCTGGGCGACCACTTCGCCGCAGCAATCCGTGCCCTGGATCAGAGGGAAAGGCGTGGTTTCGTTCCAGCCGCCGTCGGCGAGGTTGCCGGCGTCGTGCTCGCTCGCGGCGAACTGCTCGGTGCCGCTCTTGACCGAGGACGAATACCAGCCCAGGCGGGTGTTGATTTCGGTATTGTTGACGCCGGCGGCGAGAACCCTGAGCAGCAGCTCGCCGGCGCCGGGACGCGGAATCGGCACGTCGCGATAGTCCAGCCTGTCGTAACCGCCGTTGCCGGTGGTGACCACCGCTTTCATGCTTTCCTGCGCGGGCTTGAGGTCGAAACGATCGGGATTGTTGTGCTTCAGGTAGCCGAGATCCGGCATCGCATGCCCTCCGATAAAGTAGCCAGCATAACGAGCGTCCCGGTCGATGTCGAATTCGGACGTGGAGCCGGCGTCACCCCGCCTGTCGAGTCGTCCCTGCCTGACGAGTCATCCCCGCCAGCGAAGCCACCCCGGCGCAAGCGGGGACCTCAATCTTTGACCGCCGTTAAGAACTGCGAAGGCAAGCCCAGCGCAATCTGCGGGTAAACGCGCTACCCTGCGTGCACCTGGACCTGGCGCCGCGTTTTACCAGACGCTAGGCGGGGCGCCCCTTCGGCTTAACCTCGTAACCCGGTTCCTCGGGTTCGTCGTCGACCATTTCCGGCGGGAACCCGGGCGCGAGTATCTCGACCCTTGCCCTTTCCTCCAGGCGCTTGATGATATTTGGCGACAGTTCGCGCGCGCCGTACCGCGCCTGGCCTTCCTCGAAGATCTGCTGCAACAGCGGGGCGAGCTCGAGCTGCAGTCCGCCGCGCGCGGCGACGTCGTTGAACAGCCCGATATCCTTGCACACCAGGTCCATCGTAAAGCTGATATCGCGGCTACCGTTCAGGATCACCTGGCTCTCGGTCTCGTGCACGAACGAATTACCGGACGAAATCCGGATTGCCTCGTAGGTGGTGTTCAGGTCCATGCCGGCAACCTTTGCGGTAACCAGCGCTTCGCACAGGCTCAGCAGGTTGGCGGTGGCGAGATAATTGGTTACGACCTTCAGCACCGACGCGGAACCGAGTTCCCCGGTATGCAGGATGCGCCGGCCCATCGTCGTTAACAGCGGCAACATGGTTTCGAACGTGGCGCGCTCGCAGCCGGCGAAAATGGCGATGTTCCCGGTCGCGGCACGATGGCATCCACCGGATACCGGGCAATCGACCGGTTCGGCGCCGACCGCTCTGACTTTCGCGCCGAGGCGCAGCACTTCGTCCTTGTCGGTGGTGCTCATTTCGGCCCAGATCTTGCCGGGCTCGAGCCCTGCCAGAATCCCGTCGTCCGCCTCCATGACCGCCGCGCTGGCGGCCGGGTTCGGCAGGCAGGTAATCACGACATCGACGTTTTGCGCCATTTCGCGAGGGCTGTCGGCCCACTTCGCGCCGCCATCGACAAATGGCTTCGCGACATCGTGATCCAGGTCCCTGACCGTCAGGTCGACGCCGTTGCGCAACAGGCTGCCGGCGAGCTTGCCGCCGACATTGCCGAGACCGATAAAACCAACTTTAACCATTGCCGTTCCCCGTGATTGCGGATCAAAACTGCGCGGCATTCTACGCCTCAATCGAGGCCCCGTTAAACAATATTTTCAATCGTCGATGATCGTCAAACCTGATACTGGATTTGCTGCGCAGGCGTCTTTATACTCGCGCTGCTCTGGATCGCTACCTCCACCAACCGAGACATGTCCGATGGCTAAACTCACCACCGTATACTGGCGTGATATCCCGGCCCAGGTAATTGCCAGGGAACGTCGCGATACGGCCAAGATCGTGCTCACCGAGCGCTTCGCCGAGGCTATCGACAAGGCCGCGATGCGCGCGCAAATGGCGGGCACCGACGAATACCTGGAGCAGTGGCGCCGCGAGGTCGTCAACTGCGATCCCGAGCTGCAGGCAGCCGTGAACAGGGCCGCAGCGAAACTCGAGCAGGATTACGACGACGAGCGCCTCGCGGCGCTGGTCAGGAGCGGCGGCCTCGAAGACTAGCCGCGGGATAAATCCGTTAAATCCGGGGACAGTAAATCCGGGGACAGTTTACTTAATTGCCCAGGCAATTAAGTAAACTGTCCCCGGATTTATAGTGGTTTGATCAGGTCGGGGCCTTCGTTGCGCGCGTTACTGACCGCCGTGCCGACGGGATAGAATTCGTAGTCCGGCGCGGTTTCCCGCAGCAGTCGATCGGCCGCGTCGGTCCTGTCCGCGCGGCAGTCGAGCCAGGCAGCGTAATCCCGCGGCGCGATATACACCGGCATGCGCTGATGCAGCTGCGCCATCGCGCCCCTGGCTTCGGTCGTAATCACCGCGCAGGACTGGATTTCGTTACCCTCGCCATCCTGCCAGTGCTCCCAGATGCCGGCCATCGAAAACAACCGATGATCGATGTGGCAGCAGTAGGGTTGCTTGCGACCGTTCTCGAGGCGCCATTCGTAAAACCCGTTTGCCGGCACCAGGCAACGCCGGCGCCGGTAGGCGTTGCGAAACGACGGCTTTTCGGCGACGGTTTCGGCACGCGCGTTGAACATGCGGTTACCGAGGGTCACGTCTTTGGCCCAGGACGGGATCAATCCCCATCGGTACAGGTCGAGTTTCTCGCCGCTGTACGCGAGCACCGGCGTCGTCGGAGCGATATTGTAGCGTGCGCTGAAAAGGTCGGGAGGCGGCGCGTTGTAATGCTCGATGATATCCCCCGAACGGGCATCGAGAAAAAATCGTCCGCACATGGCGCCCCCCCTGTTTCGACTGTTAATTCGACGCGAAAGCCGCATAATAGCGCAGTTTCATCGAACCCATACAGATGCCACTGCTCCAGGCCAGAAATCTCCACCACAGTTACGGCGACCTGCCACTGCTCGACAACGTCAACCTGACGCTCGAAACCGGGGAACGCGTGTGCCTGGTGGGACGAAACGGCAGCGGCAAGTCCACCCTGCTGAAGATAATCGCCGGCAGCATCAAGGCCGACGACGGTGACATCATCCATGTACCCGAACTGCGGATCGCGGAACTCAGGCAGGAAGTCCCGCAGGACTTCGACGGCAGCGTCTACGATTGCGTCGCGCAGGGGATCGGCAAACTCGCCGGCGTCATTACCCGCTGGCATCACGCGGCGCTGGCTTCGGTTAGCGATGCGAAAGCGCTCAACGAAATGCAGCGCTGCCAGGACCAGATCGAGGCCGAAGACGCGTGGAATCTCGAAACCCGCGTTTCGAGCACCATATCGAAGCTGTCGCTACCCGCCGACCAGCCGTTCACCGAGCTGTCCGGCGGACTCAAACGCCGCGTGCTGCTGGGCCAGGCGCTGGTCGCGGAGCCCGACCTGCTGCTGCTAGACGAGCCCACCAACCATCTCGATATCGATTCGATCCTGTGGCTCGAAAACCTGCTGCTCGGGTTCAACGGCACGCTGGTCTTCATTACCCACGACCGCAGCTTCCTGCAGCGACTGGCGACCCGCATCATCGATCTCGATCGCGGGCATCTCACCAGCTGGCCCGGGGATTATCACAGGTACCTCGAGGCACGCGCGGCCCAGCTGGAGACCGAGTCGCGCCATAACGCGCTGTTCGACAAGAAACTGGCGCAGGAGGAAACCTGGATCAGGCAGGGTATCAAGGCGCGCCGCACGCGCAACGAGGGCCGCGTGCGCGCGCTCGAGAGAATGCGCGAACAGCGCGCCGAACGTCGCGAACGCGGCGGTAGCGCGAAGCTGACCGCGCAACAGGCCGACGCCTCCGGCAAGATCGTGATCGAAGCCGAGAATCTCGGCTTCGCCTGGGACGACCGGCCGATCGTCAGCGACTTCAGCTGCAAGATCCTGCGCGGCGAAAAGATCGGAATCCTCGGTCCCAACGGCTGCGGCAAATCGACGCTGATCCAGCTGCTGCTCGGGCAATTGAAACCGCAAACCGGCTGGGTCAAAACCGGCACCCGTCTCGAGGTGGCTTACTTCGATCAGCATCGCGAAGCGCTGGATCCACAAAAAACGGTGCGCGACAATCTCGCCGCGGCCGGCGACCAGGTCACGATCAACGGCCGTTCGCGCCACGTGGTCGGGTATCTCAAGGATTTTCTGTTCGACGAAAAATCGATCCATATGCCGGCGAAAGCGCTTTCCGGCGGCGAGCGCAACCGATTGCTGCTGGCGCGCCTGTTTACACGCTCGTTCAACCTGCTGGTCATGGACGAACCGACCAACGATCTCGACATCGAAACTCTGGAGCTGCTCGAGGCGCTATTGATCGACTATAGCGGCACGCTGCTGCTGGTCAGCCACGATCGCGAATTTATCGACAACACGGTGACCAGCACGCTGGTGTTCGAGGGTCCCGGCCTGGTCAACGAATACGTCGGCGGCTACCAGGACTGGTTGCGACAACGCCCCGACGACACGCGCAGCGCGGTTAAATCCGCCAGGCAGGACAGGGCCAGACCGTCGGCTGGCAAGCGCTCACCGAACCAGCAGGAGCTACGCGCCCTGCCCACCAGGATCGAGAAGCTGGAGGCCGAAATCGAGGCGCTGCACCTGAAATTCGCCGCGGCGGGTTATTACCAGCAGGACGCCGAGGTGATTCGTCGCGAACAGCAGCAATTGCAGACCCTCGAAACCAGTTTGCAGTCCCTGTACCAGCGCTGGGAAGAACTCGAAAAACGATAATCCCCGCTGCGCAAGCGTAACGGGCCGGCAGTCACTCGACCAGATAGCTTGCAGCCACCAGTATTCCCTGATGGGTATCCGCGATGCGGCCATTCCACTCGGGATCTCGCGCGGTCACATCGATGCTGAACCGCGTCAGCCCGACACCTAGCAGGAAGCGCCTTGCAAACCTGTAACGGATTTCGAGCTCGTAGTTCTGCAGGGACCCCTCGACGTCCCCGCCCTCGACGAACAGCACCTCGGAAAGATAGTGTAACGACCACCCTGGATTGATCTCGTAAGCCATCCGGATTCCAAACATCGGCAATACGCCGGCGGCCCTCGAGGACCCTGCGGAGGTACCATCGACGAGTCTGTAATCAAATGCATAATCGGTCGCGTTCAGACCTGCCGTGGCGCTGAGTTCGACCGTTTGCGAGCGATAAAACGAATAGGCATAACCGACCTTCAGCAGCTCGTAATTGATTTCCGATATCACGGTATCCCCGGCAGTATAGGACTGATCGCCGATTTCCAGATCGATGTCGAGCCGGTCTCGGCCATCCCGCTCGATGCGAAAACTGCCGAACTCGATTCGGTGCCGCTCATCGATTCGATAATGGCCATCGATTCGAGGAATCGTCAGGCTCTGGTCGCCACCGAGATCATCGACAAAACTGAAGCCGGTACCCAGATTCTCGCTGGACAGGACCGCAAGGTCGGTATCCGCATCGCGGATACCGTAGGCGGACATCCGCAACAGGAATGTTTCGGGAAAACCCTCGCTACCCGCAGCTGCGACGGCAAATCCGCCAGCGGCAAGCTGGCCCAGTATCGACATAACGACGACAAACCCAAAAACTGACCGGATATCACGGCATTTGACAGAATCCATAGACTGCTCCGGATGGCTCCAGGCCGACTATAATAGCCCGGCGATATTGTTTTATAGGCCACGGATGGCCCAGGCAACCGGCACCAGGCCCGCATACGAATACACTCAACCAGCGGAGATGTCGAGCCAGTCGCCGCCGGTTATCTGCTGCAGTTGCCGCGGGGTCATCCGAAATACCGATTCCGGGGTGCCGGCGGCGGCCCAGATTTCGTCGTGCCGCCGCAACGAGTTATCCAGCAGCGTGACCGGCGAGCGCGCGTGCGCGACCGGGGGCACGCCACCGATCGCAAACCCGGTTTGCCGCCTGACGAAGGCGGCATCGGCCTTGCCGAGCTCGAAGCCGGTTTGCCGGCGAACTTTTTCGAGGTCAACGCGGCGATCGCCGGCGCACATGACCAGCACCGCCGCGTCGTTTTCCGGGTTTCTGAATATCAGCGAGTTGGCGATCTGACCGACGGCACAGCCGAGCGCGTCGGCAGCGAGGCGAGCGGTGCGCACCGCGTCCGGCAACATCGTGATTTCGAACTCGATTCCCGAAGCCTCGAGCGCATCCTTGACCTTCAAATTGGCTGCTTTCAAAGAACCACCTCATCGTCATGCCGCCTCGCGACCGCGGTTTCTCATGATATCAGGCATAACCGGATGGATCCCGCGCTTTAAGCGCGTAGCGAAGGAGACAGATCCCTTGAAAAAAGGGGTCCGCCCCCGGGTGGACCAGGACGGTAATAAATTGTTCTCGCGCAGGCGCTAAATGATATGATTGCCGCAATATGCAGAATTACACAAGCACGTGAAAAATAGAGAGGCGATTGCAGATCACCTAAACGTCATCCCCCGAAACCAGCACAACATTTCCCGGAAATCGATTTCGGATTCCGCGCTAAAGGTGTTGTACCGTCTTTCCAAGTCAGGCCACCGGGCCTGCCTGGTCGGCGGGGGTGTACGCGATTTGCTGCTCGGAATACAGCCCAAGGATTTCGACATTGCGACCGACGCAACGCCGGAGCAGGTGCGCGAGCTGTTCAAAAACAGCCGCATCATCGGGCGCCGTTTCCGCCTGGTCCATATCCGCTTCGGCCGCGATATCATCGAGGTCGCGACCTTTCGCGGCCACGACGAGGATTCGCTCAAAACGGAAACCAATGAAGCAGGCCGCATCCTGCGCGACAACACCTTCGGCGAGATCGAGGAGGATGCGATTCGCCGGGATTTCACCGCCAACGCACTTTACTACGATATTCACGACTACGCGGTACTCGACTACGTCGGTGGGCTGCAGGACATCGAGCAACGGCAGCTGCGCCTGATCGGCGATCCCGATACGCGTTACCCGGAAGACCCGGTGCGCATGCTGCGCGCGCTGCGCTTTGCCGCCAAGCTCGGTTTCACGATCGAGCAGGCTGCCGCCGACGCCATCTTCAGGCATGGCCACCTGCTCGCCGTGATCCCGCCGGCGCGCATGTTCGACGAGGTGATCAAGCTGTTCCATTCCGGCAGCGCGGTGCGCGTGTTCGAACTGTTACGCGAATACGGACTGCTCAAATACCTGGTCCCCGCGCTCGACGAATGGCTGCAGGACGAACCGTCCGAGGCGATGCTCGACTTCATCGACCAGGCGCTGGTCAATACCGACAGTCGGGTCAACACCGGGCAACCGGTGTCGCCGGGCTTCATTTTCGCGGTGCTGCTGTGGCCGGTCGTGCACCAGCAGGCGAGCCAGATACAGCCCGACCGGCAGAAAATGATTTCGGCCCTGATACAGGTCGGCGAACCCATCATGAAACGCCAGGTGCGCCACGTGTCCATTCCGCGGCGTTTCAGCCAGATGGCGCGCGATATCTGGAGCCTGCAGCCGAAGTTTCACCGCACCCAGGGCAAACAACCGCTGCGGCTGCTCAGCCACCCGCTGTTTCGCGCCGCCTACGATTTCATGTGCATCCAGTCGATGGTCGCGCTCATGCCGCATCGCCTGTGCCACTGGTGGACCGATTTCCAGCTCGAGCACGAGGTCGAAAGAGAGCCGGAAAGCAGACGCAAACCGCGACCGCGCCGGCGCAGAAGAAATGCCGGCTGAAGAGGTTTTCATCGCGCTCGGCAGCAACCTCGGCGATTCGATTACGATCGTCGAACAGGCGCTCCAGGCGCTCGACAACATCGGCCGCTGCCGCCTGCTGGCGCGCTCGTCGCTGTATCGCAGCGAGGCTATCGGCGATATCCCGCAGGATGATTACATCAACGCGGTCGCCAGGATCGAAACCAGCCTCGAACCGATGGCGTTGCTGCTCGAGCTGCAGGCTATCGAACACGCCTACTACCGGAACCGCGAAAATGCCGAACGCTGGGCGCCGCGCACGCTCGATCTCGACATCGTCCTGTTCGGCAATCGCCAGATGAACGACAGCCACCTGACGATACCGCACCCCGAGTTTTCACGGCGCCGCTTCGTGCTCGAGCCGATGTTCGAAATCGGTGGCGACCGTTTCATCGCCGGCTACGGCAGCCTCAGTTACCTGATAGACAAGGCGGACGCGCTGCGCATGGAGAAACTGGAACGGACCGATGCCTGAGCGCTTTCGCTATATCGTCGTCGAGGGTCCGATCGGCGTCGGCAAGACCAGCCTCGCGCATCGGCTCGCCGATGAATTCGGCGGCCAGGTGTTGCTGGAGAAGGCCGAGGAGAATCCGTTCCTGGCGAGCTTCTATCAGAACCCGAGGCAATACGCGCTGTCGGCGCAACTGCATTTCCTGCTGCAGCGCGCGCAGCAGGTACAGGATTTTCGCCAGGCCGATATGTTTCACGGTTCCTACGTCGCCGATTTCATGGTCGACAAGGATCGCCTGTTCGCGCAAATGACGCTGAATAGCGACGAACTCGCCCTCTACGAGCAGATCTACACGCACCTGACCCTGGATGCACCGCGTCCCGACCTCGTCATCTACCTGCAGGCGCCGGTCGAAACATTGCGCGAACGCATCGCGCGGCGCGGGATCGAGTACGAGCAGCAGATCCGCGACGATTACCTGTTGCGTCTGTCCGAATCCTATACCCGGTTTTTCTACGATTACGACGACAGCGCGCTGCTCACCGTCAACACCCGCTCGGTCGATCTGATCAATAACGACGACGATTACCGAGAAATCCTCGAGAAAATCAACGATATCCATTCTGGACGCCACTATTTCAATCAGTCATCATTCGCTCTCTGACGGGGGCCCGCATGTATATTCCGAAACCGCTCGACGACAAGGTCACGATTCCTCACCTCAGGAAAATGAAGCAGGACGACGAGAAGTTCGTCTGCCTGACCGCCTACGACTACAGCTTTGCGAGCCTGGCCGAGGATTGCGGCATCGAGGTGGTGCTGGTCGGGGATTCGCTCGGCATGGTCATCCAGGGGCACGAGACGACAATTCCGGTCACCCTCGAGGACATCTGTTATCACGGCAAGGCCGTCGCCGCCGGCCTGAGAAACGCGATGCTGATGCTGGACATGCCCTTCGGTTCGCTCAATTCGCCGCAGCAGGCGATCGACAATGCGAGCGCCCTGCTGAAGGCAACCGAGGCGCAGGTGGTCAAGCTCGAGGGTGGCCAGACGCAGTTGAAAACGGTCGAAACCCTGGCGAAATTCGGCATCGCAAGCTGCTCGCATCTCGGTCTGCAGCCGCAGATGGTGCACAAGATGGGCGGTTACCGCGTGCAGGGCAAGGCCCGGGCCGCGGCCGAACAAATGCTCGCTACCGCGCTCGAACTGGAAGCGGCGGGTACCGACCTGCTGCTGCTCGAGTGCGTGCCCGCGGCGCTCGCGGCAGAGATCACCGAGAGGCTCGAAATTCCGGTGATCGGCATCGGTGCCGGCGTCGACGTCGATGGCCAGATCCTGGTACTGCACGACGTGCTCAACGTAACTCCGGGCAAGAAACCGAAGTTTTCCAAGAACTTCATGCAGGGTCAGTCGAGTATCCAGGCCGCGATCAAGCGCTACGTCAGCGAGGTCAAGCGCCGGCAGTTCCCCGACCAGACGCATATCTTTACCTGAGGCGGCAGCCATGTACCAGGCCACCAGCGTGATCGAACTGCGGCAGTACGTACAGCACTGGAAAGACCATGGGCAGACGATTGCGTTCATTCCGACCATGGGCAACCTGCACGCCGGGCACATGTCGCTGATCGAAAAAGGCCGGTCGCTCAGCGACCGGACGATCTGCAGTATTTTCGTCAACCCGATGCAGTTCGGACCGAACGAGGACTGGGACCACTACCCGCGCAGCCTGGAGGCCGATATCGAACAGCTCGAGGCCATCGGCTGCGACCTGGTTTACCTGCCGACCGCCTCCGAGCTCTACCCGGACGGCCTCGACAAAATCAGCAAGGTGCAGGTCACCGACCTCACCGACAACTACGAAGGCGCGCATCGTCCCGGCCACTTCACCGGGGTTGCGACCGTCGTGCTGAAGCTGTTCAACATCGTCCGGCCCGACGTCTCGGTGTTCGGCAAGAAGGATTTCCAGCAGTACCGCGTGATCAGCAAGATGGTCGAGGATTTCAATCTCGACGTGCAAATCATCGGCCAGGAGACCACGCGCGAGCCCTCGGGGCTCGCCACCAGTTCGCGCAACCAGTATCTCGACGCGCAGCAGAAGGAAAAAGCCGCGATGATATACCGGACGCTGCAGCAAGCCGCGGCCGGCATCGACCGGGGCGAACGGGATTTCAGGGCCCTGGAGCAGGACGCGATCGCGAGCCTCGATGACGCTGGTTTCAAAACCGATTATTTCAGCATCTGCAACGCCGAGACGCTGCTGCCGGCAACCCCCGAAGATCGCGATCTCGTCATTCTCGTCACCGCGGCGCTCGGCGCGACGCGGCTGCTCGACAATATCGAAATTTCGCTGTGGTAGCGACTAACCTGAATACAGGTCCCGCATCGCGTCGATGCGCTGCATAACCCGATCGCGCAGTTCGATCGGTTCTAGCACCTCGACCTCGGCGCCGTATTTCAGGATATCCATCACCAGCTCCGTATCCTGGCTGTAGGGCACGCGCAGGATATAGAATCCGTCAGCGTCGTACATGCTGCTCTGTTGCGGGTGCCAGGTTTCGCGCGATACCCAGCGCGCCAGCTCGGGGCTGAAGCGCAGCTCCGCCTCGCGCGTCGCGGCGCCGGAAAAAATCCCGTATCCGCTCTCTAGCTCACGGTTCAGCTCCGCCTCGTCTATCTCGAGCGCCGGCTCGCCGGTAACGGCAAGCGCCTGGATCGCGTCGATCGAAAAGCTGCGCAAGCCGCTGCGCAGGTGACACCAGGCGTCCAGATACCAGTTGTCGCGGTAGTAGATCAGCCGCTGCGGCGACACGCGCCGCTCGCTGCTACTGTCGCTGGGGCGGCTGTAATAGGTCATGTCGACGCATCTGCGCGACAGCAGCGCCTGGCACAGGGCCTCGAAATTTTCGCTGCGATAGGGCTTCGCGGCAAACGGCACGATGCGGATGCGGCGCGATATCTCGTCGACGCTGTGATCGCCCTCGTCGAGCAGCATGCGGATACGCGAACGCAGCGGCTCGATATGACTCGATAAAGCCCCCGGCTGCAGGTTGGCCAGCAACGCATCCATCGTCAACAGCGCCTGGATTTCGCTGGTATTGAACCACAGCCCGGGAAGCTGAAACTGTTCGGCGCCCGGGTCCTGCTGGTAGCGGTAGCCGCGCAGGTCGCGATCCCAGACGATCGGCGCCATGAGTCGATCGCGCAGGTATTCGAGGTCGCGCTTAAAGGTCGCCGGCGATACCTCGAGCGCGTCGAGAAACTGCGCGCGCGTCACCACGCGCTGGTTGCACAGCATCTGGTCGATCAGGTGGAAGCGTTCGGTGCGATCCAAAATGAACCTCATTTAATATATGGCTCATCGTGTGAGCTACAGTGTCGCAGATAATAGCATGACCTGATTTTAGGAGTAGCAAATGTCTCTATTTAATCGATTTCTTTACAGGTTATCTGCCTACTGCCGCTGCCGTGTTATCAACGGGCCCGACGGACAACCTTACCTCGAACGCTATCACTTGCTGCGCCTGCCGTTCGGCTACCGGGCCTACCTGCATCGATTCGTCGCCAGCGACCCGGGCCGCGGGCTGCACAATCACCCCTGGCGACACGCGCTGTCGCTGGTGCTGTGCGGTGCCTACGAGGAAACCCGCATGCTCGACGCGCGCGAAGACAACGCTTTGCACAGCCGCAGATTACGCGCCGGGCGCTTCAACTTTATCTCGGGCCAGGTGTTTCACCGGATCAATATTCCCGAGAGGTCCGAGTGCTGGAGTCTCTTCGTCCACGCGCCGAAAGCGAAATCCTGGGGTTTTATCCAACAGCGCGAATACCGCGATCACGATGACATCGTTGCCCATGCGAGCAACCCGTTATGGTGGAAACAGGCGCCGCGCCCGATTCAGTGCCCGCAGATGCGGCTGCCCTGCTCCGCCTGATAACCGCAGCCCCGCAGCCGGCGTTTTTTACCTTCGCCTGACCATTGTGTGCGCCTGTGCGACGCCGCGCATCCCGGTGCATTAAGCCGAAACTCTATCGGCGCGGTAGACTTTAGCCCTGTCCCCTCTTACCCTTCTGTCTCCGTCAGACCGGAGACCAGGTCCTGGACAATCTCGTTACCGGCATCATTCTGCCCCTGTTTGCCATCATGGTAGCCGGCTATTTCGTTGGCCGTTTCCAAATCCTGCCGGACGCCGCGAGCGAGGTGTTGAGCCGCTTCGTTTTCGTGATCGCGTTGCCGGCGCTGATCTTTGCCTCGCTGTCCAGTATCACCGTCGGCGAATTTTTTAACTGGCGCTATATCGCGGTGCTCGGCGGCGGCATGCTGGCGATGTTCGGTATCGGCATGACGGTTGCGCGCGTCATGTTTCCAGGCAGCCTTTCTGCAATCACCCTGCACGGCCTGACCGCGATGTATTCCAGCACCGCCTATATCGGGCTACCCCTGATCCTGACCCTGTTCGGCGATGACGGCAAGATTCCCGGCATTATCGGCGCGACCATCACCGGCCTGGTGTTTTCGCCGCTCGCAATATTGTTGATCGAAATGGACCGGAGCCGCGGCGCATCCTTCAGTTTATGGCCTCCCCTTTTGAATGTCTTATCCAGGCCACCGATCATTGCCGTCATCGCCGGGCTTGCGGTATCGGCGTCGGGATTGACGGTCCCAGGTTCGGTTTCAACTTTCTTCCAGCTGCTCGGCGGCGCTTTCGTGCCCTGCGCGCTGTTTGCCGCCGGTCTCTTTATCGCGGGTTGCACGATTCGCGGCGCGACCGTCGAAATCGGCTGGCTGGTATTCGCCAAGTTGATCCTGCACCCTCTGATCACCTGGTGGCTCGCGTTTCGGGTGTTCGACCTCGAAGGCATTCTACCCGTCGTGGCGGTGATCCAGTCGGCACTGCCGAGCGGGGTGCCGGTCTTCGTGCTGGCCCAGCAGTACCGGACCTTCGTTACCCGCAGCAGCGCCGCGATCGTCGTGTCCACCGCGATTTCGGTTGTCACCATCTCGTCGCTGTTCGTTGTTCTCAATCGCTAATCTTTGTGGCCCGAAGCATGCAGCTCCGGATTGACGATCGCACGGCGAGGTTCACGACCGGCTAATAGATTTGCGTCGTATTTTCAGCATGTGATAATGCTGGCTGAATCATTACCCTGCAGTCTTTAATCATGTTCAACAACCCGGTGTGGCGCTGGTTCGACGCCACCTTCCTCGATCTCGGGCGGCAGTTCCGCTGGTCCTACCTGCCGCCGTTGATGGTCTACCTCGCCGCGGGTGTCTCCGGGTTGACCTCGATCGTCGGCACGTTTTTCATCAAGGATTACCTCGATCTTTCCGCAGCGTTTCTCGCCGGCCTCGCCTTCTGGGCGGGCATTCCATGGACGCTGAAAATGCCGCTCGGGCACCTCGTCGACCTGATCTGGCGGCGCAAGGCGCTGCTCGTCTATATCGGCGCCGGCCTGATCACCGGCAGCGTGCTGATCATGTACGGTATCATCGCGCATACCCAAGCGATGGCCGCGATCATGATACCGGAGGCCTGGTTCGTCATCGCAACGCTGCTCGCGCCCACCGGTTACGTGGTTCAGGACGTGGTCGCGGATGCGATGACCGTCGAGGCGGTGCCGACGGTCGACGAGGACGGCAACCCCTACCCGGAGAGCGAGATCAAGGTCATGCACACGACGATGCAGACGCTGGGTCGGTTTTCGATCATCGGTGGGCTGGTCGCGGTGGCGGTGCTGAATATCACGATGTTCGAGGGGGTAGAGAATATGTCCGAGGAAATGAAGGTCGCGATCTACGCCGATATCTACCTGCTCGCGCTGGTCATTCCGCTGGTTTCGATCAGCGGTGTCATCCTCGGAGGCATCCTGCTGCGGCGCCGCGCGCGTGAGCTGGAAGCGCAGGGCCACGACCATTCCAGCATCGACCGGCTGCTGTTCGCGCCGGCCGGCGAAACCCACGCCAACTGGTGGATACTCGGCGGCAGCCTGGTGTTCGCGGTGTTTACGGTGACCATGGGCGTCAGCGATGTGCCGCTGGCGCAGGAGATCATTTTCATCGGCTCGATGGGCATCGTGCTGTTCCTGATGTACCGGCTGCTGCTCGAACTCGAACCCGGCGCGCGCAACATGCTGGTCGGCACCGCGATAATCATCTTCGTGTTCCGCGCGACCCCGCTGCCCGGCCCCGGCGCCAGCTGGTTCGAGATCGACGAGCTCGGCTTCGATCAACGCTTCCTGTCGATCCTGTCGCTGATCGCGTCGTCGCTCGCGCTGCTCGGCATGGTGGTGCTGCGCCCGATGATGGCGAAGCACTCGATTGCCTTCGTCATCGTCGTGCTGACGATCGCGGCGGGCATCCTGTCCTTGCCGAATATCGGACTTTACTACGGCATCCAGGAATGGACCGCCGCGCACACCGGCGGCATCGTCGACGCGCGCTTCATCGCGGTGATCGACACCGCGATCGAGTCGCCGCTGGGCCAGATTTCGATGATCCCGATGCTGGCGTGGATTGCGAAAAACGCGCCGCCGCACCTGAAGGCGACGTTTTTCGCGGTCATGGCGTCTTTCACCAACCTGGCGCTGTCGGCGGCCAGTCTCGGCACCAAGTACCTGAACCAGATCTACACGGTGACGCGCGAGGTGCGCGATCGCGTTACCGACGCCGTCACCGGCGTGGCCGATTACAGCGAGCTCGGCTGGCTGTTGATCACGGTCGCGTTGATCGGCCTGCTGGCGCCGCTGGTAACGGTTTTCCTGATCCAGCGCTCGCCGCTGCGCACGCAGCAATAGCGGCGCAGTTTCGAGGCTACCTTACTCGACCTTGAGGTTTACCGGCTGCCCGTGGGGCGTCGATAAATAAGCTTCTTCCCAGGCTTTGCGTTTGCCCGACATGGCGGATTCGTCGATTTCGCTATGTCGCGCGACCAGCGTCTCGAGCGCGTCTAGCGCGCAGCGATAATAGGTTTCCTGGTTATCGACCGCGCTAGCGCTGGCCGCCTGTTGCAGGGCCGCGCCAAGCGCTTCCGACCATTCACCGGCACTGAACATGCCGTTTTGCACCAGGGTATCGGCGATGGCGAGCACTTGCGCCTGCCACGGCTCCTCGAACGCGGGTTCGCCGTCGACGGCGGCGAGCGGTTTCAGCGCATTCGCATCGACCTCGCTCAAGCCCGCGGCTCCATCAGGTAGCTTTCCCAGAGGTCGAGATAAACCTTGTCCTTGCTGTACTGCGCTTCCGGCCACAGCTCGGCCGCCTCGAACATCACGCTGTACAGGGGCTGATAGGTTTCCTCGCCTTTCGCGGACAGGTCTGGAAACACGTGCGCGCCGTGGTAGGCATGAATGGTGCCGAGTCGGCCGCGGGCGTACTGCGGCAACCGGGTATGGCCGACGTGGCCGAGCTTTACCGTGCGGATCTGCTGGCCGACCGAATAATCGGGCAGCGCCTCGATCTCGGCGTCGTAGCGGTGCGCGTGCGCGCGATCTTCCTCGAGCACCTGCTGCAGCGTCATCGCGGGTGGTGGCCCGCCGCTAGCGGGCGGGTCGGCCAGTGACTTTCCGGCATCGACCTCGTCCAGCGACATCCAGCCGGCTTCGATGTAGGTCGAAAAATCGGTTTGCGCCCAGGAGTCGAAGTAAGGCCGGCCGAGATAATCGATCGGCAAAATCAGCTCGCGGCAATGGCGCCACCAGTCGATCGTGATTCCGGGCGTGCGCGCGCACTGCGCGATCCCCCATTCGCGACCCTCCCATTCGTGATGGAACGGAGTGCCGTCGTCGTCGATATCGATCGGGCCGTAACCCTGTTTGCCGCCAAGATCGTGGATACCGTCCATGCGCGGTTACGCCTTCGACAGGTCCCGGTCGGTGCCGATCATCGAGTTGCGCGTAACCAGTCCGGCCAGTTCATCCTCGCTCATGTTCTCGGTACCTGCCGGCCGCTGCGGCAGCACCAGGTAACGCAGTTCCGCGGTGCTGTCCCAGACACGAATTTCGACGTCGGCGTCGATATCGACGCCGAACTCGGCGAGCACGCCGCGCGGGTCGCGCACCGCGCGCGAACGGTAGGCCGCGGCCTTGTACCAGGCGGGCGCGATGCCGAGAATCGAAAAGGGATAACAGGAGCAAAGTGTACACACCACCAGGTTATGCACCTGCTCGGTATTCTCGACCACCTTGAGATGCGCCGTCGCCTTGCCCAGATAATCCAGCTCGTCGATCGCGGCGGGTGCGTCCTGCAGCAGACGGTGCTTGAAATCCGCATCGCACCAGGCTTTGGCGACGACCCTGGCGCCGCGCTTCGGACCGATCTCCTCGGTATAGGCCTCGATCCAGGCATCTATGGTTTGCGGGTTGACGAGCCCCTTGTCGACCAGCAGCGTTTCCAGCGCCTTGACGCGCAGCGCACTCTCCGAGGGCAGATGGCTGTGCAGGTGCTGGTGAATTTCGGCTACTTTCTTCGCGTTGAAATCTGGCATTGAGACAGTTTACTGCATCTCGGCGCGAATTTTGAGTACCTTGTTCATCGACTCGTATCCATCCTCGATTGTCTGCAGCGCTGTAAACCAAGTTACCAACGGCTTTCGTCAACGGGAACGGGGAGGTCTAATAGCTGCGACCGGCCAGGCTATGCGTTACACTCCCCGACCATTTGCCTCGTTTCGAACTAACCATGCTGACCGCCATTCGCCGCCCTACGACGTTCGATGTATCCAGGCTCTTGTTCGTAGGAGCAATCTGGGGCGGCGCTTTTCTTTTTATCTCTATCGCGCTCAACGATTTCGATCCGGTCAGCATCGCCACCTGGCGGGTCACGCTGGGCGCGGTCGTGATGATCGTCATTGCGCTCGTCATCGGCCAGCGTCTGCCGGCCGGAGCCCGCAACTGGCGCTTTATTTTTGTCGTCGGATTTCTGAACAGCGCGGTTCCGTTCTTCCTTATAAGCTGGGGCCAGCAGTCCGTCAGCAGCGCCGAATCTGCGATCCTGGTCGCGCTGGGCACCTTCGTTTCGCTGGTGATTTCGCATTTCACCAGCGACGACGAGCGCATCAATACGTTGCGGGTTATCGGCGTCGCCATCGGTTTTTTCGGCGTGATGGTGCTGGTGATCTGGGATCTTGTGGAATCGGGTACCGGGAACCTTGGCGGGCAGCTCGCCGTCATGGCGGCAGGTTGCAGCTACGCGACCTCTTCGGTGATTTCGCGGCGCCTGACGCACCTGCCGATGATATCGACCTCGGCCGCTACGATGGCAAGCGCCTGCCTGTACATGGTGCCACTGGCGTTTCTACTGGAAGATCCGTTTCCCTCGCATGTCAGCAACGCATCGCTTCTTGCATTGTGCTACCTGGGGATTGTCGCGACAGCGCTGGCTTTCACGCTGCGCTTTTTCATCATTCGCGCCAACGGCGCCGTCTTCATGTCGCAGGTCGGTTACCTGGTGCCGCTGTTCGGCGTGATCTGGAGCGGGCTGTATTTCGCCGATGCGGTCAGGCTGCAGACGCTGGTTTCACTCGGATTGATCCTGCTCGGCATCGCGATCACGCGCAGGGGCAGCTGACCAGGAGCACTTTCCAGATAAGTCGAAATCGTTCGCCAGGCTAATCTTGGCCGTCCCGAAATCACGAGTTGCCCGCTTTCGCCGGGATGACGTCAGGTGCGCAGGTGTTTGGCGTGGTGTTCGAAGTGGTCTTCGATAAAACTCGCGATGAAATGATAACTGTGGTCGTAACCCGGCTGCATACGGATATTCACCGATTGTCCCACGGCATCGCAGGCGGCCTGGAAATTATCCGGCAACAGCTGGCCTTCATGCAGGAACTCGTCGGCATCGCCCTGGTCGATCAGAATCTCGCCGACGCGGGCGCCGCTTCGCACCAGGCAGGTGGCGTCCCAGGCTTCCCAGGTCGAGGTATCGTCACCGAGGTAAGCGCCGAAGCACCCCTGCCCCCAAGGGCAGTTAACGGGATTCGCAATCGGCGCGAAGGCCGATACCGAGCGGTAGGCGTCGGGCAGCCTGAGCGCGCAGATCAGCGCGCCATGACCGCCCATCGAATGCCCGGTGATCGACCTGACACCTGGCATCAGCGGCAGGTTGTCCTCGATCAGGGCCGGTAATTCGTGGGTTACGTAGTCGAACATCTGGTAATGCAGCCGCCATGGATCCTGCGTCGCATTGACATAAAAACCGGCGGCCTGGCCCAGGTCGTAGCGATCCGGTTCGTCGGCGACGTCGGCGCCGCGCGGGCTGGTGTCCGGGAACACGATAGCGATGCCGTGTCTGGCGGCAAAGCGTTGAAAGCCGCCCTTGGTGCGCGCGTTGTCGTCGCTGCAGGTCAGGCCCGAAAGCCAGTACAGCGCGGGCACCTTTTCATCCCTGGATCGGGGCGGCAGGTACACCGAGAAGGTCATTTCGCAATGACAGCTGCTCGACTCGTGGGTGTAGCGGTTCAGGTAACCGCCGCTCTCCTTGATACTTTCGATTTCTTTCATGTAACGGCCTAGAACAGTACCACCGACTTGATGCTTTTGCCCTCGTGCATCAGGTCGAAGGCGGTATTGATTTCTTCCAGCGGCATGGTGTGGGTGACCAGCTTGTCGAGTTCGATGGTCCCATCCATGTACTGGTCGACCATGCCGGGCAGCTCGGTACGCCCCTTGACGCCACCAAAGGCGGTTCCGATCCAGCGCCGCCCGACGACCAGGTTGAACGGCCGCGTCCGGATCTCCTGCCCGGCGCCGGCCACCCCGATGATGGTCGAGGTTCCCCAGCCCATATGGGTGCACTCGAGCGCGTCGCGCATGACGTCGACGTTGCCGATGCATTCGAAGGAGTAGTCGACACCGCCGCCGCTCATCTCCTGGATATACTCGGGCAGCGAACCGTCGACCTCCCTGGGATTGACGAAATCGGTCGCGCCTAGCGCCTGCGCCATTTCCCACTTGTCCGGGTTGATATCGACCGCCAGGATACGCTCTGCGCCGGCCATCACCGCGCCCTGTATCGCCGACAGGCCGACCGTGCCGAGACCGAACACCGCTACCGACGACCCCGCCTCGACCTTCGCGGTATTCAACACCGCGCCGATGCCGGTGGTGACGCCGCAACCGAGCAGGCAGGCCTTGTCCAGCGGCGCCGCCTTGTTGATTTTGGCGAGCGCGATTTCGGGAACCACGGTGTACTCGGAAAAGGTCGAACACCCCATGTAATGATATATTTCCCTGCCGCCGTGGGTAAAACGGCGCGTGCCATCGGGCATGAAACCGGTCCACACGGTGCCGGCAATGGATTGACACAGGTTGTTTTTGGTGGAACTGCAGTACGGGCAGCTGGATTCACCGCATTCCGGAATATACAGCGGAATCACGTGGTCGCCCGGCTGCAGCGACTTGACGCCGGCGCCGCATTCGAGCACTTCGCAACCGCCCTCGTGACCGAGGATGGCCGGAAAGGCACCCTCCGGGTCTTCACCAGACAGCGTAAAGGCGTCGGTATGGCACACGCCGGTGGCATGCACCTTCAAAAGGACCTCGCCTTCGCGCGGACCCTCGACTTCGATTTCCTCGATTACCAGGGGTTTTTTCGGTTCCCACGCGACCGCGGCTCTCGCTTTCATGGCAGCTCCTCTCATCTTTATAGAATTATCAGGTGGCCGCAGACTAAATAGATTGGGTAAACGAGTCAAGCCGGCAGTCGCCCGCACCGCATGGCGAAAAAGTTTGAATTTATTCGGCCGCTGGCGCTCAAAACAGGGAACTGGAGGCAGGAGGAAAAATCATGCGCATATTAATTTCGAACAGGACCAGGATTCTGGCGCTACTCACGCTGCTGGCAGGCGCCCTGTCATACGGGATTGCGGCTTCGGCCGGAGCCAGCAATGGTTTCGACCTGTCGAATTCAATTTTGCCGCGTGATGAAATACTTCACGGCGGCCCTCCACGCGACGGCATCCCGGCGCTATCCGATCCCAAACTGGTCGAGCCGGCGGCGGCCGACTATCTCGAGCCGACCGATCGCGTCGTCGGGATAAGCCTGAACGGCAGTGCAAGGGCTTACCCGATCGCCATTCTGAACTGGCACGAAATCGTCAATGATGAAATCAACGGCCGTCGCTTCGCGATAACCTATTGCCCGCTGTGCGGCACCGCGGTAGCGTTCGACGCGAACATCGACGGCCGTCCGACCGACTTCGGCGTATCCGGGCTACTTTACAACAGCGATGTCCTGTTGTACGACCGCGACACCGAATCCCTGTGGTCGCAAATCATGGGCGAATCGATTGCCGGAGAGCGGGTCGGAACGAGGCTCGCGGCGCTGCCGATCAGCCACACCACGTGGCGCGACTGGCGCGGCAGGTATCCGGACACGCTGGTGTTATCCGACGATACCGGCTACTCGCGCGACTACCGGCGCGATCCCTACGCAGGTTACGAGGCGTCGCGCTCCACCTATTTCTCAGTTAACAACGAGGCGCCGGACGATTATCACCCGAAAGAAGTCGTCATCGGGCTCGGCGTCGATGGCGTCTACAAGGCCTACCCGTTCGTCGAGCTCGACAGGCAGGGTCTACCCCGCTTCAGCGATAGCATCAACGGATCCCTGTTCACCTTCGACTGGGATACGGTCAATCGCAGCGTCACCATCACCGACGGTCAAGGCAGGACGGTAGCCGGTATCCAGGGATTCTGGTTCGCATGGTTTGCATTCCATCCCGACACCCAGGTGTTCAAGGCCGAGGATTTGTAGTTACCTGGATTACCCCGGAACCGCTGGTGACGGCGGTGATATGACTCGCCCGCCGGTGGAACCTCGATCGAGTCTCTTCCTGGCGCCTGCGTTCGGCGAGCGGTAGTCGCGGCGCCGATGCCTCAATTAGTTGTTAAGCCGGGATTAACCGCAACACGATAATGTGACAGAATCGTTTTATTTTCTGGATCGAGTTGCTGCGCCTACGATATCTCACGCTTGCGGTCGCACTGGCCACCCCTGTATCGACGCCCGCCGGAGCCGACGAGAACTGGAGTCTATGCGGCGTGCCCTCGTTCGAGTTCATCGAGGCGGGCGACGTCGGCGAGGGTGAGACCCGGGTGGAGGCAAGATCGATCGCAACCGAGAATGGCGAGGAGATCCGGCTGCTCGGCGATGTCAGCCTCCTGCGCCGAGACCAGAAGCTAAGAGGCGACGAAGTGGTCATCAAGAAATCGACCGAACAGATAACCGCCAACGGCAACGTGGTTTTCGAAGACGCCAGCTACCGGCTCTCGAGCAGCCGCGTACAGATCGACAATATCAACGACCGCGCCAGTTTTCGACAACCCGAGTTCGAGTTATACGGTCGTCACGCACGCGGCGAGGCGGAACAGCTCGACAGGATCGACGAGTTTCGTATCCGCTTCGACAAGCTTACCTATACCTCCTGCGATCCCGGTGATCGGGACTGGCATCTGAGGGCCTCCGAATTAGAAATCGACGAGGCCAGTGGGCGTGGCAGCGCCCGTCACACGCGGCTTTACTTCCAGGATGTGCCCTTCCTGTACCTGCCCTATTTCCAGTTTCCGATAGACGACCGCCGCATGTCGGGAATTCTCGCGCCGCGTATCGGCTACAGCGAATCCTCCGGCGGTTACCTGTCGGTGCCGGTGTACTGGAATATCGCGCCCAATTACGATATGACGGCGACACCCGCATGGTTCGGCAGGCGCGGTCTGCAGCTCAATACCGAAAACCGCTACCTGTTCGAATCGCAGCGCGGCCAGCTGGACCTGTCGTATCTCGAAGACGACCAGTTCGGCGATTCGCGATGGTTTCAGCTATGGCAGCACAGCGCTGCGGTCGGCTACGACGTGAACGCCGACCTGCTGCTCGCCGATGTTTCCGACGGCGACATATTCGACGATTTCGAGAGCCTCGCGCCCCGTTACAAGGATACGCGACACCTGGAACGCCACGTCAGTTTCGCCCGCAGCGGAGCTACCTGGCGCGGCGAGCTACTGTGGCAGAACTACCTGACCCTGGATGCCGGCACGGCGATCGGGGACAGGCCCTATAACCGTCTACCGCGCCTCTCCTTCGACGCCCTGCCGCCGCCCTGGGCGGCCGGGATCGAGACACCTTTTCATTTCGAATTCGTCGAGTTCGACCGCGACGACAGCGTCACCGGCGCACGCGGCCATGTCGTCACGTCGCTTGCGTGGAGTTCCGGCAATAGCTGGTATTTTTTCGTTCCCGAGCTGCAGTTGGCCTTTACCGATTACCGACTCGACAACAACACGGCGGATAATTCCATTTATCGCAGCCTGCCAACCCTGAGTATCGATACCGGGCTGGTTTTCGAACGCGCGGCGGGTGCGGAAAATCAGTGGCTGCAGACTTTCGAGCCAAGGCTTTATTTCGTGCACACGCCGTTCGAGGACCAGGACGATATTCCAGACTTCGACACCTCGCTGAATGCCAGAACCTACAGCAATCTATTCAGGAATAACCGCTTTACCGGCGCCGATCGGATCGGCGATACCAGCCAGGTTACGCTGGGCCTCGCCAGCCGGGTTTACGATAACGAAAGCGGCGATGAACTGCTGCATCTGCGCGCGGGACAGATTTTCTATTTCGAGGATCGGCGCGTCAGCCTGGACGGCCTGCCCGATACTGCTTCGAAATCTGACACGATCACTGAACTGGACATGTGGCCGAACGACCGCGTCAGGATCGCGGCGCGCCTGGTCTACGACCAGGCGCTAAGCGAGGTGAATGACAGGGATTTATCTATCAATTACGCCGACCGGGGCTTTGCGGCCAACCTCGGCTATTACTTTAGCGAAGACGTACTGGAACAGGCGCTCGTTTCCATGGTCTATCCGGTGAACGAGCGCTGGACGATCATGGCAAAATATCACCATTCGCTGCGTTACGAGCGAACGGTCGAGAATTTATTGGGGATTAGCTATGAATCCTGTTGTTGGGGCCTTAAAATACTTGCCGGCCAAACCGGCGACGTGGCCGATGAATTTACCGAAACCGACAACAGTATTTATTTCGAACTTACCCTGAAGGGTCTGAGCAAGGCCGGTCGGGATATAGACGCGCAGCTTGGCGACGCCATTCCGGGTTACATTCCCGATTTCTGATTAACATTGAAGCATGAAAATTTACCGACTGACATTTCTTCTCCTCGGCAGCCTGCTGACGGCGTTACCTGCCGCCGCGGTGCAAACCCCTCTCGACTCGATCGTCGCAATCGTCGACGAAAGCGTTATTACCCGGCGCGAACTGGAATACAGAATCAGGCTTGTCGTCATCGACTTCAACAGCGGCAACCGACGCCTGCCCAGCGACGACGTGCTGCGGCGGCAGGTGCTCGAAGCAATGATCAGCGATTCGCTGCTGTTGCAGGAGGCCAATCGACGCGGTATCAAAATTACCGATAGCCAGCTTAACCAGACGATGCAGAGTATCGCACGACAGAATAATCTAAGCCTGTCCGATTACCGCAAGCTGCTGATCGCCGACGGGCTGGACTATGACAGGTATCGCGAGACGGTGCGCCGCGAACTGGCGATCACGACGCTGCAGCGTCAATATAGTCAGCGCAATGCGAGCGTCAGCGACAGCGAGGTCGATGATTTTATCGAGCGCAGCGACGATGATGGCGCCAATTTCGAGTACCGCCTGTCGCACATATTGATCGCGCTGCCAGACGCCGCGAGCCCCGAACAGGTCGACGCGGCAAACCAGGTCGCCAACGAGATCCTGGCAAGACTAGACCTGGGCGAGGAATTCGATCAGCTCGCGAACACTTATTCAGCCGGCGACACGGCGCTGCAGGGAGGCGACCTGGGGTGGCGCAAGAAAGCCGAAATTCCGAGCCTGTTTACCGAGCAGGTACTGGCAATGGAACCAGGCGGTCATGCGGGACCGATCCGCAGCGCCAGCGGCTTTCATATCGTGCATCTCAAGGAACGCCGCGATGTGGAGCAGGTCATCAGCGAGCAGACGCGCAGCCGTCATATCCTGATAAGACCCAACGAATTGATTTCCGAGGAGGATGCTCGCGATCGATTGCTGGAATTTCGCGAGCGAATTCTGGCGGGAGAAGACTTCGCGAGACTGGCGCGGCTGTACTCGGTCGACTATGCATCCGGGTCCGAGGGAGGGGATATCGGCTGGATGGATCCGGGGTCGACCGTCAAGGAATACGAGGAAGTCGCGAGTCGGCTCGCACCGGGCCAGATCAGTGAGCCCTTCCGCAGCCAGTTCGGCTGGCACATTGTCGAGGTAACCGGTCGGCGCACCGTCGACGAAACCGCGCAAAACAAGCGTAAAAAGATTTATTCGCAGTTGCTCGAACAGAAACAACGCGAGGTATTCGATCTCTGGAAACGCCGCCTCAGGGATGAGGCCTACGTCGTGTTCCCCGACAAGCCAGATGCCTGAAGCCCGGATCATCATTACCTCCGGGGAGCCGGCGGGAATCGGTCCCGACATCATCGCAGGCATCGATCCATCGCGGCACGACGCGGGCCTCGTAGTCATCGGCGACCGCCAGATGCTGGAAGCCCGGGCGGCCGCACTGGGCTCAAAAATCGAGTATACCGGGTTCGGCGAGAAACCATCGGACGGCGCTGCCATCGAAATCATCGACCAGCCGTTGTCGAAGCCCTGCATTCCCGGCCAGCTGGACAGCGAGAACGCCGAATACGTGTTGAAAATGCTCGCAACCGCCTGCCGCTCCTGCCTGGACGGACACTTCGATGCGATGGTTACGGCGCCGGTGCAAAAGGAAATCATCAACCGCGCCGGCATCAGTTTCTCCGGCCATACCGAGTACCTGGCCGATTTATGTAACCTGTCCAAACCGGTGATGCTGCTCGTTGCCGGGCAACTCAGGGTCGCGCTGGTGACAACGCACCTGCCGTTGCGCGCGGTCGCCGATGCAATCGACGAGGCAGTAATACGCCAGGTCATCGGGATTCTCGATCACGATCTACGCAGCCGTTTCGGCATCGCCAAACCGCATATCAAGGTCTGTGGCCTTAATCCTCACGCGGGCGAGAACGGCTACCTGGGACGCGAGGAAATCGATATCATTATTCCGGCCCTGAATAGTCTCAGGGCTCAGGGCCTAGATCTCGGAGGCCCCTATCCTGCCGATACGCTGTTCACCAAAAACATGCTGCGGGACGCCGACGCGATCGTCGCCATGTATCACGACCAGGGGTTACCGGTGCTTAAGCACGTCGGCTTTCACAACGCTGTCAATACGACGCTGGGCCTGCCGATCATCAGGACTTCGGTCGATCATGGCACCGCGCTAGACCTGGCAGGCACCGGCCGTGCCAGCGCCGACAGTCTTGCCGCGGCGATCGATTCGGCGATACTGCAGGCGGGCAACCTGAACCGGGAATCCTCGGCCAATGCAGCGGGCGCGTAAGCGGTTCGGCCAGCATTTCCTGCATGACCAGCGCGTTATCGAGTCCATCCTGCGCGCCGTCGATCCGCAACCGGGCGACAGGCTGCTCGAAATCGGCCCGGGTCAGGGCGCCCTGACTTACCCATTGCTGCAGCGCTGCAGGGAACTGGTTGCAATCGAACTCGATCGCGACCTGATACCAGGCCTGAAATCGAAAGCCGGGCGCTACGGCAAGCTGGAGATCATCAATGCGGATATCCTCGAGTATCGCTTGCCGGAACTCGGCACAGGCGAAGCCTGGCGCCTCGTCGGTAATTTGCCCTACAATATCTCGACCCCATTGATGTTTCACCTGCTCGAATCGGCGAGGCTGATCAAGGACATGCATTTCATGGTGCAAAAAGAGGTTGCGCTGCGTATCGTCGCGCGCCCGGGCGAGACGGATTATGGCCGTCTGTCGGTCATGTTGCAGTATCATTGCGAATGCCAGTACCTGCTCGACGTCGCGCCGGACAGCTTCAAACCGCCGCCACGGGTCGAATCGACGGTAATACGGCTACGGCCGTTGCCCGAACCCGAATACGATGTCGGCAACTACGAGGTTTTTTCGACGCTTGTTCAAACCGCCTTCGGCCAGCGCAGGAAGACGATTGCAAACTCGCTGAAACCGCTTATGGATCGCGCGCTGATAATCGCCTGTGGTATCGATCCCGGGCTCAGAGCGCAAAACCTGCGGCTGGCCGATTTCGCCAGGCTGAGTAGAGCCCTGCAGCAATGACGAATCTTTCCCTGATAGTCGCAATGGACGAGAACCGGCTGATCGGCAGTAACAACGGACTGCCCTGGCACCTGCCGGCCGATCTCGCATACTTCAGGCGCACCACGATGGGGAAGCCGATCGTCATGGGCCGCAAGACCTTCGAATCTATCGGCAAGCCTCTGCCGGGCCGGCGCAATATCATTGTTACCCGTGATGAAAACTTCGGCGCCGCGGGTTGCGAGGTAACCCATGGCATCGACGAAACCCTGCAACTTTGCGAGGGCGAGGCGGAGACCATGCTGATCGGCGGCGCCAGCCTGTACGAACAGGCCCTGGGGCTTGCGACTAGACTGTACGTTACCCGGATACACCACGGTTTCACCGGTGATACCTGGTTCCCCAGGTTCGATGCGGTCGAGTGGAGGCTCGAAGACCGGCAGGACTTTGAAGCGGATCGCAACAACCGGTATTCCTATTCATTTATAAAATTTATTAGGGAAAATTGACTTATTTTCGGGTAGACTCGCCGGTCATGGAATAGAGGTTATATCTTGATGGCCAAAGATATTAGTGAGGACGTTAAACGAATGGAAAGCCGGACCTACATCATTGGAAGAGAGGGTCATATCTACATAAACGACCCTACTGTGAGCAAACAGCATGCCGAGATCCAGGTAATCAACGGCGAGGTATATCTGCGCGATCTCAATTCGACAAATGGCACCTTTTTGATCAAAAACAACCGCCTGGTACCTTTCCACGAGGGTTATGTGCAGTTGCGCCAGCCTATCGTGCTTGGGAATCGGCAATACACGGTCCAGGCCCTGCTAGAGATTGCGGGCGCTTTCGCCGCCCAGTTCGACGAATCCGACTAGATCCCTTCGGCGCCGAATCTGCGCAGCGAATTCCCGCACGACGGGGACGAAGATCAGAGACCGGCGGCTAGCAACAGCAGGCCGACAACCCACATCCAGGCATTCGAGGATTTCTGCTCCGGCTGCTGCCGCCGCGGCTCCGTCGCATTGAATTGCTGGATTTCCTCTGCGTTTAGAAATCCGACGGGTACCGGTATTGCCTCCTCGATAACGAGGGTTTCGGTTGTCGCGGTACCGTATTCCCCCATCGCCAACAGGATCTGCACATCATCGTCGGTGGTCAGCGTAATCCCGCCCTGGAGCACCGCCGCGTGGAGTTTTGCATCGGGGTCGTTACGGCTCACGGTCTGTGTGCAATCATCCAGCTTGCAAAGCTTGAGCACGTATTCCGTTCCGCGAATACCGATAGTCGCAAGCCCGGTCTGCAACTGGTAGTTGGCGAACGCGCTAGCGCCTATCGAGCCGGTGATCTTGCGCAGGCCGCCGCGCAGCAAATCGAGAATACTGCTGCTCTCCTTGCCATAGCCGTCGGTGATGACGTACTCGCTTATCTTCAGCACCGAGTCTTCCTTGAGGAAAACCTCGGCGCCATCGTCCATCAGGATCTGGATCCGCGCTCCCATTTCGGTCTCGATGCGGTCGCCTTCGAATATCTGCGAATTGATCTGCAGTTGCTGCACCCTACCGTTCGGGTCACGCGCGATCACCTGGCCCTCCATCCGGGCGACGTAGCCGACCCTGATTTTCGGCAACAGTTCTTCTTGCTCGAGAATCCGTTTGATATCGACCAGTTTCAGGCGCGTGCCCGGAATCAGTCGATCGGAGTACTGCATAAAAGAGTTCGGATTGGTTTCGATCAGTTTTTCCTTTATCTGCGGCCAGAGGTCCCTGTCCTTCGGATAAATCCGCTGGATGATCTGGTCGATGGTCATATCCGCGGTAATCTTCAGTATGACTCTCGATGAGGGCACCAGCTCGATGGTGGTAGCTGCCCAGGCCGGTTGCAAGACCGCAACCAGCGTTAACACAAGGGTAATAAGCAGGGTTTTCTTCAAGATTTTTTACCTTCCATCCGGGTCATGTCTGCTGCTTTCTGTAAGGCCTGCCCCACCCAAAGCGCGGTCGAGCACGTAAAATGTCTGTTGGCGTCTCGGTCGGGTATCGAGATTCTGGTTGCGAGCCTTGAGTAGCTCATTCTCGCGTCTCAGCATCTCGACGATATCGCGACGATCTCTTGCCATGGCAACGCTGCAGGTGTCAGTAAATTATAGTTGTATACCAGGCAAAGATAGCAAAAATCGTCGCTTTTAACCGCCAGGCTGCTGCCAAAAGTGAATTACTTATCGTTATTTTTCGGCAGTATTTATCGGTTTACTGGTGTGTGAATCGACGAAGAACCAGTCCTCGGTGCCGAAATCGACCCGCAGCGCCACCAGATGCCCGCCCCACACGCAACCCCCGTCTAATGCAAAACAGCGTCCATAGACGCCAACCGGAAGCGTCGACCAGTGCCCGAACAGTACGCGCAGGTCATCCCTGAGCTTCGCCGGCATCTGAAACCAGGGCGTCAGCCCGGTGCGCAGGTAGCGCCGGGGACTGCGATTGACGGTAAAGTCGAGGTTCTGCAGCTGGTCGAAGTATCGCATGCGCGTAAACACGTTGGTAATGAAGCGTAACCGCCTGGCGCCGGTCAAATCCTCCGACCACTGCAGCGGCTTGTTGCCGTACATTTTCCTGAAGAAACGCGCGGCGTTCTCCCCACGCAACGCCGTTTCCACTTCCCGCGCCAGTTTTCTGGCCTTGCTGAGACCCCAGGCGGGATGGATACCCGCATGTACGACCACGGTCTTGTGTTTCTTGTCATAGTGAAGCAAGGGTTGCTCCTGTAACCAGCTTAACAACTCGGCGCAGTCGGAACTCTTGAGGATCTTGTGCAGGTCTGGCGTGATCCGGATCTTTGCGACGCCATGGTACAGCGCCAGCAAATGCAGATCGTGATTGCCGAGCACGGTCAACGCGCTGCTGCCCAGCGACTTGACGAAGCGCAGCGTTTGCAGCGAATCGGGGCCCCGATTCACCAGGTCGCCGCAAAACCACAGGGTATCGGCGGCAGGATCGAAATTGATTTTCTCGAGTAATCGGCAGAGCTCGGTATAGCAGCCCTGTACGTCGCCTATCGCATATATGGCCACGGAGGGGACCGACTAGTGCAGTACCCGGGGGGTCGACAGGACAAACTCATCGATTTCGGCATCAAAATGGGAGCCATCGTCCGCCAGCATCTGGTAACTACCCCTCATCGTGCCTACCGCGGTTTCGAGCATGGTGCCAGAGGTGTAGACAAACTGTTCCCCTGGTTTCAGCAGCGGTTGCTCTCCGACGACGCCATCGCCGCGAACTTCCTGCACCTTCTGGTTCGAGTCGGTAATGACCCAGTGGCGAGTCAGCAGTTTCGCGGCCTGGCTGCCCTTGTTCTGGATCGTAATGGTATAGGCAAAAACATAGTAATTTTGCTCGGGATTCGACTGTTCCTCGATATAACGGGTTTCGACGTCGACCTCGATTTTGTTTAGACCTGGATCATTCATCTGAGCTTTGTATCCCGTAATTTGTGGGCGCATTATACCGCGACTGCCGCTTTGATGTGATCGTGGCAGCGGTAATTGGTCAGTTCGAAATCATCGAAACGAAACTCGAATATATCATCGACGTCCGGATTCAGCGTCATCGTCGGCAAGGGGAAAGGCTCGCGGTCGAGCTGCAGGCGTGCCTGCGGCAAATGATTGGTATAAAGATGCGCGTCGCCGAGTGTGTGTACGAATTCGCCGGGCTCGAGCCCGGTAACCTGCGCAACCATCATCAGCAGCAGCGCGTAGGAAGCGATGTTGAACGGCACGCCGAGAAACACGTCCGCGCTGCGCTGATACAGCTGACAGGACAGCCGGCCCTCGGCCACGTAGAACTGGAAGAAGGCGTGGCAGGGCGGCAACGCCATCTTGTCGATTTCACCGACATTCCATGCGCTGACGATCAGGCGGCGTGAGTCGGGGTTAGTCCTGATATCCCGCACCAGCTGCTCGATCTGGTCGACGACATGACCGTCGGCGGCGCGCCAGGATCTCCATTGCGCCCCGTAAACCGGCCCCAGGTCGCCGTTTTCGTCGGCCCATTCGTCCCATATCCTGACCTTGTTTTCCTTGAGATAGGCGATGTTGGTATTGCCCTGCAAAAACCACAGCAATTCGTGAATGATCGAATGTAAATGCAGTTTTTTCGTGGTGACCAGTGGAAAGCCCTGCCCGAGGTCGAAGCGCATCTGGTATCCGAACACTGACAGGGTACCCGTTCCGGTGCGATCGCGTTTCTCGCTGCCGGTTTCGAGCACGTGCCGCATCAACTCAAGGTATTGCCGCATTTTTGCTCCTTTTGGCCAGCGTCAGCAGAATAAGGCCAACTATAATCATTGGCAACGATAATACAATGCCCCGCGTCAGCCAGTCGGTACCGAGCAGGTAACCGATATGCGCGTCGGGCAAACGGATCAATTCCACGCCGCTGCGGGCGAGCCCGTAGAGCAATAAAAAATAGCCCGAAATTGTCATCACCGGGCGCGGTTTCGCGGCCAGCAGCCACAGCGCTACGAACAAAAAAATCCCTTCGAACATCATTTCGTAGAGTTGCGTCGGGTGACGCGCGCTGAAGCACAGGGGCCCGGCAAAATCGATGTAGCGGTCCGGCGGAAACTGCTCGCAGGACAGCTTCATCGCCCAGGGTACGGTCCCGGGCGCGCCCCAGAGTTCGGCGTTGATGAAATTGCCGAGACGCCCGGCGGCGAGCCCCAGCGGCACCAGCGGCGCGATGAAATCGGTGAGTTCGAAGAACCGGCAACCGAGCTTGCGCCGGTAAACCTCCATCGCCACCAGCACGCCGATGAAGCCACCGTGAAAGGACATTCCCCCTTCCCAGATCTTGAACAGGTAAAGCGGGTTTTGCAGGAAACTGTCGAAGTTGTAAAAAATGACCGAGCCGATACGACCGCCCAGCACGACCCCGAGCGCCCCGTAAAATATAATGTCGTCGACCTGCCCTGGTTTTACCGGGCTCCAGTCGAGACGGGCGTGGCGCTTGCCCAGCCACCAGGCGCTGAAAAATGCCAGCAGATACATCAGTCCGTACCAGTGGACCTTGACGGGACCGAGCGAAATCGCGACGGGATCTATCGACGGATATGCAATCATTGGGGATAAACCTGATCCAAACTCATGAGTATGCCTGACCAGGGTGTTATTATCGCACGGAATCAGAACCGAATGCAGACAGATGTCGAACGCACTTGCACGGGAGTCGAGCCCCTACCTGCGCCAGCACGCCGACAACCCGGTCGACTGGTTGCCATGGTCGCAGCAGGCGCTGGATCTCGCGCGCGCGCAAAACAGACCGATCCTGTTGTCGATCGGTTACTCCGCCTGCCACTGGTGCCACGTCATGGCGCACGAATCCTTCGAAGACGAAGCGATCGCGGGGCTGATGAACCGGCATTTCGTCAACATCAAGGTCGACCGCGAGGAACGTCCCGATATCGACCGCATCTACCAGGTCGCGCATCAGCTGATCGCGCGCCGACCCGGTGGATGGCCGCTGACGATGTTCCTCTCGCCGGGTGATCAGCTGCCGTTCTTCGGCGGCACCTATTTCCCCGCTAAGCCTAGACAGGGCATGATCGGCTTCGCCGACCTGCTGCAGCGTATCGCCACCATTTACCGCGAGGAACCCGAAAAGATCAGGCAGCAGGGCCAGGCCATCCGGCAGGCGTTGATCGAGATCGAGATCGGCGAAAACCAGAACCGCCGCGGCGCCGACATAACCGCCATTGACAGCTTCGACGCGCAGCTGCTCGAGGCACATGATTCCGAATTTGGTGGCTTTGGGCGCGCGCCCAGGTTTCCGCAACCCGCAATCCTGCTGCAGGCGTTGAACCGGGCTTTCAGGAAGACGCCCGGCGATCCCGTCTACCGGGCGATCGACTTCACCCTCGGGCAGATAGCGCTCGGTGGCATCCAGGATCAGGTCGGCGGCGGTTTTTTCCGCTACTCGGTCGACGACAAGTGGATGATTCCGCACTTCGAGAAAATGCTTTATGACAACGGCCAGTTGCTGCAGGTATATGCCCAGGCCTGGCGTCTGACCGGCGATCGGCGCTATCGCGAGGCCGTCGACGGGATCGTCCTGTGGCTGGGGCGGGAAATGCGCAGCGCCTCGGGCGCTTTTTTCGCGGCCCTCGACGCCGATTCGGAAGGCGTCGAAGGCAAGTTTTACCTGTGGAGCCCGGATGAAGTCAGCGCGCTGATCGGGGCCGATGCCTACGAGCCTTTTAGTTATCGATTCGGGCTCGACCAGGCGGCCAATTTCGAGGGTCGGTGGCACCTGCACGGCTATCACGATCGGCAGCAGGTGATCGACAGGTTCGGCCTCGACGCCGCCGCCTACGACAGCCAGCACGAGGAGGCGCGTCGGCGACTGCTCGCGGCGCGCGACCGACGTATCCGTCCAGGGCTCGACCACAAGGTGCTGACCAGCTGGAATGCCCTTACGATCAGAGGTCTCGCGATCGCGGCGCGGGTGTTCATGCGCGAAGACTACTACTGCCTCGCGCGCGAGTGCCTGCAGGCGATACGAGACGAATGCTGGAGCGACGGGCGCCTGCTCGCGCAGAGCGCCAGATCGGGAAAACGGCTGCCAGCCTACCTGGACGATTACGCGCATTTGCTGCAGGCAAGCCTCGATTGCCTGCAGTACGAGTGGCAAGGTGCCCTTCTCGACTTCGCGATCCAGCTTGCCGATAAACTGCGGGAATTGTTCGAAGACCGGGAATATGGCGGGTTCTTTTTCACCGCGGTCGATCACGAAAAGCTTATTCAGCGACCCAAGTCATGGCCTGACGAGGCGATGCCGAGCGGCAACGCCGTTGCCGCGCTCGCGCTGCTGCGCCTCGGGCTGCTCATCGGCAACCGGGCCTGTACGCAAAGTGCCGAACGCGCTCTGCAATCGGTCGCCGACAACCTCAACCGGACGCCGCTGCACGCGGCCAGCTTCGTCGCGCTGCTCGAGGCCGTCAACCGACCACCGGCCCAGCTCATTGTGCGCGGCGAGCCCGATGCGCTGGCGACGTGGCGCGCGCGCATTCTGCCGCGTCTGCAACCCGACCAGGCGGCATTTTTTATCCCGTCGGATGCCGGCGACCTGCCGCAAGAAATCGCGCAAAAACAGAGCGCAGGTGAACCGACCGCGTGGATCTGCGAGGGATTCAGTTGCCACGCGCCGATGCAGGATATCGAGGAGGTGTTATCAACAATCGAGGGCAGCGATCCATAATATTCGACCTGTCCATGCTAAAGATCCGCCGACATCCGCTGACCTCGCTGTCACCCCCGTGCACACTGTCATCCCGCCGCCTGACCAGGTCCGCGCAGGTCGCGAGATCGGCCTTATCAGGACGCCTGATTGGCCGTTAAATTAACAGTACCAGCAGCCAGACGACGCTCATCAGCAAGATCGCGAGCGCGACGGCCGCGGATCCCATGTCCTTGGCACGTCCCGAGAGTTCATGCCTTTCTTCCCCGAACCGGTCGACCACCGCTTCCAGGGCGGAATTCAGGATTTCAACGAGGGGTAGCAGCAATACGCTGCCGACCAGCAGCGCTTTCTCGACGCCGCCGTCGCCGAGGTAGAGCCCTAGCGGAAGCATTACGATACACAGCCAGACCTCCTGCCGAAACGCTTCCTCGTGGCGATACGCCGCGCGCAATCCCTGCCACGAATAGCCGGTCGCCTTCATGACTCGACCTAGTCCCTTGTTGCCGCTATAGGCCATGGCGTCTCCCGGTCAATCCCGCGCAACGGCGCAGCGGCAGATACTCCCTCGCGAAACCCGAGAGCAGGGTAATATTCATCTGCTGCAGGCGGGCTTTATTCCTCGTCGGCAATGGCTTCCGAGTAAGCCTCGGCATCGAGCAGGTCCTCTGCTTCCTCCGGGTCTTCCATCGCAACCTTGTACATCCAGCCATCGCCGTAGGGATCCAGGTTGATTCGCTCGGGCGCGCCTTCGAGCTCGGTATTGACTTCGACGACTTCCCCGCTGACCGGCGCGTAGGTATCGGACGCGGCCTTGACCGATTCGATGACCCCGACAGAGTCGCCGGCCACGACCGCGCTGCCGACTTCCGGTAATTCCACATAGACCAGGTCGCCCAGCAGTTCCTGCGCGTGATCGGTCACGCCGATCGTCGCGATATTATCTTCGACCAGAACCCATTCGTGTGAAGACAGGAACTTCAATTCTGATGGCACTTCACTCATTTATTATTACCTCCTGTGTTTAACATGGATTTCCCCTCGCGTACGAAGGGAAGCTTGACGATTTCAGCTTTCAGCATCCTGTTGCGTACCTCGACCTCGACCAGTCCCTCGGCACCCGCCGGCACCCGCGCCATCGCGATCGACCGCTGCAGGCTCGGCGAGTAACTGCCCGACGTTATTTCACCGTCCCCCTGCGGCGTCACCACGCGTAAATGGTTCCTCAACACGCCCTTGTCCAATAATAACAAACCGACGAAACTTTGCCTGACACCTGCCGCCAGTTCGGCCTGCAGCGCCTGCTTGCCGATGAAATCGCGTTCGTCCGACATCGCCAGCGTCCAGCCCAGGCCAGACACCAGCGGGCTGGTGGATTCATCCATGTCGGAGCCGTACAGATTCATGCCGGCCTCGAGGCGCAACGTGTCGCGTGCGCCGAGTCCACAGGGGATCACGCCGGCGGCGAGCAGCCGATCCCACAGCCAGGATATCCTGTCGGCGAGCATCATGATCTCGAAGCCGTCCTCGCCGGTATAGCCGGTACGCGCGACGAAGCAATCGTCGAACTCGACGGCCTGGAACCGGGCCAGCTGCCGCAGCGCCTCTTGCAGGTAGGATTCGAACAGTCCGATAACCCTGTCACGGGCATTCGGCCCCTGCACCGCCAGCAACGCGACGTCGTCGCGAAATTTAACGGTGAGATCGGAATAGCCGTGAGCCTGGCGATCGAGCCATTCGAGGTCCTTCTCGCGCGTGGCCGAATTGATGACCACGCGGTAATGATTGTCGCGCAGAAAATAAACGATCAGGTCGTCGATCACCCCGCCCTGTTCGTTCAGCATGCAGCTGTAGAGAGCCTTGCCGGGAAGGATCAATTTGGCCACGTCGTTCGCGAGCAGACGTTGCAGATAGGCTTTTGCCTGTGCGCCGTTGACATCGACCACCGTCATGTGCGAGACGTCGAACATGCCGGCGTCGCTGCGCACCGCCTCGTGTTCGGCGATCTGCGAGCCGTAGTTGATCGGCATGTCCCAGCCGGCGAAATCGACCATCTTGGCGCCGGCATCGAGATGGCACTGATACAGCGGCGTTTTGTTTCCCATCGGTGTTGGCTCCCGGACCGGGCGGTCGGCTATGCTGGATACGGCAGAGGATAGAGCCTGTCTGGCTCGATTTAAAGCACTAATTGCAGACCAGGCCGTCCCGCCCGGGTGCTTCCTCCTCGAGCAGTACTTCGATGATCGCATCAGCCTGCGACCTGTTATTCGCGATTTCCCTGGCCAGATCCTCTTTGTCCTGCAGGAATCCGATCAGATCATCGATAATCTTGTCGGGTATCTTCAGGCTCGCACAGACTACGGTGAAGACACCGCTGTTGAAACTGGTAAACAGGATATCACCGCCCGCACCAACAGAACTAACAGGCTCGTTCATTTGCACATTCATGCAATTATTTTTGCATTATAAGGGAAATCAGCAACACCGCTCGGGGCGGTCTCTGCCAAACGAAATAACGATGGATTCGGCCCGATAACGCGGATTTATTCCATTCAGGTTAAATTGTGCATGGCTTTTTGCATCATCGCACGCTTGACCCACGGGGTTTCGTCGACGATGCGCATCCCCAGATCACGAATCGCGGTGAGCGGTACCTGCTCGAGGCCATAGATCCATTTCAGCCCGCTGAAACTCGTCGTTGCAATCCAGGTTTCGCTGTTGCGCCTGCGCTCGTAGCGGCGCAGTTGCTTCTGCCCGGATAGCTGCGTGTCGTCGCCGACCAGGCTGGCCAGCACTTCGAGGTCGCTGAAACCGAGATTAACGCCCTGTCCCGCAAGCGGATGGACGCTGTGCGCGGCATCGCCAATCAGCAGCACCCTGTTTTTCACCCAGGATTCGCAGCGGTGCCAGCCGAGCGGAAAACTGGCGCGCGCGCTGCAACCTGTAATCTTACCCAGTTTGAACTCGAAAGCCTCGCCAAGCGCCTCGCAAAACTCTTCATCGCCGGCTTCGAGAATCTTCCCGGCAAAATCGTCATCGCAGGACCAGACGATGGAGCTCTGACCGTTTGCGAGCGGCAAGAAAGCGAGCGGTCCGGTGCTCAAAAATCTCTGCCAGGCGGTATGGCGATGCGACAGTTCGGTGTCGACGTTGGCAACTATAGCCGTCTGCCGATAGCGACCCGCCTGCACCGAGATCCCGGCGAGACCGCGCGTCGGCGAATTGCGCCCATCGGCAGCGATCAACAACCTGGCCCTGAGGCAGCGCCCGCCGTCCAGGCGCAGCTCGACCTCCCGTGCGCCGTTTTCGAGCAGTTCGATGACGCGGTCGGGCATGAACCACTCGATCTTCGGATCCCGCTCGCAGGCGTCATGAATCGCCCGCTGTAGCAACCGGTTCTCGACGATGGCACCGAGGCTGCTCCGCGCCAGGTCGACCGCGTCGAAGGAGACACTGGCATGGCCGTGCTGGTGCCAGATGTACATCTGCTCGTAATAACAAATCCGCTCGCGATGCAGCAGTTGCCACACCCCGAGACCCTCCAGAATCGAGCGCGAGTGCGGGCTGATAGCCGAGACGCGCAGGTCGTAAGCCCTATCGTCACCGACGTCCGCCGCCGGCGGCGCGGCCTCGACCAAGGCGACCCGAAACCCGTTGCGCGCGAGCGCAAGTGCAGCGCTGGCGCCGACCATGCCGGCGCCGGCGACCACGATATCGAAGCTGCTGGAGCTCACAAATGACCCCGTAACAGGCGGTTACCGCCGAAGCTCAGCCCCATCCCGGCGAACGCGGCCTGCGTCTTCAAAGCGGGCAACAGGTCGAGCACGCCAAGACCTGCGGCGCGCGCATGATCGAACAGCGGCAGCTCGTTCGAAAACAGCGTCACCAGGCCGTCACCGTAACGGATGACCTGTCGTTGCTCGCGCGCGCGCAAGTTTTCGTATTCGGCGGCAATGGACGTGAATTGATCACCGTCCAGGCTGGCCAGGTCCTGGTCGATTAACAGTTCGTAGAGACAGGCGATATCACGCAGGGACAGGTTGAAGCTCTGCCCCGCCACCGGGTGCAGGGCATTGGCGGCGTTACCGACCAGCAGGCACCTTTCCCGCCGCAGCCGCTCGGCGCTGGTGCGCAGGATGGGCGCGCTAAAGCGCGCGCCGACCCGCTCCAGCAGGCCCAGGCGAAATCCGAAACAATCCTGCAGGCGCGCGCCGAACTCCGGATCCGCCAGCGCCATGACCTGCGCCGCCTGCTGTGGATCGAGCGTCCATACGCAGGCATAGCGCTTGCTGCCCAGCGGCAGCATCGCCAGCGGCCCCTGCGGCGTAAAGCGCTCGTAGGCGGTATCGATTTTCGGTTCGCTGAACTCGGCGTTGCAAATCACCACCGACTGGCCGTAATCGACGGTCCGATGGCAGATGCCGAGCGCCTCCCGGGCCCGCGACCTCGCGCCGTCGGCGATCAGCGCGAGATGCGCTTCGAGCCGTCGCCCGCGGTCGTTCTTGCGGTACTCGATACTGACCGTTGCATCCTGCGCGAGCGATTCGAATTCGGCCCCGTGCTCGACGCTGATATTGTCGCAGGCCCTGACCGCCTGCAGCAGGCACCGGCTGAGAGCGCCATTTTCGATCACGTAACCGAGCGCATCGAGATCGTAATCCGCGGCCCTGAGCCGGGTCACGCCCCAGCGCCCGCGTACCGAAACGTGGATGTGCCTTATCGGCGCCGCGCTCGCTTCGATCTGCGGCCAGATCCCGAGCGCCCTGAAAATTTGCGCACTGCTTGCCGACAGCGCGAGCGAGCGGGCGTTCAATCCCTGGTTCTGCAGTTGCCCCGGTACGGTGGCCTCGATGATCGCGACGCGTCGCCGCGGGTGCTGCAGCACCAAGGCCGCGCACAAACCGACCAGCCCGCCACCGATGATTGCGACATCCCGCATCTAGCTCGCCATCAGCGCTTCGATCTCGTCCGGTTTACGCGGCAAAGCATCGGTCAGGATTTCGCAACCCTGGCGCGTAACCAGCACATCGTCCTCGATGCGAATCCCGATATTCCACCACTTGCGATGCACCCCTCGGGTGCGTGCCGGAATGTAGACTCCCGGTTCGATGGTCATGACCATGCCGGGCTCCAGCAGGCGCCATTGCTCGCCGACCTTGTAGTCGCCGACATCGTGCACGTCCAGCCCCAACCAGTGGCCGGTGCGGTGCATGTAAAACTTGCGGTAGGCCTGCTCCTTGATCAATTTCGGGATCGCTCCCTTCAGCAGCTTGAGTTCGACCAGCCCCCTGGTGATCACCCGCACCGCCGCGTTATGCGGATCGTTCCAGTGATTTCCAGGCCTGACCTTTTTGACCGCGGCGGTGTGCGCCGAGAGCACGATCTCGTAGAGCTCGCGCTGGGCGCTGGAATACTTGCCGTTGACCGGAAAGGTGCGGGTTATATCGGAGGCGTAGCCTTCGACCTCGCAACCGGCGTCGATCAGCAGCAGGTCGCCGTCGCGCAGCTCGTCGTCGTTGTCGGTGTAATGCAGGATACAGCCGTTGGCACCGCCGCCGACGATCGACGAATAGGCATGTTGCGCATTATGCATGCGGTATTCATGGTCGAACTCGGCCGCTAACTGGTATTCGAATTTGCCCGGCGCGCATAGTTTCATCGCGCGCTTGTGCGCGCGCACGCTGATCGCGGCAGCCTTGCGCATCAGACGCAGTTCCTCACGGCTCTTGTAAAGCCGCATATCGTGCAGGATGTAATCCAGCGATACGAACTCCGACGGCACGTGCACACCGGCGCGCGACTGCGCCTTGATGTGATTCACCCAGCCGATTAGGCGCTTGTCGAATTCCGCGGAGCCGCCCATGGTATAAAAGATACTGTCGGTCCCTTCCAGCAAACCGGGCAGGATGTCATCGATATCGTCGATCGGAAACGAATCGTCGGCGCCGTAGATTTCGATCGCGCCCTCCTGGCCGGCCCTGCGTCCGTTCCAGGTTTCCTGTTCGGGATTCTTTTCGCGGCAGAACAGGATATATTCGCCGTGCTTGCGCCCTGGCACCAGCACCATCACCGCGTCGGGCTCGTCGAATCCGGTCAGGTAGAGAAAATCGCTGTCCTGGCGGAACGGGAAATGCGCATCGCGGTTTCGGATGACTTCGGTAGCCGACGGCAGGATCGCGATCGTGTCCTTGCCCATCATCTTCATCAGCTGGCTGCGGCGCCGCTTGAACTCGGTTGGTTTCATTCTTTACCCTACGAATTAATCCGGGGACAGTTTACTTACTTTCTAAATTTCGGGGACAGTTTACTTATTTCCAGAAACTGTCCTTCCAGGCCAGGTAAGCTTGCATGGAGATAAGTAAACTGTCCTCAGGATTCCTTTAGTGCGCGGTGCCCGGGCCTTTCAATGGATTCAGAGTATCGTTTAACAACAGCGTTACCATGCG
>Ga0224512_10000223_pt1 | contig 61079 bp, 59 predicted proteins | sample SF_May12_sed_USG_4_FD_169103 | JGI IMG/M metagenome (GOLD analysis project Ga0224512, IMG submission 169103) | Sediment microbial communities from San Francisco Bay, California, United States - SF_May12_sed_USGS_13 | ecosystem: Environmental > Aquatic > Marine > Sediment | place: USA...
CCGACAACTCGAGGCATTGGCGACGGCCGGGTACCTGAGTGCGGCAACGTCGTCGCGGCTGCAGCAGATCTACAAGAGCTATCGCCTCAGTCAGCATCACCTGGTCCTCGACGAAAAAAAGCCGCTACTCCCACAGGGGGAGTTCACTGCAGAACGTGAATACGTCAGGGAGCTTTGGGCACGGATCCTGGGCGCGGATATGAAATAGCCGCGGGTGCAGGCATAAGCTTATAATCCACGCCTCAAACGGCACAAGGCGGGAGCTTCCGTGGCACGTAAGGCAGGCACAGTGGACGAAGACCTCATTCCGGCGAATGCACAGCATCGATATCAGGTGCTGACGCGGGACCTGCCCTTGTCGTGTCCGATGCCCGGCATGTACCTGTGGAATTCGCACCCGAAAGTCTTCCTGCCGATCGAGGAAACCGGGGCGACGAAATGCCCGTACTGTGGCGCCGAATATCTCCTTATAAGAAATAACACGAAATAAGGGCTTGGTGACGCTATTTTGCTGTCAAAAGTCGTTAAAAGCATGAAAATCGACAGTTGGGTCGCTGCATACCCGAGCTCTCGATTGATAGTCCAACAATTTAAATGGGCGCAAAAAGTATCTAAAAGAACTGGAAATGTGCCGAATTGCTGTTAAAAGACAATATTGAGAAACTGTTTGTGCGCCAGGCCAGAGCGGTGTCCGGTGCAGGGCTTGAAAGACGATGATGATGTCAGATGTCAGGCCGAAAAGTCAGTGATTATGCAAGTAAAATACGCGAAAAATCAAAAAAAGTCAGTTAAAAACCGATATTGCTAAAATACGACCGCATGCGTTGCCGGGGCCGAATTTGCCGATTTGCGAGCGGATTGTTTTTGTTTGATCAAGGCTTAATTGCATCGATATGCCGTTAAAATCTGCAAAAAACAGCAAAATAGACAAGATTCGACAAAATCGGGAGCGGCAGCCTTGACCGAGAGTGTCGTCGAGACCACGACCGGGGCGATTCTGTTCGATCGGCAGATAATCAACGAGATCAGTGAGGCGCGTTTCCAGGCGGCCGGGTGGCTGCACGCGGAGCCGGTGGGAGGTGCTCTGCGGGCGTCAGGGCGGGGCAATACGATGTACGTTGGCAACGTGCCACGACAATTCGTGTTGCGACACTACGTGCGCGGTGGCTTGATTGGCAAGATCGTGCACGATGCGTACGTCTGGGCCGGGGAGGACAGGACTCGACCGTTCGCTGAGTGGCGCCTGCTCGCAAAAATGGCCGACAGCGGGCTGCGCGTGCCGCGCCCGGCCGCGGCACGGTACCGGCGTCACGGTGTCGTCTACACGGCGGATATCATCACGGTTCGGATTCCGGACGTTGAGCCGCTATCCGGGTATATTCGACGGGGGCCATGCACAGAGGAATTCTGGCAATCGCTTGGCGAGGCGGTACGTGCATTTCATGCCCGCGGTGTATTTCATGCCGACATGAACGCATACAACCTGCAGATCGACAAAGACGGCGACCTGTGGATGCTCGATTTTGATCGCGGCAAGTTGCTGCCGCCCGGACTCTGGCAACAAAAAACACTAAGCAGGCTGCATCGCTCGCTGCATAAGATCGCCACTCTCGACCCGCAACACCACTTTCGACAGCAGAACTGGGAGCAGTTTCTCGAAGGCTACTTCAAGGCATCGAGATCTGCATAGTAGTCCGGGTACGAGTCGGGCAGATCCTTGAATTTCCGATGTATCCAGAAGTACTGCTCCGGACAACGGCGCACCTGTTCTTCGAGCACCCGCACATACTTGTTGGTGTCAGCAACCGGATCGTCCCCCGGGAAGTCGTCGAGGGGTGGCAAAATTCGCAAATGGTAATGGCCATCCGCACGACGCTCCGGGAAATAGGGAACAGTGACGGCTCGGCCGAGGCGTGCGAGAGTTGAGGTGGCTGTCGTGTGCATCGACGGTACGCCAAAAAACGGTATGACCTCAGCGCCTTTGCGGCTGTAACTCTGATCCGGCGCGTACCAGACGATGCGACCTTCGCGCAGGCTGCGCACCATCGATTTGATGTCGCGCTTCTCAATTGTCTGCGCGGCCGAACGCTCGCGTCCGGTGCGCAGCACCTCGGTCAAGAAAGGGCTGCGATTCTTGCGGTAAACAGCATCGAATGGCGGGATATTGAGCTTCAGCACGCGGCCGCTGAGTTCGAGCGTCGTGAAATGGGCGCTCAATAATATGACGCCTTGCCCCTTGTTGATGGCGTTGAGAACGTGCTCGACCCCCTCGACGGTCGTGATAGCGGTGAGCCGTTCGTCACTCGCCCACCGCCCGAGACCCATCTCGATCACTGAGATGCCGAGCGCCGCAAAATGTCGTCGCGCGAGCGAATCGCGCTCTGCGGCAGAAAGATCCGGGAAGCACAGCTCGATATTGCGACGCACAATCGCACGACGCTTGCCACCAATCAGGTGTGCAAATGCGCCGAGACCCCTGCCGACCGCCAGTGCGGCGGAATGTGGCAGCCAGCAGATGATGCGCAGCAAACCGAGGCCGACCCAGGTTGGCCAGGTCGTCGGAGAGATGTAGCGATACAGGGGTTTACGATTTGCGGCCATCGCCGTTGCAGCTTATGAACAGCAACGGGCCGAGTCCAGCGATTTTGCGTATTTGGGCGGCCGAGCTTACTCGGACATGCTATCGACGTAGTCATCGTTGTCCGTCGGCATTTCGCTGACGGACACATCCACGCCATCCTCGACAGGTGCTTCATCCGTTTGTATGCCGACATGAAACGCGGCGAAGCCTGGCATGACGACCTGATTGCGCGCCATGCCGATGATGCGTCCCGAGTACGGCGAGCGCAGCTCCGTTCTCGCGTTATTCATGGGATCGGTGATCGTGCCCAGCAAGTCGCCCTTGCGCACGGTGCTGCCGAGGCTCACGTCAGCCAGCAGTATTCCACCATTATCGGCACGGACCCATGACGACCTGTAATACACAGGCTCAGGCTCGCCCCAAAGGCGCATCTTGCGCACCATGCCCAGCGTATGGACCAGCGTTTCTATGCCCTTTACACCGTGCTTCACTTCGGTGAGTTCCAATTGCGAAGGACCGCCAGCCTCGAGTGTAACCGCCGGTATTCCGGCTTGCGTTGCCGCATGCCGCAGCGTGCCAACGGCCGGCGCGCTGTGCAGAATGACCATCGAGCCGAATCCCTGAGTCAGGGTCACGATATCAGGATCGCGCAGGTCGGCGCGTATCTGAGGCAGATTAGCGCGCTCGAACGACCCTGTATGCAGGTCGACAAGAGCATCGCAATGCGAGACGACATTCTTGAAGAACGAGTCAGCAATGCGTGCGGCGGCACTGCCGTCCGGATTGCCGGGAAAATACCGGTTCAGGTCACGCCGATCGGGCAGGTAGCGGGACCCTCGACGAAATCCCTGCACATTCACAATGGGTATGCCTATCACCGCACCTGAGAGGCGCGACGGTGCAAGGTCGTGCATCACCCGACGGACCATTTCGATGCCGTTGAGCTCATCGCCGTGCACAGCCGCGGTAAGACAGAGCGTCGGACCGGGCAGTGCACCGTTTACGACCAGCACCGGAGTGGACACCGGCACGCCTTCGAACAATTCCGTAGCGGACCAGGCCAACCGGTGTGATGTGCCGGGCATGACCTCGGTGCCCAGAACCTCGATGGGTCCTGCTACACCCGCAGCTGCCATAACCGCGTCTGCCAGAGGCACGACGGGCTCTTGTGTGACGGGCGCGGCGACCGGCGGTCCGATCAGGTCTTCAGGCGCTGCGGCAACATCGCCGGAACGCGAGCCGGCATCGTCGGTCGTATCTTCGAGGAGATCGGCGCCACTGTCGCCAGGACCGACCGCAAGTTCGCCGGCCAGCGCTGCACCGACGCCGAGCGCCATCCATATTAAGGTAAGTGAGGAAAATCGGAACATGGCCTAATCTAGATTTAATACGTGCATTTTTCTGTGAACTAATCAAGAATTTACGATTGAAACTTGAATTAACTTAAATGACAAGAAAAAGTCGAATTTGCTTACCGCTGTTACTGCTTCTGAGCGCACCGTTGGTTGCCCAGGAGACGTTTCCATTGCCGCCCGAATTACAGCGTGACGTCGACTTCTGGGTGAGTATTTTTTCGCGCTATACAACCGAACAGGGGGTGCTGCACGATAATCGCAATCTCGCGGTCGTTTATGAGCGCGTCGATCTTCCTGCCAAAATGTCCCGGCGTGAGCGCCAGCGCCATGTCGCCAGACGTCGCGAAGCACTGCAGGAAATATTGCGCGGCCTTGCGCGCGGCAAGCGCGAAAACCTCAGCGCCGAGGAGGCGCGAGTGCTTGCACTGTGGCCTGAGGGTGTCAGCAATGAAACACTGAGCGCCGCGACAAAACGGATTCGCTACCAGCAGGGTCTGAGAGACCGATTTCAGCAAGGGCTGACGCGTTCCGGTCGGTGGCGGGACTACGTGGAGAAGGAATTCCGGGCACTCGGTGTGCCTGTCGAACTGGCGGCGCTGCCACACGTTGAATCGTCTTACAATCCGGAGGCACGCTCACATGTCGGCGCATCGGGCATTTGGCAGTTTACCCGCAGCACGGGCCGTCGCTTCATGCGCATCGATCATGTTGTCGACGAACGCAATGATCCATTCGCCGCAACGCGCGCCGCCGGACGACTACTGGCTTACAACTATTCGATAACCGGCAACTGGCCGATGGCCATTACCGCCTATAACCATGGTCTGGCCGGCGTGCGTCGTGCAATGCGCGAGTTCGGCGACGAGGCATACGCCGATATTCTCCGGAACTACAACGGCAGGACTTTCGGCTTTGCTTCGAGAAATTTCTATGTTGCGTTCCTCGCGGCGATGCAGGTCGACCGCGACCCGCAAAAGTATTTTCCAGGTATCAAGTCGGAACCGCCGGTCGACTACGCGACGATCGAACTGCAGGCGTATATTCCGGCGAGTGAACTGGCATCCGCGCTGGGCATAACGGCCAAACAACTGGCCGCGCACAATATGGCTCTCCAGCCCACGGTCTGGCAGGGTAGCAAGCATCTGCCGAAAGGATTCAGGATTCACGTGCCGTCCGGTTTGCTGGATGCGCCTGTCGCGAGTCTCGTCGCCAACGTCCCGGCGGACGACTGGCAGACCTCCCAGCTACCCGATCTTTTTCATACCATCGCCCGCGGCGATACCTTGTCGCAAATCGCGGCAGCATATGACACACGCGTTTCGACGCTGGTGGCGCTCAATGGCCTCAGCAGCTCAAACCGAATTCGTGCCGGCCAGAGGTTGCGGTTACCGGCGGCCGGCCCGGCACCGGCCATCGCGGCAAGCGCAGCGGCAGCCGCGAGCGAGCCTGCCGTCGAGCCGGCCGTGATTGCCAGCGCCGATGTGCCGGCCGTCGGTGAGGCCGTGACGGTGGCTGAGCAAACACCCGCCGTCATGGGCGGAGATCTCGCGGCTACCCTGCTCGGCACGATACAGACCGCGCTGCTATCGGACCCGAGCGACTACAGCGTTGCCGAAGACCGTACGATCGAGGTACATCCGCTCGAGACCCTGGGTCACTACGCCGACTGGCTGGGCATTCGCACACAACGCCTGCGCGACCTCAACGGACTGGCGTTTCGCACGCCCGTCGAAGTTGGCATGCGGATTCGCCTGGATCTCGACACGATTGACGCGAAAACGTTCGAGGATCGCAGGATCGCTTACCACCGGACGCAGCAGGATGGATTCTTCCGCGAACACATCATCACGGGTGTCACGGAGCACGTCATATCTCGTGGCGAGTCTATCTGGATACTTGCGCAGCGTGACTACGATGTCCCCGTCTGGTTGTTCCGCCAGTACAATCCCGAGGTCGATCTGCACAAGGTCAGGCCGGGTACGGCCGTGAATTTCCCGATTCTCGGAAAGGGCGACAGCTCCTGATGTCGCAATGATCAGATTGATTCTGCTGCGACTGCTGCCGCTCGTGCTGCTCGTCGTCGCGGCAGCGTTCTGGATTAACGAAGTGCAGGACGGGGGGCCATACGTCACACGGAACCTCGTTCCCCCTGTGTTGCTCCTCGGCCTCGCGACCCTGACCCTGCAGCGCGGCGGTGGCACCTGGAGTGGGTCCGGCTGGCGTCTGCCGCTCGCCACACTGGGTTACGCGGTTCCGGCACTGGGCTTGTCCGTTTACTTGCATTATGCCTACTCGGTCAATCTCAATGACCTTTTCGCTGGCGCAAGGGACCCGGGTCAGCTGTTCCGCTTCTTGCCCCTTTATACGCTGGTTGCCGGTGGAATCGGGTTTGCGATCGGCTGGATCGTTGGCAGAAACGTGTGATCGGTGCCATTTTCCCGCCGCGCAAGGTTTGTTAATCTCGGCACATGCGAGCTTTAGTCGGCACAATCCTGTTACTTGTCCTGCTGTGCCAGGGAGACCTGCAGGCGGGCGCGTTTCCGATTGCGGACAAGGTGGTCGTCGATAAGTCGGATCGCCAACTGCTTCTGATCAAGGACGGAGAAGTGTTTCGCACGTTCGAGGTCGCGCTGGGCATTCGACCCGTCGGTGACAAGAAACGTGAGGGCGACTTCAGGACGCCTGAAGGCAGCTATCTGCTTGATACGCGCAATCCGAACAGCGAGTTCTTCCTGTCGATTCATGTGTCCTACCCGAACAGCCAGGACGTTCGCGAGGCCCGCGCGAGGGGCCTCGATCCGGGCGGCGCAATCATGATTCACGGTCAGCCAAACGAACCAACCCGTTCGGAGACGTATTACCGCACCCGGGACTGGACAAACGGCTGTATTGCGGTGTCCAACTCCGACATGATCGATATCTGGCTGATGACCGATAACAACACGCCCATCGAAATTCGGCCCTGACCGAGCAGGACTTGAGCATTCCAGAAACCATTGACGCCGAGGTGCGGCCTGAGGGCAGCCTTGAGGTTCTGTCGCAGCTCGAGGTTGATCAGCTGCGCTCGAGTGGTGAAGGCGGTCTCTACACCTTGCTGCGTCGCTGCATGCTCGCGGTCCTGAATTCCGGCAGCCGGATAGACGATGCTCGTGACCTGCTGGAGCGATACAAGGATTTCAGCATTGGTTTTGTTCAACAGGACCGTGGTCTCAAGTTATCGCTAACCGCGGCTCCGGGTGACGCGTTTGTCGACGGCAAGATGATTCGCGGAATCCGCGAATTGCTTTTCGCCGTGTTGCGCGACATTTCCTATACGCGCAACGAGGTTGTGGCCGGCGGCCGGTTCGATCTGGATTCCGGCGAGGGGATAACAGACGCGGTGTTTCATATCGTTCGGAACGCCGGTCTGCTGAAATTACCGGCCGATGTGAATCTGGTTGTTTGCTGGGGTGGCCACGCGATCAGCCGGGCGGAATATGACTACACCAAACTGGTGGGGTATCAGCTGGGATTGCGTGGCCTGAATGTCTGTACGGGCTGTGGGCCAGGCGCGATGAAGGGCCCGATGAAAGGGGCGACCATTGGCCATGCCAAACAGCGCATTCGCAATGGCCGCTACGTCGGAATCACGGAGCCCGGCATCATTGCAGCCGAGTCACCGAATCCAATCGTGAATTCGCTGGTCATCATGCCAGACATGGAGAAGCGCCTCGAAGCCTTTGTTCGCGTAGGTCATGGCATCGTGGTCTTTCCTGGTGGCGTCGGAACGGCAGAGGAAATACTGTATCTGCTGGGCATACTTTTGCACCCGGATAACGAGGGCCAGCCGATGCCGATGATAATGACCGGCCCGGCGTCCGCAAAACCGTACTTCAGGCAGATTGACGAATTTGTGGGGGCGACGCTGGGTGAGCGGGCACAACAGCGTTACTCCATCATCATCGACGATCCGCGTGAGGTAGCCCGGCGAATGCGAATGGGTCTTGGTGACGTGCGCAAGTTCCGTACGCAGCACGGAGATGCCTACTACTTCAACTGGCGACTGTCGGTGGACAAAGAATTTCAGCGGCCGTTTCCCTCGACACATGAGGCAATGAGTACGCTCGATATCAACGAGGATTTGTCTAAACACGTTCTCGCCGCAAATTTGCGGCGCGCATTCTCTGGAATTGTCTCTGGCAACGTTCGCGAAGATACCGCGGCCCTGATCGACGAAGCGGGTCCGTTCGAGATCAATGGGTCGGCAAGAATCATGAACCTTCTTGATGAATTGCTCGCCGCGTTCGTGGCACAAAGGCGCATGAAGATCTCGGGCAATGACTACGTGCCTTGTTATCGCGTGCGCTGATTGCGCTGGCTCCGGTACGCTTGTTTATTGTCAAATCGCGCCGACTGAAGTCTCACTGGTGTCCATGATTAAGTAAAAGCAAGCGATAACTTGCTGAAATAATTAAAGAAAAGGCCGCCCTGCATTGTGATGTAGTTCCTGTGAATTGTGCGGCCCGAGACTTAGCATTTGTTCAAAGGACTTACTGAGCATCGATATGCCGGACAGCAAAAACCTCAGATGGGTGGACGACTACAACACGGACGAGAAGTCGTCAGACGATGGGTCAACCGGAGCTGTGGTGCCGAAAGAGCCCGCAGCCAATGATGCGGATGGCTGGCAGCAGTATCGTCAATGGATTTCCAAGGCCCCGGCTCCTCGCGGCCGCCGGGTCGGAATCGATCCGGCGTTGTATACCTGGAAGGGTTACCGAAACTGGTCGGAACAGATCAAGCGAAGTTGGGAACCGGACACAGGTGACGACAACGAGTAATTATCTGCACCGAACATAATGAGCAACAAGAAGCGTCGCTAATCCAGCGGCGTTTTTTTTTGTGCGCTGCTTGTAATCCGACTGCGAACGCAGGGAATCAAAAAAAGGCGGATGATGCACGGTTTCTCAGCGGACTTGTGTCTGATTTTTCACGATCAGAAGGCCAATTCCGGATTTTCTAAATCAAGCTGTGATCTGCCTCACGGAGGCATCTCGACGAGCTATCTATAGTCGACCTTACTGAGCCTACATTTGCGATTTGAAGAGTATGTCAAACAAATGCACGGATGCTGAATCGCCGGTGGTTTCTCTCAAGGATGAATCCGCACGGCAACGTTGGGAGCTGTTTCATCGGGCAATCGCCCACGCGAAACAGTCGACCGACGCGGCCCTCGACGACGGGGATGGCCAACCGAGTGATGCCAAAAGCGGCGGACCGCTGCTGACCATTGTGCGCTAGCATGGAACGACTTGCCCAATTACTCGACGACCTCGATGACCTGGTCTCAATGGCCGGCCTGATCGGCGAACGGATCCGAAACGCCTGCCTCAAGCTGCTAATCATCTGCGCTGCGCTGGCGATTCAGGCGGGCGGTGTACTGCTGGCGCTGTTCCTGCCGCCACTTGCCCTGGCTATGGCCGTGCTGCTGTTCGTGTCGCTGCTTTACCATTCAGTCACCTCACACGGACTTGAAATAGCCTGATAAACCCCTATCGTGTCTGACCTGATGCGGCCGATATCCTCGGTGCGCGGGGACTATCGATATACGGGAGATGCAGGCGTGACCACCGCAACGGGCCGGGAAACACTCGGCTTTCAGACCGAAGTACGTCAGCTTTTGCAGCTGATGATCCACTCTTTGTACAGCAACAAGGAAATATTCCTTCGCGAGCTGATCTCCAACGCGTCCGACGCTGCCGACAAGCTGCGATTCGAAGCGCTCGCCACACCAGATCTTCTCAGTGAAGACCCGGACCTGAGAATTCGGATCGAATCTGACAAAGAGCAGAACACGATCACGGTTATTGACAATGGCATCGGCATGTCTCGCGATGAACTCGTCGAACACCTCGGTACGATCGCTCGCTCCGGTACGGCGGAGTTTCTGCAGCAGATGACAGGGGATCAAAAGAAAGACGCGCAGCTCATCGGGCAGTTCGGCGTCGGCTTCTACTCGGCGTTCATCGTTGCCGACAAGGTCGTCGTGGAAACGCGGCGCGCCGGGCTCACTGTCAATGATGGCGTTCGCTGGGAGTCCGATGGCGCCGGAGAGTTTACCGTAGAGAACATTGAGCGCAGCGAGCGTGGTACCGCCGTTACCCTGCACCTTAAAAAGGCCGAGTCCGGGTTCGCGGAACCAATCCGCATCGAGAGTCTGATTCGGAAGTACTCGGACCACATTGCGTTCCCGGTTACGCTGGCGGGCACCGAGAAGGAACAGGAAGCAAAGCTCGTCAATGCAGCGACGGCTCTTTGGATACGCCCGCGGTCTGAGATTAACGATGATGAGTACAGGGAATTCTATAAGCACCTGTCGCACGATTTCGCGGACCCGCTGACCTGGAGTCACAATCGAGTGGAGGGCAAACGCGAATACACAAGTCTGCTGTATATCCCGACAAATGCACCGTTCGATCTTTGGAATCGCGAGGCGCCGCGTGGCTTGAAGTTGTACGTGCAACGTGTGTTCATAATGGACGATGCCGAGCAGTTTCTGCCGCTGTATCTGCGCTTTGTCAAAGGCGTCGTCGACTCCTCGGACCTGCCGCTGAATGTCTCGCGAGAGCTGCTGCAGAAAGACCACAAGCTGACGGCCATGCGTGGCGCACTCACACGGCGGGTCCTGGACATGCTGGGCAAAATGGCGACGAAAAATCCCGATGACTACTCCAGGTTCTGGGCAGAGTTCGGCCAGGTACTCAAAGAAGGCGTGGTTGAGGATCCGGCGAATAAGGACAAGTTGGCCAAGCTACTGCGATTCTCCACAACGCACAGCGGTGGCAGCAAGCAGGACCAGTCTCTGGATGACTATATTGGCCGCGCCGCCAGGGAACAGGACAAGATCTATTACATTCTCGCCGAGAACCATGCTACAGCAGCGGCCAGTCCGCATATCGAGTTACTTGCAGACAAGGGCATCGAGGTCCTGCTGTTGAGCGATCGAATCGACGCATGGCTTGTCGATGGTCTGTCTGAGTACGAAGGCAAGTCGCTGGCGGACGTCGCCCGCGAGGGTCTGGATCTGCCCGAAGGCGACGGCCAGATGACACAGGAGCTCATGGATGGGGAGCACAAGCCACTGCTGAAGAAATTGAAAAAGGTACTCAAGGAACGGGTTGAGGCCGTGCACGTGAGCAAACGTCTCGTTGCTTCGCCTGCCTGTGTTGTTGCCGGAGAAAACGCACTGAATCCGCAGCTGCGGCGGATGCTTGAGGCGAGCGGGCAAAAGCTGCCGGAATCCAAGCCCATTCTCGAGATCAATGTCGAGCATCCACTTGTGCGTCGGCTGTCAGCAGAAGCAGATGATCCCCGTTTCACTGCACTCGCACATATCGTGCTGGATCATGCGCTGCTAGCCGAAGGCTCACAGCTCGAAAACCCGGCGGAATACGTCCAGCGGATGAATTCCCTGTTGCTCGAACTTGATTCGAATGCGAGCACGGGCTAAAACGGTCCATTCACCGAGATCATGCAAGAGCGGGCCTGCAAATGAGTGATACGAAACTGGCAGAAGCCGAGCTGCGAGCGAAGCTGAGCGACGAGCAATACGAAGTGACGCAGCGCAAAGGCACCGAGAGGGCTTTTTCGGGCAAGTACGTGGACCACAAACAAGATGGCACGTATCGCTGCGTTTGTTGTAATGCGGAGTTGTTTTCTTCTTCTCACAAATACGACTCCGGATCGGGTTGGCCGAGTTTCTGGCTGCCGCTCGCGGGTGATGCGGTGCGGACAATCTCGGATACGAGTCACGGCATGGTGCGTCAAGAGGTCGTTTGCAGCGCGTGCGGTGCGCATCTCGGCCATGTCTTTGAAGATGGCCCACAGCCTAGCGGGCTTCGCTACTGTATCAATTCGGCGTCATTGGATTTCGATGAGTCCGAGTAGGTCTTTCCTCTTTTGCAATTCTAAAGGCAACACACTATGAAAATCAGCCACACAATCCTTGCGTTCACATTAGCCGTTGGCGCTGCCGCGTGTAGTCAATCGAGCGTCGAGCCTACTGACAAGAATAACGCTGAACAAAACACCGGGGAGCAGACCGTGACAGACAACAATGCGAGCGCAGGGGAAATCATCCAGATCGCATCCGGTCTCAGTGCGAAGATCCTGAAACGTGGCCATGGCCGCGCGGCTGAGGCCGGGGACTACGTAGAAGTCGATTACACGGGCTGGCTGTATGACGATCAGGCGGAAGACAGTCGTGGCGACAAGTTCGACAGCTCGGTCGATCGTGGCGAGAAATTTCATTTCATGCTGGGCGCCGGGCAGGTGATCAGCGGCTGGGACCAGGGCGTTGCCGGAATGCTGATCGGCGAAAAACGCGAGCTGACCATAGCGCCAGACATGGGTTACGGTGATCGCGGTGCGGGTAACGTCATTCCTCCCGGAGCGACCCTGGTATTCGAAGTTGAATTGTACGGGCTCGAGGGTCCCAGCGACTCGAAATAGGACCTACCGCAGTTCGATATCGATGCGGCGGTTGAGGCCGCGTCCACGAACGGAGTCGTTATCGGCGATTGGTTTAGATGAACCGACCCCTGCGATGATCAGTCGAGACGGATCGACGCCGCTGGCGGCGATATGGTTTGCGATTGCTTGAGCGCGCGCGCGCGACAATTGCCGATTCCATGTTTCACTGCCGGTTGAATCCGTGTGTCCGGTAATGGCGATCTTCGTGGACTGACAATCGTGAGCAAATTCTGTGATTCTGTCGAGCACGGCGAAACTCGATGTGCGAATCTCGGTGCTCGATTGTCGGAATGAGATCGGCTCGAAGTGAAGATTTGCGAAGCTTCGTTTGCACAGCGGCTCTGGCGATTCGATCAAATCGACGGCAATGATGTTCGTCCGGACGGCGGTGTCCGCAGGCAGGGTTTCACGAAGGAATTCAAGACGACTGGCGAACGTTTTGGCGTCGGCGGTGACACCGCGGATTTCGAGCGACTGGTTTTGCAGAATAGCCTGAGCAGAATCAGTCACCGCGATTGCATACAGGAGCCGATTAGTTGTCGATTCCCAGTTATCGGCCAGGATCACGCCGGGCTTGAAATCGACCTGCCGCTGAGAGTTTTCGAAATGCTCGTCAGCCAGTTGCGCCAATGCGGATTCATGTGCAACCGACACGGTTACGCCTTCGAGCAGCAGGCGGCCCCGGCCCGACGTAATGGAAAAGCCCGGCGCGTCGAGTGGTGCCAGTCGGACAGGAAGATTCGTGCGGCTCGCAACACCGTGATCAAGCGTCGCCGACAGCAGGATGCCGCAAACGAGCAGCAAGGTTGTCAGTGAGAAAGGCAGCCTCCGCCAGAACACAGGCTACAGCTGACCGCTGACCTTTCGATCGTACAAGTCCCTTGCCTGACCGATCCAGTCTTCACGGTAAATGCGACTGCGAAGCCCCTTGAGTCGATGGGCGACGCGATCAATGTCGTACTCGCTCATTTCGGCGATCTGGTTGAATCGAAAAATGCCCATTTCATTGAGTGTCTTTTCGATCGCCGGGCCCACACCCTTGATCAGCTTGAGGTTGTCGGCCGGCGCCCCATTCTGCGCGGCGTAATCGCTGCCGGTTGCAATGTCTGTAGCGGGCTGCGGCTCATCGAGCCCATCGTCGTTTGCCGTGTCGGCGGCAGTTTCCTCGTCCTCGTCCTCGTCGTCGTATTCCTCGACATCGCTCATCTCTTCTGCCGGCAGCAGCTCATCGATGTCGTCCCCCACGGTATGCCCGTCAAGCGGATCATTCGATGCATCCATGCCATCCTTGAGAGCCTCCGCGTCAACCGGTTCTACCCGCGTCTGATCCGAACCGACCATTGTCTCAAGTGCCGAAATTTTCTCGCGCGCCGCTGCGAGCTGCTCTTCGAGTTCTTCGGCGTCGGCATTGCGTTGGCGGAATCGCTCAATCAAGGGTGGCAATCGATCTTGCCAATTCACCAGTTCGCGGTTGAGTTTCTCAATTCGCGCGTCCTTCTCCCGTATCACCGCATCAATGCCATCGCCCTGCAATTCGTGATGCTCAATGTCACTTTGCAACTGGTTGCGCTCGGTCATCACGGTCTCGAGGTCTGCGCGAATGTCCTTTATCTGCCGCTGCAGTTCGTCGCGTCTTTCAAAGGCTTCCTTGAGCGCGTCCGACAATTCGCTGGCACGCATCTTGGCATCTTTGTTGGAGGCCTGATACTGGCTGTTTTGCTCCATCAGGCTCTTGTTTTGCTCGGACAGACGATCGTGCTCACTGCGCTGTGCGGCGAGCTGCTCCTGCCAGCCGGCATTGATCGCCGCCTTCTCGCTCGCGGAACGACTGCCACGGAACACCCAGCCTATCGGGAGTCCAATGATCAGCGCGACGAAGAACAGCGCGATGTGAATGACGCTAATTTCAGGCAAGTACTTGTCCTACGATGCCAGGCGCAATTTATCGATCTCGCCCAACACCTCTCGGATCTGGGTGATCGCCCAGTCAATCTCGGCTTTGTCAATGATCAATGGCGGTGCCAGTCTGACGACTGTTGCATGCGTTTCCTTACTCAGCAATCCGCGCGACATCAGTTTCTCGCATACCGTGCGTGCACTGCAAAGGGTGGGGTCGACTTCAATTCCAATGAACAGGCCGCGACCGCGGATATCGCGAACAAGTGCGGTATCCATACGTCGCAATTCGGTGAGAAGATAGTCCCCCATCGTCGCACTTCTGGCTGGTAAATCTTCCTCGACCAGAATATTCAGTGCTTCGAGGCCGACGGCGGCAGCGAGCGGGTTGCCGCCGAAGGTGCTGCCGTGATCGCCAGGCCGGAATACGGCCATGACTTCGCGGCGGCTCAGGAACATCGATACCGGCAAAATGCCGCCACCGAGCGCCTTGCCGAGGATAAGGCCATCCGGATGGACGTCCTCGTGCTGGACCGCAAGCATTTTGCCCGTGCGACCCAGGCCCGTCTGAATCTCGTCAGCGATCAACAGCACATTGTGCTTGCGGCACAGCTGCTGCGCAGCCTTGAGATACCCGTCGGGGGGAACGACGATGCCGCCCTCGCCCTGAATCGGTTCGACGAGAAAGGCCGCCGTGTTTTCATTGATTGCTGCTTCGAGCGAATCGATATCGCCGTAGGTGACCAGACGAAATCCGGGCGGGAAGGGGCCGAAGCCCTCGCGGTACTGCGGCTCGTCGGACATCGCAACGATGGTGGTCGTCCGGCCGTGAAAATTGCCGCTGCAGGCAATAATTTCGGCCTTGTCATGGGCGACGCCTTTGACCGTGTAGGCCCATTTGCGTGCGGCCTTGATTGCCGTTTCCACGGCCTCGGCGCCCGTGTTCATCGGCAGCGCCGCGTCCTGGCCGGTCAGCGTGCAGGCTTTCTCGAGAAACGGGCCCAGTTTGTCGGTGTAAAACGCGCGCGACACAATATTGAGCCGCTCGACCTGTTGTTGCACCAGTTTGACGAGTCGCTTGTGGCTGTGGCCGTGACTGACCGCTGAGTAGGCGCTCATCATGTCGAGGTATTTCTTGCCCGACTCATCCCAGACGAATGCGCCCTCACCGTGCGTCAAAACCACAGGCAAAGGATGATAATTCTGTGCACAATAGCGTGCTTCAAGTTCTATGTGTTTGCTCATGTACAAATTTTACAGCAATAACATCCACTTAAGCCAATAGTAATAGCATCTGCGGTGATCTGATCAGCCCGCATCGAGTCGCGCCGAGGCAAAAAGAGCAAAAAATAGCCGCTTCGGCACATTCCCCGCCACGGAGGCCGCGCCAGCCCGGAAGATGAGCAAGATTCCCCAGTCTCGAAAGCTATCCTTACCCGGCCCGGCCGGAAGTCTCGAAGCGATCCTCGATATGCCGCCGGACGCCGAGGCGCCGGTCGGTGCTGCCGTCGTCTGCCATCCGCATCCGCAGCACGGAGGCACGATGCACAACAAAGTGGCGCACACGCTGGCGCGCGCATTTGCGCGCTCCGGGTTCGCGACTTTGCGATTCAATTTTCGTGGCACGGAGGGCAGTGACGGCAAGTTCGATAACGGCATCGGCGAATTCGATGACGCGCTCGCTGCGGTCGACTGGATGCGCGAAAGATACGCCGACCTGCCTCTATGGCTGAGTGGTTTTTCTTTCGGTGCGGCCATCGCGGTCCGGGCGGCCGTGGCCACGGACGTCAGCGGGCTCATCAGCGTTGCGCCGGCAATATACCGGTTTGCCGGCGCGCTTGACGGTCAGCCGCGATGTCCCTGGCTCGTCTTGCAAGGTGATGAAGATGAACTCGTCAGCATCGAGGAAACGATCGCATGGTTCAATAGCCTGGAACCGGGACCGGAGCTGCTGGTCCTGCCAGGTGCCGAGCATTTTTTTCACGGCCGGCTCAGTGATCTGCGCGATGCGGCGGTGCGATTCATAGGCCATCACCAGCACACTGATTGATCGTCCCGATAGAGGCATCAACCCCGTAAGGGCACAAAAAAGCCGGCGCATGCGCCGGCTTTCCCGTTGGCAATGTTCGCCAATTCAGACCATGTCTTTCAGGCCTTTCAGAGCGGAAGCTTTTACGATTTTGGATGCCGGTTTCGCCTTGAACATCATCTCTTCGCCGGTGAAAGGGTTAACGCCCTTTCGTGCCTTTCTGGCCGGCTTCTTCACGACTCGGAGCTTCAGCAGGCCGGGAATCGTAAAGGTGCCCGGTGCGCTACGACCGCCAAGGTTCTTTTTGATTTGCCCGTTAAGCGATTCGAACACGGCGGCAACGTCTTTGCGCGTCAATCCGGTGTCGTCGACGATCTTTGCATAAATTTCTGATTTGGTTGGTGGCTTGTTGGTATTCGTTGCCATGAAAAACTGACTCCTAGTAAAACGAAAGTGGGCAAACGCCGCGCCCAAAAAAACGGGCAGCGCCCGCGTCAAAAGCAGCGCGACGATAGCATATGTAGAGCGTCTGCGTAAGCGTAAATAGCCGCTATTTACCGGCTTTTCTCGAATCAGGGTCGAACCGGATTACCTGAAAACTTTCGATGAACTTCAATTCGGATGAATGCAGCCGGGCCCCGACTCGACTATCGTCAGTCAGTGAAAAACTCACGCTTGAATCGAACTGCCGATACCTTGTCGCTGCCCTCCGGAGTAACGCTGATGTCGAAAATCAAAGTCTCGCGGTTCGCAACAGGTGTCTCGCCAATATAATAAATTGCGTCCTGTTCATTGATCTGTCGCATCGTGATGTTTTTCAGCTGCCCGGTAAGATTCACGGTCTTCACCGTTACGGCTGCCGCGACCGGCGCGTTGTCCGCGGCGCGCAAGACCGAGACGTTCAGCATCGCCCGATTCTTGCTGCGCACGATGTTGTATGCCCGCGCAACCTCGGGTGGTAACTGGTCGGTAGCTTGTGCACTGAAGTGCACAACATGATCGCCGATGTTAGCGCTGGTTGCGCCGGCAGGTTGTGCCTCGGGAATATCGGCCGACTCGCGCTGTTCACCACAGCCGGAGACCAGCCCGAGTACTGACAGAACTATCAAGATTTTTCTCATTTTCACAGTGTTTATCCCCCTCCCGACATGGCCACTATAAACTATTAGTCGTTCCTGCCGCGATATGCAAGGCTGCAGGGACCACTACGGGACCTGCAATTACGAAGCGCTTATTGCGATTCGCAAGGCATCGCCGCAGACTTCAAGGATTTCGTTGCGGCTTGCGCGTGGCTGGACCCTGACACGCACTACAAGGTTGCTACCATTCCAGCTTACAGCGCTGCTCAAATCGGGATCGGCTTCAACGTGGCAATAAATATCGCCGCAGCCTGGAGAAAAATGATAGCGAAGATGGGCGAGATATCGAGCCCGCCGATTGCGGGAATAAGGTTTCTGAAAGGCCGCAATACGGGCGTGACGAGCATCGAGATAAATGCGGTCGCCGGGTTGTAAGTACCAGGCGCAATCCAGCTCAAAATTATGTGAATGAATATCGCGAACGTAAAGAGTCGCAATGACAACAGAACGAGATCGACGACCGAGGTAAGCGCAACAGGCAGAATACTGGGCGCGACGCCACTGATAGCGAGTATCACGAGAATTGTGAGGTACTGCAGGGCGAAGGCCACGATCACCGTCGCCGTGTCAAGCCGCCCGATGGGCGGTATGACGCGCCGGACCGGAATGACCAGCGGTGATGTCAGCCGCAGAATTCCCTGTGCAATCGGGTTGCGAAAATCCGCCTGCACCCACGGCAGCCAGAAACGCAATAACATGACGAGCAAATACAGCTGAGCAATCGTACTAATGATGAAAATCAGTGCAGGTTTCATTGACCGGTGCTCTCCGCCAGCTCGATGGCTCTGTTTTTTGCAGCAGTGAATGCGGCTGCAAAGATATCACGGACCTTTTTTTCATCGAACACCTCGAACGCTGCGGCAGTTGTGCCACCGGGCGATCGAACGTGCGCAATCATCGCTTCCATCGACTCACCGCTTACGGCTGCGAGTGCGGCGGAGCCTTTTGCCGTATCCATGACCAGTTTGTGAGCGGCTTGCGGGTCCAGACCAAATTGTTCTGCGGATTGAATCAACATGTCGATCAGCAGGTAAAAGTAGGCCGGGCCGGTACCGGAAATGGCCGTTACGGCGTCAATGCCGTCCTCATCGGGTACATGTACGACGCTGCCTACTGCGGACATGATGTCGCTTGCCCTGTCGCGTTCTTCAGTGCTCGTAACGTCATTGGCAAAAAGGCCGGATGCGCCCTGCAACAATAATGCCGGCTGATTCGGCATCACGCGAACGATTGCAAGTCCGCCACCCAGCCACCTGTCGATGTCGCGACTGTGCGTTCCGGCCGCCACGGAAATGACCAGCGGTTTCTTCGCCTGTACGACCTCGGCGAGACCGACACAGACGTTACGCATCAGCTGAGGCTTGACGGCCAGCACGAGACAATCGACGCGCCCGGCAACGTCGTTGTTGCTCGCATCAATCAGTACGCCGGGCAGCTCCGCGGACAAGACCTTGCGTCGCTGCGCGTCGGGCTCCGCGATCAGAAGGCTATCTGCGGGGTAACCACTCGAAATCAGGCCGCCGGCAAGAGCGCGCGCCATGTTGCCGCCGCCGATAAATCCTACTTTGTATGTGCTCATAACCGGTTTCTGGGACCGAAGATTGCTGTGCCGACCCGAACTATTGTAGCGCCTTCGAATATCGCAGCACGAAAATCGTCGCTCATGCCCATGCTCAGAGTATCGGTGGCAATACCATCGGCCCGAAGTTCCTCAGCAAGCCGGCGCAGTCGCGCGAACGGTATCCGTTGTGCTGCAAACTCATGTCGAATGGCCGGCAGACACATCAGACCACGGAGTCGCAGCCCGGGAAGGTCGACAACCCGGCGGGCCAGGTCACGCACCGCATCAATCGGCGCTCCCGATTTGCTTTCCTCAGCGTCGACATTCACCTGCAGACAGATATTCAGGTCGCCCAGTGTTTTCGGCCGCTGCTGGCTGAGCCTCGTGGCGGTCTTCAGACGATCGACCGAGTGGACCCAGTGGAAATGCTCGGCGACTACCCGGGTCTTATTGGTCTGAAGGTGACCGATGAAGTGCCAGATGAGCGCATCATCGGCCACGGCGTTGATCTTTTCGATCCCCTCGATGGCCTGATTTTCGCCGAAATCCCGCTGCCCTGCCGCAGCCGCCTCGAGCACGCTCGACAGGGGTTGTTTCTTGCTCACAGCGACTAATCTGACGCTATCTGCCTCACGGCCCGCATCGACCGCAGCTTTCGCCAGCAAATCTCGGATTTTTCGCAAGTTTTCCGTGACTCTAATCACGTTTTACTCCGGGTGCTTCGCTATACTAGGCTTCGATCTGAGCCGGGTTATGGTAAGTCCGGCCATCCATAATGAGGGAGAAGAATGGCCGTCGACGTTGCCCAATTGTTGTCATTCACGGTGAAGAACAACGCCTCCGACCTGCACTTGTCCGGCGGGGTGCCGCCAATGATTCGTGTTGATGGCGACATAAAACGCATCAATATGCCTGCGCTGACTCACAAAGACGTCAATAGCATGGTGTACGACATCATGAATGACAAGCAGCGCAAGGATTACGAGGAATTCCTCGAGACCGACTTTTCGTTCGAGATTCCAAAACTCGCTCGATTTCGAGTCAACGCATACAACCAGAATCGCGGCTCTGCCGCCGTCTTCCGGATCATCCCCTCCGAAATCCTGACACTGGAAGATCTGGGTGCCCCGGCGATTTTCAAGGATGTGTCGATGCATCCCAGAGGCATCGTGCTCGTAACCGGACCGACAGGCTCAGGCAAATCGACCACCCTCGCAGCGATGGTCGACTATATCAACGAGAACAAACCCGACCACATTCTGACGATCGAGGATCCGATCGAGTTTGTGCACGAATCGAAAAAATCCCTGATCAATCAGCGCGAAGTCCATCGCGATACGCTCGGTTTTAATGAAGCGCTGCGTTCGGCCCTGCGCGAAGATCCTGACGTTATCCTCGTCGGTGAGCTGCGTGACCTGGAGACGATTCGCCTGGCGTTGACCGCGGCGGAAACGGGCCATCTGGTATTCGGTACCTTGCATACCAGCTCGGCGGCGAAGACGATAGATCGTGTGGTCGACGTCTTCCCCGCCGCAGAAAAGGAAATGGTTCGGGCTATGTTGTCTGAGTCTCTGCGTGCGGTCATTTCCCAGACGCTGCTGAAGAGGATCGGCGGTGGGCGCATTGCCGCTCACGAGATCATGATTGGCACGCCCGCAATCAGAAACCTGATTCGCGAAGGCAAGATCGCACAGATGTACTCGGCCATTCAGACGGGCCAGGCCGCCGGCATGCATACGCTGGATCAGAACCTCGCCGATCTGATGTCGAAAGGTCTGATCAACAAGGAAGAAGCACGCTTCCGTGCGGTACAGAAAGAGAATTTCTAGGAACGCCGCGAGGCCGTTCTGACGGGAGAAGAGGCAAATGGAACGCGAACAAGCGGTACGATTAACCCAAAATTTGCTCAGAAAAATGGTTGAGCGAGAAGGCTCGGACCTGTTTCTGACAGCAGGATTTCCGCCGGCGATCAAGGTCGATGGCACGATTCACAAGGCTACTGACAATCCCTTGTCCGCGGACCAATCGGCCATCATGGTCCGCTCGATCATGAACGACAAACAAATCAAGGAATTCGATGCGACCAAAGAATGTAACTTCGCGATCTCGCCGCAGGGTATCGGTCGGTTTCGCGTAAGCGCCTTCATCCAGCAAGGCTATGTCGGGGCTGTTCTGAGAACCATCACAACCGAGATTCCGACGCTCGAGGATCTCGAACTGCCGCCGATTCTCAAAGACGTCGTTATGAACAAACGCGGCCTTGCGATCGTTGTGGGCGGTACAGGCTCAGGTAAGTCCACCACGCTGGCGGCAATGATCGGCCATCGTAACGAGAACTCGCGCGGTCACATCGTGTCGATCGAGGACCCGGTTGAGTACGTACACCCGCACCGGGGATGTGTCATCACCCAACGCGAGGTTGGCGTCGATACAGAGACCTGGCACGCGGCGCTCAAGAATACCTTGCGGCAGGCACCCGATGTCATTCTGATCGGCGAAATTCGTGATCGCGAAACGATGGAATACGGCATTCAGTTCGCCGAAACCGGCCACTTGTGTCTTGCAACCCTGCATGCGAACAGTGCCAACCAGGCGCTTGACCGGATTATCAACTTTTTCCCCGAAGAGCGACGCCAGCAGTTGTTGATGGATCTTTCGCTGAATACCAAAGCGTTTATTTCGCAGCGCCTGATTCCGCGTGAGGGTGGTGTGGGCCGAATAGCGGCGATGGAAATCATGCTGAACACGCCGTTGATCGCCGACCTCATCTTCAAGGGCGAGGTCGGGCAGATCAAGGAAATCATGTCGAAGTCTACCCGGCTCGGCATGCAAACCTTCGACCAGGCACTGTTCGATCTTTACGAACAGGCCGTCATCAGCTACGAGGAAGCCATGCGCAATGCTGACTCGAAGAACGAGCTGCGACTGCGGGTCAAACTGGAGAGTAAGCGCGACTCGTCAATTGCCAATCAGCAGTCGGAGAGCCTGAAGATCATCGAAGAGGACACTGCTCAGACATTTTGAGCATCACGGACGAACACACAGATGAATGTAAAGCCACTATTCAAGTTGATGGTCGAGAAAAAGGCCTCGGACCTTTTCTTTGCGCCGTTCTCGCCAGCGAAAATCAAAATAGATGGCAAGATCATGCCTGTGAACAAGCTCGAAATGACGCCGAAGATGGTCAAGCAGGCGGCGCTCGAACTCATGGACGAAGATCAGCTCGAGACGTTTACGCGCGAACTCGAAATCGACTTTGCGATATCGGAGCCAGGTCTTGGCCGATTCCGCGTCAATGTATTCCATCAACGCAGTAATGTCGCCATGGTGTTGCGATACATTACCTCTGAAATGCCGACCCTCGATGAACTTGGCATGCCTGCGCAAATGAAGGATCTCGTCATGTTGCGCCGTGGGTTGATTCTGATGGTCGGTGCTACCGGTTGTGGCAAGTCGACTACGCTCGCGGCGATGATCAATCACCGCAACGAGAAGACGTCATCGCATATCATCACGATCGAAGATCCGATCGAGTTCCTGCATCCGAACAAGAAGTCTATCGTCAATCAGCGTGAAGTCGGGCTGGATACGAAGTCATATGCACGCGCCCTCAAGAGTGCGATGCGTGCCGCCCCCGATGTTATTCAGATCGGTGAGATTCGTGACCGTGAGTCGATGCAGGCGGCGCTCGACATGGCCGGTACTGGTCATCTGGTCGTTGGGACGCTGCACTCCAACAATGCGTCGGAAACACTGGACCGTATCATCAACCTGTTCCCACACGACCAGCACGGCCAGATCTTTATGGATCTGGCGCACTATCTGCGGGCAATTCTGTCGCAGCGCCTGGTGCGCTCACGCGCCGGTAAACTTGTTGCTGCCGTGGAACTCATGCTCAATACGCCACATATTAAGGACTTAATGCTCAAGGGCGATATCTCGGCGGTCAAAGACGCGCACAAGGATAGCGGCGAGCAAGGCATGCAGACATTCGACGATGCATTGCTCGATCTCTACAAAGCGGGCACGATTACGCTCGAAGAAGCGATGTCACACGCGGATTCGCGATCCAATCTCGAGGCGAAAATCAACTTCGGCGGTTGACCGTTCAGGCTACCAAACGACGGTACTTGCATCGAATACCGGCCCGTCGACACAAACTCGTTTCATCGCGAGCCCTTCGGCCGTCGTGATCGGCACCGTGCAGCCCGCGCAACCGCCCACCGCGCAGGCCATGAATTCCTCGAGCGAAACCTGGCATGGCAGATCGTAGCGCGCGGCCATTGCCGCAACCGCTTTGAGCATCGGGGTCGGGCCACACGCGAATATTTCGACCTTTTCCCGCTCTCCGTCTTGCAGGCTCTGCAGCCACTTTTCCGCCAGCTCCGTCACGTAGCCGCGGTAACAGCCCTCGAAATCCGACAAACTGGTCAGCCGGGCAGGTATGCCCCAGTTCTCGAGCAACGGCATCGTGCTCGAGATATCGTCGTCCAGCCAGGTGGTCGGAATACGCGACCTCTGAAGTTGAAACGGAAACGGTATCTCCGAACCCAGGATGGCCAGCGGGTTCCATTGATCGTTTTGCAGGGTTTCGGCAAGAAACACCATGGGCGGGATGCCGACTCCACCGCCGATCAACAGACAATTCGGACGCCGGGGTGTTACCACGAACGGCTGACCAATCGGTCCCAGCAGGTTGATCGTGTCGCCGGGCCGCTTGCCGGCCAGAAGGTGCAGCCCTTCGCCGACGATCTTGTATAACACCTCAACCCAGTCATCGGCTGCGCGCATGATTGATAGCGGTCGGCGCATCGGCAAGGCGTCGTCGCACACAACATGCACAAAACTCCCGGGCCTGGCCGCTGCCGAGCACTTCGGTGCACGTATCCGCATGATGAATTGATTGCCGGGGTATGCGTCCGAAGCAAGCAACTCGCCGTCTTCGACAAACAGGCTGGCGCGATTTCGTTGTGCGTGTCGCTGCGCCGCTGTGGTCAACGCAATTCCATGGCTTTGCAGACACGCTCCAACACCGCCATGCGCACGGCAACCCCGTTCGCCACCTGTTGCGTTATGGCTGACGCCGGACTGTCCGCCAATGCCGACTCGATTTCGATACCGCGGTTCATCGGCCCCGGATGCATGATGATCGCATCGGGTGCGGCGCCCTTCATGCGATCGGTGCTGATACCGTAATTGGCAAAATACTCATCGATGCCTGGAATGCCATCGAGGCTGCCAATCCGCTCCCGCTGTATGCGCAACGCCATAACGACGTCGGCACCGCGCAAGCCGGCGTCGAGATTGTCAATAATCGACGCGTGCGGAAACGCGTCCGGGTCGGGTGCGAGCGGCGGCGGCGAAATCAGTCGCAGCTCGCCGATACCGAGCGTCTGCAAACCCTGCGCCGCAGATCGCGCCACACGCGAATGCCTGATGTCGCCGACGATCGCCACGATCAGATCTTTGAACCGTCCTTTCCGTTGCCGAATGGTCAGGAGGTCCAGGAGTCCCTGTGTCGGGTGTGATGTATCCGCCTCGCCAGCATTCAGAATACTGACGTAGTCATTCACGTGGCGTGCAATATAGGCCGGCACGCCTGCGCTGGCATCGCGTACAACCAGGATGTCGACCTGCATGGCCTGCAACGTATAGATCGTGTCGAGTATGCTCTCGCCCTTCTTGCGCGATGACGTATTGACATCGAGATTGAGCACATCGGCTCCGAGACGCTTGGCCGCCAGGTCGAACGAGGCACGAGTTCGGGTGCTGGGTTCGAAAAACAGATTGGCAACCGTTCGGCCGACCAGTGAGTGACTGCGCGCGGCCGCCCTGCCGGGCGGGGTGACAAAGCGTTCCGCATCGTCCAGCAGATCGACAAGCAAGGATCTATCGAGTCCTTCCAGCGTCAACAGGTGTCGCAGACTGCCGTCCGCATGCAGCTGCAGATTGGCCTGATTATCCGTGTTCGGGAATATTTCGATCGCTCGCATGGCGGGGCAATGCTACACCTTCGTTCGTCCGCTGAGAAATCGCTCGGCAATGAGCACGGCTGCTGCGCTGTCGATTATTTCTTTGGAAATCCGCCCGCGACTGCCATTGGCGCGGGCTCTCCTGAGTACGTTCTCGGCTTCGAGCGAAGTATAGCGCTCGTCGACCATATCCACCTTCAATTGATAGCGCCAGAGTTCGCGCACAAACCCTTCGACGTGCGCTTGCATGTCACCGGGAGTTCCATCCGCGTGCAAGGGCATGCCGACAACGAGGCGCGATGGTCGCCATTCATCGATAAGTCGCGCGATCAGACCAAAGTCCGGTCCTTTATCGCCGTTCGCGAGCACGCGTAACGGGCTGGCAGACCCGGTGACGGTCTGCCCAACAGCAACGCCAATACGTCGCAAGCCAAAATCAAATGCGAGAATCGTCTCAGGTTGGGCGCTCTCGTGCTTACGCGTGTCCGGCATCGGAAGATATCTGGCTGATGTCGATGCCAAGTATGCGTGCGGCTGACATCCAGCGTTCATTAAACGGCGTATCGAAAACCAATCCGGGCGAGGCGGGCACATTGAGCCAGGAATTGGCCAGCATCTCGCTTTCCAACTGGCCCGCCTCCCAACCCGCATAGCCGAGCGCAACCAGCGACTTCTGCGGTCCAACGCCACTCGCCATCGCATCGATAACGTCGCGCGACAAGGTCAGTTGAATGTCATCGGACACCGCAAGCGAGTTTTCGAAACCGGCACCCGGATTGTGCAGGACAAAGCCACGTTCCGGACCGACGGGCCCGCCCATCATGACGGGGTTGTCCACCACGGACGGATCCGGATCGGCGACATCGAGCTGCTTCAATAGTCCGCCGAACTTGAGCTGCAATGGCCGGTTGATGACTATACCGAGTGCACCCTCGTCGTTATGTTCACAGATCAGGGTAACGGTGGTGCTGAAATTGGGATCTGCCATACCCGGCATAGCGATAAGCAATTGATTTGTCAGTGAGCCATCAAGTCCCATACGCACAGTATCGGCCCAACAGCCGGATGGCACAATAGCCGACACGGCAGAAGCATCATCGGCCCGCTGCAGGCCGTTGCTGAAGAATATGCCTAGTTGGCTCTTGCGGTCGCCGCGTCGAGTTGCTCGGTGAAGATCCATTTGTAGGCAAATCTCAAGCGATCGTAGTCGCTGCGAATTTCGGCAGGAAATGGATCAAAAGGGGACGCCCGTCTGAGAATATCCAGCGCAGCCCTGTCGAGCTCCTTCGAGCCGCTCGACTTACGGATTACGACTTCGGCAAGCTGACCCGAAGCCTCGATGCTGACTTCGAGTGTCGGACTGCCGGTCAGGCCCTCGAGATGGCCAAGTTCAGGAAAATACTCATCGCCCACGGCTTCGATGCGTCGCTTCCAGTCATCCAGGTAAGCCGCCACGACTGATTCACGCGTGTCCACGCTGGTAATTAGCTGCCGTGGATCGTCATCATGGATCAACAACGAGGACTTCTCATCCTGCGGCAGCGGCAAGGTCTGCTCTCGGCCCGACTCCAGTGCGATTGCGGTCGTGTTGTCGGGTTGTGGTTCGTCACGGAGAAAATCCGCGATTCGCCGGTCCTGTTCGCCTTGCGTCGATACGAGCTGATCTGCCGATTTTTCATGTGCGGTCGAATCGAGCAGTGACTTGCCGTCCTCCTGGCCGAGGTTATCGATCGGTGACGCGCTTTCGAGTGGCGCGGTCGGACGCACCTCATCCAGGGTATTGCCGCCACCCACCTGGGATGCCTGCGCCAGATACTCGGCTTCATCCGGACGATCGATCCGTTGATCCGGGTCGGCAATGATCGTCACTTCGAGGGAGATCGCCTCGGAAAATCCGTCCAACAGGCTGGCGTTGAATGTGACGCCGATAATGAGAATGCCGTGAATCAGAGCGGCAAGAAACAACATCGCCGGCAGCCGCTCGGGCGTTTCGGGCGCGACGAGCTGGATCTCGTCCATCGAATCGTTTTGCGCGGCAATACTGGCCATCATTGCGCAGAATGGTCCGCCTTTTTCATCTTCAAAACAAGGCTTTAAGTCTCGTTTTCGATCGCATCGAAGAGTAGGCCGGCGATGTTGAGGTCGAACTGCTTGTCCAGTTCGCGAATACCGGTTGGGCTGGTGACATTCACTTCAGTCAGGTAGTCGCCGATAACGTCGATACCGGCGAACAGCACGCCACGGTCGCGAAGCACCGGCCCCACCTGCTCGCAAATGGCGCGGTCGACGTGCGATAACTCCTGGCCGATGCCCGTAGCACCCACCACGAGGTTGCCGCGATTGTCATCATCCGAGGGAATGCGAGCCAGTGCATACGGCACGGCCACGCCATTGATCAGAAGGATGCGTTTATCGCCCTTGTTGATTTCAGGGATGAAGACCTGCGCCATTGCAAATCGCTGGCCAACGTCGGTCAGTGTTTCAAATATTACGTTGGCGTTGTTGTCGCCTTTCCCGACGACGAAGATCGAGCGCCCGCCCATGCCGTCGAGCGGCTTGACGACAATGCGCCCGTGCTCGAGCAAAAACGCTTTCATTTCCTGCATTGAGCGTGTGATCAGCGTCAAAGGTGTGCACTCGGGGAACCAGGCTGTATAGGCCTTCTCGTTCATGTCGCGCAATGCCTGCGGATCATTAACGACAAGTGCGCCAGCGTCGCGGGCACGATCCAGGATATAGGTCGTGTAGACATACTCCATGTCGAAGGGCGGGTCTTTGCGCATCAGAATGACGTCGAGCCCTCCAAGCTCGATCTCCGTGTGCTCGCCGAGCTCGAACCAGGCGGCACTATCGTCGCTGACACGCAGCTGCCGTGAATGGCCGATAGCCCGGCCACTGAGGAGCTTCAGGTCCTTTTGCTGAAAGTAATGGATTTCGCCGCCACGTCGTTGTGCCTCGAGCAGCATCGCCAGAGAGCTGTCCTTGTAGGGCGTAATGGACTCGATTGGGTCCATGACAATACCGATTTTGAGCGCAGCTTGTGCCATCGTCGGGATTTTGTGCTCGATCAGATTCGAGCGAGCAACTATACCTCGGAATCACGGGGTAATCGTTGAAATTTATTGGGATTTTGCTGTCTGCGGCGGGCGTCGTAGCAGGACTTATGTCAATATGGTACAAGTCGCTTTTCCTGAGCAGGTTGTGGCCGTCCACCGCCGTACTACAGGGAAACAGATTAACTGAATGAATCCTGGGGGATTCCAGTCAAGCGTGAGGAAATCCGGTGTCAAATAATGCACCTCGAAGTCTGAATGGCCTCAAGATCCTGGTTGTGGATGACAGCAAGACCATTCGTCGTACGGCGGAAACGCTGTTGACCAAGGAGGGTTGTCAGGTATTCACCGCCATCGATGGCTTCGATGCGTTGTCCAAGATCGCCGACCATCAGCCCGACCTGATCTTCGTCGACATCATGATGCCGCGACTCGATGGCTACGAGACGTGTTCGTTGATCAAGCACAACAAGATGTTCAAGGAGACGCCGGTCATAATGTTGTCAAGCAAGGATGGTCTGTTCGATCGGGCACGCGGGCGCATCGTTGGTTCCGAGCAATATCTGACCAAACCCTTTACCAAAGACGAGTTACTTGGTGCAATTTCTAACCAGATCAACTAGTTCGCACTCATCGAGTGCGTCGCAAAGGACACATTGATGGCAGTAATTCTAATCATCGATGATTCGCCGACCGAGCTGCATTTGTTTCAAAAAATGCTGGAAAAGAACGGCTTTGAGACACTCGTTGCCGATAGCGGCGAGGAAGGCCTGCGTCAGGCCAGGTTGTCGCGACCCGACTGTATTCTGATGGATGTCGTCATGCCCGGCATGAACGGCTTTCAGGCGACACGCAAATTGACGCAGGATTCGGATACGGCCGGTATTCCGGTCATTATGATCACGACCAAGGACCAGGAGACCGACAAGATCTGGGGCATGCGCCAGGGGGCTGTCGAGTATCTGGTCAAGCCGATCGATGCCAAGCAGCTCGTGGCTAAGATCAATGCGGTGATGGCTGCCTGAATGAGCGAGTCTGTCGACCTCGCGAAGCTGGTTGCGCAGCCGTTCGAATTGCTGCAAGAGATCGAACGACGCAGTCGTCAGGCACACTCCGGTCAACACGGCAGCGGCATGCCGTCCGAATGGGTTGGCGTCGGCTTTCGAATCGGCGAGGAGCAATTCGTCGCGAGCCGCGAACAGGTCCGGGAGGTACTGATGTTGCCCGATGAGATGACGCGTGTACCAGGCAGCAAACGCTGGATGCTGGGTATCGCAAATCTGCGTGGCCATCTGCTGCCGCTTGTGGACGTCAAGTTGTTGCTCGGCAGTGGACGCACGACCTTGCGGCGAACCACGCGGGTCATCTCGGTCAATCATCGCGAAGTCCCGGCTGGCCTCGTGGTCGACGAGGTGCTTGGATTTCGCCGTTTTATGGATCGTGAACTCACCGATACGTGGCCGGAGACGGTGGTTCGCTGTGACCGATTTCTGACAGGCGCGTATCAGCGCGGCGAGGACACCTGGCCCGTATTCAATTTGTTCGACTTTATCGAAAGTAACCTATTCCTGCAGGCGGCCGCGGAGTGATTGCCGCAATGCAATACGCCGACACGATGCCGGGCTAAATACAAATCAGAGTCTCGAAAGCTATGGCTAAGAAAGCAGACACATCATCAATATTCAGGATCGTTGCGTCATTGACAGCAGTGTTGCTGATCGTTGCCGCGATACTCACGTATTTTCAGGCTGCCGGTGGCAACTCGCAGACCGCACAGCTCGCTGCCTTGTCGCAGGCAATACCGAATCAGGCAACGGCGGCGCTCGACGGTGCTGCCGGCGGATTCGACAAGCTCGACAGCAGCCTCAAACGCCTTGCGCAGCTGCGGCGGAGTGCTGGCCCGGCCGTCCCCGGCTCATCCGCGGAGTGGCAGCAACTCGAGTCACGCGCGGCGGCCATCGTTGCCAGGCGCGCCGACGTTGAATTACTGACAGATGCGACGGCGAGTATCGTTGCCAGCGTGGCGCCAATACTCGAGTTGTCGAACGAATTACTGGACCGCTCCAGCGCGACGGCCATCATTCAGGAGTTTCAGCAGCGTGCCGCCCGTATCGGCCAGTCGGCACCAGGACTGGCTTCGAATCCGAATGCCGCCACGGTAGCGGCGACCATCAATGATGATGCAGCGTTCTTGCGCGTTGTCTTTGATGCCCTTTCCGGCGAAGACACGGAACTTGACGTGCGGCCGTTGAATGCGGCAGGGCGCGAGGCTGCGCTCGTACCGCTCGGCAGCCACCTGTCGGCGCTGGAAGCGCAGGTCGAGCGCGTAATGAGCAGCGTCGAGCCGGTCAACGGGCTGGCAGCGGCGCAAGCCGAATTGATGTCCAGTGCGGCAAACCTTGAAGGCGCGTTTTCCGGCTCTGCGATCGGCAGTTCGCTGCCCGGTCTTCTTCAGACCCCCTGGATCCCGCTCGGCCTTATCGCGCTGGGAATCATATTGGTCTTGGTACTGCTTGTGCTAAATGCGCAGACATCGAAGTTCGAAACCACGGCCAAGGTGCAGGCGGAGCAGAATGAACGCAATCAGCAGGCTATCTTGCGCCTGCTCGACGAGATGGGCAGCCTCGCGGACGGTGATCTGACGGTCGAGGCGACTGTGACCGAAGACATCACCGGGACAATTGCCGATTCATTCAACTATGCAATCGAGGAACTCAGAAAACTGGTCGCCACGGTCAATGAGACGGCGATCATGGTTGATTCGGCGGCGAAGCAAACCGAGAGCACGGCAACACATATGGCAAAGGCAGCCGATAATCAGGGTCGCGAGATCAACGCCGCCACTGAATCGATCGTATCGATGGCGGCGTCGATTGAAGAGGTCTCGGGCAATGCGGAGCGTTCGTCGGATGTCGCGAGACACTCAGTCGAAGTTGCGCATAAAGGCGGCGATGCCGTGCGGCGGACGATCGACGGCATGAACGCCATTCGAGAGACAATTCAGGAAACGTCGAAGCGCATCAAACGCCTGGGCGAGAGTTCACAGGAGATAGGCAATATCGTCGAGCTCATTAACGACATCGCAGAGCAGACCAACATCCTTGCATTGAACGCTTCTATCCAGGCATCGATGGCGGGTGAGGCGGGTAGGGGCTTTGCCGTGGTGGCCGATGAAGTACAGCGGCTCGCAGAGCGATCGACCAATGCGACCAAGCAAATTGAGGTACTGGTTCGCACGATTCAGGCTGATACCAACGAAGCAGTTGTGTCGATGGAGCGCAGCACGACAGACGTCGTCGGCGGTGCATTGCTGGCGGAGAATGCCGGAGCGGCGCTCGACGAGATCGAGCAAGTGTCGAACCAGATTGCGAGCCTTGTGCAAAATATTTCGAGTTCGGCCCGACAGCAGGCAGGCTCGGCCGCGGACGTAACGCGGCGAACGACGCGCTTGCGCGAGATCAGCGAACAGACCGGCAAGGCCACAACCGCAACAGCAGCGGCGATCGCGAAGTTATCCGAGCTGGCATCGCAACTCAGAAAGACGGTTGCTGGATTTACACTGCCGAACGAGGCTTTGCAGGCACGCACTTTGTCCAGCACTTCATCAAATGTCCTCGCCAGCAAGCCTGGCGAGCGCGCAAAGGCAGGCTAGTACTCCAGGTCGGAGTACTAAACGGAGACGGACTGCTTGATGACAGGCAACACCGGCATACACGAGCGACCGAGTGCTCTTGAGCGTGGCGAAGGCACCATGAACGCGCTTGCGATCATCGGCGCCGAACTCATGGAGACGATTCGCAACGCGCACCTTGCGCTTGAGGATTGTGTCGACGGGCGCGGCGGATCGGCGGCGCTGGTTCGAGCAGCCGAGCTATTGCACCAGGCACGCGGCGCCCTGCAGCTCACCGAAACGTATGGCGCGGCGTTGCTTGCAGAGGAGATGGTTCTCGGCTGCAAGTACCTGGCCGGACTGCGGGCGGGCAAGGGCCGCGAGGACGGCCTTGATGCGTTGACGCGGGCCATGGTGCAGTTGCCTGCTTACATTGAACGCCTGTTGGGCGGCGGTCGCGACATTGCATTGGTGCTGCTGCCGATGCTGAACGACTTGCGTGCCGCGCGTGGCGAACCGCTGTTATCCGAAGGCACGCTGTTGCTCCTGAACCTGTCGCCAAGCCGGGCGGGAGCGCAAAGTGCCAGCCGCAAAGGTTCAGGCGAGGACCCCGTTGCCGTCGCGATGCGTCTGCGGCCGAAATTCCAGTTGGCACTGCTCGGTTGGATCCAGGGTGGCGATGCGTCGCGTCATCTGCAGACTCTGAGCAGCGTAACGCGGAAGCTCGAACAGGCTGCGACTCGCGACGACATGTATCAGCTATGGTGGGTGGTCGGCGGCGTTCTCGAATCGCTGCAGAACGGTGGTCTCGAAACATCGGTCGCGCTGAAACGCCTGTTGGGCCAGACCGATCGCCAGATCAAGCGGATCATCGATAAGGGCACTGCGGCATTCGACGATCATCCTGTCGATGATTTGCTGAATAACCTGCTCTATTACGTCGCGCGATCGAGCACGGCAGGCGAGCGAATAGGCGAAATTCGCAAGGCTTTCAACCTGTCCGAACTGTTGCCGGGCGACGAGCAGGTCGAGCAAGCACGCGAGGCCTTATCCGCGCCGAGTGTCAAGCTCATGGAGACCGTTGCAGCAGCGATCAAGGAAGATCTCGCACGAGTGAAAGATGTGCTCGACATCTTCGTGCGCACCGGCATGAACAAATCGGCGGAACTCGTGCCACAGCTTGAGTTACTGAAGAAGATCAGCGACACACTCGGCGTGCTCGGGCTGGGCGAACTGCGTGGCGACATAGACGGTGAAATTGACCGGCTCAAGTCCGTTGTCGAACGCGGTGGCGTTGCTTCAGACCAGATCATCCTCGATATCGCATCAACGTTGTTGCGCGTCGAGGATCGCCTGGACCAGCAGCTCGTGCGACTCGTGGCTCCTGTCCCGGGCGCTCCGGAAGTCGATTCGGCGCGTCTTCCACCGCAGGAAGCCGCAGACTACCAGCAGGTTGCTGAGTCCGTGATGCGCGAGTGCATCATCAACCTCGCGCGGATCAAGGAAACCGTCGGCCAGAGCCTGGCATCACAAGCCCCGTCACAGGGTCTTGATAGCGTGCCATCTCTCGTGCGAGGCATCAAAGCCGGACTCATGATGTTGAACAAGACCAGAGCGATGGAGGTGGTCGATCGCGTTGGCAACCTGATTACGCTGACGCTCGCCGAAGCAGGCCCGGCTCGATTGTCGCAAAAGGAAACGGATCGCCTGGCCGATGCCATCGTCAGTATCGAGTACTACATGGAAACGGTTAAAGCCGGGCGCAGTGAGCCGTGGTACATGCTTGATAATGCCGAAGCTTGTTTGTCTGTTTTGCGCGATGTGGAACATCGGCTTGCGCAGGAGGCGAAGGCCAAACCGAAAGTCTCACAGACAATGAGGATGGACGCGGCCGAAATTGCTGCCCAGGCGGCCGACATGGCTGCAGCAGAGCAATCGAAGATGCAGGCAACGGAGGTGATGCCGCTCCCTGTTGTCGCGGCGGATGCGGAACACCTCGACCCGGAATTACTCGAACTGTTTATCGAAGAAGCGCGGGAAGAAGTTGTCTCAATAAAACGCAAGTTACCGGCCTGGCAGGATGCGCCGGAGGACATGGAAATACTGATCACGGTCCGACGCTCGTTCCATACCCTGAAGGGCAGCGGCCGCATGGTGGGTGCCGAACGCATCGGTGAGTATTGCTGGAGTATCGAAAACTTATTGAATCGGCTGATCAACAGGACTCTTGTGCGCACCCCGCCAATGATCGATTTCATCGTCGAGGCGGCAGCTGCGGTGCCGGAACTGATTGAGCAACTCGAGATTGGCACCGAGCCGACGGCGGACATCAGCTTGTTGATGGCCAGGGCGAATGCTTTTGCCGAGGGTGATCCGAATGCCGCGGTCCTGACTATTGCGGGAAGTGTGCCGGATGCTGCAGAGCTCGAAGAGCCGGCCCTCGAAATGGACCCGGTGTTGCTCGATATCTTTTCCAAAGAAACGGCAGGGCATATCGCGGTCATCACGGATTATCTGAGCGCATGCGAGGGCCATCAACCGCCGTTCGATGTTACCGACAAATTGCACCGCGCCTGTCACACATTGCACGGCAGCGCCAACATGGCAAATGTCGAACGCGGCGTCGCGGTTGCCGGCGCGCTGAATCGATTCGTGCGACGCGTCTACGACTACAAGGTCGGTTTTCAGCAATCAGGTCTTGACGGGCTGCGCGCTGCCGGCCGGGCGATTGCGACGATTGTTGGTGACATCAATCAACCCGAACGCAAACGTGCTGATTACACGGCGCTGATCGAACATCTGACCAAATTATCGGATGCGGTGCAGCCGGAGCACACGATCGTTCGCGAAGACGTTGCCGAACCGGTACTCGTCGAGAAGCCGGAGCCTGTTGTCGAGGCCGTCGGCGACGAGCCTGAGTACGATGCCGAAATCGCAGCGATATTTACCGAGGAGTCGGCCGAGCTGCTCGAGTCGGCAGACAAGGCGCTGCTCGAGTGGAGCAAAAACAAAGCCTCCAGACAGTCCATGGAGGAGCTCAAGCGGCATCTGCATACATTGAAAGGTGGCGCGCGCATGGCCGGTATCAGGGCCATGGGCAATTTGAGCCATGAGCTCGAGACATTACTGATTTCGCTTGACGGTGGCCGGGTCAAGGCGACGCCGGCTGTCGATGAGTTACTGCAGCAGAGCGTCGATGAACTGCACCGCATGCGCGACGCCGTGATCGCTGGCAAAGCCGTGCCGGCCGCCGGCGCTCTGGAAAAACGGATTCAGCATGCCAATGCGGGCTTCGAACTGGCCGATGATTCCGAAGTCGAGATGGCCCCGGCAGAAAAGGACGTCGAAGCGGCCGAGCCGGCGGCATTCACAATCGAGCCGGAAGACACGGTCAGCATGGTCATCGTCGACACGCCGCTGGCGGACGAGTTGGCGCAGATCGGGCAACCTGTCGCCGCCGCCGAAGCGCCGCCCGAAGCGCTCCAGGCCGAACCGGCACCGCAGCCCGTACCGGCGGCGGCTCCAGCAGTTGAGCCAAAGCGCGCAGCGGAAGCGACTCCGGCAGCTGAGCCAGAGCCGCGCCGGCAGGTAACTGCCCGGCCCAGCCCGAAGCCCGAGGCGCCACAACCTGCATCCGTGCAAGGGCTGCGCCAGGATCAGCGCCAGGAGTTCGCACGCATCGATGCCGAGCTGCTTGAGGACCTGCTCAACGCCGCGGGCGAAATCAGCATCTATCACTCACGACTGACGCAGCAGGTCAGCTCGTTCGAATTTCACGTGGACGAACTCGAGCAGACGATTGCCCGCTTGCGCCAGCAATTGCGCAAGCTCGAGATCGAAACAGAGGCGCAAATCATGCATGGCCATCAGGACACGCTGATTGCGCGGGACTTCGATCCGCTCGAGCTGGATCGCTACTCCAATATCCAGCAACTGTCACGCGCGCTTGCCGAGTCGGCGAATGATCTGAACAGCCTCAAGGACCTGTTGCAGTCAGTGACGACCGAGGCTGAAGGTCTGCTCGTGCAGCAATCGCGTGTCACGGCTGAATTGCAGGATGGACTCATGCGCACGCGCATGGTGCCGTTCGAGCGCCATGTGCCGCGTCTGACGCGACTGGTCCGACAAATTGCCAAAGAAGCAGGCAAAAGAGCCGATTTGGCTGTCGAAGGGGCATCCGGCGAACTCGATCGGCAGGTGCTCGAAAAAATGCTGCCGCCGTTTGAGCACATGCTAAGGAATGCGGTTGTACATGGTATCGAGTCGGCCGAAGAACGGCAGGACGCCAACAAGCCGGCCACGGGGCGAATCACGATCCGGCTGCATCGCGAAGGATCAGAAATGGTCATCGACGTTGCCGATGATGGCAGGGGTCTCGACGTCGACGCGATTCGACGCAAAGCCTATGAGCTCGACATGTTGAAACCGGATACCAAGGTAACCGATGAAGAGATCATGGAGCTGATTCTCACGCCGGGCTTTACGACGGCCGGCAAGGTCACGCAGTCTGCCGGTCGCGGTGTCGGCATGGACGTCGTGGCAAACGAAGTCAAGAAACTCGGCGGGTCGCTGCGCATTTCCTCGGTGACCGGGCAGGGCACGAATTTCACCGTACGCCTGCCATTTACATTGGCAATCACGCAGGCGCTTATCGTGCGTACTGGCGAAGAGGTTTATGCGCTGCCGCTGCCCTCCGTTGAAGGTGTTGCGCGCATCCCGCGCGGTGAACTCGAAAACCTGTTGAGTCAAAGTGAACCGAGTTATCAGTACGGCGAACAGACCTACAAGTTCCGCCATCTTGGTATGTATCTAGGCGGTCAGGCGGCAAAGTTGCCGCAGGACGAACCGTTTATCCCGGTCATCCTGGTCAGTGCCGGAGATTTTTCTGCCGCTTTACTGACCGACGAGATGGTCGCCAGCCGAGAGATCGTCGTAAAGTCGATTGGTCCGCAGCTTGCCAGCATCCGCGGTATTTCAGGCGCGACGATTCTCGGCGATGGCCGCATCGTTCTGATTCTGGATGTTGCAGCACTGGTTCGTACCGGCGCGCCGGTCGTTGAGCTCAAAAAAGCCGCACCCACGCCAAGCGACGATCGTCCTGTCGCTCTCGTGGTTGACGACTCGATCACGGTGCGGCGTGTTACCGAGCGCTTCTTACAGCGCAACGGGATACGCGTTGTCACGGCGAAAGACGGCCTCGATGCAATCAGCGTCATGGCCGAGCACAAACCGGATATCATTTTGCTGGATATCGAAATGCCACGCATGGACGGTTACGAGTTCGCGTCGCACGTGCGCAATGACGAGCGTGTCGCTGACGTACCGATCATCATGGTGACGTCACGAGTTGGTGATAAGCACCGTGCCCGCGCGATCGAACTCGGTGTCAATGACTATCTCGGTAAACCCTATCAGGATGCGCAGTTGCTTGATGCGATCGGCCGCCTGCTTGAAGAAAAAGGAATCACGTTATCGTGAGTGCCGAAGCTGACGAACTCTATAGCCTGCTCGTGCCGCTGACCGAGGATCGGCTGATCGTGCCGCGTGCCTGCGTCGTCGAAGTGGTGCGATTTTCCAAGCCGGATCACGAGGCAGGCGCGCATAAGTGGATGCTCGGGACGGTGAACTGGAACGGCCGCGAGCTGCCCGTGGTGTCTTTCGAGGGAATGCTTGGCAAAGAGGCGCCGGCGATAACGGGCCGTGCGCGAATCGTCGTGTTTTATGCGAGCACCGGGCAATTGAAGGTCGGCTACTTCGGCGTGTTGACGCAGGGATTTCCGCAGCTCGTGCGAGTTAACAAGGACGTGCTGAAGCTGCATACAACAGAGGGTTGGCCCGACGGCGCGCCGGTGATTTGTCGCGTGAAAATGATCAACGAATTCCCGCTGATTCCGGACCTCGACAAGCTCGAGGCGATGCTCGCGCGAGAGTCGATCCAGGCCTGAACCCGGTTACCAGGTTTATCGGCAGGCAGCGGGCAGATGCTTCGGTGGAATGGTGCCACCGCTGGCGCAAATCCACCGAACGCTTCCCACTCGGGTCGTGTCGGCCGTTAGCGTGACGGTCTCACCGTCAATCGCCGTGTGTGCGTCCTTCCCGTAGGTGATGGTAATGACGCCATCCTGATTACCGACACTGACGCTCGACACATACTTGCCCTGAATGGCTCCCGCTGCAGCGACACCGGCCTGGGTATTGCCGTTGGGCATGGCGCCGCTATCGTGGAAGAACTCCGTTGCCCCGATCTTGGCGCCCTCTGCAACATTCAGGCCTTCCGCAACCTGACTGCGAACCGTGTAGTCCAGATACATCGGCACTGCAACCGCCGCGAGAATGCCAATGATGGCGACCACGATCATGAGTTCGATCAAGGTGAAGCCGTGCTGGCGCTGTCGGCGCTTCTGTGGCCGGCAACGTGAGTCCGACGATTTGTGCTTCGATGCAGTCATTGGACGAAGACCAGACAGAGTCATATTGGCAAGCACCACGCCGGCCATGGTCTGACTCTGACAGTTGTTGCTTTTTTTCTCGCTGATCTGTGTCACGAAGCCCGGGTAGAACCGCGTCATGCATTATGTAATGGCCGGATGGCCGGCAGAACACTACGCGTGCTAGCTGAGGCCGCCGAGCGCGACACGTATGGCCTCTCCACTGATTCCGCTGGATTCCTCGGCCGCAAGAAATGCAATCATCTCGGCGACTTCCCTGCTCGTGGCAACGCGGCCAGGCGGATATGACGCCGCGCGCTCCTGCCATACCTGTTCGCTGCTTATAGAGCGATCTTCTGCTTCCTGGCGGGCGGAGCGTTCGGCCATCTCCGTTCTTACCCAGCCGGGCAAGACGGCGTTTGCGGTGACGCCGTACGTGCCGGCGTCCACCGCGACCGAGCGCATCAGGCCGATCAGGCCGTGCTTGGAGCTGTTATAAGCACATCCGGCCGGCTCGGCAACCAGTCCTGCGGTGGAACTCGTGTAGACGATACGACCGTATCGCCGCTCAACCATCCCGGACAGGACGAGCCGCGACAGGTGGAAAGGTCCGTCGAGATTGATCCGTATCGTCTCGCTCCAGAGCTCCGGATCCTGTTCCCAGACGACGCGCTCGAGAGCTGAGCCGATGCCATGGTTACAAATCAGAATATCGACCGGACCCAAACGCTTCTCGGTGTGTTCGACTGCCTGTGCGCAGCCTTTTGCAGTGCCCATATCGGCCACCGTAAACTCGAATCCCGTTGCCGCCAGTTCCTGTTGGCCGCGCGCGACACACATCACGCGGGCGCCACGCGCGTCCAAAAGTTCGGCCGCCGCGCGTCCTATCCCCCGGCTCCCGCCCGTGATCAGAGCTACGCGCCCCTCGACTCCAGCCATCTCGACATTACCTCCGACTGTATGTTCCCGATCAGTATATAGAACCGCCTAGATCTCCCCATGCGGATTGCACAACGGCCAGTGCGGTGAGCGCTGCTGTTTCCGTGCGCAATATTCGTGGACCCAGTGACACGGCCGTGAAGCCGGCCAGCTGCGCGTCCTCGTACTCGGATTCACTGAAGCCGCCTTCAGGACCGATCAGCAAACATACCTTCGTCGCCGGAGCCGCAATCGCGGCAAGCGGCGTGTCAGCGCCGGGGCGCAAGATCAGATCGGTGTCCGCGGCGTTGCTTTTCGAACCGAACCATGCGTTGAGCGCCATCGGCGGATCAATCAGCGGTGGCCGCGTGCGACCGGACTGTTCGCACGCGCTTGCGGCGACGCCCTGCCAGTGATCCCTGCGTCTGGCGGCGCGCATAGCGTCAAGTTTGACGACGCCATGCTCGGTCAATACAGGCGAAATGCGCTTGACGCCGAGTTCGGTCGCTTTTTGCACGACGAAATCCATGCGCTCTCCTCGCGAGATACCCTGAACGAGATGTACTTTCAGCGGCGATTCGGTCACGGCTTCCGATCGCTCGCCGATGAGCAGAAGCGCCGAATTTCTGCCGATTGTCCCGACAGTGGCGCTGAATTCGCCACCACGTCCATTGAATACGGACAAGGAGCTGCCGACACGCAAGCGCAGCGCACGGCCGATATAGCGCGTCTGCTCCGCATCCAGCCGTATTTGTCCGCCGGTTTGCAGCTCGGTATTTACGAAGAGTCGGGTGACGGACATGGTTACGGACGGATGCCTCGGTTGGCGTTGACAGTTGGCGTCTGTAACCCTGACTATCGTTGTTCCGCTCGAGAGGGGCAACCATCGGTGCGAACATCGTATAGCGTCAATACCGACAACGGGCTTATTGAGGGGGCCAGGCAGTGTCCGAGCCCCAATCAGGATGCCCGACCTGCTGGTGTCGCGCCGGACCTGATCGTCGTGCACGGTATCAGCCTGCCGCCCGGTGAGTTCGGCGGGCCGGAGGTAGAGCAGCTGTTCAGCAACTGCCTCGATTGGGACGCGCACCCGTATTTCGATAAGATTCGTGGGCTCGAAGTCTCCACACACTTGCTGATACGACGGGATGGCGAGCTTGTTCAATTCGTGCCGTTTACACGACGTGCCTGGCATGCCGGTGAATCGATTTTTCGGGACCGCAGCTGTTGTAACGACTTTTCGATCGGGATCGAGTTGGAGGGGGACGACGAGACGCCGTATGCGGAGGAGCAGTACGCGGTCCTCGCTGGCGTCACCAAGGCACTGTTTGAGGCTTATCCCGGGATGTCGGCGCGCGCAATTGCCGCGCATGCCGATATTTCCCCCGGACGAAAAACTGACCCGGGAACTGCTTTCGACTGGCTTCGCTTGTATGATGGCATTGCCAATGGCTAGGACGACGCGAGTTACCAAACGATGCATTTGATCGCTTTACTAATCGGTCTGGTTGTGGAACGACTGGCGACGCAGTTGTTCCACTTGCGCAGACTGCGCTGGATCGACCGAATTATCGACACTGGATTCAGACTGGCAGGCCGCGTGGCGAACTGGCCGTCCCTGATACCGATCGTGCTGATCGCGGTGGTGCTTGTCCTGCCGGTCTTTGCGGTCACGTGGAGTCTCGGCAACACTTTACTCGGTTTTCCGTACCTGCTGCTCGGCGTCGTCGTGCTGTTCTTTTCCCTCGGCCCGCAAGATATCGGCGAGGACGTCAACGACTATTGCAAGGCGATCGAAGCCGGCGATGAAGATCGTGTGCAGCAGACCGCCAAGGCCATCATAGAAAGCGACGTTCCGGATGATGCGCTTGCGCGAATTCACTGCGTAGAAGAAGCGGTCTGCGTGCAGGCGAACAATCGTTTGTTCGCCGTCATTTTCTGGTTCGTGCTGCTTGGACCGCTCGGTGCCTGGTCTTATCGCGTGACCGACCTGATTCGTCGGCGCGCTGTGTTTGCCGCCGGTCGTGACGAAGAGTCGGATGGCGCGTCAGAGCGCCTGCGCGACACGGCGACCATGTTGCACGGTTGGCTGGCATGGGTCCCGGCGCGACTTACGGCGATCGGTTATGCGGCAGCCGGAAACTTCGATACCGCCCTTAGTGCCTGGCGCGCGCCCACCGAACAGAGTGCCGATACGCCCTCCGAATACAGCGAGCACCTGCTTGCCAGAGTTGGTGCGGCCGCGCTGGCGCTGGTCGACAACGATGACGAAAGCCTGGAGCAACGCGGCATCCGCGGCGCCACGGCTGCCAATCAACTGGTGTTTCGCCTGCTTCTGATCTGGGCCGTTGTTATCGCTGCGATGACGCTATACGGCTGGACGCGGTGAGGGCGTGCTTTCTCGGACCCATATGCTGCATGTTGGCCTGCCTGAGCGCGTGTTCGGAAAATTCTGCACCCGGCGAGCCTGATGCCACGTATTCGCGAGTCGTAACGCTTGCACCGAATCTGACCGAACTCGTCTATGCCGCCGGTGCGGGGAATACGCTCGTTGGCGTAAGCGCATATTCGGATTACCCCCCCGAAGCACTCGACCTGCCCATCATCGGCGACGCTTTCGTCGTTGATCAGGAGCGCCTGCGGGTTCTGCAACCGGATCTCCTGCTCGTCTGGCAGAGTGGCACACCTGAGCATGTGGTCGACGAGTTGCGCCACGCCGGCTATACCGTCGAAGTCATTCGGACTCGCGGACTCGAAGACGTTGCCGGTGCGCTACGGCGCATCGGTGAGTTGACCGGTTACCGCGAGGAAGCCGCCCGGGTTGCGTCGGCATTTACCCAGGAGCTGCGGTCCATAAGGGAAAGGCATGCCGGCCGGGATGACGTGCGTGTCTTCTATCAGGTGTCGCGACGTCCGCTGTACACGATTAACGGGGAACATTTTGTCAGCGGCCTGATTGATTTGTGTGGCGGCAGTAACGTTTTCGCCGATCTGGATGGCCTGGCGCCAAGCGTCGATGTAGAAGCTGTCGTCGAGCGCAATCCGGAAGTCATGCTGGCGAGTTCAGATGCCGGGGAAGACGCGTTCGCCGAATGGCATCGCTGGCCGCATATGGCTGCAAATCAGTACCAAAACCGGTTCCTGATGCCAGCCGACGCGATAGGTCGGGCAACGCCACGACTGTTGCTTGCAGCGCAGGCAGTATGCGGGGCGCTGCAGCAAGCCCGCGAGCGCCGGTCACTTGCCGTGAAAGAAGCACCATGAGCGGCGACAGGAAAATTCGCCAGGGGAGCGGGTCCGACTTTCCGGTGGCGACCAGGTGGCTGTCAGATATGGGCTTGCCGAGTGCAGACCTGACGCCGGAACATATGCAGCAATTCCTGGTCGCGTCGGTGGACGACCGGCCGGTCGGCATGATCGGCCTCGAACCCTTCGGCAAGACGGGGCTGCTGCGTTCGCTGATCGTCGCCCGCAACTCCCGCAGGAACGGTCTCGGCAAAGCGTTGGTCGACGCTTTGGAAACCAGGGCTTCGCGTCTGGGTGTTACCGAGCTCTGGTTACTGACAATTGACGCCGAGAGGTACTTCTTGCGGCTGGGCTATGCGATCGTTGACCGGGCGAAAGCGCCGCCCGAGATTCAGGCGACTCAGGAGTACTCGAGCCTGTGTCCGGGAGACACGGTCCTGATGCGCAAGTATTTGTGATCAGCGCTCGCGATTCCAGAGAACTTCCTGCCCCGATTCCTCCCTGGCCAATACGCGCGCGACGACGAAAAGCAGATCGGAAAGCCGATTCAGGTACCTGATGACTTCAGGTCGCACCGACTCGGTGCCTGCAAGTGTCGTGGTAACGCGTTCCGCGCGGCGCACTATCGTGCGCGCCAGATGACAGGCAGCCGCGGCCTGTCCACCGCCGGGCAGGATGAACTCCTTGAGTGCCGGAAGACCCGCATTGAGAGCGTCGAGCTCTGTTTCGAGACGGCTGATGTACGCGTCGGTAACGGCGCTATGGCCGGGAATACAAAGTTCTCCACCGAGTTCGAACAAATCGTGCTGAACGTCCGTTAGTGTGTTGCGGACGCCGTCCGGCACTGATGAGGACGCGAGCACCATGCCGATCGCACTGTTGGCCTCGTCAACCGTACCGTAGGCGTCCACGCGCAGACTGTCTTTGGCAACGCGCGAACCATCGCCAAGACCAGTTGTGCCGTCATCGCCGGTGCGGGTGTAAATCTTGCTTAGTCGCTTCCCCATGCTCTGATGCCGCCTAGTCCCAACGGTATTTTAGCTCGATAAATCCGCTGCGTTCCTGCATGCGAAAATTCGCCGCCGTCTGGTACTCGGTATCAAGCAGGTTCTCGACGCGTGCGTGCAGCATCCAGGAATCACTCAGCCTGATCTGGCCTGCCAGGTCGGCCAGTACATAGCCATGCAGCTTGACGCCACCGAAGTCTTCGCGGTCGCCACTCGCGATCAGCGAGATGGCGATTCGATGCTCACCGACATCCCGCGTCACGGAGAGCGTTGCAGTATCCTCCGCGCGCCGCAGAAGCCGCGCGCCGCTGCTTGCGTTGTCGGCGCTTTGCTTTGTGACCGCGGTACGAAAGACGAATCCGTCACCGCGGTATTCATAACCGAGTTGCACGCCGCGAATCTCGGCTCGCGCGATGTTGTCGAGCACGAATGTCTGCAAATCAAATTCGATCAAATCCTCGATATCCTTGCTGTACAACTCGAGGTTGACGCTGTGCCCCGTCTCCGCCGTATACCGCAGCGCGAGCTGCGCCTCGTCGGCAAGTTCCGGGTTCAGTGCCGGATTGCCGCCGAAGCCATATCGGTCCGTTGCATCCGGTGCGCGAAATGCGTGACCAAGGCCTGCATTAAAGGTCCAGACATCATTGATGTCAAACGCATACTCTGCGTTCCAGGTCGTATGTTTGCCAAAGGTCTCATGATCAGTAAGGCGCAACGCGACAAATGTTCTGTGTCGATCGTGTGACCACTGATCCTGAAAGAACGCTGCACGGACGCTGGTGTCTGCATCAAATCCCGAGCCGAACGACAGCGCCGAGGCACTCTCATCGATTGCAAACAGGCCACCCGTCAGTGTGTGATTGGCGATCGCGTGACTGTACTGCCAGTCGAAGCCGACACGATCAGATTTGACGAAGTCTTCGACCTGGTTTTGCGAGATGTCATCCTGCATGAAAGACACGATCAATTTGCTGGTTCCATGCGCCGCAATTCTGCTGTTGAGTTCCACGGCTGTCGTTGAATTCTCGAAGTCCTGGTCAACCGGGCTCAGGAAAAAATCGAGATATTCGACGTTGCCCCCGGTTTGCCAGTGCCGAACGCTTATTTCACTGTTGCCGATATGCCTCGAGGCATACAGGTTGGCGGAGACATTGTCGTAGCCGCGCTCGATGTTCGAGTCGACTCGCGGTGCGTAGCCAGCGGTGTCCTGCCAGTTCAGCGTGACGCCAAAATCCGCTTTGTCCGAGCGGTTGCCGGCGGACACATAAGCTGAATGCGTTTCGAAACTGCCCGTGCCCAGGCCCGTTTCCACATAGGCGTTTTCGGCGCGTCGCGTGATGATATTAATGACGCCGCCAATCGCGTCGGTGCCGAACAGCGCTGATCGTGCGCCCTTAACAATCTCTACGCGCTCAATGATCTCCGGTGCGATGTGCTGGATCGCCGCGCCCCCGAGCGTTCCGGGATTCATGCGCACACCATCGATGAGGACGAGCGTGTGGTTGCTTTCCGTACCACGCAAAAAGACCGAGGTTGCCTGGCCCGGACCACCGTTGCGGCCGATATCGATGCCGGCGTGAACTCGCAGCAGCTCGGCAAGGTCTGTTGCGAGTGAGAGCTCAATCTCTTCACGCGTAATGACCGTAACAGGCACGATTGCATCGCTCAGTGGAATGTCTGTGCGGGTTGCGGTGACGACAATGGTCTCATGCGGCGCGCGGTCAGCCGCCAATACAGCACTGCTGACCGCCATCGACAGGATTGCCGCCACAGCCCGTGTTAGAAGAAATCTCATCCTGCGTCCCCAGTACGTGCCGCCCGCACGCGATATCCCTCGTGAATTTATGGCGCGGAGAGTCCGGCAGGACGGCCTGTGGCTCGCCCGAACTTGCGCCCGCCGCGCCATTCGTGGTGTCACTGGGCCGGTCTCCGGGCTGACGAGCGGATTGTCTCCTCGCCGTAGCGCCTTCCCGCGAAACTTCTTATTTGCTTCGCAGTGGCTCCGATTCGATTGTTTCGAACCAGGGGCTACGGTTTAACTCGATCACCGTTGCGGGGGCAGCGCCGGATCAGGTTCGAATAATCGACCGCACCGGCTTCCCGTTCACCCGATCATGCCTAATCGGGTTCACCTAGTGAGCAACGTACGATAGGCAGGCTGTGCCGCACTGTCAAGCAAGCTGCCGCCGGCTTGTTTCTTTGGCACCGAGCAGCCATAGTGGCGCCGTTCCTGGCCAACGAATTGCAAGGGTTGCAGTGTCAAGGTATGACGAAGCAGGCTCCTCGGAGTACTTACAGGTAGCGTTGCAGGCGGCGCGCGCTGCTGCGGATATCAGTCGGCGCTATTACACGGGCAACTTCACCGTGACCACCAAAGATGACCTTACTCCGGTCACTCAGGCGGACATCGAATGTGAACACAGGATTCGCGATATCATTCTGCAGCGATTTCCCGAACATGGTTTCTATGGTGAGGAAACGGGACGCACGCGCGATGACGCCGAGTACCTTTGGCTGGTAGACCCGATCGATGGCACCAAGGGGTTCGTGCGCCAATACCCGTTTTTTTCCACCCAGATTGCATTGATGCACGAAGGTCAGATCATCCTGGGCGTGTCGAGCGGTACGATGATGGACGAACTGGTATGGGCGGAAAACGGTCGCGGCGCCTGGCTGAACGGAGTGCAGTTGAGCGTCAGCGGTATCGGCGATCCGGATCGGGCAGCGGTATCAACGGGCAATCTCAAGTCACTGGCGACGAGCGACGGCTGGAACAGGCTTGGTGAGATCGTTGCACGCGCAGACCGAATTCGTGGCTACGGTGATTTTTATCATTACCACCTGCTCGCGGCGGGCAAGATCGAAGCGGTGATCGAATCGGACGTCAATATTCTGGATATTGCGGCTTTGTCCATAATCGTTGTCGAAGCGGGAGGCGTATTCACCGATTTGAACGGCAAGCCGATCGGTCTTGAGACACGCTCGGTGCTCGCGGCCAACCCGGCATTGCATGTCGAATACCTTGAGTCGCTAAAGGGCTTCGTGGTCTGAGGTAGCGACAAACAGTTTGTGTGAGCGCCAGTTTATGGCCTCCATCGGTGTCGCGAACAACTCACTGAGATTGGATTCGGTAAGAACGTCTTCGCTGCGGCCGAGTTCCCAACGTCCGTCTCCGAACAGCAGCAGACATCGGTCCGCGAAGCGAACGGCCGAATTGACATCGTGCAAGCTCGCAATGACTCCGGCACCGCTGTCCGCGGCGCGACGGAATATGCGCAAGGTATCGAGCTGGTGTTGTGGGTCGAGGTGATTGGTCGGCTCATCGAGCAGGTAGACCTCTGGCGCCTGAGTCAGGACCTGGGCGATTGAGAGCCGTCGTCGCTCGCCACCGGACAGCGTCAGTACGTCGCGTGACGATAGACCACTGAGGCCCATAGCCTGCAACGCGTCTTTCGCAATTGCGTGATCTTCGGCAGATTCCCAGCGGAATCGGCCAATGTGTGGATGTCGGCCTATCAAAGCCGTGTCGATTACAGTAGCCGGGAAAATATCGTCGATGACCTGTGGAAGCAACGCCAGGTGGCGCGCCGTTTGCTGGCGATTCGACTCGAATATATCATCGCCGCGAAGCAGTACGCGGCCAGTGTCGGGCGAGCGCAAACCCGCAAGCGTCATCAAGGTCAATGATTTGCCCGTGCCGTTTTGTCCAAGAACAGCGATGAACTCGCATCTCTGCAGGGACAATTCCAGTTGATCGACTAACAATCGACCCGGCACGCTGACGCGGATTCTTTCGCAGGCGAGAAGTGCAGGGTCTGGGGCGGGCATGCCGTGAGCCTAGCTCAGGCTAGTCGATAAGACGAATTTCGCTCGCTGTTAACGGGCCGATAACCGCGTACTCGAGGCTCTTGGGCACAACGGCCTCGTTTTCGGCGAGGGCGATCCGCCCACCCATGATTTCGGCGAGCTGCTGCGGGTACAGTGGCTGGAGATCGGGTTCGGCAAGCCCGTCGGGCTCTATCGGCTGGCCGTTGGCTCTGTCGTATTTGTCGGTTGCCCCGAGCGTGTGCAGAAACTCATGCGCAATGATGACGTTATTGCTGCCTTGCTGGCGCCGACCGGCGTACGCGTTGACTATGCCGACCATACCTTTTTGCAGCCCAACCGAATTATCGAGCAAGAACGACTGGTCCGGGCCATGGTAGCGGACAAATATACGCACATCCGGGTCCACTGAATCCTGTTCGCCCGCGGTGCTGGACGCCCACCAGCGTAACTTCAACGACCACAGCATGACACCAATCGCGCCCGATTCGGGCTCAACGGCCGGTGGCTGTTCGTTGATCGGCCGACCGAGTTCCATGCGTAAAGGGCGATCCAGCGATCTGCCGTAGCGCAGCGTTTCTCTGGCGATAAACGACTCGATCGGTGCGAAATCATCAGGCTCCAGCCCGGCAATATAGGAGTCGCTGGCTGCACTGCCGTCCGCATTGATCGGGTAAACCTTCACCCACAGGCTGTTATCCCAATCCGTGCTGCGGGCCTGACTCAACCACGTATTGACGGCGACAATGAGCAGAATGAACAGCAGTACGGTGATGCGAAGGGCTCTGAACATTTCGATGGGTATGGCTGCCTCGGATCCTTGGCATTAGGCCACGTTTGACTGTTTTGCGGTGTGATGCCTGTCAGAGTTCAGGGGCGCGCCGCACGGCCGTAAGCTGCTCAAAAGCATACGCAATTTCGATCAATTGCTTGTCGCTGTTGGCGCGGCCCATGAAACTCAGGCCAATGGGAAGGTGGCTGACGAATCCGGCCGGGACCGTGACGCTCGGATAGCCGGACACAGCGGCGAGCGATGAGCTGCCAATACGAAACGTGTCGCCATTGATGTGGTCCGTCAGCCAGGCAGGACCATTCGTCGGGGCAATCAGGGCGTCGAGCTGATGCTCGGCCAGCGTATCGTCGATAGCGCTCCTGGCAACGCGTTTGCTCGTTGCCAGCGCCTGCAAATATGCATCGTCGGTGAGCGGTCCCTTGCTTTGGGAGTCGAGCATTATGTCCTGGTCAAAAACAGGCATGACGACTTCACTGTTTGCATCGTTGAACTCGATGATATCGGCAAGCGAGCGAAGTGGCGCCCCGGATGTAGCGAGGTACCGATTGAGATCGTCCTTGAACTCATAGAGAAGTACCGTGTACTCGGCCTCGTCCATGTCGCTGGTATCGATTTGGATAGATTCAACCACCTCGGCCCCTGCCGATTTCAGTGCCTCGATACTCGCCTCGAGAATGGCCTCGACCGAGGGATTACTGCCTGCGCCAAAGTACGAACGAATGACGCCGATACGCTTGCCGCTGAGACCATCGGCTGTCAAATTGGCGGTAAAGTCAGCTGGCACATCCTGCGGGTTTGCGGACGCCGGATCGTCGTCATCGACGCCCGTCATGGCACCGAGCAGAATCGCCGCATCGCGAACGGATCGCGCCATAGGGCCGGCGGTATCCTGACTGTGTGCAATCGGAATTATGCCGCTGCGACTGATCAGGCCGAGTGTGGGTTTGATGCCGACGATGCCATTGATGCCGGACGGACAGACGACGGAACCGTCTGTCTCAGTGCCCACCGCAACCACGGTCAGGTTTGCCGCTACCGAAACGGCAGAGCCGCTGGACGACCCGCACGGATTGCGCGACACATCATAGGGGTTGCGGGTCTGGCCCCCGATGCTGCTCCAGCCTGACGAAGAACGCGTCGATCGAAAGTTCGCCCACTCACTCAGATTTGCCTTGCCGAGAATGACGGCGCCGGCCTCGCGCAGACGAGTAACAACAAACGCATCAACAGCCGGACGGTGATTCGCCAGCGCGAGTGAACCGGCACTCGTGTGCATGCGATCGGCGGTGTCGATGTTGGCTTTGAGGATGACCGGGATGCCGTGCATTGGCCCTCGTGGCCCGCTTTGCCGCCGCTCCTCGTCAAGTGCTCTGGCCGACTGCAGGGCAGCAGGATTGATTTCCAGAATCGCATTAAGCGTTGGACCGAGGCGGTCGACTGTCTCGATGCGTTGCAGATACCAGCGAACGAGTTGCTCTGACGTCAGCTCCCCGCGATGCATCCGGTCCTGAAGATCCGCAATCGTTGCTTCAGCGAAATCCTGCGGCTCGCTGCTGCAGGCAGCCAATGCCAGCAGAACGGCGAACCGGAAAAAGCAGTAAGTTCGTCTTGCCAGGCAACTCCGCCGCATCACTCGGGCTTCTTGAAGCGCAGCATGAAGCGATCTGTCTTGCCACGGATTTCGGGGTCGAAGACACTCTTGCTGTGATCGTCATCCATGTTTCGCAACAGGTCGTTCTTGCCAGCCAGAACAAAGCCGGCTGCTTCCATGTCAGCAATAACGATGCCGGGATCGATACGATGCAAGCTCCCGCCGGTCTCTCGCGGCGACCCCGTTTCCGCGTAATGATCGACGATGCCAAACGTGCCGCCTGGTCTCAGCGCCTTGTAGAGTTCAGCGAGAATTTTCTCGACATCGATTTTTTCCCAGCCGTATTCCCCGGAAACCCAATACAGGTCGTGGTAGTTGAGCGTCATGATGACGGCGTCATATTGATCCGCGGCCAGTTCGAGTTCATTGTTCTCCGCGGTCAGCACCTCGACATTTGCCAATCGATTATCGGCGAGCCGGGCGTTGTACTCATCTCCCGAAAATGACTGCATGACCTTGTTTGTGTGCGACGTAACATGACCGCCGTCGCCGACGACGCGGGACAGCATCTCGGTGTAGTAACCTCCGCCCGAAAACATGTCGAGAACGGCCGCTCCCGGCCGGATGTCAAAAAATTGAAGAACTTCCGCAGGTCTGCGGCCGGCATCTCGTGCGCGATCGGCGTCAGGGCGCGACGGGTTTGCCATAGCCGCGGCATAGGTCGAAGCCTGAGGCGGAGCCGGCGCCATGGCTTCGGCTGCAGGCTCACTTTCTGGTTGCCCACAGGCGCTTGCGAGGAAGACAAAAGAGACACAGGCGAGTCTTGTTTTCATCGTTACTCCGATACTTGGCGTGTTTGGGATGATACCCGTATCCGACCTGTCAAATTCCGCTAAGTGCCGCCAAATAAAAAACCCCGCGGCGTGAGCGGCGGGGCTAATTTCTCTCTTTTTATTATCAAAAGAGGTAACTGCGAATTCGGCGTCCGGATACAGAGATATTATTATTGTTGGATCTGGATCGTATTATTTTTGTAGTTATTGTTCTTCTGGCGTCTAAATCCTGTTTGTAGCCGTTGGTGATACCGATTGCAGTTACACTTCGCTTGGGCAGCGTATTAAAAGCAAGAGCTGTGCCAACATTGCGGGGACGCCACGGAATTCAGCTATTTAGCGGTCGGTACAGGTTGGCGACACGCGTGCGCAGCCCATTTTTGTAAAAAATGCCGACATTTATGCTGCGCTGCACATCATCTGCCGTGGAAACAAGCCCACACAAGTTCAAGATAAACCAAGAAAAGTTCCACGACAGGCCGGAACCGTTACCGGATATGGTCGAATTCCGATGTCATATTATGTCGAATTGACGTCGATAGCGGAATTCAAGCGGAGTGGCTCGCGCTTTTGTCAAATTATTCGACGTAATCTTGCCGTTGGGCGCGTTCGATCAGGCCGATAGCGCTGAAAAAGCGGCCATTGCGGACGACGCCGACGATATTCAGTGTGTCCCGAATATCAGCCAGCGGGTCACCCGCAACGAGCACTATATCCGCCGTCGCGCCCGTTGCAATACGCCCGGCCTGCAGGCCGAGTCCAAGTGCTTTTGCCGCGTTGATTCCGGCCGATTGCAGCACGTGTTCCTGGTTCAGGCCCGCTTCTGCCAGCGCGCGAAACTCGGCGTGCAACGCAATGCCCGGTGGCAGACCGTTCGGCGCGCTGGCGAGCACGATCGATGACGATTGTGCCGCGAGCCGCGGGGCTTCGGTGAAGCGGCGAATTGCTGTCGGATAGCCCCTGAGGAGACTCGCCTGACGCGACCTCAACAGCGACGGCAAGCCTTCTGTTGCGGCATCAGCCAGACCCGACAGAATTGTCGCGGGAGCAGAGCTGGCCCCGAGCCTGGCGTCCTCGTAGCGAATGCCGCGTGGCGATGCCGGCAGCGATTCGGCCCCCAGCACAACCGTCGCCACCGACTCGAGATCAAGCTGCCATGATTTGCCCAGAACTCGCGGTCCGGGCATTTCCTTGCCGGACCAACGCTGATTCAGCTGTTCGGCGTTGTCGCTATCCACGACGATTGTCGTCACTCCCAGCGTCAGCAGCAGGGGGCCCAGCGACTCGTGCACGTCCGCTGGCAGCGACGCGTGGCCATCGATGAATCCGGGCAAGGCTGTCAGGTCACCCATGTCGATCACGATCGCCCCGGGTCGCTCACGCCGCTCTTCGACGGCGGAAATGCGACTGCCGTCTATAACGATGTCGAGATTCTCGCGGTAGCCGCCACCAACGCCATCGAAAAGACGTGCGGTGCGGATGACGAGACGGCCGGTCGGTTCGGCCGCAACGGTCAGTTCGCGTTGTCGCACGGCGGCCGATTCCCGCTCCGCTACATGCTGCATGGTCGCTCGAAACGGAACATTGGCCGACGACCAGGAATTGAAGTGGCGAGTGCGGATCGTGCCGTTGGCGGCATACAACAGCTGCTGTCGGTCCTGCCACGTGACCGGTGCAACAAAGAAGTCTTCCCCTGTGATAAACGGTCGTATCAGTGGCGGCTCCGACAATATGGCCATATCGATCGACACACCCTCGTCGTGATGCCGCAAAAACGTGATCAGACTGCCGTCCGGCCGCCACGACGGTGCTGACAGGCGCGTCGATGATGTCTCCAGCAGCTGGTCAGGCTGGCCACGGCGTCGCAGCATCAATGACCAGCGGCCGGCGTGGCGATTGATGTAGACAAGGTCTTGCCCGTCCGATGACCAGGCCGGTTCGGTCTCGTCACCGGGAAGGTCGCTGATGCGCCAGGTCAGTCTCGTCGGAATATCCAATTCCCACAGGTCGAAACCACTTTGCCGGCGATCGGAGGCGTACACAATTCGCTGACCGTCGGGGTGAAATGACGGATGGTGATCGAGATAGTGTCCGTCACTGATATTCGTTGCGAGACCTTCGTCGAATCGGTATAGCCACAACTGCTGCTGGTTACCAGTCCGCGCCTGAAAAACGATTGCTTCGGAGTCCGGTGACCAGCGAGGCCTGCGCGCCTGCAATGGTCCGTCGACGATCGCGAGCGCCTCGCCTCCGGAAGACGGCAACAGCCAGATCTTTCCGAGCAGGTCGAATGCCAGCTGACCGTCTTTTGCAACGTCGACGGAAAAGTTGGTGCCCTGGGTCAGGGTGATCTGCGCGCTGCCGACGGCAGGGACGAGCAACGATAATGCGACGAGCAGGACTCTCGGCATTCAGCGACCCACACCTACAGTTCGCAGCTCACCGTTTTCAGCCTCGATCGATATCTGCATGGGCTGGCAGCAAACCTGACAATCCTCGACATAGGATTGCGGGCCTGCAGAGGGGTCGACGACGATCGTTATCGACTCGCCACAGAATGGGCAGTCAATACGGCGCTCGGGTAGCCATGTGCTCATCGGTACGGATTTTGCTCAGGGTTGCAGGCGAGTACCGGACCACTCGCCAACCGTGAACGAGTCGCCGTCGCCACGGACCAGGGAACGCTCCCAGCGGGCACGGTCATGAATGCGGTCGGCGCCCTCGATCCAGAGTTCGATGCGGCGTGGCCAGACACGAATACCACCCCAATGAGGCGGGCGCGGCATGACAGGACGATCCGCGACTGCTATCGACTTCCAGTTCTTCGCTGCGCCGACGCCGAGTTGCATCGCACGTTTCCCGACCTGAGCGATGAGTGCAGCCCGTGACTCGATCGGGGCGCTTTGATCCGACCCCCATGCGCCGAGCTGACTGGCCCAGTCACGACTCGCGAAATAGGCGTCGCTTTCTGCAGCAGGAGACCGAACAGTCTCACCCTCCATGCGCACCTGGCGGCCGAACGCATCCCAGTGAAAGACCAGCCCGATCCGGTTGTTGTTGTTCAGGTGGCTGACCTTGTCTGACTTGTAGTTCGTATAAAAAACGACGTAGCCCGGATCGATGACGAACCGCTTGCAAAGAACGGCGCGCCCCGCGGGCTGCCCGTTTTGGTCCACAGTTGCCGCAACCATCGTGTGCGGGTTGCGCTGCACCTGCTTCTCAAAAGCCTCGTCCAGCCAGGCTTTCGCCCAACGCATTGGATCAGATGGCAGCTCCTTCGGGAGCTTCGTCGCTAAACAAGGGTCGTCCACGCTAACCTCCGATTCGTCTGCAGCGGCATCAGGCACCGCAAATGGCGATGCCACCTTCGCGCCGCGGATCTGATGCGACCTGAAATCCGCTGTCGCTGTCAACAAGTGTCGCACCAATTCCGCCGAAGTACATATTCAGGTCGGATGAGACGGTGACGGGGAGGTCGACCTCGGGTAGTGCAAGCCCCGGCTCGGCCATCAGACGTTCTGCTTCCCCGCTGGTATCGACATGCACTCTGGGATGGGCGATCGCGTCCTCAAGAGACATTTCCATTTGCAGGATGTTGACGAAGAACTGATGCAGCGCGGTCGTGATTCGATCAGCCCCCGGCGATCCGGCGGCGAGAACCCTGCCTTTGCGGCGCGCGATACTCGGTGCCATGTTGGACGGCAGGCGCTCGCCCGGAGGGTCTGCCGCAAGGCCACGCCGGTTGAGTTCGAGTTCGCCGAGACAATTGTTGAGCCACAGACCGGTGCCGCCCGGCATTTCGCCGGAGCCGTACCCGGATGACGCGGTCACCGCGCAGCCAACGCCGTTCTCGTCGACAGCCGATGTATGCACGGTTGAGGCGGATGTCCATTGACTGAGCAGTTGCCCGCTGGCGGCCCGTGCCAGCAACTCCGCGGCTTCCGCGCCGACATCATCGGCAAGATCGAGACGACGCTTGCGATAGCCCAGGGCTGCACGCTGCACGTGGATGAGGCGCGCAAGCGCGTCGCTGGTCCATCGGTCATACGGCAGATCGGCACAAGCGAGCAACATCGCCGCGAGCATCGTTCCGCCAACCGCCGGGACTGGATTGCTGGCGATGGTCCATGCGCCGATGTCGACTGTAAGAGACGGTCGCTCGATAGCCGAGTATTCCTTCAGGTCCTGCATGGTCAGGGAGCCACCGCCGTCTCGGACATGGCCGCTTATTGACCGGGCGAGCTCGCCCTCGTAAAAGAGCCTCGCGCCTTCTTCTGCAATTCCGGACAACGTATCAGCGAGATGTGGCACGACGATCAGGCTACCCACGTCGCGCAGCGACCGATCGGCATGGTGCAACGCGAAGAATCCATCGTCGCTGCGAGCGAAGATCTGCTCACCGGCAAGTCCCAGATAGTAGTGACAGGCGGACGATAACGGGAAGCCGTTGCGGGTTGCGGCGATGACGGGATCAAACAGGTCCTGCCAGCGCGCATTACCGAACAGTTGCCACGCACGATCAATGGCGGCCAGTGTTCCGGGCACAGCGACCGATCCTGGGCCGGCGAGTGTCCTGATGCCTCCACCATAGTCCAGCGCCACGCCGGGTGCGGCGTGGCCACGTTCAGCGCGAGGCAGGCCGCGGCCGGGTATGGCGACATTGCCGTCAATGGTCACGGGATCTTCGCCCGGTTCCCAGACCGTAACGAACGCGCTGCCGCCGAGGGCGCAGACTCCGGGCTCCGTGTTAATCGTGAACAACGCGGCCGCGAGCGCGCAATCGACGGCATTGCCGCCGCGGCGTGCGACTTCGTTCGCCCCATCGGCGGCGAGTTGAGACGTTGTTGCGACGGCGACCTTGGTCATGGCTGCGGCCTGTCGCGCTGCAAGCGACTATCAGTAATGGATAACAGATCGAATACTCTTGCCTGCGTGCATCAGATCGAAGGCTCTGTTGATGTCATCGAGCGGCATCGTGTAAGTAATGAACTCATCGATCTTGATCTCACCATCCATGTACTGGTCGACCATGCCCGGCAATTGCGACCGACCCTTGCAGCCGCCAAATGCCGTGCCTCGCCAGACCCGACCCGTTACGAGCTGGAACGGTCGCGTGGAAATCTCCTGGCCCGCGCCGGCGACACCAACAATCGTCGATTCGCCCCAGCCCTTGTGACAACACTCGAGCGCCGCACGCATCAATTCGACATTGCCAATGCATTCGAACGAATAATCGACACCACCGTCTGTCAGATCGACGATGACGTCCTGAATTGGCGCGCTGTGGTCCTGCGGGTTGACTGTGTCCGTCGCGCCCAACTGAGTCGCGAGTTCGAATTTATCGGCATTGATATCGATGGCGATGATGCGGCCCGCTTTCGCCATCACGGCGCCCTGAATTGCACTAAGGCCCACACCGCCGAGGCCAAAGACCGCGACTGAAGCACCCGGCTCAACTTTGGCTGTATTCAGTACAGCGCCAATACCCGTCGTAATGCCACAGCCAAGCAGGCAGACTTTCTCGAGAGGCGCCTCCTCGCGGATCTTTGCCACCGATATTTCCGGGAGAACCGTGTACTCGCTGAAGGTCGATGTGCCCATGTAGTGATAAACAGTCTTGCCATTCGCCGAAAACCTCGACGTGCCGTCCGGCATCAGGCCCTGACCCTGCGTCACGCGAATCTTCTGGCAAAGATTGGTCTTGCCCGACGTACAAAAACTGCACTCCCCGCATTCCGGGGTATACAGCGGGATGACGTGATCGCCGATCTTGACGGAGCTGACGTCGGGGCCGATTTCTTCGACGATTGCGCCGCCCTCGTGCCCGAGCACTGCCGGGAAAATGCCCTCGGGGTCTTCTCCGGACAACGTAAAAGCATCGGTATGACAGACGCCGGTGGCAACATTGCGAAGCAATACTTCGCCGGCCTTCGGGCCTTCCAGGTCGAGCATCTCGATTTCCAGTGGCTTGCCTGCTTCCCAGGCGACTGCAGCACGCGTCTTCATGAGTTCTCCGGCTCCGTTGTGTTCGGTCGTTATGTCGGAGCACGATATTCGCATGATTGCCCGTCCGCGGACAACGTGATGCAGCTTGCCCCGCCTCGCAGGTCTGCTGTAAAACGGATCCCTTCATGTCTTGCGGACGCAACAGACCACAGCAATGAACCTTGACGACCTGCGAAACGACCTCTCCGCCATAGACCGGCAGCTTGTCGACCTGATCGCCGAACGCCAGCGCATCGTGGGCGAGATCGGTCGCAACAAACAGACCTCCGGCAAAGGTACGAGAGACTATGCCCGTGAAAAGGACGTGCTCGATATGGGACGTGCCCAGGCGCTGGAGCTGGGCCTCGACCCGGATCTCGCCGAGAATGTACTGCGCATGCTGATTCGCTCATCACTTGCCAGCCAGGAACGTGACCGTGTTATAGCCGAAGGCAGGGGCGATGGCCGCAGCGCGCTGGTCATCGGCGGCGCAGGCAAGATGGGTGGCTGGTTTGTCGATTTCTTCGCGTCGCAGGGTTTTGCCACGACCGTCGCGGACCCCGGAGTCGAGGATGCTGCCGGCCGGTTTGCGAATTGGACGGACGCCGGGGTCGATTACGATGTCATCGTCGTTGCCGCACCTCTTGCCGTTTCGGGAAGGATTCTCGCGCAGCTCGCTGTGCTCAAGCCGCAAGGACTTGTATTCGATATCGGCTCATTGAAAACGCCGCTCATCGATGGGCTGCAAGAGCTGCACAATGCCGGTTGTCGCGTCACGTCCCTGCACCCGATGTTCGGTCCGGATACACGTTTGCTGTCAGGGCATCACCTCATCTTCTGCAATGTGGGATCGGCGCAGGCGACGCAGGACGCCAAGGAGCTGTTCAGCTCGACGATGGTAGAGCAGATCGACATGGGACTGGATGATCATGATCGGCTTATTGCCTATGTGCTGGGGCTTTCACATGCACTGAACATAGCGTTCTTTACAGCATTGGCCGACAGCGGCGAGGCCGCGCCAAAACTCGCTCGAATGTCGTCCACGACCTTTGACGCACAATTGCTCGTGTCGGCTGCTGTTGCACAGGATAATCCGCACCTGTACTTCGAAATTCAAAACCTGAACAGGTTTGGTCTGAGGCCGCTGGATGCGCTTTGCGAAGCATCCAACCGGATTCGCGACGTCGTGGCCGGCGGTGACGAGGACGGATTTGTCGAGCTGATGGAGAAGGGCAGGCAATATATGGCGCTGCGCAGTTGATCGAAACCGGGCGCCATTCGAGCGACGTGGCGCGTTGTTTCTGGTAAAAGAATCAGCATCCGTCAGAGGGACGCCACGCGCATGCAAACCGCAGATGATCTCACCGCCAGGCTGGAGGCGGCAGAACGTCAGCTCGAGGAACTGACGGCAGCGGTTGCGCATAACGACGAAAAGATGCGCCGTACCCAGCAGCGAGAGCTGCGGCTGCTGCAGGCGGAAGATCTCGAAACGCTGCTGCACGAACTTCTCGATGGTCTGCGCGTGAGTTACGGTCTCGAACAAGTCAGTATCGTGTTCTGCGACCCCGACCATGATGTCCGGCATTTGCTGCTGGCCGCCGGTACACCGGCCGAGAGCTTCCACGGTTTGTTAATGGTCGAGTCGCTGACCGGGCTGGCGCCGCAATACGTGGCGCTTCGCAAGCCATGGCTCGGTTTGTTTGCGGCCTGCGATCACCAGCTGATGTTTCCGCAGTCGTCCGGTCTTGGCAGCGTGGCGATGATCCCGCTTACACGCAGAAAAGAACTGATAGGCAGCATCAATCTCGGCAGTGCGGATCCCGGGCGATTTACGCGCGAGCATGCCGCGGACTTTCTGGCGCACCTCGGCGTCATTGCATCGTATTGTGTCGATAATACCGTCAACCGTGCGCGCCTGTTGCGCAGTGGCTTCACCGACGTGCTGACAGGCTGGCACAATCGCCGCTACCTGCTGGTTCGTCTCAATGAAGAGCTGGCAAGAGCGCGTCGCGATGGCAGCCACCTCGTCTGTTTGATGCTCGATGTCGATCATTTCAAACGTGTCAACGATAGCTGGGGTCATGCGGCAGGCGACGCGGTCTTGCGGGAGCTCGCAAATCGCATCGATACTCAGGTGCGGGCCAGCGACGTGGCCGCACGTTACGGTGGCGAAGAATTCGTCGTTTTGCTGCCCGACACCGACAAAGCGTCCGGGATTCTGCTTGCGGAACGTATTCGTCGCGCGATCTCGGTAACAGAGTACCGATTGCCAAATGGCCAGTCGGTGGCCATTACAGCATCGATCGGTATCGCCGGTACCACGCCCGAACCCGACACAGAGGATCTCAAGACTGCCGGCGATTCGCTGATCGCCCGGGCTGATGTCGCGCTGTATCGCGCCAAATCGAATGGTCGGGATCAGATCGCCGTTGACGAGCACTGAGGATGGCCAGATTCAGCCTGCCTGGCGCCATCGCTGCAATGTCGCTGCTGCTCGTGGCGTGCGAGGAGCCTGCCGAAGACAAGCCGGACGGCGAGCGTAGGGAACCGGTGGTCGTGTACGCCGCCTTCGAAGACGACGCGCGGCTGCAGGGACTGTTTGCGCGGTTTACCGAAGAAACCGGCACGTTTGTTATTGTTCGCCGAGGCGCTCCGCAGGATATCGTGACCGATCTGATGGAAAACCGGGTCTCACCGCCCGCCGACATGCTGATGACGAATTCGGTCGTCGATATCTGGCGTGCGGCGGAGGAGGGCGCGTTGCGGCCGATAGCGTCGGAGATCGTGGCAAACAGGTCACCGGGATGGTCACGCGATGCCGATGGTCTGTGGGCCGGCATTGGTTTTCGCCGCGCTGTAATCGTGTATGACGAGGCGACCGTCAGCGTCGACGAATCGCTGGATTACGCGTCGCTGCAACAGCCACGCTTTGGCGGAAAGCTGTGTTTGTCGTCGTCGGGCAATGCGATCAACCGAACAGTTATCGCCATGCTGATCGATGCACTGGGCGTGCGGCCAGCCGAGCTTGTCGTACGTGGCTGGATGAAGAATCTGGCAATGCCGGTATTCGATTCCGAGCACCAGGTCGTGCAGGCCGTCGAGTCCGGAGCATGTGGCATCGGCATCGTGTCGAGTTCTGTTGCGGCCACATCGAATCTTTCCGTGCATTCGCCGTCATCCCCGTTTGTTGACGTGGATGGCATCGGTATAGGCCGGCACGCGCGCAATCCGGACGGTGCATCGGCACTGCTGAACTGGTTGTTCGATGAGCTGCCGGAGGCTCACTTCGAGGCCATTGATGAGGCTGACCAAAGGAACGTCAGTCTGGTAGCGTGGTATCAGGAAGATGCCATCAGGCTCGCTGAGCGCGCGCATTATCGCTGATCAATATGACTGTTTCGAAACTCAGACCACGGCGTTGTGAAGGACTGTAATCAGTGCGGTAAGTGCTGCATTCACTATGCCGACGGCGGTCTGTCGGCCTCCGCCAGCGAGATAGAAGAGTGGGAAACTTACCGGCCGGACATTGCCAGCTATGTCGGCGCTGGCGAGATCTGGATAAGTCCGGTCACCGGCAAGCCCATGCAGCGATGCCCCTGGCTGCGAAAACTACCCGGACAAAACAAGTACACCTGTCGAATCTATGACGACCGTCCGGAAGACTGCAGGCACTATCCCGTCGATATCGATCAAATGCTGCGGGACGACTGCGAAATGCTTGAACCACGGGATCTCAATAACCCGAGACAGGCGCAAAGGGATCTGGATGAGCTTATGGCTGATAGCAGGCCGCCGATGAGTAAGAAATAAGCGGCGAAAGGCTAGCGCGATCGACCGGGCAGTCGACTGGTTTCGTCCTGTTCGTCTGCAGCGAGTGGGGTCGGGCGCCTCTGACCGTTTCCCGCCGTTCATTTCACATGATTTTCAGCGATTTGAACGACGGTTATCGGTGTGAAAGCAGCCATTCGGGTAATATCGAGGAAAAGGCCTGCAATTGACCGAATGCCGACGGGGAAGTCCTATGCCAGACGCGCAGATCGAGAAGCACAGGGTTGCAGATATTTATCAGAAGATCGCCCCGTCCTATGACCTTTGGGCCCGGTTGACGGAAAGCAGAGCGAGGGATCGCTGCCTGGAATTGGCAGCCATCCAGAACGGTGAGGACGTGCTGGAGGTTGCGGTAGGAACGGGCCTTGCATTCGAGCGGATACTGGCAGCCAATCCATCGGGTCGAAACGAAGGTATCGACCTTACCGAGGCGATGCTGATCCGCGCTGAAAGAAAAGCAGCCAAATCGGGGTCGAGCAACTATCGCCTCAGGGTTGGCGACGCCTACGATCTGGATTTTTCCGACAATAGCTTCGACGTTCTGATCAACAACTACATGTTCGATTTATTGCCACAACGAGATTTCCTCGCCGTGCTCGGGGAGTTCAAGAGAGTACTCCGTCCCGGCGGGCGCTTGGCAATGGTCAACATGACAAACGCAGAGCGTTGGTACAACGGCATCTGGGAACGCATTTACCGATTGAATCCCGCGTTGCTCGGTGGTTGTCGAGGTGTGTCGCTTCTGCCGGAGTTGGATACGTGTGGTTTCCGGCAGATCAGGCGAGAGTATATGAGTCAGTTGACCTTTCCGTCAGAGATACTCGTTGGAATAGCCGCATCATCCGCGATGTAATGCCTGCACGACGCCACTTGGGTGGAGATTATCCCAGTTGACGCGATCCCCGGCTGCGGCTCATC
>Ga0224512_10000224_pt1 | contig 60641 bp, 49 predicted proteins | sample SF_May12_sed_USG_4_FD_169103 | JGI IMG/M metagenome (GOLD analysis project Ga0224512, IMG submission 169103) | Sediment microbial communities from San Francisco Bay, California, United States - SF_May12_sed_USGS_13 | ecosystem: Environmental > Aquatic > Marine > Sediment | place: USA...
GGATCAAGAAGATGGGCAGCCTGGCGATGAAGATTGCCAAACGCATTCCCGGACTGCTGTAGCGCGTAAACAAGACAAGGGCCCTTTTTCGAGAACCCGTCGATTTAGATACTATCAATGGGGTCATCTATCAATGGGGTCAGACTCGATCGATTTGACATAGGGCGTAAGAGGGGCCGGGCTCGATAAGGTGACCAGATCAATTCAAAAGCAAAAGAATCTATAAAAATAGATAGAGTCAGAGTCAAATTTCCCGCAAGCGCTCAGCTTGCTTGACATTACCCCGTCGCGCCTAGGTGGTCTGCCGCGTTTGGGTGGTCGCGCTGCGCGCCGCAGGGCGCGTTCGACCTCATCCTTAAATCGCTCGCTGCCCAAGTGATTAATCGAGCCTGGCTCCTTTATTGGCCCTCTACGGCCCGCTATTCAGCGGGCTCGTACATTTTCTCGAACGCCTCAGCTTCGACCGCGTAGCCATCCTTGCCATCCGCCTCGTTGTAGACGAGGTAGGCGCCCGCCTTGTAATGAGTCACGCCTTCCTTCGTGGCGATCTGTCCCGGCTGCGCTGCCACCTCCGCCCAGACCGGCGCCACCTTCTCGTAGATCCCAGGGCTGACGGCGCGGTAGGTGCGCGCGAACGTGTCGCGGTCCACCGTGTAGACGTCCCCGCCGTTGTTAACGATCCAATCGCCGGCCTTGCAGGTCTGCGTGCTGCCCCACTTCTGGTAGGTGAAGCCGTCCGTCTCGAGGTCGAGCTGGATCGCCACCACTTGCGAGGTCGTCTTTTTCAGATACTTGCGTAATTTGGCCACCGGAAATCCTTCAGGGAACCGGGTCGAGTCCGGCAGAGCAGGCGGGGTGTTCTAAATACTAACGCGGTTTCAGCGTCAATCCAACGCAAGGGCACCGCCCTGCCCTCGGTCAGGATCGAGGGGCATCTGCGTTTGCCCGCTCAAGGGATCGATCAGGAGGACGAAGAGCGTTTGAAGGAGCCGCGGCGGTCGGAGATGATGCCGTTTGTCAGATACTTCTTCGTCACCCGGGCGCGCTTCTCGGCGTCGGTCATTGGGGACCTGCCGTAGGTCACGCGGATCTTGAGGTAGGCATCGATGAGCTTGCGTTCCTCCACGGTGCCCCATCCCCCGGGGTTGCGCAGCCCGGTCTCTTCGAGCGCCTTGGCCAGGCAAGTCTTGACGTAGGCCGGCCGGTTGACGTGGTTGTCGAGGATCAGTCCGACGCCATACTCCGAGGTCACCAGGTCGGATACCCGGTGCTTGTTGTCCACCTTGGTGCTATAGAACTGGTCCAGTCGGCCGAGGGCGTGCTTGATTTCCATCGCCTGGACGGCGGGGTCCTGTCCTGCGAGCCAAAAATAAAATGCCCAGGGCGCTTGCCGCAGCTGCGCCTTGGCCGCCGGCGTCTTGATCGTGGTTCCCCGCAGCGAGAAGTAGCCGTGCACCAGCCCGGGTGTGACCTCCGCCACGTCCAGGCCGTGCTGACCGCAGTACTTGTCGAACAGGTCGCGGTCCTCGTCCTTGATACGTGCCAGCAGCGCCGGCAGTTCGCCCTTGGCACTGCCCGTGCCGGCGGTCCACTGGAACAGACCGAAGGACAGGGACGCGTTGTCCCAGGTGTTGATAGCGTCCAGGTTCCCCTCGTTCTCGGCCACCGCAATGATCACGTTGACCTCGGACTGGGTGACCTTGAGGGCGCGCAGTTTGTCCGCGTGAGACGCCACGAAGGCGGCGGGCTTCTGACCCCCGGTCGTATACAGGCCGAGCCGGAACTTGCTGAACTGCTTCTGGTGAACGCCGTCGGAGACCTTGAGGTACTGGCGGTTGTTGTTCCCTTTGATGGACTTGACGCTGAGGGAGCCGGGCGCCGGGGTCGGTGTGTGCGACGGGTCATGCCAGCTGTCGCCGTAGAACGGGCTGAGCTGGGCGACGATGCGCTCGGCCAGCGGCATCGTCAGCACCCTGCCGTCCCCGCCGACACCCTCCCATTTTCCGAAGGCGGCTACCGCCGCGGTGGTGGAACGTCCGTAGTCCCCATCGGCACCGAACTTGTTCCAGTTCAGTTCCTTGCCGAAGCCCAGCTCGTGCAGCAGCGTCTGCAGGGTGGCGATCCGGACCCGATCGGTTCCTCCCTTCTTGTAGTGCCTCTCGATCCTGTTCTTCTCGGCGTCCGCGGCGAGCTGCTTCAACTCTTCCAAGGCGTCGTAGCGGGCCAGAATCTTCTCCGCGAGAGCGCTCGAGACCCGCTCGCCGTTCGCCGTGCTGCCGTTGCGCCTGGCGAACTCGGCGACGGCGGTGGCGGTCGCCTTGCCGTAGTCGCCGTCGGCGCCGAACTTCTCCCACTTGAGCTTGCGGTCGAACCCCAGCCAGTGGAGAAAGGTCTGGAGCGCCGTAATGGCGTGGCGTGCCGAGGAGCCCTTGTGCAGGGTCGCGGCGACCGTGCCGTGGTCGATCAGTGTCTTCAGCGTGTCTCGTTCTGTCATCGGGTGCATCCTCCGGTAAAGAAGCCCCCACGAATTCGAGCTTTTTCCACGGAGGCCAGCACCGCTCGCTTTATTTGAGTTTCAGCAACCTTTCCAGCTTTCCCCGCCTGAGGAACATGCGATCAAAAATTGACAGATGAATGTTGGTGACGACGAATCCAGCCACTGCAACAAGTGCTTTGCGCAAGTAGCCGCGGGCGGCCTTCTGTGGATCGAGCCAATTGACAAGCGGGAATACGATGCCGGCGACTAGGAGGACGATGAATAGGGTCAGACCGCCGACAGAAACTTCGGGGAAGGTTAGCTCGTCGTCCCAGTGAGCATAGATGAACCATACGAGCAGCACTGCCGCCGCTACGCCTCCCACCCAGCCCAGCGAACGCAGCACCGGGCTGAGCTTCCAGATCTTGAAGAACAGGGCCGACCCTGCGTCGAGCTGCCGGCCGAGATCCGCCCGCCGCACGTCCGAGCTGCTCCTTGGTTCCCTGATAAGGTCTTCCAGCCGGCGAAACGGCCAGTCGCCGCGCGGCGCCTGGATATCGAATCCGCCCCAGGTACCCAGCTCGCCGTCTCGCTTATGTTGTTTATCAAGCTCCTTGAATTCGTACTCGGTCATGAGGTAGCCGCTCAGCATCAGCGAGTACGCCTCCACTTCCGTGAACGAGTCCAAATCGGTGCGGATCGCTGCGAGCTTGAGCTGCAGGTCCCTGTCGACACCGTAGTCGGTGGTATCGGAATTCGCTTCGGGCACCTTCGTCGGGTCCTGACAATCGATCCAGTCGATCGGCAAGGTCTCCAGGCCCTTCTTCGTGTGAATGAAAAACAGCCCCTGCAAGGCGCGATTGTCGACGCGCGCGCGGAGATCCTGATATTCGGCCTCGCGCACCCGGTCCATGAGGATGCTGTTTGAGCGTAACGGCACGCCTATAATGCTGTTCGAGGGATGCTTCTGATCGCCCATCTGGCCCGATGCGTCGCTGCAAAGCATCAGAGTGCAACCCTCGTCGAGCAGCGTTCCGACACCCTGATTATCGTGCACCCCGCCATCGACGAGCCGCACCGTGCGCTGGGGGTAGAGCTCATCGAGCACCAAGGGCTCGAAGAGCCCGGGGACGCAGGCCGAGGCTGCCACGGCGTAACCGAGGCGATAATGCTTGTGCTCGTCCTTGCTTGCCTGCTCGTACCAAAGGCGACGGTAACGCTCGTTGACATCGATTTCCGTGCCGATGGACCCCGGCGGCTCGCCCATCCATCGCCCGGTGAATTGCCAGCTGTGGCCTGAGTTGAGCGATGTGGCGTTCAGCAGCAACACCGGCACCTTGGCCCGCCGCCGCCAGTTGGAGAACTTCGGCTTGAAGGGGTGGCTATCGGGTTGTTCAGCGGGTTTGACAAGCAGCTCCGGCATTGTGCGCGGTTCGGTCCGGTGCTCCGCGTTTGCCCCGATACGTTCGTACAGGTTTTCCTCGTACAATTCGCCGAGTCGATGGCTGCGCGAGTACTCCTTGGAGAAGATCATGCGGAGATTCGCGCCCAGGCTCGCCAAGGCGCGCATGCGCATGTTGCGTTGAACGCCCGCGAGAAAGCGCTCCTGTACACGGCGAACCGCCTTGATATAGTCCTGCCGAGCAATGCTCTTATCCTTCCCTTTCTTGAGGATCTCCTGGATCTCAAGATAGTAGTGAGCACCGACGATGCTGCCTCCGGACACGGTGGACAGTGCCTCGACGGCTCGCAGCACGTCCATCTCCGCCAGCCGGGCCAGCACGCCAAGATGAAACAACGATGCGCGAAAGCCGCCGCCCGACAGGGCTAATCCCACCTTGCCGCGGTAGCACGAGAGCGCCGCTTCGGTGTCTTCTTGCAAGAATTTGTGAAGAGCCTGCCACGCGGGATGCCAGATCTCCACGGCCGAGCCTTCGGCAGGAGGTTTGCAGCCCTGCAGGCGCGCCAATGAAACCAGTTGCTTGAAGGCCGTCTGCTGTTCCCATTCCTTGGGCTTGGCTTCGCGCGCTGCGGTCAGCCACTTGCCCGCCTCCTCGTATTGCCCGAGACCAAAGTAGATCTCGGCCAGCGTGACGATGTACCAGTATTGGCTATTGAGACTCGTGTCCTTCTCACTGAGTTTTGGCACGATCGCCGCCATCGCTTCACGCAGCGCACGCGCTTTCTGGCGCAGCTCGTTCGCCTCGGCCGCGTCTTCCCGTTTGGTGCCGGCGCGCACGGCGATGGTCGTCGCTCTTGCGGCCAGCAGATCGAATAGGTATGCCGCGTTAACCCCCCCGTATCCCTTGTCGATCTCCTTGTCTTGCGTCGTGTCACACTCCCATGCGGCGCGGTAGAAAAAGAGCGCCTGGTGCAAATGCTCGAGCTGCCCACCGTGCTCCCACATGCGCTTGTACACCGCGCCACCCAGCGCCAGGGTCTCCGGAAGCGTCTCAGGTTTCATTCCCTTCTTCCTGATGGCCTCTTCGGGATCGCTCAGCCCGATCTCTTTGAGCATAGCCAGCGCATCCGCAAAGCGCGTGCCCGCCAGAAGCTCCTCGTCCTTGTAAGTACAAAGCGCCAGTTGTTGAATCACCCACGTGTTGTCTGGCTCCTGTGCACGCGCCTCGGTCAGCACCTTCCGCGCAAGCCCGAACTCCAATTCCCCTTTGATCTCGCTGATCAGATGCTTCAGCTCTCTATCCCGCGGGACAGGCAGCTCGTTTTCCAGGATTCTTTTCGCGTCATTCGTGCTCTGATTCATTTGTAGGTCTCCTCTAGCCTCTAGAGTACGCGATCGTGCGTCCTCTTACACTCGGTCTGACATTGCCCGCGTACGCTTCTTGAGCTGACGCGACAAGGCGTCAACTACCCTGCGGCTCGTACCAGGCCATGGTCGTTACCGCTTCTAAGTAGCGAACCAGGCGGCGGCCGCGTCGATGCCGTCCAGTTCCGACCAAACTCTGCCACATCGCAAAATGCGTAATGCGTAGACTTGACCTTTATGTCACGCTGCTTAGCGGATTCCGGTGGAAAGCGTGAACGTTCCCGCTTTGCCTCCGCTTGCGTTCACAAGGATGGTGTAGAAAAGGTTGCTCGTATCCGGCGTGGTCGCGCGTTACCGGGTCAGGTCGCCTGCGCGCTCGCGCGCGGCCTTGTCCGCCGCGCCGGCAGCCCGCATCGCCTGTGTCCAACAGCTGTACCCCGCAAGCAACGGAATAGAGGCGGCGGCGATGATCTCGATCAACCGCAAGCGCTTGTGCGCCGCCTGGTTGGCAGCGCTTTTCTTGCTATACCAATTGATCTGATCGTCGAGCCGCTGCTCGAGGTACTCGGCTTCTCCGATTGCCATAGAAAACTTCTTCCGCGCTCCGCTCACGAGTATTCGATCTTGCAATTGACCTCGATCGACTTCTTTTCGATCTTTATCGGCGTTTATCTGCGCTTATCCGCGGCTCATGTTCTTGATTTTGTTACGCGCTCTAAGTCACCTTCTACGCGCCGCCTGCGGCGGATTTCGCGCTGAGTTCGTCGGGCCGCACCTTGCGCTCGAACTCCTCGATCGCCGCCTTGAGCTTGGCTTTCTGCCCCAGATAGCTGCCCTTGCCGAATTCGGTCGCCACGCTCTCGATCTTACGCCCGAGCCGCTCCTCGTCCGAAGTCCGGCCTAATCCCTGGTAGGCCTCGGCAAGGGTCATATAAACCCACTGTTTGTCGCCGCGGCTCGCGAAGCTCGCCTCGTCTTCGATCAGCTCCTTGCAGATCTCGACTACTTTCAGACGGATCATGTTGGCGTGGCCGTAGCTGACAATGGCGTCGAACCGGTCTGGCAGCAGATTGGCCCTTTGGGTGTACATGTAAGCCACGTTGATGCCGTTGTAGTAGTCCTGCTTGACGTAGAAGCCGCGCTCGTAAAAACCAATCGCCCGGTCCAGGTACTCCAGATCGTCGGTCATCTCGAACAGGCGTTTATTGATGGCGCCGGACAGTCCCAGCGTCTCGGGATCATTGGAGATCTTCGGCGCGCAGTATTTCGCCAGAATTTCTTCGGCTTCGTCCAGCGCCACGATGGCGGTCTTCTTGTCGATATTGCCATCCGCATCCCGCTTTTCGCCCGCCTTGTAGGTCACCAGCGCCAGCCGCTGCGCGAGGAACACGTCCGGTTTCTTGTCAGGTTTTCCCTCGGTCTGCATCGCGATGGCGCGCCCAAACAGGCGGGTCGCCTCCGGGAAATTGTTCTTCTTCTTTGCCGCTTCCGCCGCGTCGATGACGCTGGCCAGTGATTCCCCCTCTTTTACCTTCTTCTTATCGCGCTGCGCCGGCGGTATGTAAGCGGGCGGCTCCACGTAGGTCGCCGCGTCGTAGGCGGGCGGCGTCATGCCGATGAGGAACTGAAACACCGGGCTGTCGGTCTCGCGCCTTGCGTGCGCTGCCGCCTTCCGCCTGCGTTGCTCGACCGCGATGATCTTCTCCAGGACTTCGGACAGATGGTTGACGAACCGCTCCTGTTCCTTGGCGCCGATCTCGTCCCCACCGTGCTCGTATTGGTGGATGACGAACGAGCTCAGATCGAAGGGGATTCTCTGCATCAGCACCGATTCGGCGATGATGATCGTGGTATGTGGCCTCTGGGCGTGCCGCACCCCGAGCTCGTAGAACACATTGGCGTTCAAAGTCGAAAGGTCTGCGATGACGATGTCCGCCTCGTAGATCCAGCGGTACATGATCGAGTCGATGCTGCCCGTGAGGTTGGCGTCGATGGCCCGAAAACAGTTCACGTTAACCTTGTCGCAAGCCGGATGGACGAGCTGCTCGTAGGTCTTGTCGAGGTTCAGGACGCGCCCGGTCGAGTAGTCGGTCTTGTTGCCGAAGCCGGTGACGACGAAGCAGGTGAGCTGGCGTTGCGCGTCCTTGGCTGCTTTTGCGGACTTCTTCCCGCGCGCCGCCGATTTACTCTTACCCTTCGTCATCATGATCTCCTGATGAGACGGTCCCCGGGCTATTCGATGTCAAAGCCTCGGCCGAAGTGCTCGTCCTTGATCCGATCCGCCGCCGCCTTGCCGATCTCCACCAGCTTGGCCATGTTCTCGGCGCGGTCCATGTCTGCAATCGTCTTGAGTTGCTCGGGGCTGAGCTTGTCCTTGAGCGAGACATCGTCGAACTGGACGTCATAGCGCAGGTAGGTGAGCAGCGGCTTGCCTCCGCCGAGGATGTCCCCGTCGAGTTTCCCGATCTCGCTGTCGATCTCGCGTGCCGTCGCGCTCGAGGACATCCACTGCAGCAACAGCTCGTTGAGCGCGCTGGCGTCGTCCATCAGCGAGGAGAGCCCGCGCACGCCGAGCTCCACCGCCTTCATGTCCATGACCTCCTTTGGATCGAGCGCGAGCGTCTTCGAGCCCGTCCCGAGCGAGACGAGCAGAAGCTGGTCGGCACCCGTCGGCCAGCGCAGCTCATGGCCCTCGAGCGTGGCCAGCATCAGGAGCTGCAGCGCGGGGTTGTTGTGCGGGCTGACGCCCCCGTCGACGAAGGCGCCTTCCATGTCGTCGGCCACCTTGATCTTCTCCGGCTCAAAGTAGGTGGGCGCCGCCGTGCTCGCCCGCACCACGTCGCGCAGCAGGTAGTCCTTGTTCGGCGTGGATTTGCTTTTCGGATCTCCCTCGAAGTAGCGCCCCTTGGGGTTGTTGTGGATGACCCAGGGGCTACCGGTGTCGAGTCGCTTGGCCACGACGGCGAGGCCGGTCTTCAGCTCCGGTTCGCCGAGCCGGATGTCGCCGTAGCCTTCCTTCTTGTCTGCCAGGGCCTTTTTCACCGGCTCTGCCGAGAACTTGGGCCTCAGCAGGCCCTTTCGAAAGAAGCTCGACTCGAAGATCGAGTTCCCGAGCTTGAGATAGAGCTTCTCGATGCGCTCCACCGTCCAGCCGAGCGTGAGCGCGGAGGCAATGATGGCGCCGGTCGAGGTTCCGCCGATCAGATCGAAGTAGTCGGCGAGCACCGCCGAGTTGTCGCCAGTGCGGTCGCGGACGAGTTTCTCGATCCGCTTGAGGAGCTGTACGGTGAGAATGCCACGGATGCCTCCGCCGTCGAGGGCAAGGATCCGCTTCGGCCCGGGTCCGAACAGGTGCGCGTTCAGGTCTTTTCGCTTCATTTCATCCACCTTTCTTTTCTCGCGCACGGTGCACGCACCATTCGAGGTCGTATGATAAATCGAGCTTGGCCCCCCCTTTATTTGTTCGCACTAATGAACCCGTTCGTCCTGATTGCACCGTCGCGATCGGCCAGCGCGGTCCACACGGCGTCACCTTCCGGTAGAGACCTGGGCTTTCGGCGCGATAGGTGCGGGCGAACGTGTCACGATCCACCGTGTACACATCCCCCTCGTTGTTCACGGATCCAATCGCTTGCTTGAGCTGGCCCACCTCCTCTGGCGCAAGCGACGCATTATAGCGCTGGTAAGTGAGCGGCGGCGCGCCTCCGAGGAGATCCATGAAGCCTCCTCGGCAATTTCCGCTGAAGGGGTTATCGCACACAGCATGCAGCTCGTCGCCAGGCGCGCGGCGCCGGAATACATTCAGCGCAAGGGGCGCCAAAGCGCGTTCTGGGAGGATCGCTACCACACCACGGCGATCGAGGGCGGCGAGCACCTGCGCGCGCGAGTCGGTGAAGCGGGACGAACGTTGGTTAGAGGCGATTGCGGTTGGCAGCCAAGCTTTCGTCGAGATGGTAAAGCGTGACCTTGGAACCCAGGCGAGGCATCGTGAAGTCGATGAAACAGACGGGACGTGCGTACTGCGCGAGCCGCGAGGCGCTGATCCGGCCTACTCGCTGCGCAGCGCTTCGACCGGGTTGAGGCGCGCAGCGCGGCGCGCGGGCAGCACGCCCGCGGCGAGCCCCACGGCGACCGCCATAAGCTCGGCGGCGAGCGCGTAGCTCCAGGGCGTGTGCACCGGCAGCGCAGGCAGCGCGAAACGGAGTGCGGCCGCGACTGCCCAGCCGAGCCCAAGTCCGGCGGCGCCGCCCGCTGCCGCGAGCAGCGCTGCCTCGCCGAGGAAAATCATCAGCACGGCGTGCTGCGTCGCGCCGAGCGCTCGCAGCAGCCCGATCTCGGAGGTGCGCTCGGCCACCGCGATCGTGAGGATCGTGAGGATGCCGACGCCCCCGACGAGAAGCGACACGCCCGCAATGGCGGCGACGGCGAAGGTGATCGCGTCGAGCACCGTGCCGAACACTTCCAGCATCTTTTCCTGCGGCGTGATGGTGAAATCCTCGCTGCCATGACGCGCGCTCAGGATCTGCCGGATGCCCTCGACCACCTCGTCCAGCGGGGCGGTCGGCTCGTAGATGACATCGACCTCCATGAGGCTCTCGCGGTTGAACATGTCGAGCGCGCGCCCCGTGGGGATATACACCGCGTCGTCGAGATCGAACCCCAGCACCTGCCCCTTCGATTCCATTACGCCGATGACGCGATAGCGCTCGCCGCCGACGCGGATGCGTGCACCGAGCGGATTCCCGGCGCCGAACAGTTCGCGCGCGACCTTCGCGCCGAGCACGACGAAGGCGCGCGCCGCGCGCGGATCGTCGTCGGGCAGGAACTTGCCCGCGGCGACCCGCATACGGAAGGCCTCGGAGAAGTGGTGTCCGACCCCGTACAGCGTCACTCGCCGCGATTTTCCCGCGACCGTGACTTCGCCGTTGCCCTGCACGACCGGCACCGTGAGCAGCGCGTGCGGCGCGCGGCGCAGCGCGATCGCGTCGTCGATCGACAGCGGCCGGATCGTGTTGAACATGCCGAGCGGCGCGCCGCCGTGCGTCTGCGTGCGTCCCGGCGAGATGCCGATGATGTGGGTGCCGAACTGGGTGAACTCGCTCACCACGAAGCGGTGCAGCCCCTCGCCGATCGAGGTGAGCAGGATCACCGCCGCGATGCCGACCGCGATGCCGAGCGCGGTGAGAAAGGCGCGCAGCCGGTGCGAGGCGAGCGACCGGGTGGTGAATCGGATGAAATCGGCGACGAGCATGGCTAACGCCTCGAAAGCGCCGCGACCGGATCGAGCTTCGCGGCGCGCGCCGCAGGGGCCACGGTGAACAGTGCAGCCGTGACGATCGCCGTGAGCGGTGCGGCGGCCATCGCCCACCACGGGGCGGCGAAGGGGATCTGCGGGTAGATCTGGGCGACGAGCCACTCGCCCGCCTTGCCTGCACCGAGCCCGATCGTCGCGCCGCCGAGGGCGAGCAGCACGGCCTCGGTGAAGAACGTAAGCTTGATCTGGACGCCGGTGGCGCCGATCGCCTTGAGGAGCCCGATCTCGCGCCGGCGCTGGGTCACCGCGATGAGCATCACGTTCATGATGAGGATTCCCGCCACGGCGAGGCTGATCGCGGCGATCCCGCCGACTGCGAGCGTGAGCGCGCGCAGAATGCGGTCGAAAGTCGCGAGCACCGCGTCCTGTGTGATCACCGTCACGTCGCGCTCTCCCTCATGGCGCTCGCGCAGGATTTCGATCACGTCCTCCTTGGCCGGGACCACCTGCTCGCGGCTCTTCGCCTCGATGAGGATCCGGAACAGCGACTCCGAGTTGAACAGCGCCTGCGCGGCCGAGACGGGCACGATTACGATCTCGTCGGTATTGAATCCGAGCGACTGGCCCTGGTGCGCCATGATCCCGATGACCCGGAAGCGCCGGTCGCCGATGCGCAGCCACTCGCCGAGCGCGGCGCGCGTGCCGAACAGCTCCTCGCGCAGCTTGGCGCCGATGACGCACTCCGGCGCAGCGTGGCGCGGATCGCCCGGCGGCAGGAACCGGCCCTGCGAAACCGACATGCGGCGCACCTCGAGGAGCTCCGCCGTCGAGCCGAGCACCGGGGATTCGCGCAGCTTCGCGCCAAAGCGCACCTCGCCCGCGCCAACGATGAGCGGCGCGATTGACTTGACCGCGCGGCTCCGCGCGAGCGCGAGCGCGTCGTCGAGCGTCAAGTCGCGCGGCGTCTCGCCGGTCAGAAACCCGGGCATTCCGCCCGAGGTCTCGGATCGGCCGGGAATCACGATCACGAGGTTCGTCCCGAGCGCGCCGAACTGGTCGAGCACGTAGCGCCGCGCGCCTTCGCCGAGCGCGCTTACGACCACCACTGCGGCGACACCGATGCCCATCGCGAGCAGAATCAGGAGCGTGCGACCGCGGTTGCCGGCGACGATGGTCCAGGCGAAAGCGAAAAGGTCGGTGGGGCGCATCGCGTTCTTTAGATTCAGCGCTTCAACACGGTCGGATCGAAACAGCCCTCCGGTTCATTCCGTCTTGGCATCGCTCACGATCCTGCCGTCAACCATGCGCAGCGTGCGCTTCGCGCGGCTGCCGATCTCCGGATCGTGCGTGACCACGAGGAGCGTCCCCCCGCCCGCGTGCAGCTTCTCCAGCAGGTTCAGGACCTCCTGTCCGCTGTGGCGATCGAGGTTGCCGGTGGGCTCATCGGCGAGGATCACGCCGGGGCGCATCGACATGGCGCGCGCAATCGCGACGCGCTGGCACTGCCCGCCGGAGAGCTGATCGGGCCGGTGCCGGGCGCGATCCTCCAGCCCGTACTCGTGCAGCAGGGCATCGAGCCGGCGCTCGCGCTCGGCAGGGTCAATGCCCGCGAGCACCATCGGCAGGGTGATGTTTTGTGCCGCGGTGAGACGCGGCACAAGGTGAAAGAACTGGAACACGAAGCCCATTTTCTCGCGCCGCACGCGCGCGAGCTCGTCGTCGCCGAGCCCCGTGACGTCGCTGCCATCGAGTACGTAGGAGCCGGCGTTCGGCCGGTCGAGCAGGCCGATGAGGTTGAGGAGGGTCGACTTGCCCGAGCCCGAGGGTCCCATGATCGAAAGGTACTCGCTCTGCCCGATGGCGAGGTCGACCGAGCGCAGGGCATGCACTTCCTCGTCGCCGACGACGAAGACGCGCTCGATGCCGCTCAGCTTGATCATTGCGCGCAGATCACTTCGCGGCGGTGTCCTTCGTTTCCACGACGGCGTGCACCCCCGCCTTGACGCCCTCGCGATCGAGCGACGTGACCACGCGGTCCCCGCGCGCGAGGCCCGATCGCACTTCGGTGTACTCCCAGTTCGACAGCCCGATGTCGACGCGGCGCTCCTCGAGCACGCCCGAGTCTCCGAGCGCGAGTACCCGGTTGCCGGGCATGAGCGCCGAGGTCGGGATACGCGTCACCCCGTCGCGCCCCTCGATCACGATCTCGATGTCGGCGCTGTAGCCGACGAGCAGATGGCGCGCCTCGCGGGGATCGTCGAACTCCACTTCCACCTCGACCGTGCGCGCCTGTTTCTCGAGTGCGAGGACGTACGGCGCGATGCGCCGCACGTGCCCCTTGAAGTTCCGGCCGCGGTACGCATCGAGCGTGATGCGCCCGGACATGCCGACCTTGAGCCGCGCGGCGTCGACCTCGTCGATCGGCGCCGAGACGTACAGGCACGAGTCGTCGATGAGATCCACCGCGGGCAGCGTCGGGATCCCGGGCGGCGAGGGCGTAAGGTACTCGCCCACCTCGCCGTTCACCTCGGCGACGACGCCGGCGAACGGCGCGCGCAGCACGGTGCGGCTGGTATCGGCCTTCGCCGCGTCGATCCGCGCTTCGGCCTCCCCCACCTGCGCGTGCGCCGATTCGCACGCCGCCATGCGCGCCTTGGCATCCGAATCAGCGCGCTCGGCAAGCTGCTCCGAGGTGAAGTTCTGCGCGCGCAGCTCGCGCGTGCGCTTTGCTTCGCTCGCCGCAATCTCGGCGAGCTGGCAGGCCTCTCGAGCGCGCGCCTTCGCGGTCGCGAGCTGCGCGCGCGCCACGCGCTCGCGCGCGGTCAGGTCCTCGTTCCAGAGCTCCACCAGCAGGTCGTCGCGCCCGACGCGCATGCCTTCCTTCACCGGAAGCTTCGCAATCCGCCCGCCTGCGGGCGGCGCGAGCTTGGCGCGCCGGCAGGCGGTGACCGAGCCCGCGCGGGTGTTCGCGACGGTGGTCTCGACGCGGCCTACCGAGGCCGTCGCGACGAGCACGGCGACGGGCTTGGGACGCGTCGCCTTCCATAGCCCCCAGCCGGCGACCAGCGCGATCGCGACGACGATGACGACGCGCTTCAGCAGGCGGGTCCGGCTCTCGGGCGGGATCGGGGAGGCCACCTTGGCATTATCGGGCCGCAACCCGCCGCGGAATTGATCTGGCGCAAGCAGCGCATCAAGGCCGAAGCCGGGTCGCGAAGCCAGCGAAGCCGGGTCGGACCTGCGCAACGCTTTGATTCAAGGAAGTAAGAACGTCAAAAGAAGTCATTGCACAAGGCATGCAACTCGTCGCCGGGCGGCGAACGCCGCTGACGGTTCTTTTCCGGAGGCGCCACGCCATCGCATCCTTCGCCCCGAACCTATTCCCGGACCACCTTCTGTTCGACGGTCTTCCAGTTGCCCTCGATCCGTTCCATTACCGTCCACCGATAGGCCCCGGGCTTCGAATACTCCTTCAGCTCCTTCCGCACGAGTACCGGCTTGCCCTCGATGACCGAGTAGATGTCGGTCCCGTAGCGGGTCGCGCCGTCGCGCCACGCGGAGCGTATGCGCCCGGTCTTGCGGTCGAAGACCGGGGAGGCGATCGCGTCCAGCTCGGCGGCTCGAACGAACCGCGCCGACGCGGGATCGAACAGCCAGTTGAGATACGGGACGTTCGGACCGGCCGGCGGAAACTCCACGATACGGAGGTCGCCATAGTCGTCGAAGTTCATGTCCAGCACCTCGAGCCTGGGGGAGTTGTCGGAAATCGGAGTCTCGGTTTCGAGACCCTCGATGACCTGAACCGGTTCGGCCGCCGCGCCACGCCGGATCTCGATCCGCTCGACGCGGTAGATCCCGCCGGACGCGTCCAGGGGCTGCCCGCGCAACGTGAAGAAAAACTCCGGGAGATTGGGATGGATGCTCGCCCGGAGCGTCGGACCGACCCGGCCAACGTGTTCGCTGGGCGCGCGCCCGGCCGGCGCCTCTCCAGAGGAGTCCGCGCAGCCCCACGCCGCAAGGCACAGCAAAGACCCCGCGAGCCGGAAACCCAGGTTCCCCATTTACTTGATGCCCAGCACGGCCTTCGCCCTGACCAGATACTCGATCCGGTCGTCCAGGCCGTTGTAACCCCCGTTGATCCGCCGCGTCACTTCCTTGACGTCGTCCTTGTCGGCAAACCGGTTGAGCTTTCTCTTGTCCCAGAACCAGCAGGCGACATCGATCGCAACGAAGGGGTCGGTGGCCACCTTCGTGGGATTGGCGACGTAGTCCACGCCCGAGTCCTTGCTGTACTCGGTGTAGTTCGCCCGCCCGGTAAGCTGGATCAGGCCCCGGCCCTTGAACCGTCTGCCGTCACCGGCGCGCGTGTTGCCCAGATCGGCCCGACCCTCATAGGCCGAGCCGTCGGCGATCTCCTCGGCGTAGCGGAAGGAGGCGGTCTCGTGGCCTATCTGCGCCAGGAAGTGCGCCATGCGGAGGGGCTTGGTGATGTCGTATTTTTTCATGCCCTTGACCAGTGGCTCGTAGTAGCGGTCGATCTTGGCCGGAAGAGCCCTCGGCATCACCACTGACAGCTTCTCCTTCGAGGGACCGGGCGGCAGCCCTTTGAGCAGCGCCTGTACCGTCTTGTCGCCTGGCACCATCATGCCGTCCGATGACTTCAGCTTCATGACCTGCTTCTCGAATTTCTCGAGAGCCTGAATGGTGTTGGGCCCGATCCTACCGTCGGCCGTGAGCTTGCGTGGCTTGGGATCGGGAAAGCGAGGCAAGTTGAGGTTGAACAAGATCTGGAACACCATGACATCGGTCAGATCGTTTTGCCCGCTGTGACCCACGCTCTTGACGATGCACATACGTAACTCCTGGATCGGCTGGCGAGACAATAAATGAATAAAAGGGGTCAGCGTAACTTTTTCATGGCGCAGCCTTCGCGCTTGATGAACATCTTACACTGCCCCCCAGAACCCAAAGTCCACGAGGTAGATCAGGCTCGACCGCGTTTATCGTTGGGTAGCGCCATAGTCGCCGCGCCTCGTGTGGCTGGGTAATCGATGTTCTTGATCGTGAACCGCGGCGCGCGGCCTCATACCCTGCGCACCTTCACCGAGTAGTTCCCCATCCCGCTGCGGGTGTTGTAGTGCCTCACCTGCACGAAGTAGTCGCCCGCGACCAGGTTGACGGTGATGCGCGCGTTGGTGTCGACGCCGCTGTCGTCATCCTCGGCAATCAGCGCCGTCTCGCTGCCCGGGCCGAACAGCTTCATCACCACGTCGGTCGGTCCCCTCGTGTCGACCACGTAGCGCCCGTCCCGATTGGCCGTGAATCGGAAGATGTCCTCTTCGCCGGCCTTGCCGATGGAGGCGCGCGTGCGCCGTTTCGCGTTCACCTCCAATACCTTCGCGGTGGCCACGGTCCCACCCCCGCCGGGGTACATCTTCGCCCCGGCGACGAACGCCTTGTCCAGGCGCGAAAGCACTTCATTCGCCTTAGTACCGACGCCGTTCCGCGTCCACTCGGCAGGGAAGAAATAGAGCATGATCGAGTCGGGATCGAACGCTGTGCCGTTGATCTGGTTCGCGGCGTACTTGCGCAGGATATTGTGGCGGGAGGTGTCCGCATCCCAGAAATTGGGCGACTTCGCCATCTCCCGGATCACGACATCCTCGTTCCAGAGAATCCCCCCATGAGGGCTCTGATGCTCGTGCGCGAGCCCGATGGCGTGCCCGAACTCGTGCGCCGCGGTGCCGCCGTCGAGAAACCCCAGGTTCATGGTGGGCTGGTTCAACGGGATATCCCGGCATTCGGTGCCGATATACGACCACGCGCCGTCCGCGGCGTCGAACGCGATGCGAATCTCGGCGTTAGGGGCATCGTTGAATCGGAATTTGAGATTGGCCACCTGCGACCACCAGCCCGCCTGCTCACGCGCAATCGCACGCTGTTCGGTGCTGCCGCCTATGAATCGCACACTCAGGGTCGAGCCATTCATCCAGGTAGTGCCGATGGGATTGATCGCTCGCACGACGCGACCCGGACCGCGCCGCGTTGGCTGCAGCCGCATCAGGTTTCGCGGAAGGACCCGGTCGATGCAAATCTTCGCTCGTTCACTCATATCACCCTCCACACAATTAACGCAGGACCCGTCGCTTCTTCATGTTGCTCGAGCTGTGCGAATCACGATTCCTTGTCTCGGCCCCCGTTTCTTGACCCAATTGCCTGCGTCATTTCCGAAACCGCCCTATGCCTCATGCCGTGGGAAGCTTGCCGGTCTTGATCAGTCTGGTCAAGCTGTCTCGCGTGGTCTGGTCGCCGTCGAAACCGCCGCCGGTGCTGCTTTGACTCGCGCCGGCAGGTGAAGACCACGCCCGCACGTTCTTGAGTCCCAGCCGGCCGATATACTGCTCGAATGATTTTTCCATCCCGACCAGCGCTCATCTCGCTTCATGGTCTCGCGTGTCAGCGCTTCCGTGATCCATCGGCGGTGAGCCCGCTGAAAGTCTGCCACGTGCGCGAAGCCACACAACGTGCTCAACTCCGCCAGTTCGATCAATGTATAGCGCTCGGGCGAAATCTTGACTCGATGAGGAAGTCCTTGCAAACAGAAAAGGTGTAACGTGACTTGGATTGATGCCATCGGTTGTGTCGGCGCATTGTTACGCCCCCGAGAGAAAATCGAGTCTGACCCAATTTCCGCCGCCAGAACGCGTTTAGGCTGTTGTCTTTTTCTTCTTGGCCACCTTCTTCGTGGCGCCGGCCAGCGACCACATTTTTTGCTTCACTCGTCTCAATTCGTCACCATCTTCCCCACGGAGCCGATCCCAGAGCGACAGTCCTGCCCGTCGTTCGACTTCTTCCGTCGTGCAGCGGAAACTCGAAAGCGGTTTGCTCTGTTCCGCGTTGGGGATCATAAAAGACCACATGTCGAAGCGGCCGGTCTTCCGTTCCGCGAGTACCGACTTGAAGTACCCATGCGGGACGACAACCCTACTCGTGCCGATCACGTGGATGTCATCATCGACATCGAACAACGGGCCACAAACCGCATAGACCTCGACGTACTGGTCGGTTTGCCTCGCCAGCTGTCTGACCGCCTCCTCGAGCTCTTTCCAGATTCCACGATTGAAGTTGCGCGCCTGTGGGCTCATGTTGCTGAGGAGAAACGTCTCGCTGTTCAGAACAATCTTCGACCGCCGATCCGCGCTGGAGACAAGGTGGCCCCGGTCCCACAGAGATTTCTTATCTACGGGGTGCTTCTCGGCGCTGTAATCTTTGAGTGTTGAGCGAAACTTTTCCGGAACACGCAGATCGATGCGAAAGTTGTCCAATCGAACGAGATTCTCCTTGATCGCAATGTTATCTTCGTCGATGAGCTCCAGAGCCCATCGCGGCTGCCGGAAGAGAAAGGAGTATCCAACGATATACTGGCGGTTCATGAGGTAGAGGTCCGCCGTCGGGATTCCATATCGCGTCTCGGGTCTAAAACTCGGGATTTCGATCATGGTGTTCCTCCGATTGCGGTGGTTTCGTGGTCTTTCTTGTTCGGGCATCAAAATCGCTGGCGAATAGCATCAAACAACTTCGCCGCGCGATCAACGACGTCCGGTTCAACGTCCATTGGCTGACTACGTGCCAAGTCAGCGGCAACCCTACGCGCAAGCTCCCCTTTCCAGCCTTGTGGCAGATCAATGCTCAACCGTTTTGCAGCTGCCGTGATATGGTCTACTACGCTGCCCCCTGCCCTGTCCTGTACTGTTATTTCCAGCCTACCGCTTAGCATCGAGTTTAGCTGCGTCAACAAAGCAGACTCGCCTAACACATCTTCTATCTCGCACTCCATCCGTCCAAGAACGTTATCTAAGGAAACGATCATACTTGCGTGACCTGAATAGAGTTCCCTCAAGAGCGCTTCTTTACGAACGCGCGCAGCATCATCAGCGTCCAAAAGAATCGCCGGGCGCACTTGGTGCCCCAAAAACAGGGAAGCCATGATCCCCATATACTTCGTGCCGCCGCATGGCGAAACGTAAATATCATCCGGGAGCGCGGCCATTCGCAGCGCCTGGCAAACGTGCGATAGGGCATAGAGGTAGTAATACTCGGCCATGCCCTCTACCAGCAGATTTTTCTTATGCCGGAACAGGCTCTCGACCATTGCATATCCAGCCGCAGCTTGGAGCGGGAATACAGTGTCTCGGTCTTCGGGCCAGAAATCGGGCTTTACCAGCGAATGTCCATCTGGCGTCTCGATCACCGGTATGGCGCGCTCTAAATGGTCTCCATCGATCAGAAACGGCGAATGGGTGGTGTAGATCAATTGGTTCTTTTGGGACAGCTCCTCAAACAATGCGATCAGCTCTTGCTGGGCAGTGGGGTGCAGGTGCAGGCCGGGTTCATCGAGCAGCAGGATCGCATCCTTATGCATTTCGTCAGATTCAACAAGAAAGACCAGGTAGAAGGAAAAGAACCACTGAAAGCCCTGGCTGCGACTTTCAAGCTCAATTTCAACATCGGGGCGTCGGTCGTCAGCAACCCAGATTCGGAAAAAGTCCCCGTCGGCAGAATATCTGATCCTATGACGACGTTGTTTCCACCAGGCGCTAAATTTCTTGGTCATGTCGTTGGACGCGGAGTTAAGCTTTATGCTGCGAAGCTCTTTTCGCTGTCTTTCCTCCGCTAACATTTCGTCCGTCACGGGTTGGTTGCTTAGCCGTGCGATCTCCGCTCTAGTGCGCCCCAACCTTTGTATTTCTGCTTCCGATAGCTTTACGTGCTTAAACATCGCACGTATCGTTCGAACTTTCGGATTATTAGGACGCGTTTTTAGGTCTTCCAGAAAGCGCGTAAGATCGATCGCGCTGTCCAGCATTCCGTAGTTATCGAAGTAAATAAAAACGGGGAGCGCCTTGGCGATCTCCTCCCAGAGCTGCTCTTTCGGCGGCTTGGAGCCTGCTACCTTAAGAGCGCCGCTTATCGCCTGTTGAAGTTTTTCAATAATCTCGGCTGTGAGGGGGCCGACCTTGGTGTTGACGTCGTAGCGAAGGCGTCCAAGAGTTGACGCTGTTTCGGATGATCGTAGCGTTTTTAGGCCCTCAAGTTCGTCGGTCCAAGCGATGAGCTGCTGCACCAAATTCGTACGAAGTGTTTGAGTTACCTCTTCTTGTTCAGGGGCGGGTGCTTCGATGCGCATTGCTGCACTCTGGGCCTCGATCAAGGCTCCAAGAAGAGCCTTCGGGTCATCACTTGGGTCGTCCAGCTCGGTGTCGAAGACATACGTCGCGTCGTGTGAGTAATATTTTGTTACCGTTACCTTTGTGGGCAGCGTTAAGTCGGGGAATTTCTCACGCAATAACTGTTTGAAGGAATCTTGTAGTGCAAACTCCGCGGCGCAAACGGGTATGCGTTCTTTTTCCGTGTATTCACTCGTGAAACGGTCGCGAGGAAATTCAGGCTGCGCTTCATAGGGGGCTGGAGTTGCCGGATTGAACTTGTGGAGAGCTTTTAGGAGCGCCGACTTGCCGGATTCGTTTCGTCCTACCAAGGCTGTAACTCTATCGAGAGGAATCCAGCCGCTATCTTCAATATTCCGAAAATTCGTCACCCGAAACTGAAGCGCTGTTAATCCTGCCATGATGTTGCCTCCGTACGAGAGCGGCCAGGGTGGAGCTGTCAGTAGACTAGCCGCAGATTGGGACGAGTATATCCGGAAAAAATATCCGTGAGCGTTTGCCCCCGTTGAGCGATTGGGGGTCACCTAGTAGAAGGCCGTGGTCAAGAGACGAAGAAAACAAGCGCAGTCGCATTGGCGCCGTCATCATCATCGGGCTGTGGGCGTTGCTGCTTTGGCTCGCGTGGCGCTGGGCCCAGACCTGGCTGGCCTATTGAAAAACGCGACCGCTTCCCGCGCATCGCGGGTCAGCCGCATCGGGGGCAGACTTCGCAGGATGCGTTTCCCGTAGCTGCGCGAGATGAGCCGCGGATCACAGATCATGAGCACGCCGCGATCATCCTCGTCCCGGATCAATCGGCCGGCGCCCTGCTTGAGCGTAATCACAGCTTCGGGCAGCTGGTACTCGAAGAAGGCGCTTCGCCCTTCCCGGTTCAGCTGCTCGATGCGCGCCGCCAGCACCGGATCATCGGGCGGGGAAAAAGGCAGCTTGTCGATCACCACGAGGGAGAGCGCTTCGCCGCGCACGTCCACACCTTCCCAGAACGAGTGGCTACCCACCAGCACGGCGTTGCCCAGATCGCGGAACCGGACCAGCATCTCGGAGCGTGAGCCTTCGCCCTGCACGAGCAGCGGGTAGTCGAGCCCGCGCTCCTCGAATGCGCGCTCGAGCAGCGCGCGGCCACGCCGCATGGCACGGAGGCTGGTAAACAGCAGAAACGCGCCCCCGCCCGCCGCCTCGATGATCGGCAGCGCCGCCGTGACCACCGCCTCGGTATGCTCCGGTGTATTGGGATCTGGCAGCTCGGCCGGAAGGTAGAGCAGCGCCTGGTTCGCGAAGTCGAACGGGCTATCCCAGCTCGCGGTGCGCGCGCCCGCGAGGCCCATTTCTCCACAGTAGTGGCTGAAGTCGCGATTGACCGACAACGTCGCGGACGTGAAGATCCACGCGCGCGCGTGGCTTTCGACCTGGCTGCGGAATACCTCCGCGATCGACAGCGGCGTCGAATTAAGATGCAGTGCATGCCCGAAGAGCTCGACCCATTTGACCCGGGCCTCGTCGACACCGCTGCGCCAGCGCTCCAAACGCTCGGCGAGGGAGAGCGCCCGATCGCGGCAGCGCGCGAGGCCTTCGCTGCGCTCGGCCTGGCTTTTCAGCTTAGCTGCCACGTCGTCGAGCTTCGCCAGCGCTGCGCGCAGCCCGGTGTCAAATGGCGCGTGGCCGGCGAGCGCGCGCAGGGGCAGCCGCCCACTCTCCTCCTGAAACGCGAGCCGCAAGTCGCGCGCGGCCTTGTCCAGCGCCTGCGCCGCCTGAGGCAACGGTGCATAGTCCTTCGCGGTGGCGGCCCCCTCCAGGCGCGTATCACGCGCCAGCTCGATCAGCTGCGAAGTGGACACGCTCTCGCCGAAAAACAGGCTTGCCGTGTCCGGCAGCTGGTGCGCCTCGTCGAAAATGACGGTGTTGCACGACGGCAATAGCTCGGCCACGCCCTCGTCGCGCAGGACGACATCGGCAAAGAACAAGTGGTGATTGATGACCACCACGTCGGCCGCAAGCGCTTCGCCGCGCGCCTTCATCACGAAGCAGTCATCGAAGCGGGGGCACTGCGAGCCCAGGCAGTTCTCACGGGTGGAAGTCACGTACGACCAGATGCCGGCGCTCTCCGGAACCGCGGCGCAGTCGGCCCTGTCGCCGCTCATGCTAATGCGGGCGAAACGCTGGATCTCCCCGAGATGGCGAACGTCATCCCGCGTCGGCAGGCGGCCGTCCTTCAGCGCACGGTCGAGATAATAGTGACACACATAGTTCGCCCGCCCCTTGAGCAGCGCCACGGTCACCGGAACGCTCAACGCCTCGCGCACCATCGGGATATCGCGGTCGAACAGTTGGTCCTGCAACGTCTTCGTGCCGGTGGACACGATGACCTTGCCACCGGAGAGCAGTGCCGGCACAAGGTAGGCGACGGTCTTGCCTGTTCCGGTACCGGCTTCCGCGACGAGCACGCCATTGTCGGCGATGGTTTGCGCCACCGCTTTCGCCATCTCGATCTGGAACGGACGCGCGCGGAATTCCTTGATGGCAAGCGCCAGCGGGCCATCCGCGGAGAGAATTCTTTGAAGATCCGACACGCTGGAATGGTAGCGTGTGACGCGCAGGCTGGCCACCATCCGGTTTCCGGCACATCCACTTCGCGAGCGATCTGCCGGACGCACTGGCACACGTTCTGCCTTACCGCGCGCTCGCGTGTGATGCTAATGCCGCTTCCACGCTCGAGAGATCGACTCTGGTAGACTCGCAGAGCGTCTTTCGGGAGGAAAGCGAGCCATGCCAGCGTCATCGCAGCACCCGATACGGATCCGGTTGGGCGGATACGGGCCACCCACGACCACCCACAGCCGCGCGCTCAAGCTAATGGGCGACCGAATCGAGGCCGAATTCGGGGCGGACGTTGACGTCAAATACATCTGGAACGTGATGGATCTTGGCTATCGCGGCGACGACCTGCTGTGGATGGTCGAGGACGGCATCCTCACGCTCGCCTACCAGTCGACAAGCTATCTCACCGATCGGGTGCCGGAGCTGGAATTCGCGGACCTGCCATTTCTGTTTCGCAGTCTCGAGCACGCGCGATCGGCAATGGATGGCAGGCTGGGCGAGTACCTGACCGAGCGGATCGAGGCGCGCGTCGGCTATCGCCTGCTCGGCTACCTGGAAAACGGCTATCGCCACCTCTCGAACCGCCTGCGCACGGTGCGCACCCCCGCCGACCTTGCGGGGATGCGGATCCGCTTGCTGCCCAGCGAAATGCATTGCCGCATCTTCGAACTCCTGGGAGCGGTGCCGGTGCCGTGCGACCTCAAGCCCGCGCTGGATGCGATCGCATCAGGCACCGTCGATGCACAGGAGAATCCGCTTGCCAACACCGTAACCTATGGCGTGCACACGCTGCACCGCTATCACACCTTGACGGGCCACTGTTATCTCTCGCGAGGAATCTACGTGAACCGCGCGGCGTTCGACGGCTGGCCGGAGCCCTTCCGCGCCACGATGCGCGCTGCCGCTCGCGAAGCCATTCTGTTCCAACGGCAGCTGGCGGTGGAAGAAGAGTTGATCGCGCGGAAGGCGATCGAAAACGAGGGCTGCGAGATCGTCGAGCTTACGGCTGGCGAACGCGATCAATTCGCGCGTGCCGTTGACCCCCTATACGACGAGGCGCGCAAGCGATTCGGCCCGGGTGTCTTCGCTCTGGTTGAAGGCGCCTAGCGCGCTGCAGGCGGGCGGCGCAATTCGGCTCTCTTTCCAGCGTTCGAAAGCGGGGTTATTCTCCGTTACGCGAATGCGCGCAGCCGCAGTGCGCGGCGCGCAGGCGCGACATTGCATGCTCTGAACAGAAGGAGAAATGAGCCGGCTGCCGTTCCACGCATTCGCGCTACTCGGAGTCGCCCTCCTGGTCGATCTCGCGCTCACCGTGCCGTCGCTGGCCGAGCCCGTGGCCACGCACTTTGACGGCACCGGACAACCCAACGGCTGGATGACGCGGACCGGGTACGCGATTTTCATGGTGGCCTTTGGTATCGGCCTGCCATCGCTGATATTGGGTCTGATACCCCTCATCTCGGGCTGGTTTCCCACGCGAATCAACATCCCGAACAAGCAATACTGGCTGGCGCCCGAACGGCGCGAGGAGACGCTGCTGTTCCTCAGATGGCACTTGTGTTGGCTGGCAACGCTGATGGCGTTCTTTGCTCTCGCTATTCACCATCTCATCCTCATGGCAAATGCGTCGCGCCCGCCGGCGCTTCCGCACACGCCCTTTCTGTTCATGCTGGGGTGCTTCCTGGCAGGAATGGCGGTCTGGACGGTATTGCTCTGGCGGCGCTTTCGCAAGCCGTCATAAGAGCAGGACTGAATGTCCCGTCGCGGCGTGCTTAGCGAACCTCGTCGACTTTGATCAGAATGCGGCGATTGTCGCGCGTGGCGCTCGATGTGCGCCCCAGCAGCACCGATTGCTGCCCGGTCGTATCCTGCCCGACACCGCCAATTTCCATCCATTCGCCGAGACGGCCGGAGACGGTGGTCACGACGCGCTGAACGTCCACGCCGCCGCGAATATCGTTCGACAGTTTTTCGCGCTGGGGGCTGATATCCAACGTGACGCGATCTCCAGAGAGGCGCGGCCGCACATAGAAACCGGTCGTGACATCGCGGTACTGCGTGGTATCCACCACCTGCTCGACCACCTGCCCTCCGAGCACGGTGCGAGTGATTTGCCGGCCGCGCAGCGGGACCGATTGACCGACGCGAATGAATGCCTCGCGGCCTTCCGTCACCCTCAGCGTTTGCGCGTTACGCTCGCTCACGGCGGAGCCCGAATCCAGCACATGCGCCCGGACCCGGCTATCGCCCTCCTGTATCACCACGCGACCGCCCTGCCGCTCGCGACTTGTCGGTGGCAGGATCACCCGGACGTTGTCGCCACCGACATTGCCGGATATCTCGGCAGCGCTGCGCTGGACGTTGGCGTCGATATCCTGCTGCACTGTGATCAGGAGTTGCCGTGGCGCGCGGTCCAGGCGGGCCAGAATGCGCTTGATCTCTTCAAGGTTAGCAGGCGTTGTCCGAACGATGAGCTGGCCCCTGAACCCGCTCAATGTGCCTTCCGGCACGAGCAAGGGTTGGAGGACGGGGATGACCTCCTCGGCCGTTCGATGGTGAAGCGGGATCACCTCGAGCACCGTCTGGGCCCGCGCCGCTGCGGTAGCCAGCAGGAACGCGAACACGAGGGCCAATCGCCCAAGGGCGGCATAAGAGACAAGGATCGGAAATTGGCGTCGAATCATGGCAGTCCCACGATAAAGAAGACCCCAGTTTACGCCCGTGGCTGGGGCGTTTCGCCAAAACGTGCCATGAAGACTATTATTTACGATCATAAGGATAGCGTGTATATTTAATGTATGAGATTAATGATAGCGGCAGTGGTGATCCTTCTTGCGGCAGGCTGCTCCTCGAGTCCGCAGCGGGATCGAGGCGGGACGGGCGCACCGGACTCCGGAAGGGCGCCTCGCCCCTACCACGATGCTGCGCGCGCTCAAGACGTGGTGCGCCACGCCTTGGGTTATGTCGGTATCCCCTACCGTTATGGCGGAGACTCTGCGGAAACCGGCTTCGACTGTAGCGGACTTGTCTGGCGCGTCTACCGGCAGACCACGGGCATCACGCTGCCGCGCGACACGTATGGCATCAGCCGCACGGGGATCGCTGTCCGCTCCCGCGAGCTCCAGCCCGGTGACCTGGTGTTCTTCAACACGATGCGCCGGCCATACTCACATGTCGGCATTTATGTGGGCGGAGATCGCTTCGTGCACGCGCCCAGCAGCGGGGGCGTGGTTGGCGTTGCTCGCCTGAGCAATCGGTACTGGCGTCAGCGGTTTAACGGGGGCCGGCGCGTCGCGTTCTGATCTAGCAGCCTGTCGGACTTAACAGTCCGTACAGGCTGCTAACAGCAAAACCGGCTATCCGTTCGGAAGAAAACCCGCCCGAAGTGGCCGAATAGGAAGAAGAGCGACGGTGAATTCGCATACCTGTCATCCTCTGTTGCAATTTTCCCAGCGCCGGTTTTGCATTAGGAGTTTGTCGGGGCCAAGTCCGACAAACTCCTAGAGCACTGGGTCCCTGCGGGTGGCATGCAACGCCAAGTGCCATCCATTGGTGTGCCTCTCGACCAATCGCGCGGAGCTACCGTCATCGTCTGATGAGTGCACCTTTCGCGCTGGGCCTCGCCTCGGCGTCGGGTGGCGAGATCTGGAGACATTAACTTTTCTAATTAAATAGTTGCGAACAGGTTTGCCGCGCCGATCTGGTGCCATATGCCTTAAACGGAACAATTCCCATTAGCATTGACGCTGAGAGCCACTATGCTTAATATGGTTTTATCTCCCCAACCCTTTGCCTGATGGAGCCCCTCGATGTTCAGCCCTTTGCGTCGGTCCTTCAGCTTGGCCACCGGTATCGCGCTGTTCACGGTGCTCACCACTCCGGTATCGGCTCAGGAGACTGTCCTCAATCTTTATTCATCGCGTCACTACCAGACGGACGATGCCCTCTATGCCGGATTTACCAAACGGACCGGTATTCGCATCAACCGCATCGAAGGGAAGGAAGACGCCCTCCTCGAGCGCCTGAAGAACGAAGGGCCGAATAGCCCCGCGGATGTGCTCATCACGGTCGATGTCGCCCGATTGTGGCGTGCGCAACAAATGAATCTTTTTCAGCCGGTGAAAACGGCGGTCCTCGACAAAAGCATCCCGGCGCACCTGCGCGAGCCCGGCGGCCACTGGTTCGGGTTTTCGAAGCGTGCACGCGTCATCGTCTACAACAAGCGCCTCGTCAATCCCGACCAGATTCGGGATTACCAAGATCTCGCCAGCCCTCAAATGAAAGGCAAGGTCTGCACTCGCTCGCTGAGCCACGTTTACAACCTGTCGCTCATGGCCGCGCTGATCGATCACCTCGGAAAGGACGAGGCACAAGGATGGGCGCGCGACCTGAAGGCTAACCTCGCACGCGACCCCAAGGGCGGTGACACCGACCAGATCCGCTCGGTCGCCGCCGGTGAGTGCGAGGTTGGCATCGCCAATACCTACTACTATATGCGCCTGGCGGCTTCCAGGAAGCAACGCGACCGGGATGTCGCGGACAAGGTGGGCGTGATATTTCCTAATCAGACGAGCTTCGGGACCCACATCAACATTTCAGGCGGCGGCGTGTTGCGGCATGCACCGCACCGCGAAAACGCGATTCGCTTCCTCGAGTATCTCGCCAGCCCCGAGGCGCAAGCCCACTTCGCCAACGGCAACAACGAGTGGCCGGCGGTGCCCGGCGTCAAGCTCGACAATCCGGCGCTCGCCAAGTTGGGCGCGTTCAAGGAAGACCAGTTGAACGTCGGCAAGCTCGGACAGAATCAGCCGCTGGCGCAGAAAATCTTCAATATCGTGGGGCTGCGATAGGCCGCGCCAACCCACGCCGTCGTTCGCCCCTCTAGCGACTCTCAGACAGGGCCGCCGTCTCGAACGGCACGATTTGCACTGCAGCCGAGCGCCTTGTCCGCGCGACGCTGCGTGACACGACGATGAGCGGAACCAGCCCGACCGCCACAATCGCGAGTGCCGCCGTCGCCGCCTCGGACAACCGTTCGTCGTGCGCCAGGTTGTAGACCTGCGTCGCGAGCGTATCGAAGTTGAATGGCCTCATGACGAGGGTCGCCGGCAGCTCCTTCATGACCTCGACGAAGACGAGTAACGTCGCAGCAAACAGACCTCGCGATAGCATCGGAACATGAATGCGCGTCAGCGTTTCCGCCGCCCCGCAGCCGAGGCTGCGCGCCGCGTCATCCATGGACGGGCGCACCTTGAGCAAGGCAGCGTCGACGGTCTGAAGACCAATGGAGAAAAAGCGGACGACGTAAGCGAGCACCAACGCCGTGATGCCACCGGTCAGCAACAGGCCCGGCGAGATCCCGAAACTCGTCTTCAGCCACGTGGCAAGGGCGTTGTCCAGCCAGGCCAACGGGATCAGCGTTCCTACGGCGATCACGAGACCCGGTATCGCGTAGCCCAGCCCGACGAGCCGGCTCAAACCAACGCTGACCACACTGGGATTCAAGCGAGCGTTGTAGGCCATCAGCACCGCCAGCACGACCAGCAATGCCGCTGTGATGGCGGCAAGCGTAACGCTGTTGAGCGCAAGCTGGATGAAACGGGGCCCGAACTGGACATCTCCCTCGCCGATCGCCATCTCGAGCAGCAACCCGGCCGGCAGCAGAAATCCCAACGCCACTGTGGAAAAACACAACGCGGTTGCACCCGCCGCCTTGAAGCTGGAAAGCCGCTGTCGTGCGGGCGGCCGTCCGCGCTGCGAGGTTTCGTGGAACCGCTTGCGGCCGCGACTCATTCGTTCAAGCAGCAGCACGAGAATAACGAATCCCAGGAGCACCGCCGCCAGCTGCGCCGCAACCACACGCTCCCCCATCGAGAACCACGCCTGGTAGATGCCCGTCGTGAAGGTCGGCACACCAAAATAGGACACTGTGCCGAAATCGGCGAGCGCCTCCATCAGTGCAAGGGCCGTGCCCGCCACGATGGCCGGGCGCGCGAGCGGAAGGGCCACACGGAAGAAGACGCCGCTACTGCCCACACCCAGCGTTTGGCCGACCTCGAGCAGGCTTGCGGAGCGCTCGAGAAAAGCGGCTCGCCCCAGCAAATAGACATAGGGATACAGGACAAGGATGAACATCGCGATCGCCCCGCCCAGTGAACGTACGTCGGGAAACCGGTAGTCAGCCTTGGTCCAGTCCATGAACTCTCGCAGCTCGGTCTGTACCGGTCCGACGAACTGGAGGAAATCGGTGTAGACGAAGGCGATGACGTAGGCGGGCATCGCGAGAGGCAGAATCAGCGCCCACTCGAAAACACGCCGCCCCGGAAAGTCGTGCATGGCCGTCAGCCAGGCCGTGCTGGCGCCGAGCGCGGCGACGCCAACGCCCACGCCAAACATCAGCCATAACGTGTTGGCGACATACTGCGGCAGGACCGTGCCGGCCAGATGCCCCCAGACGCCAGGCGTGCCTTCGGCGAAGAGGTTTACAAACACGCTCACGACCGGCAGCGCACAAAGCGCGCCGACCAGCGTCGCGGCCACCATGAGGCGCCCGATTCGCGGACCCAAAATGTGCATGGGCGTAGCACTACGCGTAAATGAGATCTATTATTATACGTATGTCCATGAATTTACGCGCATCGACAGGCCACCAGCAATCAGAGTCGCACCTCGTCACGGCCCCTCTCACCGTGCCGCTGCTCGCGGTCCGCGGTTTGCGCCATGCCTACGGCGCGCTCGAAGTTGTCCATGATCTGACGTTCTCGCTCGAACGGGGCGCGATTGGTTGCCTGCTCGGCGCAAGCGGGTGTGGCAAGACCACCGTGCTCAGGTGCGTTGCCGGCTTCGAGCCTCTGCAGGCAGGCGAGATCTGGCTCAATGGCAGCCCGGTAAGCCGCCGTGACCTGATGCTACCCACGGAAAAGCGCCAGGTCGGAGTGGTGTTCCAGGATTACGCGCTGTTCCCGCATCTTACGGTTGCGCAGAACGTGGCTTTCGGACTGCGCCATGGCGATCGGGCGGCCCAGGCCCGCCGGGTCGATGAAGTGCTCGACACAGTGCGTCTCCCCGGCCTGCGCGGCAAATACCCCGACGAGCTCTCAGGCGGCCAGCAACAGCGCGTCGCGCTGGCGCGCGCGCTGGCGCCGCGCCCTCACCTCCTGCTGCTCGACGAGCCGTTCTCCAATCTCGACGTCGACTTGCGCACTGCGCTGAGCCTCGAGGTGCGCGACATCCTCAAAGCGCAGAACATCACCGCAGTCCTCGTCACTCACGACCAGGACGAGGCCTTCCGGTTTGCCGACGAGATCGGCATCATGAACGCGGGGCGCATCGAGCAGTGGGACACGCCCTATCGCCTCTACCACGAGCCGGCGACCCGCTATGTCGCCGATTTCGTCGGGCAAGGCGCATTTCTTCCAGGAACAGTGGTGGACGATGCCCACATCAAGCTCGAACTGGGCGTCTTCCGTGGAGACACTCCGGGCGACTGGATCACGGGTACTATCGTGGACGTTCTGCTCCGCCCGGACGACATCCAGCACGATGACGCCAGCCCGCTTCAGGCGCGGGTGCTGCAAAAGACGTTCCGGGGCGCCGAATTCGTCTACACATTACAGCTGCCAGGCGGCGGCCAGGTTATGTCATTCGTGCCGAGCCACCACAACCACGCAATCGGTGAAAAAATCGGAATCCGGCTCGAAATCGATCACCTGGTGGCGTTCCGTCGCAACGCGCCGACGGAAGCCGGTAGACCGTGAATGGCAAATTGAAAATAACAGCGAGAACCGCAGCGCGAGGTTCGTCCACACACTACTCACCACTCACGATTCACGATTCACGTTTCACGGAGGTGCTAGCGCTTGGCAGCCCGCAACTCCTGCGCGAGCTCGTGGACGGCCAGCGCGTAGTTGATGCTGCGGTTGTAGCGGGTGATCACGTAGAAGTTATTAAGCCCCAGCCAGTACTGCTTACCGTCCTTCGCCTCTACCGAAAACGGCGCTGCGAGCATAGTTCCCGCAACCGGTGTCAGCGGCTTCAGCCCCCGCTGTTGCAGGTCGGCAACAGTGACGCGCGGTTCGACCGCTTCGTTATTGACCGCTTCGGCGCCGGCGGCGCTTATCTCGGCCCGCACGGCCACCGGCTCCCCCGCTCGCCATCCAAATGAACGGTAATAGTTGCCGATGCTGACCGCGGCGTCCGGCACGCTATTAACCAGATCGGGCTTGCCGTCGCCGTCAAAATCCTTCGCGTACTTGCGGTAGCTGCTGGGCATGAACTGCGGGATACCGATCGCCCCGGCGTACGACGCGCGAACGCGCAGCGCGTCGAGGCCGGTCTCGCGCGTCAGCAACAGGTACTCCTCGAGTTCTTCACGGAAAAAACCGGCCCGGGGAGGGTACTGGAACGCCAGCGTCGCCAGCGCGTCGATCGCCCGGAATCCCCCAATGTGATGCCCGTACCGTGACTCGATGCCGATCGTCGCGACGATAATCTCCTGGGGAATGCCATATTCAGCGCTGGCCCGGTCCAAAACCTTTTCGTGGATGCCCCAAAACTTCACGCCCATATCGATTCGTTTGCGTGTAACAACGATGGCACGAAACTCGTGCCAGGACTTGGCGGTGGTGGGTGCCGAGATCGCGCGGAGGACACGGGGACGCCGCTGCGCATCGCTGAAGATTCGCCTCAGCTCCTGCCGCTTGAAGCCGTGCTTATGAACCATGGCATGGATGAAAGCCTCCGTGTCGGGCGGCAGCTTCTGCGCAGCGGTTGCTCCCGCTGGACACCCCAGCAGGAACATCGCGGTCAGCAGTAACGCCGTTCGCCTCACAGCTTGTAGCCGATTTGCCGTAGCAGGTTCTTGCGCCAAGCGATCTCCGCATCGTCCTCAACCCCCTTGGGGCTGAAACCGTCCACCACACCGAGGATACCGCGCCCCTGCTCCGTCTGCGCCAAAATCACCTCGGTCGGATTGGCAGTGGCACAGAAGATGCAGCATACCTCTGGCACCGCCTTCAGCGCATTGAGCACGTTGACCGGGTAATATCCCTCGCCCAGAAAGACGATGAAGGTGTGGCCGGCGCCCAACGCTTGTGCATTCCTTTTTGCCAAGGCCACCATAGCCTGATCGGTGCCGGACCAGCGAACCAGGCACTTGCCGGAGGCTTCGCAAAACGCGAGGCCAAATTTTATGGCCGGCACGGCCCCAACGAGCGTTTCGTGGATGTCCTCGACCGTCTTGATGAAGTGTGACTGCCCGAGGATGAAGTTCGTCGCTTCGGGTTTCTCTATTTTGACGGTTAAAAGTTCCATGACCGCTGCCCCCTCTCGATCCGTGATATCAATAGCGTAGCGCACTGCGGCCCGTCAATGAGAACGTTCGTGGGCCCAGTAGATCGAAGGTAGGAAAGGACACCCGGTATTGCAATTCGCCTACTTCAGGGGTGCGCCGCTGGCGGCAGGCGCATCAGCACAAGCCCTCCTCTACCAGGTCCGCTTCACGCGGTCCCAAGTGTAAGATGTTTCACCACCGACTCTCCCCAGCCTCACACACAGAATTCAGGACACGACCGTGACGAGACCCAATCCTGCCCCCACCAGCGCCCTCCTTGCCTCGATCGTTGTGATCGCAACCGGTTGCGGACAGATCGAGGTGGCCCCGGAGCACCCGGCATCTGCCGATGAGCGGGTCAGCTCGGCCAGGGCGTGCGCGCGGCTGGTCGCCGGCGGGCTTCGCGACCTCGCCGACTCGCAGACCGAGCGCTTCACCGGCAAGGTCGGCGCGGACGCGGCCGAGTGCCGCGGCGGCGAGCGGGCTCTGGCCTACCGGCACGCCCCCTGGGTCGACTGGTCCAACTACTGGGCCACGGGAGATGCGAACAGCAAGGCCACCGGCCGCGAGGCCACTACCCTGCTCGGGCGTCACCTGGGTCCTAATGGTCGCGGTATCGACGGCGCGCTCACCGATCTCGAATACCAGCGCATGGAGCTCATTAAGTTCAACCTGTACGACAACCTCACCTACCCGGCCTACGTGCAGGGACGCGATGGTAAAGACGGCCGGGTGCTCGCATCATGGCCTGAGATGCGGCTCCCATCGGGCCACGACCAATATCAGGCGGTCAGCGGTGCATCGACGCAGCAGTGCCGAGGCCAATTGATCCGACATCGCACTCTCACCGGTATCTGCAACGATCTGTTCAACCCCGCGATGGGCTCCACCGGCATGGAGTTCGCGCGCAACGTGAGCTTCGAGTCTACCTTTCCACGCCTGGGCAGGACCGAGCTGACCCGCAATCGGCACGGCGATCGCCTGGCTTTGCTGAAGCCTGATCCGCAAGTCATCTCACGCAAGCTGTTCACCCGCCAGCAATCGGCTCCCGAGCGCTGCAACGGCGGATACGGCCTGCCCGGGCAATCCAAGCGCGCGCAGTGCGACTACAAGCCGGCGCCGTTTTTCAACGTCCTGGCGGCATTCTGGATCCAGTTCATGACCCATGACTGGTTCTCGCATCTGGAGGAGGGGCACAACACCGGCACGATGATGCCGGTGGGATGCACGAGCCAGCGTGTCGACAACCTCGAGACGCCCCTGACGGCGGCGCAGGCGGCGCAACTCGGTTGCCGACCCGAGGACCGCATGGAAGTCGCGTACGTGGCGATGAGCGATCCGGCTCCTAGCTTCGAGCACGACGGCAAGCGCCGCCTCGCCCGCGCGCACCGCACCACCGGCAACACCGTCACCGCGTGGTGGGATGCCTCGCAGATCTACGGGTTCGACGAGATCTCGGTCAGGCGCGTGAAGCGCGACCCCGCGGACGGCGCCAAGCTGCTCACGCGCGCCCGCGGCAACCACCCTGGCGCGGGCGCGCGCCAGGGCTATCTGCCGTTGCTCAAGCCCTGCGCCGACGGCCAGAAGCCGGACAGCGGGGCCTGCGATCCCATGAGCTCCGCCTGGGCCGGGCAGGCCGCAACCGGCTTCGCGGACAACTGGAACATCGGGCTGAGCTTCTACCACAACCTGTTCGCGCGCGAGCACAACCTGTTCGTCGAGCACTTTCGCGCCCAGGCGTCGCTCATCCCCGATGCCGACTCTGGGCTGCGCGACCCGGACCGGCCCGGGCAGACGATCCGCTACCGCGACGTCAGCGACGAGGAGCTGTTTCAGGCGGCGCGGCTGGTGGTGTCGGCCGAGATCGCCAAGATCCATACCATCGAGTGGACCACGCAGCTGCTGTACAACGAGGCGCTGTTCCAGGGTATGAACTCCAACTGGAGCGGCCTGGTGCAGGACAACGACCTGGTCAGCAACATCCTCGGGAAGATCGTGGTCGACCATCTGGGGCGGTCCGAGGACCCGAAGAAGGCCAACCAGATTTACTCGGTGTTCGCCTCCGGCGCCGGCATTTTTGGCCTCGGCAGTCACCGCTACGAGGACGGAAGGATCCTGAGATACGTGCCGGGCAAGGAGGACATCTGGTCGCTTGACAACCCGCAGCACGTCAACGGCGGCACCAATCACTTCGGCTCGCCATTCAACTTCCCCGAGGAGTTTCCCACCGTGTACCGGCTGCATCCGCTGGTGCCGGACCTCATTGAGTTCCGACAGGCCAGAGATGCGAACGCCGTCGAACGCCAGGTGCCGGTCATCGAGACGTTTCGCGGCAAGGCCACCGATGCCATGACAGAGGGCGGCCTGGCCAACTGGGGATTGAGCATGGGCCGTCAGCGGCTCGGGCTGCTCACCCTGCAAAACCACGCACAGTTCCTGCAGAACCTCGTGATGCCGCGACTGAACACCGCGACCAACACCATCGACGTGGCCGCCCTGGACCTCATCCGCGATCGCGAGAGGGGCGTGCCCCGGTTCAACGAGTTTCGCCGCCAGTACGGCCTCAAACAGCTGACGGGTTTCGACGACTTCATCGACCGGCGCGCCAGCCCCGAGGAACAGGCGGAGCAGCGGCGTCTGGTCGGCCTCCTGCGCGAGGTCTACGGCCAGCACCGCTGCGAGGCCTCGAAGACCATCACGGACGCGCAGCTCAACGACAACGGCAGCCCCATCAACGACTGCCTGGGCTACCCCGACGGCAGCATGGTCGACAACATCGAGGACGTGGATACCGTGGTGGGCTGGCTCGCAGAGTTCGCCCGCCCCCACGGCTTTGCGATCTCCGAGACGCAGTTCCACGTGTTCATCCTGAACGCCTCGCGGCGCCTGTTCAGCGATCGTTTCTTCACCTCGAGCTTCCGTCCCGAGTTCTACACCCAACTCGGCGTGGACTGGGTGAACAACCGGGGACCGGGCGAGAAGCAGTTCGAGCCGGGCACCCACAACGGTCACGTGATCGAGATCTCGCCTCTGAAGCGGGTGCTGCTGCGCACCACGCCCGAGTTGAAGGATGAGCTCGCGCTCGTCATCAACGCTTTCGATCCCTGGGCGCGCGACCGGGGCAACTACTACTCGCTCGCGTGGCAGCCACGACCGGGCGCGGAATCCGACGAAGCGTTCTCGACGCCTTAGTCGGAACATGCGCCGATGCCCGAGCAGCAGACAAGGCCGTTGAGCTGGCGGTTGCGGAAGAGATTCTGGGACCGCCTGGCCATCGCGAAGTTCAAAGGCAACAAGCCGATCCGGATTCCGGTGCCGACGCGCAAGCAGCGCGTCGTCGAGCCGGTGAGCTTGGCCTCGATGTATCCCGGCGTGCCGGTGTCCGACATCCGGGTCGCCGACCACGTGCCCGACGACGAGGCCTCGCGGCTGAAGAGGCGCTTCGTCGCGTTCCAGGTCGGTCTGTACTCGCGCTATTCGCCCATGCAAGCAGGCCTGCCGTCCGTCGCGACGGATCCGATTGCAGTGCTCGAGGAAGCCTACACGGGCAAGCACCGGGAGTGCTTCCCCGCCCCAGAGCGGCCCGAGGAACTGAACGGCCCGGATCGCCCGGAGCTCGGGGTCATGGCGGTCTGCGGCCCCTTCGCCTGCTACCTCGAGAAGGCGCCGGCCGGACACTACGAGTGGGATCTGCGCGAGCTTTCCGAGTACGAGCACCACCCCGGGTTGCAGCGGCTCGGCGTGCGGGTGTTGTTCGATGTCGACGAAGCGAATCGATCCCTGCGCGCCACCCGCATCGAGAGCGCGCTCGGGACCCACCGTCCCGGTGACGCACAGTGGCCGGCCGCCAGGAAGATCGCTCTGTGCACCGCCTCGACGCACGTCTCCCTGGTGCGGCACTTCAACTGGGTGCACCTCGCCTGCGGTGGCCCGCTCGCCATCGCCACCCGCAACCGGCTACCCCACGATCATCCGCTTTGCCGCCTGTTGTGGCCGCACGTCTTCGGCACTCAGTACAGCAACGACGTGATTACCGAGGCGCACATGCTCGAGGTCGGTGAGTTCCCGGCCATCTTCAGCCTGGCGCACGCCGGCATGTGTGAGCTGATCTCGCGCTCCTTTTCCGACTACCGTATCTCGGTGGTCGACCCGCAAGCGGACGCCGAGCGGCGTGGCATCGCGAATGGGGGCTTCGACACTCCTTCGCAGGACAACCTGCAGCGGTTATTCGACGTGATGCGAGCCCACGCCGAGCGTTACGTGGCGCACTACTACGAGACGGATGACGCGATTCGGCAGGACCACGGCGTGCGTGCGTGGCTCGACGAGTTGGAGCGGCTGATTCCGAATGGCATTCGAGAGTCGCTGCGTGGCAAGGTGTCCCGCGCCAGCGTGGCCCGCCTCGTCGCGGGCTTCATCTATGCGGTAAGCGTCCAGCACGAGGTGCTGGGCACCGGCATGTGGAACTATCAGCTGTGGACCGACAAGATCCCGGTCCGCGTCTACGTTGATGGAAGCCGCGAGCCGCTCGATGTCTACCAGCGGCTGGTCAACGCCAATTTCAACCTCAACGTGAGACGCGCCCAGCTGATGCGGGACTTCGCCTACCTGGCCCCCGACGATGGCGGCCGGCGCCTATGCCTGCAATTCCTGAGCGAGCTTCGAGCCCTCAACGCGCAGCTGAGAAGCCAGCTGCCCGCCCCCTGGCGGATCTGCCCGGACATGCTCGAAGCGAACATGAACGCCTGACGCCCGGGCCGAGAGCCGCCAGCGGCTTGGTTGACGTCTTGGGCCGATGGCGGCGCTTTCGCGCCGCTTCGGATCGTGGAGAGGTCCTGCATGCGGGAATTTTAAGAATCTATCAGGTGTCGGCAAAGAAGCGGGGTATAACGGAATCTGGTGTATAGAGCGGGGTTGATCAAAGCGGCGTACCTCTGCTGAAATCGCCTGGCGGTTATTGCCGCGCTGCGTGACATTTTGAGGCACACCCGCGATGTTTAACCGGGGACGCCGCGCCATGGGTAAAATCAAACCCTGAAGACCTTGACCTATATATCAACGCATCAGCCTCAAAAAAGTGGACCCGGCCCCATTTATAAGGACTGCGCCTAGGAGTTTGTCGGACTTAGTCCCGACAAACTCCTAATGTAAAACCGGCACTAGGAAATGTGCAAGAAAGGATGACAGATATGCGAATTCACCCTCGCCTTCTTTCACATTCCGCCGCTGCGGCTGGGTTTTCATTGAAATTGTCGGCCGGTTTTGCTTATAGCAGCCTGTACGGACTGTTAAGTCCGACAGGCTGCTAGGGTAGATCAACAGCGGGTACACGGGCGTCACGTCGGATACGGATGAGCGATCTCTTTATCAGCTATGCGAGCGAAGACCGTCCACGGGTAAAGGTCCTCGCAGACGGGCTTCAGGCGCACGGGTGGTCTGTCTGGTGGGACCGCACGATCCCCGCCGGAAAGAGCTACCACCGGGTTATTGAAGAAGCTCTGACGGAGGCGAGGTGTGTTATCGTCGTCTGGTCACAGCATTCGGTGAACTCAAATTGGGTGCGGGCCGAGGCTGATGAAGGCCTCAAACGTAATGTACTAGTCCCCGTCTCGATCGATGACTCTAGCGCACCGCTGGTCTTCCGCCAGATCCAAACGGCGGATTTGAGCGGCTGGCAAGGCGAGACGTCGTCTCCCCTTTTCCAAAAACTCGCGACAGACATCGCTGCGTGTATCGGTCCGCCACCTGCCAAAACGCAGGAAAGCCAAAAGCCCCGCGCAACAGACGCCCCGCCACCGCCGACGGCAGACACCGGCAAGAGGCGGGACCCTGCGCCATCCCCCGCCGACAGCAAGTCGAAGCTAAAGTGGCCAGCTATAACCGCGATCGCCGGCGTGATTGCCCTCGGGGCACTATGGCTGATGCTAACCTCTGTCCCAGTTCAACCTCCTGAAATCCTTGCCCCAGTTCAACCACCTGAAATCCTTGCCTATGACGTCGAGCCCGCTGAGCTAAGCTCAGGGCAAGCCGCCATCTTGAGCTGGGACACGTCGAATGCAGAAAAGGTCACGCTAAACGGAGCACCCGTCTCCTCGACGGGGTCAACGAAGGTTAAGCCTAACGAAACGACCGCCTACACCTTAATCGCGAAAAACAAAGAAGGAAAAACGGTCAAAAGAGATATCGAGATCCGGGTTGGAGCTGTGATACCGGCCCCTGAGATTCTCGCCTTCGAGGCAAAACCGCCCAGCATTCAAGAAGGGCGATCTGCATCACTGGGCTGGAAGACCTCAAACGCGACGGAAGTCGAAATACGTGGCTTGGGAACGGTTAGTGCGTCCGGCTCGAAACAGGTAAAACCAAGCAAAACGACCAAGTATCTCTTGATAGCAAGAAACAAGGGAGGAAAGTCAGTTCAGAGAGAAATCCAGGTCCGGGTTGCTGCCCCACTTCCCAAGATTATCTCGTTTAAGGGTGCGCCACTGGCGATTCAGAAAGGGCAACCCTCATCGTTAGGTTGGCGTACGGCAAACGCAGAGAAGATCACGTTGGATGGTGCACCCGTTTCGCCGTCCGGCTCCAAACAGGTTAACCCGAAGCAAACGACTACTTATGAACTCGTCGCGACAAATCGAAAAGGTGAAAGCGACCGCCAAACCTTTACCATCAGGGTTGAATTACCCAGCCCCGCTCCTGAAATCCTTTCATATGAAGCCGTCACGCCGACAATAAATGCCGGTCAATCGGCGACGTTACGTTGGCGAACGGAAAATGCCAAAAAAGTCTTTCTGAATGAAACCCCGGTTCAGCTCCATGGCGAACTCAAGGTTAATCCCAAGAAAACGACTGCCTACACCCTCGTTGCCAGGAACGGCGAGGGTCGAACCGACACAAAGACCCTTACAGTTCATGTCAAAGAGGAAATCGCGGACAAGAAAATGGAGCCCGTGCCGGGCGAAGCGGTCGTCTACATCGTGCAGAATGCATTTGGCGACTACAGCGCCGGGCTTACGTTCGACGACGGCACCCAGATCACCACGTGGCCGGGCACCTTTTACCGCTGGGTAACCACCCCCGGTACGCACACGATTGAGAGCAGCGAGGGCATGCTGAACGCGTCCATCGAGCTGCAGGTCGAGGCCGGGAAAACCTACTACGTGGAGCACTCGGTCACCGGTATGCGTGGCAGCACGACCGATGCCAGCCTGCAGAAGATCGACGGCGAGACCGGGCGCGAGATGATGACAACCGGCAAACCATGCTGTAATTAGCAACTCGGAAAGAAAACAGAACGGAAGCCTTCACCTTCTGATACCGGACGCGCGGGTTTCAAACTCCGGTACCGAAACGCATCTCGTGGCTCCCGAAAACTCATAACGTAGGTTTGAAGACCCCTCGCCCCCCCAGCATCACGCCACGATCCGCTCGTAGTGGCGATGCAGACCGATCGCTGGTGGACGCTCAGCCGATGCCGCAGGGCAACAACTTCCAACTGCAACGACAGCCGCGATCTGGTTGTGGTGCAAACGACTGCGAGCGGCTCTCAAAACACGGGCCACATGGGCGAAGGCTCCAGCTGATATGGCCAAAACCGGCCTCTTGACGATGCGTTTCAGCGCTGCGAAACGTCACCGATTTCACCGTTTGCGAGTTTTCGAACAGGACAGGCCAGGCCGCAGGCGTGGGCGGTTTCGTCCACGGTCAGGAGGATGCGACTGGGATGCGGCTGCACAAGGGGCCGGCTTGCTGCAACGGGTGTAAAAAGATATCATGATATCTTTTACCCTTGCATGGGGCTGCCTATGGCTCAGTTCATCGTTCGCCACCTGGAAGACGAAGTAAAGGCGCGTTTAAAACGCCGCGCCGAGCGCCACGGGCGCAGCATGGAAGAAGAAGTTCGTCATATCTTGCGCAACGCGACAAGAGAAGAAAACCGGCCCGCACCCAAGCTGGGATCGCGCATCGCGGCGCGCTTTAAGAAGGCGGGGCTGACAATTGACTTGCCGGAATTGCACGGTCAGCTCCCGCAGTCGGCGGACTTCGGCAAGTGATCATATTGGATACGAATGTGCTCTCGGCGTTGATGCGCAAGACACCCGAGGCACCGGTAGTGGCTTGGCTTGACCGCCAGCCCGCCGAATCGGTCTGGATCACCAGCATCACCCTGTTCGAGACTCGCTTGGGCCTTGCGCTGCTCCCCGAGGGCCGGCGCCAGCGGACGCTGGAAGCGACGTTTGTCCGGCTGCTGAAGGAGGATCTGGAGAACCGCGTGCTGGATTTCGACAGTGCCGCGGCGGTCGAGGCTGCGGCACTCGCTGCCGAGCGGCAAAAGGCCGGGCGGCCGGTGGACATGCGCGACACACAGATCGCGGGCATCGCATTGGCCCGGCATGCCACACTCGCTACTCGAAACGTGCGGCACTTTGAGGATCTGAAGGTATTAGTGGTCGATCCTTGGACGTCTCAGGGCCGGTAGTGGCTTGCGGATAAATGGGCTAGGTCCACATTTCACCCCCCCTTCAAACTGCCGGCAAGTCAGTCAAGCATGGAGCGCACAGTCGTGCTTGCGCGTGGCTTCGCGCAGGCCTGTCAAATAGAATCCGTAGTCCTCGTCGGCAACGAACGTCGCCTGGCGGTTATTGCCGCGCCGAATGACATGTTGAGGCACGCCCGCGATGTTTAACCGAGGACGCCGCGGCATGGGTAATATCAAACCCCGAAGACCTTGTGACCTTATATGTCAACGCATCAGCCTCAAAAAATGGACCCGGCCCCCTATATCTTGGCATTGCCAAGCCGCAACCAAGCCTGACTCCGTTCTTCGTGACATGGTAATAGGCTCCTTTGATTTCGATGCGCAGTGGTTGAGACATTGGAGCGGATTAACCAACGAAATACTAAAAGTACAGACTTGATCTTTTCACTTGCCATTAACGGATAGTAATAACTCAACTATTCAGGCCTGACCCCGTTTTGAGACTGACCCCGTTTTGAGACCCTGACCCCGTTTTGAGACCCCGTTTTGACCCCGGTGGATTGAAATCGCGCGCTTAATGCGCCGCGGTTGTGTGAAGCCGTAAACCAAGCGCCTTCACAACCTTCAGGATCGTGGAAAACTTAGAATTGCCTTCGGGCGATAGCGCCTTGTAGGTCTACTTCAAACCCCGGTCGCCGCATGAGTGCGAATTCGCACCCGACAGTGTGACGGCTGACGAATCGACGACTTGGTTTCAAGCCGGGGTCGGCTCATGTAGCAGTCGTATCAACAGCTTTTCCGGCACTGCGGCGGTGGCGTATGTCTTGCCGTCCAGGTCGCTGAATTCGACTTCGTAAACCTGAGGTGCAAGCTGCTCGATGATCGTACCGACCTGACCCTTGTGCAGGCCTTTTTGCGGCAGATCCTCAGTCAGAGCGACAACGTCCAGTAGTTTCATGGCCACCACCTCTACAGTACGTAGCACGTCGCCAAACGCGGAAAATCCTCGTTACGACGTACAATCCAAATGGTGCGAACCCGTGCCTTCCTGCTTCCCCGGTCCAACTCGAAATCCACCACGTAACGCGATCCGTACTCGTCCGCCTCACCGGTAATGGCTTCCCCTTCGGTCGCAGCATCAAGTATCGACCGGCGCAGGAATTCCGCATCTATTGCAGTCAGATCCAGCGCGGATTGAAATACCCGAGCCTTATGCCGTCCTTCCGGGTGCGAGCTGTCAAGACAGTAGTCCCTGAGTTTCGCGATGTCAACGAAGGCCCGCGCGGCATTTGGCAGTTTCATTACGGTCCTTTGTGCGCTCGCCTCAATCTTGGCACCGACGGCAGCGAGCCGTCCAGCGCAGACGAGAGCGGCGGTTTTCCGCCGGTTAATCGTGACTTTGCGGTTGCCCGTCCGATCCTGGACAATTAGTCGATGCGCCGAACCCGAAAGCATAAGGGAACGTCGGCGGCCCGAGCGAAATCGTACGGAGCGGGTCGTGGCAACAAGGCCGCGCGCAATATGAAAAACACGTCTTCCAAGGCCGCTAGCAAGAAACCTTTGCGACGCCGGAAAGGTGAAATTCGCTTCGACGTACGCGCACTCATCCGCGCAGCTGGACAAGCCGTCCGTGAAGCGTCGCGCGAGCACAAACGCGCCAGCAATCCCGTAGCATCGATCGTCGATGGACGTGTGCCTGGCAAATTAGTAACTCATAGCCGAAAACACACCAAAAACCAAGTCTTGTCACCGCCAGTCGCGTTGTTACGATACAGATCCCATGCGCGACCTGGCTATTCTGTTTCTCCACCTCGTGACGACTATCGCCAGGTTGTTTGGCCCCGGTGGCGCACGATCGATTGTAGCGGAGTCTCCATTCCTCAAGCATCAACTCCTGATTATCAATCGACCCCGACAACGTGGCCCGAATCTCCGAACAATGGAACGTATCATCGCCGGGCTGGTAAATGGGCCAGGTCCACATTTCAACCCCCTCAATTTGCCGGCAAGTCAGTCAAGCATGGATCGTGCAGTCGTGCTTACGCGTGGCTTCGCGCAGGCATGTCAAATAGAATCCGTAGTCCTCGTCGGCAAAGAAGGTCGCCTGGCGGTTATTGCCGCGCTGAATGACATGTTGAGGCACACCCGCGATGTTTAACCGAGGACGCCGCGCAATGGGTAAGATCAAACTCCGAAGACCTTGACCTATATATCAACGCATCAGCGTCAAATAAGTGCACCCGGCCCCATTTATTTCTACGTCGAGACGGTAGACCGTGAGCTAGGAATCTCGGCCCGGCACGGCGCCCTCGCCGGGGCGGGCGACACACGTACGCTGCGGGAGGCAGAGAGTCGTTATACGCCCGCTTTTTCCATCGAAACTGGCCCGCTAAGGCCGGAAAACCGGGCCTATTAAGCAGAAAACTTCGACGATGCAGGAACTTGCCGTGGTCCGACCCGGAATTCGGTAGTCTGTAATCCGCTGTACTGCGCAAGATATTCAGTGCAGCGCTCGTAGTGCGCAGGGTAATCACGCACCACGCGCGCCTCGAGCCGGTTCGTCAGCCCGGGATTGCGCTTGGCATCGGCGATGAGGTGAGTGTAACCAAGACGCGTGGCGGTCTCCGAATTGAACGCCTCTTCGATTGAGGAGAAGAGATAGCGGATCGCGACATCGTGATAAAGAGAGCCCCTGTGCGCCCGACAGTATTCGATGCACGCCGAGAGCAGGTATTGCTCGACCAGGACCGTATGAACGATCTTGTCCGGAAGTGCTTCCAAACCGCTTCGATTGCCAGGGTCTTCGATCAGGCGGATTGCCCGGGCGGCGTAGTGCTGGATGAAGTCCACCCGGTTGCCCCCGAACACCCCGCAGCACTCGCCCCTGCTGTCCCTGCCGCTCTGTCGGTACCACAGCCACTCGGGTGGCAGCCAACCCTTGGTCGCGCCGCTCAGTGCAAACTCTACCGCCTCGGGCTGGTAGAACGACTGCCCAGGAACGAAAGGCTCCGCGTTCTGGGCAAAGACCGGCGCCGATTCCATGTCGTGCGGCAATGCCTTCCAGAGAAACACATCGTTGTCGATGTGCACGAACGGCGCGGCCTGCGCGCGATATGCGTAGAGCTTGCCCAGCGCCCACCAATGCGGATCTGCGTCAGAGATCGCATTGAGCGTGGTATGAACTTCATCGAACTCCAAACCGATGCCGTCGACCAGCATGCGCGCGCCGACGTTGTCTGTATAGAGCACGCTCGGCCGATAGTAGCGCATGGCCGTCTGGGTCGAGAGGACCCAGGACAGCAAGTGATGCTTCTCGCTCGCCCAGACGCGGTTGCGGTGGGCGCTGAACGGCTTGCTCCAAAAAGACCAGACGGCTCGCACGCGCTGCGCCTCGTCAGAAATCCGGCCCGATAGCACTGCCGCCGAACGCGTACTGATAGCTGGCGCAGGGCAAATGCCTGATGGCGCAGCGGCAGTCGCGCGCGAATCGCCTGTCAGTATCCGGAATGTTCCCGGTCACCAGGAGCGGCGCGTAGTAGTGGTACGGCCCATGCGCCGCGCTCAACGCCGGTAGCGGATTCCCGTCGGCGTCGAACCGGGGAGTGCCGCTGGCGTCGACTTCGTCCAGCCACTCGACATCGCCCGTTGCCGTGCGTGCGGGAATTAGCCAGTAGTCGCCGGCGCGATACTGGCCGCCCTTGGCGAACCAGATCTCGACGCCGTCCTCGAGCTTGATCCAGCCGGTCTTGAGTCCCTGCTCGGTGTTGTCCTGCTCGGTTATCGCCAGCGCCCCGCCGAAGACCGCCGGATCGCCGGCATGGTCCCAGCGGCGCAGCAGCGCGTGCTGTGTCTCCGCGCTGCCCTCCGTATAGCTCGGCGGGCTGGTGGTGCCGGTGGCCAGCTTGAGCGTCACGGTGAGGTCGTCGCGGTTCACCACATCCACCTGCGCGAGCGGCCCGGCTTCCTCGCCGAGCGCTATGGCATCGTCCACGACCTCCACCCAGTCGCCGGGCTTGAGGCCCAAGTGCAGGTCGCGGCCCAGGTTTTCGAGTGTGGCCGTCGTCCCCGAAAGCGAGCGAATAGGGAAGACCACCGAGCCGTTCTCCCGCGACCACTTGAACGTCGCACCGTTGGCGCCCGTCGCAGTGCCGCCCCTGTGTACTTCGACGCGATACAGCTGGTTCTCAGCGCCACGGTAGCGCGATTCGGGCGGAATGACACACAGCTCGGTCGGCGGCTTGTCGAGGCGGGCGCGGGCGCGGAGCCTGCCCGTGCCAAGCGGTGGCAGCAGGCTGACCGAGCCGCAGCCGAAGACGTTTACGTTCTGCGGCTGGAAAAGTACCTTTACCTGCCAGACGACCTGGGCGCGCGTGCAGGTGTCCGGCCCGAGGAGCGCCGCTTCGCGGATGTGGTCGTCCTCGACGTAGGTGATGTGCCGCTCCCAGACGTCCAGATAGGCCAGCAGGCCGCTCTGCCATTTCTGGATATCTTCCAGCTTGGGCTGACTGCCGGAGCCGTAGCCCGGCTGCTCTGTATACAGGATCGCCCGATGACTCTCGACCAGCACGCCCTGAACGTAGTAGCGGCCGGGCGCTATCACCGCGTTGCCATTGCTTAGCGCGTCTTTCAACGCCTGGCGCCGGGTCGGGTCGGGCTCGAAGGCGTCGATCTTGGCGTTGGCGCCGGGTGTTTCGTCAGTGATGATCTCGAAGCCGAGGTCGCTCGCCGGTCCAGCGTGCGGTCCGAGGATGTCCTTGGCCAGCGTGCGGAGGTAATGCAGCAGGATGGCCGTCTGCTCGTTCCGGTCGGCATCCAGCTGCACGCGGCCCTGCTGCATCAGCACGCGGCTGAAGTGCTTGCTCGGATCGAAGGTGTCGCGCGTAAAGTCGCCTTTCATCTTGGTCTCCTAGTTCGCGAACAGAATGCCGGCTTCCATGCCTGCGGGCGTGTATTCGTCGAGGCGCGCGCGCAGGTTGGCGGTGCGCTGCGGCTGGAACAGATCGTGGAAGGCGCCCATCTCTGATTCGTCGTCTGCGCCGCACCTGATCTCCTCTGCGCAATCGTCGGCGAGCTGTAGGTAGGCGGAATTGCCATAGCGCCGACTGTTGAACCGCGGTCGCACACGCTGCGCCTCGCGCGCCTGCAGCGCGCTCTTTTCGGCTGCGGTCAATGGCGGCTCGATCTCGTCAAGGGCCGCAATGACCAGATCCGGCTGGCAGTGATAGCGGCGCGGCGTGCGCGAGCCAGGCGTCACCACGTAGCAGAAGCGTATGCAGCCCTGCTGGCGTCGGCCAACGCAGACGTGGCTCATGAAGATCGAGTTCTCGGCAGCCGCGATCGCATGCGTGTTGACCTCACCGATCACGGTGCTGCGCATGACGGTGAGCCGGGCAAAAGCAAGCGGCAGGTTCGGTGCAGCGATGGCTTCACGCTCCACGCTGGTTGCATCGACGATGCTGTCGTTGATGGAAATCTCGACCGGATCGGTCTGCACTTCGTCGGCGACAACGTGGATCGAGCCGATGATGCTGTGCTCAATGACAATCTTCGCGCTCGTGTTGAGCAACTCCAGGCTCGGCTCGTTGGGCCGCTTGGGCTCGCAATCGCATTCGAGCCCCCAGCCGGGCACCAGCGTCGAGTGACGGACAGTCACATCGCACAGATCGCCCTGCGCAAAGATTTCGGGGTCGCTCCGATCGGGACCGGTGACCTGCATACCCCGGCCGGTCACGATCAATCCATCTAGTTTGAATCGGCTTGCCCGTTTTCCCGAGACCATGAACGCGTCCGGCCGGTGCGTCATGTAGTCCAGCAGACGGATCACCGGCCGCGTGCGATTGGCTGCGCGAATCTGCAGGCTCTCCCCCGCTTCCAGCGCGATCGCAAGCGGCTCGCTATAGACGGCGCTGTCCCGGATCTCGATGACCGCGGCGTTGAGCCGTGCCTTGTCGGCGCGCCATGTCTCCTTTTCCAGCTCGCCTGCCGGTTCCGGGCCAAGCGCTTTCTGATCCTGCCGCCACTTCGCGAGCGCCCCGTTGATGGCGTCGAACACATCTGCACCCGGGTGATCCTTGCTAACTTTGTAGAGCGCGAACTCGATTGGTTCCGTGAGCGAGCGGCTGTATTCGCCGCCACCCATATCCTTGCTGAAGGCATAGTGATATGTGACCCAGACGCCACGCTTGGGCAACTGTCCGGTAGGAAACACGATGCGTCCCAAAACGGTATCGACTGCCAGTTCGCCGCGCTGTGCGCGGTACTTCCAGTCCGTCAGGTCGGCAGGCACGACGAGGTCGCGCGGCACCGGCTGCGGCGCGCCCTTGGCGGGCCAGTCCGGCGCATAGACAACCAGACTCTTGCCCTCTCCGTAATACGTGGCCGAGGCGCGGGTCTTCAGCGGCCTTATCGAGATACGCTCTTCCAGCGCCCTGCGACGAATGGGAGTAGGCAGGTTAATCTCCTCGGCGATGTGAGTCGCCTCCGTCTCCCGCTCGGGTCTCGTGTGCAAGCGTTTGTCATGGCCCAGGGCGCTAAAAGTGAAACAGTGCGGCCCTTCGGCTTCGACGCAGTAGGTCGGCGCGTGCGTCACCGAATAGGGCCTCAGGCGCCAGACGAATACGCCCACACTCGGGATGTTGAAGCGCCCGAGCGTGCGGTGCGAGATCACGCGGCGCACATCGACGGTATGCGCCAGACGCTCGAATGGCCCGTCGATGAGATCCAGCGCATCGCCGTCAAAGAGACTCGTGGTGCGCCCGCGGGCTACCCGCAAGTGATTGATATCCTGCGCCCAGCCGAGCAGCCTGTAGAACTCTACCGCCCGTGCCGGCCAGCCGGCGACATCGTTGGCGAGCACTTCCAGCAACGCCAGCGTGCCCTTGCGCCGACGATAGCCGAGCGTGTTCGCGACCTCGCGCCGCGGGATGAGTATCTTGTTTTTGCTCCGTCCTTGTCGCGTTTCCACGGAGCCCGGACCGCCGGCCTCGTGCACCGGCCGATAACCGATTAGGTCGCCGATGTACGGAACGACCCAGTCCGCGCAGGTCTCGATAAACCAGTTCTCGTACAGTTGTGCGATGTCCTCTTCGACGACGTTCACCTGCTCGTCGATGACCCTGAGCAGGGCGCGTAGCGGATACCCCCGCTCCGCGTCACGCGCGCGGTGCACGACCGGCAGCAGGGCGTAAAGATAGTCGGGAGGGCGGTTCATGGCTTCAGCTCCTGCAGGATCAGCGTGTCGGGCACCTCGGGCGCGAGATAAGCGAGCTGCGCGGCGGCCACCTTACGCGGCGACCCCGGCAGGGATTCGAACACCACGCGCGCCGGCTCGATCAGGATTCGGTCATTCAATTCTAGATTCGCAGCCGAGGGCGCGTCGAAGCCCTTCAGGAGTTCCGCTTCCGAAATGGTGTCGAACACGTCGACGTCGACGTAAGTCACGCCGATCACACCCTGAATAACCTTGATGGCGTTCGAGAGCAGCAGGTCATCTCCCAGCTCCAGCTTCTCGAAGCCGAAGACATCGAGCATGGCCGTGCGGATCTTAGACTCGACGGCATCCCAGAGATAGTCGGGATGGATTCGCACGTTTGCGCTGACGACAAGGGCAAGCCGCTCGCGCACCTGAAGCTGGATCGGTAGGTAGGGATCGCCGAAGCGACGCAAGGTGGCGTAGAGGTTGCGATAGAGGTCGGACGTGGTCTCGACGGGAATGTCGTCGGCGCCGGCGATGGTCACACAGACAAGGTGACGGCGGCCGTCGGTGAGCCGCGCCGCGGCGGCCTTGCCGACGCCGCCGAAGGTACGGGCAAAATCGGCGTAGTCCTGCGTCGACACCAGCCGGTCAAGCGCCATAACGGCGAGCGGCGCGTTGTTGCGTGCCTGGTCGCGCGTCTCCTTGTCCGCGCCCCCCGAGGCACGGATCGGATTGGTGATTTCCTTCGCGCCGAGCGGCCGGGTGTTGAGCAATGTGATCTGCCCCGCTTTGACGTTGCCCGGCTTGCCGATGCCGTTGCGATAAGTGGCCTTGACGTTTTCCTGTCCCGTCGGCAGTCGTGCGCCCTGCTCGCCGTTGCCAAAAACGATGGTCGTCTTGGCATCGTCGTTGGTGCGGGTAATGAATTTCGTATCATTTGGCGCGAGCGTGACGAGGCTGTCGGCCTCGTGCCATTTCACGTCGTTGACGCGCACTTCCAGCGTGCCTTCCACGCCCGAGACCGTCGGCGCCGAGACGTAGGTGAGCGGCGGCTGCTTCAGCGTGAACTCTTGCAGGGCCTTGGCGGCGTCGCCGCTGCCCATCGTTTCCTGGCGCGTCTCGCCATTGGTCGCCTTGACCACGTTGCCGTAGATCTTCACCGTCGCCCGCTTATATTTGTAGGCAAGCGGCTTGGCGAGGGTGACGAAGGTGTGAATCTTGTCGCCTGCTAGCGGGACATCGTTCGCGTCGGTCCTCAGCTTCTGCTCCGCCGCGGCGAGCATGGCGAGCTCGGCCGCATTTACACCGGCGACCGGCTCGCCGGCAGCATCAGGAACATCGGTCCGCTCGCCCGACACGATCGCCCAGCGCCCCGGTTCCAGGTCCTCGTATAGATCGCCGAGCTCGATCTTGTCAGCGGCGACGTCGTCGGTCATCGGCTCCTCGGCGAGCTCCAGCTTCTCGCTGCCGGCGTAGATGCGCGTGGTGCGCACGGTGGCGAACGGCTCGTCGGGCGCACCGGCGATCCATTTCCCGGACGCCGGCAGATTCACCTGGACGGTCTTGCCGCTCATACCGTATGCGGCGAGCGACTGGTGCACCATGCCATCGGCTTTGTTCACGATGAGGGTCGAGCCGTCGCGCTTCTCGATCACGAGCATGCTGTCGGGGGCCATGTCGTAGTCGTTGTCGAGGTACAGCTCCTCCGGCTTGTGGAAATCGGGAGTCGGTGCCGGCGCCGCGGCCCCGACGGGCCCGCCCGGGGCGGGTACGCTGAGGATGACGGGTTCGGTACCCTTGCGTGGCTGGTTCCACGGGTCTTCGATGTGCCACTCTTCAAACACCGGCCGGTTGTTGATGAGACCGGTCTGACGGAGCGGCGCGTTGTGCCCGAAGGGCGCGGCGGAAACGCGCAGCGCATGCACCGTGATCTGCGAGGTGAGCGGCGGCGGCAAATTCTTCCAGGCGGTATAGAAGACCTTCTGCAGCGGTGGCTGCAGCACCGCCAGCAGGCGGGGAACCGTATCCGCCTTCGTTGCGAAGGCCAACTCGACGTTACGCGTGAGTTGCTTGGCACTGGGCGGCGGCACCGACGGCGCGATACTGAGGGCCTTCGCGACGCCACCAAGAATCCTCACCTCGTCTTTGGCAGTGCCGATGGCGATCGCTGCCATCGGCTCGGCCGTGCGCTCCGCGGCCTCGAGCCGCTTCACCGCCGTCTGCAACTCGCCGTGCAATGCCTCGACCCATGGCTCCAGCTTGGTGAAGCGTCCTTCCCTCGCCGTCTGCAATTCCCGCTCGAGCCGCGGCAGAGTGGTCGCTCTAATGTGCTCAGCGAGCGCCTGCGGATCGCGCTCGGCCAATGCCTCGGTTTCCGTCAGCGCGGCCATTACGCGCTTCGTCATAGCCGCATCCGCGGAAACATCGAAGCGTTCGACGGCACGATATTGCGCCAGCACCGCCTTGACCCCGTCAACGGCTTTACCGAGCGCATTCAAGCGGCGCAAGAGAACGTGGGTACGATCGTTGTCGCTGTCCAACTCCACTTTGGCCACGCGCACGAACACCGGGCCCGAGCCGAGACCGACGTCGAGGAGCAGCGGATCGTTCGCCTTGAGCTTGGTCGCGGTGCCCTTCAGGTAGAGTCCGTTCTTGGCGATCGACTCCACCGTCTGCGGCTGGGTGAGGCGTGGTTTGAGCTCGTTCCATTCGTAGCGCGCCATGAGCGGCTCGGCCGTCTCGAATGCCTGCATTTGCTCGCCCGGCCCCGGAATGCTGTTCGAGCGCGCGCCTTTTGGAATCTCGACCGGGTCGGAATCCTTCTCGATGGAGTAGGCGAGGTACACGCTCGCAGAAACACCAGGACGCAGTGCATAACCGATTAGCCGCGCCAGCTCCAGCACGGAGCGGCGCTCGGTGGCGGTGCGCAGATAGCCTTCGTTGGCGATACGCTCCTGGTAGAAGGTCAGCACGTCGCCGACCGTCGCCCAGGCATCCAGCAGCGCGATGCTCGGATCACTCTTCTCGCGGGTCTTCAACGCCGCAAGTTCGGGAAACGCCACGCCGGAAAGCCGCGCCTGCATGGTCTCGAAAAACGTCGCATGCGTGCCAACGCGGTAGCGCAACTGGCTCAAGCCGGGACGGTTCGCCGTTGCGAGCGGCGTCAGAATGGCCGGGCCTTCACAGCAATCGCAGGGCAGAATCATCGTCCACCTCGCAGGATCAACTTAAGCTGGCCGCTCTCCGGAAAATCCGGATCGTTGTCGACTTGCGCGATTTCCATGGCACCGAGCGGCAGCACGCCGCTCTCCAGTGCGCCGCCGTCGGGCTCGTGCAGCCGCTTGAGCCGCGTGACTTTCACGGTCTCCACGCCCTCCACCGCCATCGCAGCGGCGACAAGCCGGGAAAGATGGATGCCGTCGCCGAAACTCAGGTTGTCGGGGTGGAAGAAGCCAAGCCGGCCATCGGCGAGCCGCCGGTTGCCAAAGACCTCCAGCAGCTCCGCCTTCACATGGCCGCGCGTGAAGCTCGGCAGCACGCAGATTTCGAGAACGATATCCAATGGCACATAGCGCGCCGCGACGACGGCGAGATCATGGCCCATGCGGCGATACTTATAGAGGTAGCCCTCGATCTCCGCGAGCAGGGCGGCCTCAGCCTCCTCACTGTTTTTCGGATCGATGGCCACGCGCGCCTCATACGAGCTTCCCATCCAGCGCAGCTCGCACGCGGCACGCTGCACCTTGGCGTTCTGCTGCGCGAGCTCGGCGTAGTCCTCAGCCGTGATCGCCCGCAGCCGCCGGGCGCGAACCGCGTGCGGTGCAAACAGTTTCACTTCGGCGCTCGCCTCGGGTGCCGCGCCTCCCCGTGCAGGCAGCGGGTTGCGCGGTTTAGCTTCATCCGTGCTCAGCGTGCCTTCACGCAGCACGAGATAGTTGATCGATTCACGGCCGACGTTGCCGGCCGGTCCGTTGCCGATGCGGTAGACGCCTTGAAAGCGCGTCCCGGCGGAAGGCAGCCGCCCTAGCTCACCGTCGCCGAAGCGCAAATGCCCGCGGCCGTCGTCGTCCATCTCGACGACGAAATGCCGGTCATCGCCCGCACTCGCGAGCAGGTCGTATTGCGAGTTCCACGTGGGGCCGCTCGCCTGTGCTGCGTCACCGACTTGGTACTCGGCGAGCGTCAGTCTCGGCAGCGCCAGCCGGGCATCCTGGCCGATCGTCTCGGTGGCGGGCACATTGGCCGTGAGCGGCTCGCCGAACGTTAGCGGCGCGTGCTTGAGCCCTGGAAAAAATCGCTCAGGCACCGCCGTACTTTCGATGATTGAATCCTCGCAGGCGCACTCACTCAGCGTCTCCCTAGTGCCGATGGGGCCGAGCGGCTCGTCCACCGTACGCCCATGGTCGACGAGAATGACGTTGCCGCGGGCAACGCTCACGTCGTGAATCCAGTTGCAGCCGGGCGCCGGCAGACGAGACGACAGGCAGAGCGAAAACGGCAGCGCGTCTTCCGGCGCCCACTCGATTTCCAGCACCCATTTGTTGAGCAGCCCGTCATAGGATGGCATCAACTTGGTGAGGCGCACCGCGTGTCGCTTGGCGGGATCGGCGTCGGCGGCATTGCCGGTCGTGGGTCCCAGTACCTCCTCAAAAATCAGCACATCGCCCGGTTGCAGCGTGAGAACGCGCTGCGGCGCGGTCGCGGCCGCCCTCTCCACGCTCAACTCGCCCTCATCCACCAGCGGTGGCGGCGACTCGCCTTCCGGCTCGACCGCGACCTCGGCCTCGGCCTCGTCGAGCAGCGTCGCGCGGGTCGCCCCTCGGGCGAGACAGCACTCGTTGTCACCCCAGGTGTAGAAATGAATCTCGCTGTGGGCCGCGAAAAACGTGAGCGGCTGCTTCGGATCGCTCACCAGCGGTTCGAACACTTCGTAGCGGTCCTGCGGTACCTGTTCCAAATCCAGTGCACGCACGATGTTGCCGCTCACCGCCTTGATATCGGCGAAGCCGGTGATGAAATAGAAATCCCTAGTTTTGAGCGCCGGCAGGTCAGTCTTGGTCCAGACGGTTACCCAGGCGCGGGCGTTGTTGCCCTCGTGCATGCGGTAGTCGACGAGCCGCGCGTGACGCCGCGCCGAGATGCGCTGCCTTGCGGTATCGAGATACGCCTCGGTCGCTACGGCATCTTGGTAGTAGCTCAAGTGATCGCCGGCGTAGGCGAGGAGCTCGACCAACGTGACACCGACGTCGGGGACGTGACGCTCCTTCCAGTCAGGCATGGTGACCGCGAGGCGATCGAGCATCAGTTGCCGGAAGCTCGCGTAGTCCTTGGCGAGATAGTTGATTTCGGGCGTGGGGAAGACCTCCGGCGGGCATTCCTGCTCCGCCTTACAATCGAGGTCGCTGGGGCAGTCGACCTTGAAGCTGAAGTCGATGCAGGAGTAGCGCGGATCGATCCCGGACAGCGGACGATAGACGACTTCGCCGGTCGCTTCCTCCAACTCGTCAACCGGAGTCACTTTCTCGACCAGGCAGAGACGGTAGGTGGAGAAATCGCCAAACTTGTCGAGCGTGATGCGCAGACAATCGTCGAGCTCGGGATCGTGCGCGTGATCGATCTCGACTTTTATCACCCCGATATCGCGAATTCGCCGGCCGCCCTCGATGTGCACGTTTTCGACATTCACGCCCTCCGGCACCTGACCGAAAAAATGCACACAGAGCGAAAGCTGATCCTCGGCCACCTCGACGAAGTCCATCCCGTTCCAATCGGGATTGCCGAAGAGCTTCTTGCGCCGCTCTTCCAACCGGCAGACGAGTTCAGTCTCGTTCATCATGCGGTCCCTCTCGCGAAGATTTCGCGGCGCGTCTCGCCGGTCGTGCGCACGGCGTAGGTGAGATCGACCGTGAGCTTGGCGTCCTGACTCGTGACCTCGAGGTTACGGACCTCGATCACGTCGCCCAGCCAGCGGTCGAGCGCCGCCTGCAGCGTAAACTGCAACGCCGCGGCAAGCTCCGGACTGTTGGGCGCGAACACCATCTGCATGAGCCCGCTGCCAAAGTCGGGCCGGTTCACCCGCTCGCCGGGGCTGGTGAACAGCAACTGCTCGATCATGTCGCGAATGTGGTCATTGTCGTTCGTCGAGGCAGTGCGGCCCTTGTCGTCGAAGTGAAACGGATAGTCGATATTCATCGCTGCCTCACATCCCTAAGACCCGCGGTTGAACGACGCTGATCAAGAGCGGTGTGCCCGTGGGAATGCAGGTGGCGATACTGTCTTGCAGCAGCACGGGCTGGCCCATCGAGGTCACGCGCACCGCCGCGGTGGTCCATTGCGCCGTGGCGCACGGCGGTGCGCCCGTGGTCATGGCCGGGAACGTGCAGCCGGCGATCGAGTAGGTGTTCGCCATGGTCACGATCGGCTGGCCCGATACGGTCACGCGCGGGCTGAACGCGACGGGTGTTGCCATCCCCGCGTGGGCGCACATGACGACGGCTCCCGAATGAAGTAGAAATCCCGGCATCAGGTCACCTTCAATGCCCCCTGGTTCACATCGGTAATCCCCGTCAGATTGATGGTCGCCGCAGTGATCTCCACCTTCGGCGCGACGAGCGAGATGCCGGTCTGATTGACCATCAGCGTCGACGCGCCCGAACGGATCATGATCCCGCCCAACGGCCCTGGCACATCGCTGATCACGATCATGTTCTGTCCGGCCGTCTGCAGGATGATGCTCGGCGACACCGGTAGCCCCGCGCGCGCAAGCGGCGGAATGTCGGCTTGCGAGCCCCAGCGGCAGCCGACCCAGATCGGGCGATTGGCGTCGCCATGCTCGAATTCCACCCACACGCCGGCGCCGATCGGCGGCACCAGATACACGCCCATGGGCGGGCCAGTCGGTCCGGCCAGCGGCGCGCACGCCTCGGCCCAGGTCGATGGCAGCAGTCCCGTGACGTCGGGCACCATCACCTGGAGGCGACCGCGCAGTTCGGGGTCAATGTTATTGATCACCGTCCCCTGGTACTTGCCCCAGAATTTCGGACCTTCGCTCATGCCACCAACCTCGGCGTATTCGAAATCAATCCGTCGCGCGACAAGCTGAAGTTCTGCTTGTATTCGCCGCGCTTCACGTTGTGGGTCACGCTATCGACGTAGTACAGGCCATCGTAGGTGAGGCCCGCGCCACGAACGCCCACCAGCATGCGCGAGCGCAACACGCGTCCGTAGCGCAGCACATCCAACGTGCCGCTGCCGCTGATGGCCTCCGAGTTGTTCATGAAATAGGCCAGAATGCCGCGCGCGGCCTCCGTGGGCGACATTTGCGCCACGTCGTCCGCGAACTCAATTTTCGCCGGAGGCGTAGGACGCAGGCCCAGCGGAGGCTTGAACGCGTTGATGTTGGGCGCAGGAATCGGGATGGGGATCTTGTGCGTGATCGGGTCATTGATCATGAAAATTCGCACCTTCTTGGCCAGCCCGTCGAGAGAAAAGCTCAGCGACTCGACGTTGGTGTGCGCATCCATGTTCACGTTCAGCGCTGGCTGCGGGACGGGTATGCGGATATCGGGCCCGAAGTAGGCGATGCTCTGTCCGGGGAGCGGCCCAGGCTCGACATAGAACACGTAGCCACACTCCGAAGCACGGCCCTTGACGAACTGCAAGTCCGTGGTGTGCAGCTGGCTATCGAATCCGTTAGTCGGGATACGCAGGGCCGAAATGATGGGAGGGATCGCCACCGGCACCACGCCGAACATGGCATAGGGCGCAAGCGCCAAATAGATTTGCGCGACCTCTGGCATCGCCGGATAGGGAATTATCTTCTGTACCACATCCATCAGCACGCTGAGGTCTTCACCCGTGATGGTAAACGTCGACTGGCCGGGCTCATTGGAGGGTTGAATCTCCTGGCGCGTGACGATGCCATCCATCAAGACGTTTGGAATGCCGCCGAGCGTCACGATGATGATCACCCGCGTGATCATCGGGTCGAAGTAGCCGGCCGGCAGCATTGTCTTCAACAACGGCGATCTCTTGCTCACCGCAAAGGTGATCTGAAATCCGCTGCGGTCGCGGCCGCTCGTCACCTGTATGCTGGTGATAGCGTCGATGACCGACTGTGGCGCCGGAATGGGCACCGCGGGGCCGATCATGAGCGTGAGATGAATCCCTTTAAGCATTGGGAGTGCCCGGTATGCCTTCCGGCAGAGTGATACGCAGCCGCCGGCCGATGGTCTCAGTCAATCCATCCGGACGCATGGCGCGGTTCGCGTCACAGATGCGCCAGAACTGCTCCGGGTCGTCCAGGTATTGCGCCGTAATGTTGTCCAGCCGCTCGCCTTGTTTCACCACATGCTCCTGCAGCAATGCGAAGCGCTCGGGCTGCGGCAAGAAACGGCGCTTGAGATACACGATCACCTTGCCGTCGGGCGCTTCGAGCGTGGTGGTCTCGACGGAGAAATATCGACTGGTTGGCGGAAACGTGAGGTTCATCATGGGATCCCTGTGATGCCGAGCGCCGAGAGCGGCGCACTCTGCGCAAGCCTCGCCAACTGCTCCTTGCCCTGCAGATAAGCCATGAACAGATTGCCGCCCTTGTGGTTGAAGCCTAGATCGTTCACCGACAGCACGCGCATGCCCAGACTGATCTTGGCGCGAATGGGATTCAGTGCCGCGTCAAACGCTTCCTCGGTGATGCTGAACTCGGTGAGCCGTACGGGCAGGATGCGTGTCTTGCTCCATACGAAGAGCATCAGTGCCGACTCGGCGGGCGAGATCTCGAGCGTGCCCGACTGCGCCAGGCCGTTCGTCGACTGCAGCTCGCCGCTGGTCGGATAGACCATCGTCTCCAGCACGGCAAGCTGCGGGAAGATCCCCATCTGCGCCGTCGTGCGATTTTTGTCGGGAAACTCAAGCTGATCGGTCGCGTCGATTTCCGCATCGAGCTTGATCGATTCGTTCGGCGGACCCTTGAGGCGCAGCGCTTCCAGCCGATCGCCCTCCCCGCCCACGGCCTGCACCTGCAGCGTGCGCGTGAGCGTGTCCGGGTTGTACTGCAGCGCGATAACGCGCAGCACCGCCGACGTAGTCGCGTCAATTAGCACGATGCCGCCTTTGATAAGGCGCGGAGATCCGGGAAAGGTAGTCATGGTCTATATTCTTTAGGCATCCGTGCTGGTCCATTTTCTGCGTCTGGAAGACATACACAACCTGATAGGTACGGGCGTCGAATACACGGTTGTTGTCGAAGGGCTAGCGTCGCTGGACGAGCAACTTCTGCAGGTCAGTGACACCTTTCCCTTGACTTCTTTTTCGAGCATAGTTACCACCCAACTACGGTTCTCTGGAATGATCATCAGTCGAGCTTTGCTCCATTCGTTTCGACTCCATTGATTTGCGGTCAATTCAAAACAAAACGTGCCCTTTCCTCTGTTGGTCTTCAGGCGTCGTGTGCTCGTCACGACGAGATCAGCTGCTCAAGGTACGGTCGGAGTTCCTCGTCCCAAGTCGCGCAACGGTAGAGGGCGGCGCGCGTCGGCTCTTCGCACTCGGCGGTCCGCCCGACCTGAGCGAGGTCGTCATAGAGGACGCGCCGAGCGAGCGTGAGCGCATCCCGAAACAGGGGCGCATCGCCGACCGTCGCCCGGCGCATTTCCACCGCGAGCGCCTCCATCGAGCAGATTGCCGCCGAGGCCTGCCCGTCGGCCAGTAGACGTTCGATCTGCGGCCACCACTCTTCGACCACGGCGCTCGCGGCTGGCGCCGGCGCGTCGCCGCGCTCAGCGGCTGGCAGTCCAATCGCATTCGGTGACGTCAAAAGGTAGCTGCCGCTCACGGTGGAGGTCTCCAGCCGGGATTTCTCGGCATTCCGGCTTCGAACCAGAGGAAGATGCTCCGGTTCATCGCACTCAGCCGGTTTGGATCGGTGACGTAGAGGGCATACGTCTCGGCGAAGAACTCGTCGTTGCTCCCGCGGCGCGCGTAGTCAGTAAAGGGCGTGAAACCGAAGGTTCCGGCCAAGGCGATGAAGGTCGGGATTTGATCCTGGGCCACGCCGATGCTCTGGATTGCGGCCAGGAGCCCGTCCATGGCCGCGTCGAGGTTCGTCGCAGCCTGCACCATCGCCGCTGGCACACCCGCCGCGGCGAGGTTCGCGCGCGCCTGGTTGCGCGCGGCGACGGCGGCCTGCGCCGCCTGCAGTAGTGGTGCTCTCTGAGCGGGGGTGGCAGGCGGTGTCGCGATGACGGCAACATTCAAAGCCTGAATCGCGGCGTTTGCTGTGCTCCGTGCCTGTCCGTACGCTTGGCGAATCTGGTTCTGCACCTGCGGTAGCGCGGCGTTTAGCGCGGGAAGCCCTTGATTCGCCGCGACGATCTGTGCGTTAGCGGCAGTCACGGCCGCGTTCGCCTGGCGGGTCGCGAGGAAGATGCGCATGTGGCCGACCTCGTGTGCAACGGTCCAGTCGGCACCCGGTCCAGTGCTGCCGGGCGCACCGACCGCAGTGATCGCGTTCATTGCGAACGCGTCGTCGTAATAGTGGATATGGGGCGGTGCGTGGGGCGGCGGTCCGGGCGCGTCGTGCGCCGGGTCGGCCGAGGTGTGTGCGAAGCCTAGGAGTACCGACCCGGCGACCGCTGGTGCTGGCCCTTGATGGTCTCGCACGATCGTGACGCCGCGGAGCGCTGGATGGTCGCGTGCCGGAATCAAGTCGTATGCCGCTTTCACCTGGTCGAGCTCGGCTGGCATCCACACTGCTGCGGCTCTTCCTGGCGCTGCCGGCCGGTCGTCCACGCCGGCAAGCCCGAAGTCCGCGATAAGCTGCGTCTTCTTATCGGCAACCGAGAGCTGGGCAAATGCGGGCGTCACCTCACGTGGTGTTGCTTCACCGAGGCGTTCGACGCGCACATTCGAGTTGGCGTCGAAGATCAGATCGTAGCGCACGCGGACGATGTTGCCGCCGCGCCGCACCTGAAGCGCAACCGGCCACGACGCGTTACGGAGCTGGATGGTCGAAGTAGCGGGAAAGACGGTGTTGGCGGCCTGAAGTACTCCGTGACGCACGTAGGGCAGCTCGATCGCCGGCACGCGGCTGAAATCAAGCGTGCCGATGTTGGGGCTCGCCTGCAGCTGTGGCGTCACATCCGGCACCGGATCGGGTGGCAGTACGTATGCTGGCAGCGAGTCGGTGATAATGCTGAGCTGCGCTGGCCGCACGGACATACCCGCCGACAGGAGCTCGCCCACGTGACGGTATTTTTCGACAATCCTCGGATTCGTAATCGAGCGGACATCGACCGTGCCGGCCGGTCCCGTTGCGACGGTCAGAAACGCGCGCCGAAGGCCGGCGTTGATCCTGTCGAGGATTCGATCGCGATCCGCTGCTACGAGCGTCTGCCCGGGCAATGTCCGGATCAGGTCGTCGAGATAAGCTTCGATGAACGCCTCGTGACTCGTCCCGGCGGCGGTCTCCGCCGCACCGAACGCAGATGTACCGAGCAAACCGACCGACGTGAACGGATCGGCCTCGATTATTTCGACAACTAACTCGGCATTTAGGCGGCGCTCATCGTCGGGGGTCGGCCCAGGCATTCCATCGGAGATGCTGAGCGCGACCGGCATAGCCTCCCGAGTCTTTTCGATAACGGCAAGAAGCGCCCTGCGCAACCTTGTGCCGTGGGGGTCGCCTCCCTGGAGCGCCGATTCCTGGGCGGCGAAGACCTTGCGCCCATTTGAAAGCAAGTCGCGGAGTCGCTGCTGGTTGAGCACGCTATGCGCACGCTTGCGCGCGGCCGGCGTCGTCGGCGTACCCGGAGTCGAGCCCACAACGGAGAGCGCAAAGGACCGTGCACCCTCGATGTACCTAGCCATTTCCTCAAGGAACTCGGCAGCCTCTTCCACGGTAGCCGGGCGCACCCGCGCTTGCTGAGCCGCCAGCTGGCGCATGACGACCCCCCGTTGCGGACTCTGTCGTTGCTGAACGACGTGGGCGAGTTCGTGCGCGATCAGCCGCTTACCTTCCATGGTCGTGGGCACATATTCACCAGATGCAAATACGATATCGTGTCCAACGGTGTACGCCCGAGCCCCTATTGCGTTCGCCGCGTTTGTTGCCTCGCCGTCGGCGTGCACCTTGACCCGGCTGAAATCTTGCCCAAAGCGTTGCCCCATCTCCTGCTGCAATAACGGATCCAATGGCCTGCCCGAGCTGGCAAGCGCGCGCACTACGCTGGTGGGTGCGGTATCCGTCCCTCCGGTCGCTTGCCCCGTAGAACGCTGTATGCGCGTTGCTGCGCCGCTGACTGCGGTATGCGCCGGCGCCACCGCCAACACCTCGTCAGCGATGCGGTCGGCTTCCTGTTCCAACGGGTCGTTGCTCGCACCTATGGTGAGCTTGCGCTGCACGCTGAGCTTCTTTTTGCTGCATTCCACGCACGCACCGCCACTTGTCGTATGCGCGCCACACGCGCATTGGCGTTGCAGCAAACCGTTTTGGCTTGCACTGAGCTGCGATGGAGCCTTGGGCTGGGCGGCGATGGTGCGTTCGCTCATTGCCTGCCTCCGAGCCCGCCATATACAACCGCAGCTATCTGCTTGCCCAATCCTGCGGGTTTTGCACCTTCCGCTACCCGAATGGAACTGCCTCTGATAGAAGCCAAGGTGCCACCGGTGTTGAAGACTTCAATCGAGCCGCTGGCTAGCAACCGGGTCAGTTCGCGCTCGACCGCTGCTTGAAGATGCGGCCCTTGCCGCTGCTCCAATGGAAGTCCGTCCAGAATAAGCCGCTCGATGTGCAGGTTTATGTTCATGCGTTGCCACTCGCAGCTTCGAGCCAACGAAAATCCCCCTCGTTGATCGGCTTCTCCAGCTTGCGGAACTCGGTACGCGCGGCCTCGAGAACGAGCGGCATGGAGACCGGCGTCCCCGCGTGCGCGGCGAGGAACGCGGCATTCAGCGCGATGTTGTGAATGCTGCCGCCGGTCACGTTGAACCGCGCGAGACGTGCGAAGTCCAACTCGGCTTTCGGTGTATCTCGGGGAAAGACTTTTTCCCAGATGGCCATCCGTTCCGCCGGTCCTGGGAACGGGAAGTTGACAATGAAGCGCAGCCGGCGCAGGAAAGCGTTGTCCAGCGCGGCTTTCATATTGGTCGCGAGGATCGCCAGTCCCCGGTACGACTCCATGCGCTGCAGCAGATAGTTGATCTCGATGTTGGCGTAGCGATCGTGGCTGTCCTTGACCTCGCTGCGCTTGCCGAAGAGGGCATCGGCTTCATCGAAGAACAGGATAGCGCCCCCGTCTTCCGCAGCGTCGAACAGCTTGCGCA
>Ga0224512_10000225_pt1 | contig 60562 bp, 69 predicted proteins | sample SF_May12_sed_USG_4_FD_169103 | JGI IMG/M metagenome (GOLD analysis project Ga0224512, IMG submission 169103) | Sediment microbial communities from San Francisco Bay, California, United States - SF_May12_sed_USGS_13 | ecosystem: Environmental > Aquatic > Marine > Sediment | place: USA...
TATCCCATGGCGAAGGCGAAGTTTGAGCGGACGAAGCCGCATGTGAATGTTGGGACGATGGGTCATATTGATCATGGGAAGACGACGTTGACGGCGGCGATTACGAAGGTTTTGCATGATGCGAATGCTTCGGTGGCGTTTACGTCGTTTGATGAGATTGATAAGGCGCCGGAGGAGCGTGAGCGGGGGATCACGATTCAGATTGCTCATGTTGAGTATGAGACGGATGCTCGTCATTACGCGCATGTGGATATGCCGGGGCATGCGGATTACATCAAGAACATGATTACGGGTGCGGCGCAGATTGATGGGGCGATTTTGGTGGTGTCGGCGGCGGATGGTCCGATGCCGCAGACGCGGGAGCATGTGTTGTTGGCTCGTCAGGTTGGGGTGCCGTATATCGTGGTGTATTTGAATAAGACCGATCAGGTTGATGATCCTGAGTTGTTGGATTTGGTTGAGTTGGAGGTTCGGGATTTGTTGACGGAGTATGAGTTCCCGGGGGATGACATTCCGGTGGTGCGGGGTTCGGCGTTGGCGGCGTTGTCGGGTGATGATCCGGTGGCGGTTGCGTCGATTATGGAGTTGATGACGGCGGTTGATGAGTATGTGCCGACGCCGGAGCGTCCGTTGGATCGTCCGTTTCAGATGCCGATTGAGGATGTGTTTTCGATTACGGGTCGGGGGACGGTGGTTACGGGTCGGGTGGAGCAGGGGGTTGTCAAGGTTGGTGAAGAGGTTGAGATTGTGGGGATTCGTCCGACTCGTAAGACGGTGGCTACTGGGGTTGAGATGTTCCGCAAGTTGTTGGATGAGGGTCGGGCGGGGGACAATGTTGGGGTGTTGTTGCGGGGGGTTGGGAAGGATGATGTTGAGCGTGGTCAGGTGTTGGCGAAGCCTGGTTCGATTACTCCCCATACTGATTTTGAGGCGCAGGTGTATGTGTTGACTCGGGAGGAGGGTGGTCGTCATAACCCGTTTTTCCCGGGGTATCGCCCGCAGTTTTATTTCCGGACGACGGATGTGACGGGTTCGGTGACGTTACCGGAGGGTACTGAGATGGTGATGCCGGGTGATAACACGTCGTTGACGGTTGAGTTGATTACCACCATCGCGATGGATGAGGGTCAGAAGTTCGCGATTCGTGAGGGTGGCCGGACGGTTGGAGCCGGAACCGTCACCAAAATATTGAAATAGGTCCCGCCGCCGGGCGGGACGTGCTGCGTACTGCGAACAACGTATTGCGTAGTCGGGATACGAAGTACGAAGTAGATACGTGAGCGAGCAAAGCGAGCGAACAAGATGGCAGACCAAGGACAGAAAATCCGCATCAGGCTCAAGGCCTACGACCACGAAGTGGTCGACGAGTCGGCGCGGAAGATCGCCGAGACGGTTGTGCGCACACAAGCGAAGATCAAGGGCCCTGTGCCACTTCCGACGGAGATCCACCGCTATTGCGTGATACGTTCGCCGCATGTCGACAAAGATTCCCGCGAGCACTTCGAGATTCGTATTCACAAGCGACTGATCGACATACTCGAGCCGACCCCCAAGACGGTTGACTCGCTCATGCGTCTCGATCTTCCGGCCGGGGTAGAAGTGGAGATCAAGCTGTGAAGGCGATTCTCGGCGAGAAGCTCGGCATGACTCAGGTATTCGATAAAGACGCCAGGGCCATCCCGGTGACGGTCATCAAGGCCGGTCCATGCTTCGTAACACAGATCAAACGAGCTGAGGTGGATGGCTACTCGGCGATCCAGATCTCCTTCAGGGAGTTGCCGGCTCGCAAGGTAAACAAGCCGATGGCCGGCCACTATGCGGCAGCCGGCGTCGCTCCGAGCCGCCACCTGGTAGAGATCCGGGTCGACAATCCGGACGAATACAAGGTCGGTCAAGAGATCAACGTTGCCGACGTTCTCGTCAAAGGTGGGAAGGCTGATGTTGCCGGTATCTCCAAGGGGAAGGGATTCCAGGGCGTCATGAAGCGCCACAACTTCTCCGGACAAGGAGCCAGCCATGGCGTCCACAAGGTGCACCGGGCACCCGGCTCGATTGGCGCTTGCGCGACCCCGGCGCGGGTCTTCAAAGGCAAGAAGATGCCGGGCCGGATGGGCGGAGAACGGGTCACCACCCTCAACGTGGAGATCGTCGATGTCGACGCCGAACGTGGGATCTTGATGCTGGGGGGATCCGTCCCCGGGCCGTCGGGTTCGGTTGTATTGGTGCGAGAGGCGGTGAAGGCCAATGTCTGAAGCACCGCAAGCCGCCCTGTTCGCCAGCGACGGCACACCCAAAGGCGAGGTCAAGCTGGATCCGGCCGTCTTCGGGGTGGAGCCGAACATTCCGGTCATGCATCAGGTCATAACCGCTCAGCTGGCAGCTGCCCGCTCCGGGACGGCCAGCACCAAGACCCGGAGTGAGGTTCGGGGTGGAGGCCGTAAACCGTGGCGCCAGAAAGGCCTGGGCCGGGCGCGGCAGGGTTCGATTCGTTCTCCCCAGTGGGTGGGCGGCGGCGTTGTGTTCGGACCACATCCGCGTGACTACGGTCAAAGGACCCCGAAGAAGATGAAGAAGCTTGCTCTGCGTGGTGCGCTCTCTGCAAGAGCGGCAGAAAACAGCATCAAGGTCGTGGAGACACTCGATTGGACCGAGCCCAAGACGAAGACCGCTCAGGCGTTGCTCGAAGCTATCGGTGCCAGCCGCAAAGCGTTGATCGTGCTCGGACCCACGAACCGCGTTGCCGAGCGCTCGTTCCGCAATCTTCCGCAAGTAGCCATCACTCGCTCGGGGCAGCTCTCTGCGTACGACGTGCTCTGGGCAGACACAGTTTTGTTCACAACCGACACCCTCGGTTCGGTAGCCGCGGGCTCGTACGACGTATCGGACAAGGACTTCGTGATGGAATCGGCTGCCGACGCACCCGATTCCGTGGCCAGTTCCCAGTCGCCAGTTTCCGGTTCTGACGACGACTTTGAAGAGGAAGGGGAGAAGTCATGAAGGACCCACGTGACGTCATCCTGGCTCCGGTCGTTTCGGAGAAGTCCTATGACCTCATCGAGGACTTGAACACCTATACGTTCGTCGTAGATCGGCGAGCCAACAAGACGGAGATCCGACAGGCCGTCTCGCGGGTCTTCGATGTGGACGTCTTGAATGTGAACACGATGAACCGCAAGGGCAAGCAAAAGCGAACCGGATGGGTCGTCGGCAGACGCAGCGACACCAAGCGGGCCTTCGTCACCCTGGCTCCCGGTAACACGATCGACATATTTGGTGTATGAGATGGATATGCAGGTAGTAAAGCGCAATGGTCTGAGAGGTACTTCGTACTGCGTACTGCGTACTTCGAGGTACGAGGTACGAGGTACGGGATACGAAGTACACAGCCGAGCGCAGCGAAGCGAGCGAGGCTGATCATGGCTGTAAGGAAACTCAAACCGACGTCGCCCGGCCGGCGGTTTCAGACTGTCTCCGATTACTCGGAAATCACGAAGAAGAAGCCCGAGAAGAGTTTGATCGATAAGAAGAGCTCTTCGGGTGGCCGCAATGTGCACGGTCGTATTACGTCCCGGCATCGGGGCGGTGGCCACAAGCAACGCTATCGAATCGTCGATTTCCGGCGTATCAAGGATGGTATTCCCGCCAAAGTGGCTGCGATTGAATACGACCCAAATCGGAATGCGCGTCTCGCCCTTCTGCACTACGCCGACGGCGAAAAGGCCTACATCCTGGCTCCGCTCGGAATCAAGCCGGGAGCCATTCTGGAGTCCGGTTCCGGTGCTGAAATTCGACCAGGCAACGCTCTTCCCCTGCGGAACATCCCGGCCGGCACGACGGTCCACGCCATCGAGATGCGCCCGGGTGGTGGTGCCAAGATGGCTCGTTCGGCCGGAGCCGCTGTGCAACTCATGGGTAAAGAAGGAAACAAGGCATTGCTTCGCTTGCCCTCCGGGGAGATGCGCAACGTTGAGCTCGACTGCCGGGCAACGGTAGGCGAGGTGGGCAATCCAGAGTCCGAATTGGTAACAACTGGGAAGGCGGGACGCTCCCGGTGGAAGGGCGTGCGTCCTCAGACCAGGGGCGTGGCGATGAACCCTGTTGACCATCCGCTCGGCGGAGGAGAGGGCAAATCGTCCGGTGGTCGTCACCCGGTTAGCCCTTGGGGAAAACCGGAAGGCAGGACCAGAAAAAAGAACAAGGCCAGCGACAAAGATATTGTGCGCCGGCGATCGAAGAAGGGTCGGAGGTAGCCGATGGCTCGGAGTTTGAAAAAGGGACCCTTCATCGACGATCATCTCATCAAGAAGGTCGATGCACTCAACAGTAAGGGCGAGAAGCGGGTCATCAAGACCTGGAGTAGACGGTCAACGGTTATTCCCGAGATGGTCGGGCATACGATCGCAGTGCACGACGGCCGCAAGCACGTCCCCGTGTACATCACAGAATCAATGGTCGGTCACAAGCTCGGTGAGTTTGCCCCGACGAGGACCTTCCGCGGACACGCGGGAGCAAGAGATAAGGCAGCGAGGCGAGGATGAAGGTTCGCGCGCACGCAAAACACATTCGACAGTCGCCGTACAAGGTTCGGCGGGTGCTCGACCTGGTGCGGGGTCTCCCCGTCGAGGAAGCACGCCACGTGCTGGCCTTCACCGATCGCCGGGCTGCAGATCCCGTTCGCAAGGTACTGAATTCGGCCGTGGCCAACGCTGAGCACAATTATGCGCTCGACTCCGACGAGTTGGTCGTGGCCGAGGCGTATGCCGATGAGGGTCCCACCCTCAAGCGATGGCGGCCCCGGGCTCGGGGCCGGGCGACCCGGATTCGTAAACGAACCAGCCACATCACCATTGTGGTATCCGAGGAGAGTGAGGCGTAATGGGCCAGAAAGTAAACCCTTACGTGTTCCGCCTCGGGGTGGTCACGGACTGGAAGTCACGTTGGTACAGCGACAAGGAATACACGGAGCTCGTCAATGAGGATTGGCAGATCCGCGACTATCTGCAGGGTGAGCTGACTCGCGGTGCTGTGTCCCGAATTGAGATCGAGCGGACCAGGGACAAGGTGGTTGTCGAGATTCACACCGCCCGGCCGGGGGTTGTTATCGGCCGCAAAGGGTCCGAGGCGGACCGGTTACGGGCTGGTTTGGAGAAACTCAGCGGTCGGCACGTCAAGCTCAATATCATCGAGGTGCGCGACCCCGAGACCGATGCCCAACTGCTAGCCCGAGGGATCGCCGATCAGCTCGAAAACCGTGTCTCGTTCCGTCGAGCCATGAAACGGGCAGTAGCCACGGCTATGAAGGCTGGAGCGTTGGGCGTTCGGGTCGAGTCCAATGGCCGCCTGGGCGGTTCCGACATGGGTCGTCGCGAGTGGTACCGCGAAGGTCGGGTTCCGTTGCACACGATTAGGGCCGACATTGATTTCGGAACGGCCACCGCCCGAACCACTGTGGGTGCTATCGGCATCAAAGTGTGGGTCTACAAGGGTGATCTGGTCACGTCCCTGACGGCGACCCGCGAGAAGGTCGCCGCAGAGGCCGCTCTGGCGTCCGGTGGTCCCGGCCGTGTAGCGCCGGCTAGATCCAGGGCCGAGCAGGCCGCGGGTATCGGCCGTGGTTCAAAGGTCATTGAAGCCGGCGGCGGTAAGCGACTCATCGAAGCAGGCGGGGGCAAGCGGGACGGTAGGCGGTTGATCGAGGCCGGCGGCGGCAAGCGAATCGCCCCCGACCAGGCGAAGAGCGACTACAAGGATGAGGTCGAAACCGTTGAGATCGACGAACAAGCCGGACCCGATGCTGATGTGAAAGACGTCGATGAGATCGTCGATGTAGTGGCGCCCGATTCGGCTCCAACCGAAGCTGTGGTTGAGCAGTTGGTCCCTGAGGTTATCGAGAAGGCGGTTGACGATGGTGCGACAGAAGTCGCCGTTGCGGCGCTTGATTTCGAACCTGATTCGGGTCCTACCGAAGCGGTGGTCGAGTCGCCGGACCTCGAGGTTATCGCGCCGGCAGTTGATGCTGCCGCAACCGAGGCTGCCGGCGAAGCGGCGGCTGAGGACGGTCGCTCTGAGCTTCCGGATGGCAAAGATGGTGACGCCTGATGTTGATGCCTAAGCGGACCAAGTATCGGAAGATGCACCGCGGCCGCCGCCGTGGCAACGCTAAGGGCGGCACCAGGGTCTCGTTCGGCGAGTACGGGATCAAGGCACTCGAGGAAGCCTGGATCACGGCCCGTCAGATCGAGTCCGCCCGTGTGGCCATCACCAGGACCGTCAAGCGGGGTGGGAAGGTTTGGATAACCATATTCCCCGACAAACCGGTCACCCAGAAGCCGGCCGAGACCCGGATGGGGTCCGGCAAAGGGAACCCGGAGTTCTGGGTGGCGGTGGTCAAACCAGGTCGGGTGCTCTTCGAGCTGTCCGGGGTACCTGAAGACCTGGCCCGCGAGGCTATGCGTCGCGCCGGTCACAAGCTGCCAATCAAGACCAAGTTCGTGATGCGGGAGGACACGTGAAAGCCATCGACCTGCGTGAGCTCACGACGCAAGAACTGCAGGAGCGATTTGAGGAATCCAAAGAGGAACTCTTCAACTTGCGTTTCCAGCTCGCCACGAACCAGTTGGACAACACTGCCCGCCTCACGGAGGTACGCAGAGACATAGCCCGGCTCGCCACGGTCATCCGGGAGCAAGAACTCGAGGCTTGGGCTGCGCAACAGCAGACCACGGCAAAGGAAGGTATGTGATGGTCGAGGAGCGTGCCACACGCAAGACGAGAGTCGGCGTGGTGGTTTCCGACGCCCGTGACAAGACGATCACCGTCGAGATCACGCAGTCGATTCGTCACCCGCGATACGACAAAGTCGTACGAAGCAGGAAGCAATTCCACGTCCATGACGAAGCCAACGATGCCAAGCTCGGCGACACCGTTCGGATCGTTGAAACGCGGCCGCTTTCCAAGACGAAGCGCTGGCGAGTCGCTGAAGTTGTGGAGCGTGCTCGATGATTCAGCAGGAGTCGCGGCTCAAGGTCGCCGACAACAGTGGCGCCCGTGAACTGCTGTGTATCCGCGTGTTGGGTGGTTCTCGCCGACGCTACGCCGGTTTGGGCGATATCATCGTCGGCACAGTAAAGGACGCCATCCCCGGCGGCACCGTCAAGCGCGGTGAAGTCGTGAAGGCTGTCGTGGTGAGGACTTCCAAAGAGTACCGGCGCCAGGACGGCACTTACATCCGATTCGATGACAACGCTTGCGTGATCATCGACCAGAATCAACAGCCGCGCGGCACTCGCATCTTTGGTCCGGTGGCTCGAGAACTGCGAGACAAGAAGTTCATGAGGATTGTCTCGCTTGCCCCGGAGGTCATCTGATGCGGTTGCGCGAAGGCGACAAAGTCAAGGTCATCACCGGCAAGGATGCCGGGAAAGAGTCGCGCGTGGTGCGGGTCATGCCGAAGACGGGCAAGTTGATCGTCGAAGGTGTGAACACCGCCAAGAAGCACCAGGCCCCTCGTGGCCAGACCATGCAGGGCGGGATCATCGACAAGGACATGCCGATCAACTCGTCCAACGTGATGATTATCTGCTCAGACTGTGGTCCCACCCGGGTTGGCCACCGCGTTGACGCCGATGGCGTCAAGCACCGCACGTGCGTGAAGTGCGGAGGTGACCTGTGATCCCTCGTCTCAAGGAGAGGTATAACACCGAAGTGGCTCCCGCGCTCAAGGAGGGGCTGAGCCTCGACAATGCAATGCAAATACCCCGCCTGGACAAAATCGTGGTGAACATGGGGATTGGCGAGGGGATCTCCGAGCCGAAACAGATCGAAGCGGCCATGGAAGAGCTGGCCATCATCACCGGTCAGAAACCACGCCTGAATCGATCCAGGAAGTCGATCGCCAATTTCAAACTGCGGCAGGGCAACCCCGTCGGTGTGTCGGTGACGATGAGGGGTGACCGCATGTGGGAGTTTTTCGATCGCCTCGTGGCGGTAGCGATACCCCGCGTCCGTGACTTCCGCGGTCTCAATCCGAAATCGTTCGACGGTCGTGGCAACTACAGCTTCGGTGTTACCGAACAGTTGATTTTCCCGGAGATCGATTACGACAAGGTCACCGCGGTGCGGGGGATGGACATCACCATCTGCACGACGGCCGACTCCGACGAGCAGGCCAAGGCGTTGCTCGAGGCGTTCGGGTTTCCGTTCCGCAGAACTGAAACCAGGGCTTGAAACGAGGGTTGGTATGGCAAAGAAGAGTCTGATTGCGAAGTCAAAACGGAAGCCCAAGTTCCAGGTACGCGCCTATAACCGCTGCAAGCGCTGCGGTCGGCCGCGTGCCTACATTAGGAAGTTCGGCATGTGCCGCATCTGCGTGAGGGAGCTGGCGTCTCGTGGTGAGCTTCCCGGGGTCAGAAAGGCGTCCTGGTAATGAACACTGATCCCATCGCGGACATGTTGACGAGAATTCGCAACGGCAACCAGGCCGTCAAGCACACCGTCTCGATGCCTTCATCCAAGGTCAAAGCAGAGGTCGCCAAGATCCTTGCCGCAGAAGGTTTCATCGAGGGTTTCGAGGTCAAGCCAAAAGGCCCCGCCAACGAGCTGACGGTCAAGATGAAGTACGCACCTGGACGGACCCGGGTCATCCAGGGTATCCGCCGGGTGTCGTCGCCGGGTCACCGCGTATACCGCGGGGCTTCGGACCTACCGCGCTCTCAGGGCGGACTCGGCGTCATTGTCGTGTCTACGTCACAGGGCCTGTTGCCCGACCGGGAAGCCCGGCGGCGCCGCCTTGGTGGCGAGATCATCTGCGAGGTGTGGTGACATGAGCCGAATTGGCAAGAGTCCAGTTCCGATCGCGTCCGGTGTCGACGTCAAAGTGGCCGGGCAGGGCGTAACAGTCAAAGGCCCCAAGGGCACCCTCGAGCGCACTTTCCACGAGCGAGTAACGGTCGTGGTTGAAGACGGTGAAGCTCGAGTGCAGCCCAACGACGAGGACCGCCAGACTCGTGCTCTGCACGGCTTGTCACGAGCCCTGCTGGCCAATATGGTCGAAGGCGTTTCACAGGGCTTCAGCAAGGAACTGAGCATTGTCGGCGTCGGCTATCGGGCGACGCTGAAAGGTGAGAAGGACCTCGAGCTTCTGGTTGGATTCAGCCATCCGATCGACATTGCAGCGCCCGACGGAATCACATTCGAAGTTCCCGATCAGACTCGCATCATCGTGAGCGGCATCGACAAAGAGCTGGTCGGTCAGGTCGCAGCAAATATCAGAAAAGTTCGCCCACCCGAGCCATACAAGGGTAAAGGGATTCGATATGTGGACGAACACGTACGGCGTAAGGCAGGAAAGGCAGGGGTGGCCAGATGAAGGGGTCACGCACACAAGCCCGGCGTCGCAGGCACGCCCGGGTTCGCAAGAAGCTGTACGGAACTCAGGCTCGTCCCCGTTTGGCGGTGTTCCGCAGCAACCGGTACATCTCTGCCCAGATTATCGACGACGACGCCGGCCGCACCTTGGCTGCCGCTTCATCACAGGAAGCGGCAATGCGCAGCAAGACCTTGTCGGTCGCTACGGCAACGGAGGTTGGAAAGCTGCTCGGTGAAAGAGCTGCGGCGGCGGGAGTCTCTGAAGTGGTATTCGATAGGGGCGGATACCCGTTCCACGGCCGGGTCAAGGCGCTGGCGGAGTCGGCCCGCGAATCCGGTCTGAAGTTTTAGGAGTTGACGATGGCCGAGATGCAACAACTGGATGAGCGAGTCGTTCAGATCAACCGGGTCGCCAAGGTCGTCAAAGGTGGCCGGAGGTTCTCGTTCACCGCGTTGGTGGTCGTCGGTGACGGTCGTGGCAACGTAGGGATCGGATATGGCAAAGCCAAAGAGGTGCCGGCCGCGATCCAAAAAGGAATGGAAGCAGCCCGCAAGGCGATGGCGCCCGTTCCGATGGCCGGGACCACACTGATCCACGAGGTGATCGGAATACACGGGGCTTCGCGGGTGATGATGAAGCCCGCCGCTCCCGGCACCGGGGTCATTGCCGGCGGGGCGGTCCGGCAGATTCTTGAAGCTGCCGGGGTTCGCGATGCTCTGGCCAAGTCGCTCGGATCGCCCACCCACCTCAATGTGGCCAGGGCAACGATGCAGGGATTGATGGCCCAACGGCGTCCCGAGGATGTGGCCAGGCTGCGGGGCAAGCGCCCCGAGGAGGTGACTCCGCCCGGCTTGTTGGCGGCCTACCGCTCCACGGAGTTGTTGCGCACCCAGGTCGGCGAAGAGGGATGAGAATGGTTGAGAAAATCATCGACGTGACGCTCGTCAAGAGCACGATCGGGGAGAAACCGAAAACACGGGCGACGGTTCGCAGCCTTGGTTTGCGCCGCATGCATCAAACCGTCGAGCACCGGGACACGCCCGACGTGCGGGGCATGCTCGCCCGCGTGGCACATCTGGTGAGGGTGGAGAAGAAGAAGTAGTCAGTCATCAGTAGTCAGTCATCCAAACTGATGACTTACTGAGGGCTGAGAACTGATGACTGAAAACTGAGGAACCATGGCTGACCAAGACAAGACAAACAAACTCCAGCTTCACCATCTCAAACCCGCCCCCGGGTCGAAGAAGACCAAGATTCGGGTGGGGCGGGGAGAAGGCGGCAGGCGCGGCAAGACTGCGGGGCGTGGGACCAAGGGGTTGAATGCTCGCAGCAAGCTTCGGCCCGGGTTCGAAGGCGGTCAAACGCCACTGGCGCGGCGTCTCCCCAAACTGCGCGGATTCACCAATCCGAACAAAGAGTACTTCGCCGTCGTGAATGTTGATCGACTGAATGAATTCAGGGCGAAGTCAACCGTCACACCTGATGCCCTCCGAGACCGTGGCTTGGTCAAGAAGCGGGGTCGTGTCAAAGTGCTGGCTGACGGTGACATCAGCAAACCGCTCACGGTGCAAGCGCATGCATTCAGCAAGGAGGCTGTCGCCAAGATCGTGGCGGCCGGTGGGACCACCGAGGTCATTACATAGGAGTCATCAGTAAACAGTCGTCAGTCATCAGTAATGTAAGGGGCCGTGTGCCAACGACTGAGGACTGAGAACTGAGAACTGAGAACTGACAACCGAGGACTGAGAACTCTCCATGCTTTCCATTTACCGCTACATGTTCAAGATCCCGGACCTTCGCCGGAAGATCCTGTTCACGCTGGCTATGTTCGCCGTTTATCGTCTCGGCACCGCCATCCCGGTTCCCGGTGTCGACTTGAACCAGGTGCAAGAACTGGCGGCGCAGCAGCAATCAGCCGGAATCGTCGGTCTGCTCAACTTGTTTTCGGGCGGTGCACTCGAACGGTTTTCGGTTTTCAGTCTCGGCATAATGCCGTACATCACTTCGAGCATCATCATGCAGTTGCTGGCCGTGGTCATTCCTCGACTCCAGCGTTTGCAGGACGAGGGCGAATCGGGCCGTAAGGTCATTACCCAGTGGACCCGCTACCTGACGGTGGTGCTGGCCCTTCTGCAGTCGACGGGTATCACGTACCTGTTCAGCCGGGGTTCGCTCACCGGCGGGATTCTTCTCATTGCTCCGGAGGACTACACCACGCCCCGGGTAGCGCTCATCGTTCTGACGATGACCGCAGGTACCGCTTTCATCATGTGGATCGGCGAGCTCATCACACAGCGCGGCGTCGGGAATGGTATGTCGCTGGTCATATTCGTTTCGATCGTGAGCCAGTTACCATCGAGTTTCGCCCTGATTTACGCTGGCACGATCACCGCCGGGCGGCCGGGTGGCGTGCTCATCTTCATCGTTTTCATCTTGATGTTCCTGGCGATGATCGCCGGCATCATCTACGTGGAACAAGGGCAGAGACGGATCCCGATCCAGTTCGCCAAGCGAGTCCGCGGGCGGCGGGTCATGGGTGGGCAGAGCACCTACATCCCGCTGAAAGTGAACACGGCCGGTGTGATCCCGGTGATCTTTGCGACCAGCATGATGTATTTCCCGGTTCTGATCACAACCGCTATTCCGGATGACGGTGGCTTCATGAGCAGCGTTCGCAACTGGGTAAACATCAACATTGGCAACAGTCAGGGTGTCAGCACGTTTTACATCTTCCTTCTGTTCGGCTTGATCATCTTCTTCACGTACTTCTATACCGCCATCCAGTTCGACCCGGTTCGCCAGGCGGAGATGATTCAGCGTCAGGGAGGTTTCGTGCCCGGTGTGCGTCCCGGTAGCCAAACGGCCCGGCATCTCGAGCACATCCTCAACCGCATTACGCTGCCAGGCTCGTTGTTTCTGGGGTTGGTGGCCATCTTGCCCTCCATCGCCGGCGCCATCTGGAACGTCAGCGTCGGTTTTGGCGGGGTGTCAATTCTCATCGTGGTCGGCGTAGCGCTCGAAACCATGAAGCAGATAGAGAGCCAGCTGACCATGCGCAACTACGAAGGATTCTTGACGTGAGCTCCACTCAGGTCAAGAACGTACTTCGTACTTTGTACTTCGTAGCGGGTACCAGGTACGAGGTACGAGGTACGTAGTACGTGTCGAGCGGAGCGAGACACCTCTGATGAGACTCATCTTTCTTGGACCACCGGGGGCAGGCAAAGGTACCCAGGCATCCCGTGTTGCGACCATCCTGGACGTTCCCCATATCTCCACCGGCGCAATGCTCCGTGATCACATTGCCGACGGCACGGACCTCGGCCGGCAGGCGGCAGAGCGGATGGAAGCCGGTGACCTCGTTCCCGACGACCTGGTCATTGCCATGCTCACGGACCGCATCGCCGGTGAAGATGCCGTCCCAGGCTTCATCCTCGACGGGTTTCCTCGCAACCTCGCCCAGGCTCGTGCCCTGCGTGCTTCGCCGGGAGGCGTGGTCGACCGGGTTGTGCTGCTCATCGTGGATGAAAGTGAGATCGTTCGACGGATTAGTGGCCGGCGATGTTGTTCCCGCGGCCATACGTTCCACCTCGATGACCAACCTCCTGCTAGGCCCGGCGTGTGTGACGTGGATGGCGATCCGCTCGAACAGCGTCCGGATGATTCCGAGGAGGTCGTCCGGAACCGCCTGGCGGTCTACGGTCGGGAAACCGAACCATTGATCGGTTACTACGAAGAACTTGGTCTCATCGTCGAGATCAAAGCGTCGGGGCCGATCCCGCACATCACCAAGCAGATCCTCGAGGCCGTGCGCGCGTGATCACCATCAAGAGTCGAAAAGAGTTCGAGAAGATGGCTGTGGCCGGCCAAACAGTCGCTGTGGTCCTCGAAACGGTGAAACGGGCAGCAGGCCCCGGCGTATCGTTGAAGGAACTCGATGCGATTGCGGCCGAGGTGATTCGCTCGAGGGGATGTACGCCTTCTTTCCTCGGCTATCACGGTTACCCCGCCAGCATCTGCACCTCTCCGAATAGTGTGATCGTGCACGGTATCCCCTCCGATTATCGGCTGATAGAGGGTGACGTTCTGTCCGTCGATGCCGGCGCCATCTTTGAAGGATTCCATGGCGATGCCGCGATCACCTTCTCAGTTGGGGAAGTCCCGCCTGAGGTGAAACTGCTCATCGACACAACCGAGCGGGCCCTCACGGCCGGTATTGCGCAGGTGAAATCGGGGGCTCGTCTCGGCGATATTGGCTATGCCGTCGAGACCGAAGCGCACCGGCACGGCTTTGGCGTTGTGCGGGAGTACGTCGGGCACGGGATCGGCAGACAGATGCACGAAGATCCACAGGTGCCCAACTACGGCAAGCCTGGAATGGGGACAAAGATCAGGAAAGGGATGGCCATCTGTATCGAACCGATGTTCAATCTCGGTGGACACGAAACGGCCGTCGAACCAGACGGCTGGACGGTCGTAACGGCCGATGGGAGCCTGTCGGCCCATTTCGAGCATACGATCGCGGTTACCGACCGAGGACCTAAGATTACGACACTCCTGGCGGCTGCTGAAGACGATTTGGCCGTAACGCCCGCAAGTGGCTAATCTTCTGTACTCGGTCCGCTTGGGCCGGTTTCAGGGTGCCCGTGTATAAGAGGGTTTGCGCGATCGGAACCACGGGAACCGTCATCGAATTCTGCCCGGAACGGTTCTGGGCGAGTCGGATGACGGCCCGGAGGGCCCTCAAAACAGGGTATTCAGACAGTCGGCCAAGGGTGAGTGGAGAAGGTCATGAAGGTCCGTCCTTCGACTAAAAAGATGTGTGAGAAGTGCCGGATCATCCGGCGGCATGGTCGCGTTTGGGTGATCTGCTCGAATCCGCGGCACAAGCAGCGTCAGGGGTAATTGGATGGCTCGTATTGCAGGTGTGGATCTTCCCCGGGAGAAAAGACTCGAAATTGCCCTTACCTATATTTTTGGGATAGGACTGACCCGGTCCCACCAGGTCTGCGACAACCTCGAGATTGAGCGCGGGACGAAAGTACGCGACCTTACCGACGACGAGGTGGTTCGCATCCGCCGGTTCCTCGAGCAGAACTTCCAGGTTGAAGGTGACCTGCGTCGGGACGTCGCTCAGAACATCAAGCGCAAGGTTGAGATCGGTTCCTATCAGGGTGTGCGTCATCGCCGCGGGCTTCCCGTGCGAGGTCAGCGCACCCACACCAATGCCCGGACCCGCAAGGGTCGCCGGATGGCTATCGCCGGCAAGAAAAAGGTCACGAAGTAGGGGTTGAAGTTGGCAGAACAGCAACAAAAGCGGGTCCGTCGCCGCGAACGCAAGAACATTGGTCACGGGCAGGCGCACATCACCGCCAGCTTCAACAACACCATCATCAATATCACCGATGTTGGAGGGAATACCATCGTCTGGACCTCCGGCGGGTCTGTCGGTTTCAAGGGTTCCCGCAAGTCCACTCCTTACGCCGCCCAGGTGGCAGCTGAGGAGGCCGCCCGGCGGGCCGGAGAGCACGGTGTCCGCAAGCTCGACGTGATTGTCTCTGGCAACGGAGGTGGCCGCGAGACTGCGGTTCGTACGCTCCAGAACATGGGTATGGAGATTTCAGTGATCAGGGACATCACCCCAATCCCACATAACGGAGTTCGCCTGAAGAAGCGCCGGAGGGGTTGAGGATGGCACGCTATACGGGACCAACACACAAGCAGTGCCGCCGGGCGCGTCAGCCACTCTGCCAGTCGAAGAAATGTGCTTTCGACAAGCGGCCTTATCCACCGGGTGAACACGGCCGCGGCAGGGTTCGAGAGAGCGACTACCTCATCCAGCTTCGCGAGAAGCAGAAGCTGCGTGCCATGTATGGGGTTCTCGAGCGGCAATTCCGCCGGTACTACAAGCAGGCGGCCCAGCAGGTGGGGATCACCGGCGACAATCTCCTGCGTATTCTCGAGAGTCGTCTCGACAATGTCGTTTACCGCTCCGGTCTTGCTCAAACTCGACCGCAGGCTCGCCAACTGGTCAACCACGGCCATTTTCAGGTCAATGGCCGCAAAGTCGATATTCCGTCGTATCAGGTTCGGGGCGGTGATGTGGTTACGCTCAAGGAGCGCAGCCGCGATCTGATCATTGTGCAGCATTCCATAGACACACTCGATCACGCCCTGCCGGAATGGCTCGACGTCAACGCCGATGATCGCAAGATCGCCGTGCTTGAGTTGCCGAACCGAGCTCAGATCGACACCCCGGTTCAAGAACAGCTCATCGTTGAGCTTTACTCGAAGTAGCTCCCACAAAAGAAGAAGGGGAAACCCAGAGTGTTGATCGTCCAACGCCCACAGATTGAAGAACAGCCCGTCTCCGAGCATCGCTCGCGGTTCATCGTTGAGCCGCTCGAGCCCGGGTTCGGCTATACCCTCGGCAATACGCTGCGCCGCACGTTATTGGCCCGGATCCCCGGTGCCGCCATCACGTCGTTGCAGATCGAAGGTATCCAGCACGAATTCACGACGATCCCGGGTGTGGTCGAAGATGTCGTCGACATCATCCTCAACATCAAGCAAGTAGTCGTCAGAACTGAAGAACACGAGCCCCAGACGCTGTATCTGTCTGCCAAAGGGCCACGAGAAGTCAAAGCCGGTGACATCAAGACACCCGCCGGTGTTGAGGTGGTTAACCCCGATCTGCATATCGCCACGTTGTCGTCCGGCGGCCAAATCGAAGTCGAGCTCACGGCCGAACGGGGCGTTGGTTACCGCACTGCCGAAAAGAACAAGGCCGGGGATGTGATCGGGGTCCTTCCGATCGACTCAATCTTCTCACCGGTGCGGAAGGTCGCTTATCGGGTGGAAAGCACCCAGGTGGGTCAGATGACCAACTTCGACCGCCTGGTCCTTGACGTCGACACAAACGGTGCTCTGGATCCAGCTGAGGCGGTCTCCTCAGCCGGAAAGACCCTTCGCGAACTCCTCGGTCTGTTTGCCGACATGGGTGAGGGAGTGGGCCTGGAATTGGGAGACGTGGCCGTCGCCGAGTCTTCCTCTCCTGATCTGGATCTTCCCATCGAAGCGCTCGACTTGTCCGAGCGTCCGCGCAACTGTCTGCGTCGTGCGCAGATCAAGACGGTTGGCGAATTGGTTGTGAAGAGTCCAGACGACCTGCTGAACATCACCAACTTCGGCCAGAAGAGCCTCGAGGAAGTCACGGCCAAGCTCGACGAGCTCGGCCTCAGTCTCCATGCCGTGCAGGACGAGGAGATCGAGTAATGCCCCGTCCTCGCAAAGGCGCCCGGCTGGGCGGTGGTCCGTCTCAGGAGAAATCCATGATGGCGAACCTGGCCGGCTCGCTGTTCTGGGAAGAGAAACTGACGACCACCGTTACGCGCGCCAAATCGGTAAGGCCTCTCGCCGAGAAGCTGATCACCAGGGCTCGCAAGGGTGACCTGCACTCACGCCGCGAGGTGCTGAAACTGATCGAGGATACCGAGATCGTCACGAAGCTCTTCGATGACATCGCTCCCCGCTACGCCGAACGCCCGGGCGGCTATACCCGCATCGTGCGAATAGGTCCCCGAAGAGGCGACAGCGCGGAAATGGCAATTATTGAACTCGTCTGACGACGAGTTCGTACTTGGTACTTCGTATCTCGTACTTCATACCTGGCGATATCGGCGTCCTCCCCAGGCGTGAGCCGGGGGAGGTGGCCGAGCGAAGCGAGGCCGGAGGGGGCATTCCATGACTGACCCCCGCCCCGCTCAACTCCGAGCCCTGTTGCTCACCCACCAACCTGTCGGCTATCGCGAAGCGGGGCATCTCGAGGCCATGCTGGCCCTGCTGGACTCTCCGGGCGATTCGCTCTCGCGGCTCCATTTCGATCCGGGACACTTCACGGCCAGCGGGTTCGTTGTCTCGCCCGACCGGCTGTCTGTCTTGCTGGTGCACCACATCAAGCTCGGGAAGTGGTTGCAGTCGGGCGGGCATGTCGAGCCGGGTGATTCCAATCTCGAGACTGCTGCCCGTCGGGAGGTGATGGAGGAAACCGGCCTCGAAGACATGGATTTGATGGGTCTTCTGGATCTCGACGTCCACCGCTTTCCGGAACGAGGTGGCGGTCCTGCCCACGACCATCTGGATGTGCGATTCGGGTTTCTTGCCCACTCCGAGGAGGCGGCCGTCGGCGATGGAACGTCGGATGTGAATTGGTTTCCGTTGGCAGAGGTGGCCGCATGGGACGATCGCCCCAGCCTGAGCCGGCCGGCCAAGAAGTTGTTGGTTATCGGCTGTTAGTTCCTCGCTCTTTCTTGCGTTCTCCCCAGGCGTGAGCCGGGGAAGGTGGCCGAGCCCAGCGAGGTCGGAGGGGGCAATACCGACTGCCGACTACTGACTACTGACCTTGCTACCCTCCTCAGCGGAGGAACGCGATGCTTTTCAACCAGATGTTTCGGGCGGCCCGGCTCGACAGGAAGCTTTACACCGAGCTCTTCTTCGACAGCTACGCCACGGGCAACGCGGTCGTGGTGGTTGCGCTGGTCTACGCGGTCATCTATTTGGGTTTCATGGTGGCCGGGGTTCGATTCGACTTGATCGGGTTTCTTTGGTTTCTGTTTGGAGGACTGGTTGGTTGGTTGATCGCAGCCGGTGCCCTTTGGCTGGCCAGCACAAAGGTCTTTTCGGGGCGAGGCCAAGGCGCGACCGCTGTTCGGCTGTCTGGCTTTGCCCACACTCCGTTGATCTTCATTGCGTTTGCCTTTGTCTCACCTGTCGGTTTGGCCCAGGGATTGGCCTTCCTGGCCCTGGTGTGGTTCGGTCTGGGCCTGGCGTTGGCAGCTCGAGCCATGTTCGATCTTGACACTCGCCAGTCCGCTCTTTCCGCTCTCATCGCCATTGCGATCTGGGTAGTTGTCCAGGTGGCAACCTCATTCGGCACGGACGTCCTCAGCTACATCTTCTAATTCGATGCCGACCTACCGGCTCGATCTCGGTTACGACGGTTCCGGATTCCACGGCTATGCGGTGCAGGCCGGCCTGCGCACCGTGCAAGCGGTATTGGAGGAAGCCCTCTTCAAGATCACCGGTCCGGTCCAGACGACGGTGGCGGGAAGGACCGATGCCGGGGTCCACGCCCGTGGGCAGGTGGTGAGCTTTGCTTGTGAAAGAGAACTGGACGAGGATCGAACTGCCCGCTCTCTCAACAAGATGGTTCGGGAGGAGATTGTTATTCGGGGATGTCGGATGGTCCCTGATGAGTTCAACGCACGGTTCTCGGCTCGCTCGCGAACCTACCGGTACCGGGTGGCGAATGTCCCGCTGCTGGATCCGCTCATCCGCCATACGGTTTGGCATGTGCGCGACCCGCTCGACCTCAGCCGGATGAACATGGCAGCCGGGCACTTCATAGGCCTGCACGATTTCGCGTCGTTTTGTCGCAAAGCAGAAGGACGTTCAACAGAGCGCAGCGTGCTGAGTCTGGATTGGGCGCGGGACCCCGCCGACGGCCATCTGGTGTTCGAGATCACCGCGTCGTCGTTCTGCCGCCACATGGTTCGATCGCTGGTAGCCGTCTGTGTAGACGCTGGACGTGAGAAGCTCGAACCCGAAGCTGTTCCCGACATTATCGCCGTTCGCGACCGCAGCGCGGCCTGCGGGGCCGCCCCACCGCAAGGTTTGACCCTGTGGGAGATTAGCTATGAGTAATTCGAGGTTTCAGGGACCAGATCCCCGGCCGGACCTCGTCCTGTTTGATGCCGGGGGGACGCTGGTGCTGATCGACCCCGACCGGTTCAATGCTTTCGTGACCGGATGGAATCTTTCGGCGGTGGATCCCGACCGCCTGACCGAGGCTCATTTCCAGGCCATGTCCGATTACGCGTACCGGCTTGAGGCCGGCGAGCATCTCGAGTTCCGATGGTGGATCGAACGATTCTTCGATTTGGCCGGTCTGGTCCTCCCGGCGGACATCCTCAGCGCATTCGGTGGCGGCAGAGGCATGTGGAACTTCCCGATTCCCGGGGCGCGGGAGGTTGTGAAAGACCTCCGGGCACGCGGGTACCGGGTGGCGGTGATCTCCAACTCGGACGGGACCGTGGCCGAAGCTCTGGACCGAGCCGGGTTTGGCGGCCTGTTCGAGTTAGTTATCGACTCGGTCGATGTGGGCATTTCGAAACCGGATCCGGCCATCTTTGAAGTTGCCCTGGAAGCGCTGGACGTGGCCCCCGGAAAGGCCTGGTATGTGGGCGACTCCCACTTCCATGACGTGGGCGGGGCTCGCGCCGCCGGATTGGCGGCGTCGGTCCTTATCGATCCTCTTGGCCTGGGGCCGGCGGGGCAGCTATCGGTGAAGAGGATCGCGCAGCTGAGAGATCTGCTTCCGTAGACATATTTCGTTGACTCTTTGTTGTTGGGAACGGGCTCCCTCCGGCTCGACTCTGCCGAGTCGGGCCACCTCTCCCTTCAGTGCACTTCGTTCGCTCGAGGGGGGGAATTCTGTGGGAATTGCCCATTAGGCCGGTCCTCGCCTACCATATGGCGGCTCCGGCATCCCGGGGTTCTCTTCTCGCGAGGTTCAGATGAGGCTGCAAAAGACGTATTCGCCCAAAGCGGATGATGTAAAACGGGAGTGGTTCGTCGTTGACGCCGCCAACCTCCCGCTCGGTCGGTTGGCCTCTGAGGTTGCCCAGATCCTTCGGGGCAAGCACAAGCCGATCGTTGCGTCTCACGTCGACACCGGTGACTATGTGGTCGTGATCAACGCCGAGAAGGTTGCCGTTACGTCCGACAAGAGCCAGAGCAAGATCTACTACCGGCACTCCGGCTACCCGGGGGGCCTCAGAGCAGAGAGCTTTGAGTCGCTGCGTGAACGTCGGCCCGAAGCGATCATCGAACGGGCGGTGCGCGGCATGCTTCCCAAGAATCGTTTGGGCCGCCAGATGCTCCGCAAGCTCAAGGTGCACGCCGGATCTGAGCACCCCCATCGGGCGCAATCGCCCCAGCCCCTCGAATTTGATATCCGAAAGGTGGATTCTTAATGCCAGCTCCGCTCGTTCAGGCAACCGGACGCCGCAAAGAGTCGGTAGCCCGTGTCCGTCTGTACGACGGAACCGGAAGTGTTGTCCTCAATGGCAAGGCGCTCGAGGTGTACTTCCCGGCTATGGCGCAACGGCTCCGGGCACTCGAACCGCTCCGAGTTGCTTCCCTCGAGGGTCGCTACGACGTTCATGCCACCCTCCACGGCGGCGGCACCACCGGCCAGTCGGACGCACTCCGGCTAGGGATAGCCAGAGCGCTGATAGCAATCGATCCTGAGCTTCGCCCATTGCTCAAGCGCTCCGGATTCTTGCGACGGGACGCAAGGAAGGTCGAACGCAAGAAGTACGGCCTTCGCAAGGCCCGTCGGGCGCCTCAGTACACCAAGCGCTGAGCCATGCTTCCGGCAGAAGGCCGCAGGCTCTTTGGAACTGATGGAATACGGGGTCGCGCCAACGTCGAATTGACCGCCGACCTGGCCCTCGCCATCGGCCGCGCAGCAGGTGAGTTCCTTCCGGGAGGCCAGGTGCTCGTCGGCCGGGACACCCGCCGATCCGGCGAGATGCTGTCGAGCGCCCTTCAGGCTGGGTTTCACTCGGTGGGTGTCGACATGATCGATGTGGGGGTGCTTCCCTCCGGCGGTATCGCCTACCTCACCGGAGATACCAGGTCATCGATGGGCGTCGTGGTCTCGGCTTCCCACAACCCCGCCGCCGACAACGGCATCAAACTGCTCGGCCGGAGCGGCTCGAAGCTCTCCGACGACACCGAAGACCGAATCGAGCAACGGATCCGGCGCGGAGCTCCGTGGAAAGTCGCCCGGGACGAAGGCATCGGTACTACGTTCAGGATGGCAGAAGCCGAGGAACGCTATCTGGCGCATCTTCGGGAGTCGATGCCGTACACCCTCCGGGGCATCTCTATTGTGCTGGACTGTGCTAACGGGGCTGCCTTTCGCACTGCGCCGGAGTTGTTCCGTCGGCTGAAGGCCGATGTCGAGGTTTTCGCCGCCGAACCGGACGGAACCAACATCAACGCCGGGTGTGGTGCGACGCATCCCCGCTATCTCTCCGAGCACGCCAAGGGGCGTCTCGGCTTTGCCTTTGACGGGGACGCCGATCGCTTGATAGCCGTGGATGAAGACGGCGCCATTGCCAACGGTGACGTCGTAATGGCGGTCATCGCCCGCCATATGAAAGAAGCGGGCCGTCTGAAAAACAATGTCGTGGTGTCAACGGTGATGGCCAACCTGGGTTTTCGCCGAGCGATGGAACGACTCGGCATCGACGTCGTCGAGACACAGGTCGGGGACCGATACGTACTCGAGGCCATGCAGGAGCACAAGGCGGTGCTCGGCGGCGAGCAGTCCGGGCATATCATCCTTGCTGATCGAGCCGGCACCGGCGACGGACTGCTGACTGCGGTCCGCTTGCTCGAGGTGATGGCATCGAGCGGCAAGGAACTCCGTGAATTGCGGAAGGAAACCATCACTGAATATCCGCAGGTGTTGCGCAACGTCCACGTTGCCGATAAGCACAAGCTTGCGGGTGCCGACCTTCTCTGGGCGGCGGTGCGTGAGGCTGAAGCACGCCTGCGAGACGATGGGCGGATTCTGGTGAGAGCGTCCGGAACCGAATCGCTGGTGCGGGTGATGGTGGAGGCGTCCTCCGGTACCGAGGCCGCCCAAATCGCGGACGAACTGGTTGAGATAAGTCGGGGCGAACTCGGTCCGCCGGGCGAGGATTGATCGGCAGGTGATCGGACCGGCTATGTCGCGCGTTGCCGGCGGCCCTTTTTCCCAGACTGGTGACCAGGGACGCTAGTCTCAGACGGACAAAGTGACCGGGAACGGACACCAAATCGAAGCGCCCGGCCCTCATCAGACATTTTTCCCGGTGAGGGTGACGAGGAAGAGGGAGTATCGAGTTTCGGCGGATGCCCTCTCGGCGACCACAGTCGTGACGGTGTGGAGCAAATTCCGGGGGTGACCCCGGCACAGAGGCCACACCGACGTGGGCGGGTTCCGTACGTCGGGAACCGCAGTTCTTCCCGGTCTCCTCAAGAAGCATAAGGAGACTGCCATGTGCGGCATAGTTGGCTACGTTGGTCCGCGCCAAGCCCAGGAAGTGCTCATCTCGTCGCTGCGGCGACTCGAATACCGCGGATACGACTCGGCGGGGATTGCGATCACCGACAACGGTCGCATCGAAGTGCGGAAATCGGCAGGGAAGCTCCAGCGTCTCGATGACCTGCTCGAAGCTCGACCCGTCGCCGGAACCACAGGGATTGGGCATACCCGCTGGGCCACCCACGGCGTGCCGAACGATGTCAACGCTCATCCGCACGTAGACGCGTCGGGCGAGTTCGTGCTCGTCCACAACGGGATCATCGAGAACTTCCTACCGCTCAAGGAGGAGTTGCTTGAAGAGGGTCATGAATTCCAATCGGACACGGACACCGAGGTGCTCGTCCATCTCGTTGCCGACGAATACGAGGGCGACCTCATCGAGGCGGTCCGCCGGGCGATCGGACGAGCCAGGGGCGCCTACGCGTTGGTCGTCATGACCTCGCGGGAGCCCGGCCGCATCGTGGCCGCCCGGATGGTCAGCCCACTGGTAGTCGGTTTCGGCGATGGGGAGACGTTCCTGGCCTCGGACATCCCGGCGATTCTCCCCTACACGCGCAGCGTTCTGGTGGTCAGCGACGGAGAGATGGTCGATATCACCGCGGATGGAGCGACCGTGCAGACCATCGGGGGTGAGATCGTCGATCGCGCACCCATGGAGGTGACCTGGGACGCCGGTCGGGCCGAGAAGGACGGCTACCCCCACTTCATGTTGAAGGAGATCTACGAGCAGCCGGGCGTGATCGAAGAGACCTTACGGGGACGATTGCAGCCCGACGGTAGCGTGGTTCTGGAGGGAGTGGATCTACCCGACGGATTCGCAGCCGGGCTCGAGAAGATATGGATCACGGCCTGCGGGACGGCCTATCACGCGGGTCTGGTGGGTCGCGACGTCTTGGAGAAGACACTGCGGATCCCCGTCGAGATCGACTATGCGCACGAGCTGCGATATCGCGATCCGCTGATCCGTCCCGGGACACTGACGATCGCCATCAGTCAGTCCGGTGAGACGGCCGATACCCTGGCGGCCGGCCGTCTGGCTAGCCGGCTCGGTTCGCGACTGTTGGCGCTCACCAACGTGGTTGGTAGCACGCTCAGCCGGGACGCCACCGACGTTCTCTACACCAGGGCGGGTCCCGAGATCGCCGTGGCATCCACCAAGGCCTATACGGCGATGCTGATCGGTGCCTACCTGCTGGCGTTGCAGTTCGGGCTGGAACGCAGGACCGTGGGCTCACCGCGGGCAGCTGAGCTCGCCGGCGAGTTGCGGGCGCTTCCCGAGAAGGCCACCCGGGCGCTGGGTATGGATGCCGACATCGCCAAAATCGCCGGCCGGATTGTTGGAGTCGACGACATTTACTTCATTGGCAGGGGTCTCGACTATGCGGTAGCCACCGAGGGCTCTCTGAAGCTGAAAGAGATCTCCTACATGCACTCAGAGGCGATGCCTGCCGGCGAGCTCAAGCATGGCACCCTCGCATTGATCACGGAGGGAACTCCGGTGGTGGTGGTGCTCACTCAGTCGCATCTCTACGACAAGACGATCTCGGGGCTGCAGGAGGTAAAAGCGCGCGGTGCCAAAGTGGTGGCCGTCGCCTACGAGGACGACGCTGAGGTCGCCAAGTACGCAGACCACGTGCTGCGGATTCCCCGCACCGCCGACTTCCTCAGTCCGGTCCTGTCGATTATTCCGCTCCAGCTTCTCGCCTATCACGTGGCCAAAGAGCTGGGACACGATATCGATATGCCCCGCAACTTGGCGAAGAGCGTGACAGTGGAGTAGCTGTCAGCTCTCCGCTTCCCGCATTCCGATCTACGGATGGCGGAAAGCGGATCGCGGAAAGCAGCGAAACCGGTAGGTTGAGCAGATGCGGATTATTGGGTTGGGAGTCGACCTGGCCGAGATCGATCGTGTTCAGGCTTTGCTCGATAAGTACGAACGCTTTCCCGAGCGCGTGTTCACCGTGCACGAACGAGCCTATGCGTCTCGATTCGCACATCCGGCCCGCCGCTACGCCGCCCGGTTTGCCGGCAAAGAAGCGGTGATGAAAAGCATGGGGACCGGTTGGCGCCGGATCCGGTGGCGGGACATCGAGATCACGGGCGGCGGCACCCCCCGGGTCAACCTCTTCGGGACCGCACAAGCCAGGGCGGAACACCTCGGTGTCACCGAGGTGCTGGTCACCATCACCCATACCGACGTGACGGCAATGGTGTTCGCCATTGCCGTGGGCGAGCACTGAGGCCCCCCGCCGTCCGCTGTCGGAGTCCGCCGTTCGCATCCTGGTACTTGCGGCCAGCTGATGACGGATGTTGTTGTGGAACTGACGGATGTGTGCAACGACATGCGACTGCAGCAGAAACGTGACCAGGCGACACTCGATTCGCGACCGCCCAGCGTGGTCGTCGGGAAATCGGACGGACGCCACAATGCCGGTTAACTCTCGGTTCGGAGCTAGAGATCCCCTTTGCGTGGCGTGTGATCTGTGCGGGTCGTCGATCTTTCCCTGGTCGGAGCGGCATCCGCGTCCGCCGGATTCCCCGGCGAGGTGGCGGTCAGTGGACTGCAAAAAGGTTCCACTCGCCCGGAACCCCTTTGAGATGGAACGATCCCAAGGGTTCATGGCGGATCGACGATCCAACCGTCAGGTCCTTCACGGTGCTGGAAACTGCGATCCCGCCCTCTGGTGCGTGATCCATCACCCGTGAGGCGATCTGCACACCGATACCTGCGATGTCGGTGCCGTTGAGCGTGATCTCGCCGGTGTGGAGGCCGGAACGCATTTCAATCCCGAGGGTTCCGACCTGATCGAGGATCTCTTCGCCGTCGTGACTGCTGCCGCCGGGCTGTCGAAGATCGCCAGGTACCCATCACCCGTGGTGTGGATGGTGGTGCCGCCGAAACGTTCGACCTGGGTTGAACAGATCCGATTCGCATCTCCGAGGAGGTCGAGCCATCGCTGATCCCCGAAGGTGGACGAGGCAGAAGGCTCGTCCCAGTAGTTATCGATGTTCGTGCCCCACTGGGTCACGAAAACAAGGTCAACCGGCCCCTCTCCGAACACCTGATATCCGATTGCGCCGTTGGGCGACTGGGCGTACTTCGTCTCTGGCTGCACTTCTAGACACGTTCCCCGGCATTGTGTCGCCCGTTTTTGCGAGTCAACTCTGGGGCCCAACCATATCTCAGCAGTGGCTAGAGACTCACAAGGAAGAGTGGCTCATCGTGTCAGCCGCGATCGCTGCGCTCGTGGTTCCGATGCCGCCGGGCGTTCGTGATGACCGTCGTTCTGTGCGGCTGCTCCGATTGTCCTGCCAGATAACGGTAGTTCCACGCTCGGTCCGGGTCTCGCGCCCATTTGCTTCCGGGCAAGGGACGGTCCGGGGTGGCGGGGGCGAGGCGAATCGCAACCCGCCACACTGGCCCCTAGGCCGCCATCATCGCCCGGAACATATCTTTGAACCGTTCGGAACTAGCCTCGGCGTCGACCAGTGGTTCGACCGCCACCTCCATGTACGGCACAAACGGATGCTCCATGAGCATCTGGTCCAGCTCATCGGGCGAAGCCAGGTTGACAATCATGCAGCCGCCCAAACACGCGACGTAGTTCCACACCTGGTCAACCGCGCCAGCCGCCTTCCATTTCTTGACATAAGTCAGGTACGCATCGGTGAGTTCGACCGCAAGGTCGGGCGGCACCTGATGGGTAACCCTCCCATAGACAAGGAACGACACACCATCCTCCTCTCCACGTCCCTCCACACCCAATCGTATGACCAGGAATCCACCGGGTATAGGGGGTCGGCGGTGGCGTTGGCGATGCTACGCACTTGCCGGGAGGGTGGACTCAGAGACCACCGGGCCTGGCGTTAACAGGACCGGCGACGGTCTCCCACCCGACCGGTGAGTGCCGTTCCTAGGGTCCGCCGGCGAGTCATTCGAAAGACAACCCACAGGGTGTCAGCCGGTTCGCGAGCCAAGCCGAACCCCAGGACTGACCAACCGTAGACTCAAACCGAGGGTGACAGCCATCCACCACGATCAGCGCACCCCCATCCTTCCTGCCGGATATGGGCGCGGGTAGTCGTTCAATCGAGAATCCGGCGGCGCGCGATATGCGCTGGCTGTCAGTGGAGCATGAAGGTGAGACTTGTGTCTGGAGGCCAGTGCATCATCGGTTGGGATCGAGCCATGGCTCCATGATCACAACAGCGGTCTCACCGGACCGGAGGGCCGCCTCGGCGTCCAGGTTCGTGTCCAGTTCGCGCCACCGGGCCCACAGTCGCGACCGTTCCTCTCCCTCGGCAGCCCGCCCCCTGACCGGGCGTCGGCCGTCAGCGAGATCGACGCTGGCGTCGGGATGCGCTTGGAGGTTGAGCCACCACGCAGGCTCGGCGTCAGCCCAGCCGTTCATGGCCATGGTGACCAGGTTCGGACCATCCTCGAAGTAGCCGAGGATCACGCTCCGCTCCTGGCCGGTGCGACGCCCGGTGGTTGTCAGATGCATCATGCCCCAGCGGTTGGCCTTCGCACGCCTCAATCCGACTCGGCCACCGGTAACGCGGTACAAGCCGCGGTGCATGAACCAGAAGAGGCGAATGAACCACCGCGGAGGAAGCTTCGCTTGTTGCTCACGTTCATCTGACATTGAGCGTCCCTCCATGATGCTGCTCGATCAAGTCTAGTTGTGACAACCGGGGCCCCCAGGGTGGTCGGCCCGCCCAGATCAACTATTGCCGAGCAATAACGCGCGTTTCACGGAGCGACTGTTACTTTCGGGTAGGTCAGTCCGATGGAGATCGACGACCACCTCTCACCGCACCCGATGTCGGCCACCCGTGCCCGGCCGGTACGCATGTCCGCGCCGAACTGCTCCCACGGGACGCCACCGCCTTGCCTGTACGCCTCCAGCAGGGCGTGCAGTTGGATACCGGCGGCGGTAACCACTCGGATGAACGGCGCCAGTTAGCTCAAGTTGTCGCGGCCGGTCAGAACCTCGGCGTGTCCCTCCGGGAGGGTGTAGCGCCGCTCCTCGGCAGGCAACCCTGGATCATCGATCACCAGGATTCCCGTGAGCGCCTGCTGTTCGAGCCACTCGCACGCATTCCGGGGGTGGGTAGAGGAGGCTTCTGCCAACTCGTCATTCGTTACCGAGTCGCTTCTGATGAGCGCGTCGCAGTCGCCGTGTGCTCCCATGTATATGGACCACACGTCGAAAGCCCCGAGCACTGACTCAAACAGCCGCCCGGCGAACTCATTCGCCGAATTCGAGGCAGCAGCATTAGCGGACAATGGAACCTCCGCTCTGCTCACAGAAACGAAGAGCCTACCTCCACACCGCCAAGTGCGTCCCCTGAAGCCCCCAAATGGGCCACCGGCCCCGCAAAGATCGCTCACGATGGGCGCGAACCGGCCGCCCCGAACGAAGAACGAGAAACGAGAAACCTTCGGCAAGTAGCATTCCAGCCGTGATCTTCCCATGAAACCTGTCATCACCCCTGAGGAGTCGGCGCGGCTCGACCAAACCGCCAACGATCCGGTCGAGACTCTCATGGAGCGGGCCGGACTGGCGGTGGCCCTAGCCGCCGTGGCCATGGGGGCTTCGTACGGGTCGCGGGTAGTGGTGCTGGCCGGTCCCGGCAACAACGGCGGTGATGGGTACGTCGCCGCTCAATATCTCATGCAGCGGGGCGTGGCAGTCGTGGTGCACGCGCTGGCACCCCCCAAATCGCCAGCCGCCGCCAGGGCCCACCGTTCGGCAGTCGAGGCCGGGGTGCGCGTGCGAGATCTGGAGGACCCGGTTGGGGCAGATCTGGTGATCGATGCCCTGTTTGGTGCTGGCTTCCGGGGTGACTTGCCTGGGGCCGTGGCCGCCTGGACTGCCACGGAGGCTCCAGTGCTGGCGGTTGACATCCCCAGCGGACTGGACGCAGCCACCGGGGAGGCGCCCGGCCCGGCCTTCAGTGCTGATTGCACCGTCACCTTCCATGCACGAAAAGTAGGGCACCTCGTCGGCCGGGGACCCGATCTCTGCGGACGGATCCAGGTAGCCGACATCGGGCTGGAAGGAGGGCATGGCGAGTTCCTCCTATGCGAAGAAGATGACGCACCCCGTCCGGTCCGCGCCCGTCATGCCCACAAGTGGTCGAGTGGGTCGGTGGTCGTGGTTGGCGGCTCTGCCGGTTTGACCGGGGCCGCGCACCTGGCGGCCCGCAGTGCGCTGCGAGGGGGCGCCGGTGCGGTCACCATTGCCTGTCCGGCGGCACTCCAGCCCATCTACGCGGGGATGGCTGCAGAAATCATGACCGTCGGGATCGGTTCCGGGGCCTCGTTTGCCCCGGGTGATGTTCTCGCCGTCCTCCAGTCCGCTTCCCGTTATGACGTCATGGCCCTCGGGCCGGGCTTGGGAACCGGGCAAGAGGGCTTCGTGGCGGGCCTCATGGAAAGTTGGGAGGGCCCGCTGATCATCGATGCCGACGGCATCAACGCCATCGACAGTGCTGCCGCCCTGGCCAAACGATCCTTCCCGACGCTGATCACACCGCATGCCGGTGAATTCCGCCGGCTCGCAGACGTGGAAGCGACCTTTCGGAGCGCACGTGAGCTGGCCTCAACCACCGGCGCCGTTGTGCTCTTGAAGGGCTCGCCAACGTTCGTCGCCGGTGAGCAGCTGTGGGCGGTCATCAGCGGGGGCGTCGAGCTGGCCACCATCGGCACCGGAGACGTGCTGACGGGTCTCGTTGCGGCCTTATGGGCTCGGGGACTGGATCCCGAGACAGCCGCCCGGTCCGCTGCCTACTGGCACGGACGAGCCGGGGCAGCGGCTGTTGCCGGTGGCACGCTGACTGCGGACATACTCGCCACCGAGATCAGGAGATTCGCATGGTGAGACCATCATGGGTCGAGATCGACCTGGGTGCGATCGCGCACAATGTTCGACTGCTGGCCGGCATTGCTGCTCCCGCTCGGCTGTGTGCGGTGGTAAAAGCCGACGCTTACGGGCATGGGGACGTCCCGGTCGCCGAGGCCGCATTGGAAGCAGGAGCTCCCATGCTGGCGGTGGCCTTGGTAGAGGAAGCGATCCGTTTGCGGGAGGCGGGGATCGATGCCCCGGTTCTCTTACTCTCCGAGCCGCCCGAGCAGTCGGCGGAGGAGGTGGTCAAATGGGATCTCATCCCGACCGTCTACACCGCCGGTTTCGTCCGAGCCCTGAGTGAAGCCACCCAAAGACCTTTACGCATCCACCTCAAGGTGGACACCGGTATGCATCGGGTCGGGGCAACCATTGCCGACGCCAAGGATCTGGTTGCCACCATCGTGGCCGACAAGCTGCTCGACCTCGAAGGGGTCTGGACTCACTTCGCAGTAGCCGAAGAGGACGGGGTATTCACCAGACACCAGTTGGAGACGTTCAACGGTTTCGTGGAGACGCTCCGCAGGGTCGGCGTCGAAGTGCCGGTCCGGCACGCAGCCAACACGGCAGCAACCTTGCTCTATCCCGAAGCCCGGCTCGATCTCGTGCGAGTCGGGATCGGCATCTACGGGCAGCGGCCTGCTCCGGGCATGGTCCCGGACCTAGATCTCCGGCCCGCCATGCGGGTCGTTTCTCACGTCTCGATGGTGCGACGGCATCCGGCCGGGACCAGGCCATCGTACGGACGTCGCAAGGCCCTTCCTGGGGATGCGACCGTCGCCACGGTGCCGGTCGGGTATGCAGATGGTTTGCCACGGGCGCTCGGGGCCCATGGGGGCGACGTTCTGATCAGAGGGAGGCGTCATCCCCTGGCAGGAACGGTAACCATGGACCAGGTCATGGTCGATGTTGGTGACGACCCGGTGGAGGTCGGCGACGAGGTAGTTCTGCTCGGTTCGCAAGGCATCGAGGAGGTAACCGCAGATCAGTGGGCCGAACATCTCGACACGATCTCCTACGAGGTCGTGTGTCAGATCGGGCCCCGGCTGCCGCGGCGGTATGTGCCATGACTGCCATGACCATCACGTCCGTCCCCGGAGTTGAGGTCGGGCATTGGACTGATCTGACCGCGATGACCGGATGTACCGTCGTGGTGTTTCCGGAACCGAATGTGGCCGCCGTCGAGATTCGCGGGGCGGCTCCTGGCACTCGAGAAACCGCTCTCCTCGAGCCCGGCATGCGAGTGGAGACGATCCAGGCAATCCTCTTGACAGGGGGGAGTGCCTTCGGGTTGGCTGCAGCCGACGGCGTGATAGCCGAACTCGAGGCCGCCGGTCGGGGTCACCATACCCCGGTGGGACCGGTGCCCATCGTGCCCACCGCCGTAATATTCGACCTGTTTTTGGGCGATCCCACCGTCCGGCCCGGACCGGCGCAGGGCGCGGCCGCTTTTCGATCAGCGTCCGGAGATCCGGTTGAGATGGGCAGCATCGGGGCCGGCACCGGGGCCAGTGTGGCCGGTTGGCGCGGCGTTGACGCCATCACCAAGGGGGGTCTGGGTTCGGCATGCACGGCGGTGGATGATGCTCTGGTGGGTGCCCTCACCGTCGTCAATGCAGTCGGGGATGTCTTCACGCTCGAAGGTGCGCCCCTGACGGGAGGACCGCTCATTCCCGGACCGCCGGCCATGCTCCCAGATCCGGCCACCAATACGACTCTGGTGGTGATAGCTACCAACGCCCGGTTCGGGCGCAACGACCTGTTACGGGTGGCCGTGCGAGCCCAGGATGCCCTGGCCGTCTGCCTCCGACCCGGTCACACTCGATATGATGGCGATGCCGCCTTTGTAGTCTCCTGTGGCGACGTGGAATCTTCGGCCGATCTCGTCGGCGAAGCCGCCTTCGTCGCCACTGGTCGTGCGATAGAGGCAGCGTTGCAGGCGGCCGCGACGCCGGGCTCCGGATAATCGAATGTCAGACATAGATACAGCTGAGGAACTCATGCTTCTGGCCGAGCAGGCCGCTACCTGCACTGCGTGCGGGCTGGCTGAGACTCGCACCAATGTCGTCTTCGGTGATGGCAGCGTCCGGGCACAAGTGATGTTCGTCGGCGAAGGGCCCGGCCGGAACGAAGACCTCCAGGGTCTGCCTTTCGTCGGAGCCGCCGGCCAGCTTCTCAACCGACTGCTGTCCGAGATCGGGCTCCAGCGGTCCGATACCTACATCACCAACGTTGTGAAATGTCGTCCGCCCGGCAATCGTGATCCACGACCGGATGAGATCACCGCCTGCAAGGACTTTTTATCCGGCCAGATTCGTCTGATAGACCCGGTGGTGGTCGTGACGCTCGGCAACTTTGCGACCAAACTGCTTCTCAGAGAAGAGCGAGGCATCACCCGGTTGCGGGGACGGGCTTATCCGTGGTGGAATCGCACCGTGATCCCCACCTTCCACCCGGCGGCCGCGCTGCGCGGCAGCGCCTCGGTGTTGGCCTCCATGCAGGAAGACTTCGCCCTGGTGAAGGCGACGCTGGATGGCCGCGTCGAGCCTCCTTCCGAATCAGAAGCCGAGCATCCGGCAGTGCAATTAGGGCTATTCGGATGACCGTCGAACTCCATTCGGGAAGTGAGGTAGAGACACGGGCGATCGGACGGCGTCTGGCGAGTTTTCTCGGGCCCGGCGACGTCGTGTTGCTGGCAGGCGAATTGGGGGCAGGAAAGACAGCCTTCGCAGGCGGTCTGGCGGAAGGCCTGGGTATTGAGGAGCCGGTGATCAGCCCCACCTTCGTGCTGGTTCGACGGTATGCGGGTGGGTTCACGCCACTCACGCACGCCGATGTGTATCGGTTGAGCTCGCTCAACGAACTCGACGATCTTGACCTCTTCGAGGGTTCTCGCGATGGAATTTTGATCGTCGAGTGGGGGAATTCGGTTGCCTCCGCCATGCCGAACGATCATCTGCGCGTTGAAATCGACGTGACCGGACCCAGCGATCGGCTGCTGCGTCTTGTGCCGCACGGTGTGTGGACGACCAGGTCTCTGAAGGAGATCGTCGAATGAGGTTGCTTGCCATCGAGACGGCGACTCCGGCGTCTTCGGTTGCGTTGGGGATCGGGAGGGACGTCGTTGCCTCAGCCGATCGTGTAGACCGGCGGGGTCACGGGGCTTTCATCGTGTCGGCGCTCGACTTCTGTTTTGACCAGGTGGGTTGGCGCCCCCACGAGCTGGACGCGATCGTGATCGATGTCGGGCCCGGCCTGTACACGGGCATTCGGGTTGGTCTGGCCACGGCGCAGGGACTGGCGGCTGCGCTCGGGGTTCCCCTCGTTCCGCTCAGTTCGCTGGACGTCATCGCGCTGCGGGCCGCAACCCACCGGCGCCACGTTTGGTCGGTGGTCGACGTCCGACGAAACGAATTGGCGGTCGCGTCCTACCAGCCGGTCCCGGGGGGTGTGGTCAAAGATGGACCCCCGCAGTTGGTCACTGTTGAACGGTTCCGGGCCGTGCTGCAGTCCGATCCTGAAGATGCTCTTGTGGTCGGTGACGGGGCATCGCTGCCGGAGGGCTTCTTTCACGGCCTGCACCGGGTCAAGAGCGGGCGGCCCCAGTTTCCGGCTGCCGAGGCCATGCTCGAACTGGCGGTTGGACGAGTCGAGAGGGAGGAGTTCCCTCATGCGGACGAAGTGCGACCGCTTTATCTTCGTGAGCCCGACGTCACCATCAGCTGGAAGAACTACCGGGAGGAGGGTCCGTGGGCGGAACCGTCACCGGCGTGATCGACATCAGGCCGATGCTGCTCTCCGATCTTCCCGGAGTTCATCGCCTGGAATGTGCGACCTTTCCGCAACCATGGTCGGAGGGGGTCTTTCGTGATGAGCTGGGTCAAAGCGGCCGCTCCTACTTCGTGGCTGTCGCCGACTCCGGTGAGGTGGCCGGGTATGCAGGCTTGCTGCAAGTAGCAGACGAAGCTCACGTTACGACTATCGCTGTGACCTCAGAGGCGCGGGGACGCAAACTCGGGACCCGGCTGATGGTTTGCCTCATTGATGCCGCACTCGACGGTGAAGCGAAGCATCTCACGCTCGAGGTGCGATCATCCAACCGGTCGGCACAGGAGCTTTATCGAAGGTTCGGGATGGCGCCGGTGGGAGTGCGGAAGAGCTATTACGGCGACGAGGACGCGCTCATCATGTGGGTTCATGAGATCGATCAAGCACAATTCGGTGCCCGGCTCGAGAAGATCAGAAGCAGCCTCCGATGAGTCTCGAACCGACGGTTCTTGCTTTCGAGACCAGCTGTGACGAGACCGCAGTGGCTGTGGTGCGTGGGACCCGCCCGCTCTCCAACGTCCTGTCGTCGCAGGTCGACCTGCATTCCCGTTTCGGGGGCGTTGTACCAGAGGTGGCCGCCCGGGCCCACGTTGAATCGATTCGTTCGCTGACCCACCGGGCCCTCAGCGAAGCGGGCGTTCATCCCGACGATCTCGACGGCGTCGCCGCCACGCAGGGACCGGGTCTGGTTGGGGCCCTTCTGGTGGGCTTCTCGTTCGGCAAGGCGACGGCCTGGGCGAGGCAACTGCCCTTTGTGGGAGTGGACCACATGGAAGGTCATCTCTTTGCTCCGCGGCTCGAATTCGATGAGTTCGCGCCTCCCGCCGTGGTGCTGCTGGCCTCCGGGGGACATAGCCAGATCGTGCACGTGCGAGATTGGGGCGATTATGAAGTACTGGGGCGCACCATCGATGATGCCTCCGGTGAGGCGTTCGACAAGCTGGCCCGGTTCATGGGTCTGGGATATCCAGGTGGGCCGGCCATCGACAAAGCCTCAACGAAAGGAGATCCGGCCGCGATCCACTTTCCCCGGGCTCTGCCGGAGGATCGCTACAACCTGTCGTTCTCAGGGTTGAAGACGTCTGTCGTGACCTTCATCAAAAAGGCGGCGAGTAGCAACGAACTTCCGCCCCTGGCCGACGTTGCCGCTTCGGTTCAAGAAGCGATCGTTGATGCTCTGGTTACGAAGACCTTCAATGCCGTCGATGACACTGGAGTCAAGATGGTAGGCGGCGGCGGGGGGGTCCTTGCCAACCGCCGGTTGCGGGTCCGTATGCAAGAAGAGGCCGACCGGCGGGGGGTTCGGCTCCTTCTGCCTTCTTCGTTGCTCTGCACAGATAATGCCGCCATGATCGGCGCAGCCGGATCGCACTGGTTGTCCCAAGGGACCTACACCGCCTGGGACGGGCAGGTAGATCCGTCGATGTCGCTCGACACCCGATGAACGGAGGCGGTATTCGGGTCGGCCGGATCTTCGGCATACCCATCGTCGTTGACACGTCTTGGCTGGTGATTTTCTTTTTGATCGTGTTCTCCTTCTGGGTAGATCTGGTCAATGCTCGAGCGCTGGGATTGGTGGCTCCGATTGGTGATGTGGCGCAATGGTCGGTGGCTTTGCTCGGGGCCGTGCTCTTCTTCGGCAGTGTGTTGATTCACGAATTGAGCCACTCCGTCGTAGCGGTTCGGCGGGGCACGCGGGTACGGCGGATCCGGCTGTTCATATTCGGTGGGGTGTCCGAGATCGAGACGGAAGCGGCCAACCCTCAGGACGAATTCGCGATCACCATCGCCGGCCCGGCTTCGTCCGTTGTCCTGGGAGGGGTGTTTCTGGGCGTCGCGGCGCTGGTAGGAGATGGGACTGTGTTCGATCGATTGTCCAGCGGGTTGGGTGTGCTCAACCTCCTCCTCGGAGGCTTCAACCTCCTCCCGGGTCTTCCACTCGACGGCGGCCGGGTACTGCGCTCGATCGTGTGGCGGACCACCGGTGACTACCGGCGAGCCACTCAGATCGCCGGCAATGGTGGCCGGATCGTCGCCGGTTTGATGATCGCAGTAGGAGTGCTGAGCGTCTTCTTCCGAGGGACCTTCAGACAGGTGTGGTGGATCGTGCTTGGATGGTTCCTGTTCCAGGCGGCGGGCGCCGCCCTTGCACAGTTGACTGTCAAGGAAGGGCTCAGCGGGGTGGTGGCCGCTCAAGTGATGACGCGCACCCCGATCGCCGTCGATGGCGATCTCACCCTGCAGCGGGTGTTCGACGACCACTTCATGGCGAACAATGTCTCGGAGTTTCCGGTGCTCCAGGAGGGCCGAGTTCGGGGAATGATCTCACTCGAGCAGCTCGGTGATGTTCCCCGCAACAAATGGAATGAGGTTCGTGTCTCTGACGCGATGCAGGTGCTTCAACCTGAAGACGCGGTCGGCGCCGGTACGCCCGCCGAGGAGATTCTGACCAAACTGAGTGGCACCGGTCAGCGAGTCGTGGTCGTCGAGGATGGCAGGCTGGTTGGCGTTGTCACGGCGAGTGACATCACCCGGTGGATAGAGCGGCAGTCTTCTCCCTGAGCTGCTTCGCAACTAGGGTGGTAACGCAGCGCAGGAGGGGTCGTGTTTGACGTAGGTGCGTACTTCCTAGGTCTGGCAGCAGTCGCCGGCTTGTTGACGCTGGTATGGATCGTGAGCCTGATCCGCAAGGACGCGAGCATCATCGACCCGTTCTGGAGCCTTGCCTTCATCACCCTCGGCGCGACCTATCGATTCGCCAGCGACACCGACTATGGAGCTCGGCCCGCGGTGGTGCTCGGTCTGCTCTTTATCTGGGGAGTCCGGCTGTCCGCCTACCTGTTCTGGCGAAATGCCGGGAGGGGAGAGGACTACCGGTACCAAGCCATGCGAGAGCGGCAGGGACCCCGTTTCGGCATCAAGAGCTTGTACACCGTGTTCTGGCTGCAAGCGATTCTGGCATGGGTTGTCTCGTTGCCTCTGCTGGCCGCCGTGGATGGCACCAACGCACTGGGGGCGTTCGATTACGTAGGGATGGCTTTCTGGGTGATCGGCATCTTCTTCGAAGCGGCGGGTGATTACCAACTGGCTCGGTTCAAAGCGGATTCAGCCAACCAGGGCAAGGTCATGGATCGAGGCGTTTGGCGTTACACCCGCCATCCCAACTACTTCGGTGATTTCATGATCTGGTGGGGCTTCTTCCTCTTCGCGCTGGGAGCGGGCGGGTGGTGGTCGGTGGTTGGGCCGTTGCTGATGAGTGTTCTCTTGATGCGAGTCTCGGGTGCTGCCCTCTTGGAAAAGAAGCTTGGCAAAACTCGGGAGGGATACGAGGAGTACGTGCGCACCACCAACGGCTTCTTCCCGGGACCAAAAAGGGCCTGACGGCCGTCCTTCTTTTTGCGTATAAGGTATCCCGGTCGGCCGAATACCAAGTACGCAATGCGAGGTACGTCGCTCGCAGGGCGACCTTCGGGTCGCCAAATACCCGTTTTCGACCATCCTTGATCCGATAATCGGGCCCACATGTTGCGATTGATGACGGTCCTCAACGGGATGCCCCACTTCTCGGAACCATCGATTCTCGATCTCGAGGACCAGGTGAGGGGCGCGGACTGGTTCTGGCTGGACGTCGACTCAGTCGATTATGAGCCCGTCGAGGAAATCGGACGTTTGTTCGCATTGAACCGGATCGGTCTTGACGACGTACACGCCGTGACCGAGTTCCCCAAAGCCGATAACTACGACGATCACGTCTTTTTCTCGTCCCACAGCCCAGCTATCGCCGACGATCGAGTGACGACGGCCGAGCTCGACGGGTTTCTTTCGGATGGCTATCTCATCACGTTCCACAGAACACCAATTCCGGGAGTCGAGTGGACGTATGAACGACTCCTTCAAGCGGACGCCTTCTCGGCGCTGCGCCCGGATATGTTGCTGGCAGGAATCCTCGAAGCCGCCATCCGCCGATCGCTGCAACTGGTGGATGGCCTGGAAACGCAGATAGGCGATCTCGAGTCGCGGTCGGTGGTGGGCGATCCCAGTGTTGTTGGGCTTGTGCAAGCGTTCCGCCGGGATGCGATCATCTTGCGCCGGGTGCTCGCCCCGGAGCGCGACATGGTGCGCAGCTTGATGCACGAAGGTATGCCCGGTGTCGACGAGCGGACCAGGCGGAGACTCGACAGCGTGTACGACGATTGTTACCGGGTGGTCGAGTCGCTCGACATGGCCCGTGCCCTATTGGCATCGGTCCTCGAGACGTACAGGGGCGCCGTGGCCGAGCGCACCAACGAGGTGATGAAAGTGCTGACGGTGTTCACGGTCATCATTCTGCCGCTTTCGCTGCTGGCCGGGATCTACGGCATGAACTTCTCCAACATGCCGGAGCTTCAGTGGCCGTGGGCCTACTTCGCTTTGTTGGCCGTCATGTTGACGGTTGTCCTGGGACTGTGGGTGTACTTCTCCAAGCGAGGATTCATCGGTGGTCCTCGTCTGCCGAGGGTCGATCGGGTCGTTGGGCGGGGACTCGCCGGGCTGTTTCATCTGACCACCACGCCGGTGCGAGAGGTTGTCCAGTGGTTGGTCGATGACCCGGACCGGAAGAAGCCTTGAGTTGGCAGTTCGTGAGTTCGTAGTTCGCGTTTCCCCCAGGTAGGCCGGCGAGGTCGGAAAGGTGGGAGGAGGGCTCGTTCTCACCAACTACAGAGCCGACTGCTGGAAGCTCACGTGCTCCAAACCCGCGAAACTCGCGTTAGCACTCTGTTCAGGAGAGTGCTAGAGTTTGGCACTCAGAGCCATGGAGTGCTAAACCAAGTGAAGGAGGGCTCCGCTATGAAACTGAAGCCGTTGGGCGATCGGGTGGTCGTCAAGGCCAACGACGATCAAGATGCCCGCACTGCGTCCGGCCTCGTTATTCCCGATACGGCCAAAGAGAAGCCGCAATTGGGGGAGGTACTGGCCGTCGGGCCCGGTGAGGTCAACGACCAGGGTGAGCGTACCCCTATGGACGTCAAGGAAGGCGACACGGTCGTCTACTCGAAGTACGGGGGCACCGAGATCAAATTCGAGGGCCAGGAGTATCTGATCCTCTCGTCTCGCGACCTGCTCGCGATCATCGCTTAAGAACCAGGAGGATTATCAATGGCTACAAAGGATTTGCGCTTCGATGAGGATGCCCGTCGGGCTCTCGAAGCCGGAGTAAACAAACTGGCCGATGTGGTGAAGGTTACGCTCGGCCCCAAAGGCCGTAACGTCGTGCTGGAAAAGAAGTGGGGCGCCCCCACGATCACCAACGACGGTGTGACCATCGCCAAGGAGATTGAGCTGGAGGACGCGTACGAGAACATGGGTGCCCAGCTGGCCAAGGAAGTCGCCACCAAGACCAACGATGTTGCCGGTGATGGAACAACCACCGCCACGGTGCTGGCGCAGGCGATGGTCAAGGAAGGTCTCCGTAATGTGGCGGCGGGTGCCAACCCGATGGAACTGAAGCGGGGTATGGAACAAGCGGTCGGCAAGATCGTTGAGTTCATCGGGGAATTCAGCCGTGAGATCACATCTCGGGACGAGATCGCCCATGTGGCTGCCATCTCGGCCGCCGACAACACGATTGGCGAGAAGATCGCCGAAGCGATGGACAAGGTCGGCAAGGACGGCGTGATCACCGTCGAAGAAGGTCAGACGTTCGGCATCGAACTCGAATTCACCGAAGGGATGCAGTTCGACAAGGGCTTCACTTCCCCGTACTTCATCACCGATCCTGATCGCCAGGAGGCGGTGCTCGAGGATGTCTACGTCCTGGTCGCCAACCAGAAGATCACGTCGGTCAACGACATGTTGCCGGTGCTCGAGAAGGTCATGCAGACCGGCAAGCCGGTCATGATCCTCTCCGAGGACGTCGAAGGGGAAGCTCTGGCGACGCTGGTTGTCAACAAGATTCGCGGGACATTCTCTTCGGTCGCCGTCAAGGCTCCCGGATTTGGTGAGCGCCGCAAGGCCATGTTGCAGGACATCGCCATCCTGACGGGCGCCACCGTCATCTCCGAAGAGGTCGGACTGAAGCTCGAGAACGTTTCGCTCGATATGCTCGGCAAGGCTCGCAAGATCGTCGTCACCAAAGACGACACGACCATCGTCGAAGGCGGCGGGTCCGAATCTGACGTCAAGGGCCGGATAAAGCAGATCCAGCGGGAGATCGAAAACTCGGACTCCGACTGGGATCGCGAGAAGCTGCAGGAGAGGCTGGCCAAGCTGGCCGGCGGGGTCGCCGTTATCAAGGTCGGCGCAGCCACCGAAGTGGAGCTCAAGGAGAAGAAGCACCGCATCGAGGATGCGCTGAGCGCCACTCGGGCGGCCGTTGAAGAGGGGATCGTGCCGGGAGGCGGCGTGGCGCTGCTCCGTGCTCAGGACGCCCTCGACAAGGTGCGCGGCGGCACCGACGACGAGAAGACGGGACGTTCCATCGTGCGTAAAGCGCTCGAGGAACCGCTCCGCCAGATCGCCGTCAACGCCGGCTTTGAGGGCGGCGTGGTCGCCGACCACGTCCGCAACGACGGCGGGACCATGGGCTTCAACGCCCAGACCGGGGTCTTCGAGGACCTCATGGTGGCCGGGATCATCGATCCCGCCAAAGTGACCCGCTCGGCAGTGCAGAATGCCGCCTCGATCGCCGGTCTGTTGCTCACCACTGAAGCACTGATCGTTGAACAGAAGGAAGACGCTCCGGCCATGCCGGGTGGCGGCGGACCTGGAATGGACTTCTAGGAAAAGCTACGGTCGAAACGAGAATGGGGCCCGGCGGGGCCCCATTCTCTGTACTTGGTACTTCCTTTTCCTATTTCTCCACGGCTCCCTCGACAAACCCGACCAGGCCCCGGTAAAGATCGAAGTTCTTTCGGTACTCGTGTTCGAGCAGCCCCCACACAGAGTGATCCAGCCACTTTCCCCGCACTTTGATCTCTTGACGCAGGACTCCCTCCCGGAAGAAACCAAGCTTCTCAGCCACACGCTCACTTGCCCGGTTGCCGACCGCGATCCTGAGAATCACCCGGTGCATCTTGAGCTCCTCGAAGGCGATTTGAAGAGCCCGGGCGGCGACCTCGGTTGCCACCCCCCGGGTGGTTTCATCGGTGCGGACCCAGTAGCCGATTTCGCCGGTCTTGAACGAGCGGGAAACGAACCAGACCGAAATGTTGCCGATGTGGCGGTCCGGGTCGTCCAAACGGCGAATGGCCCAGTCGTAGGCGCGTTCCTCACGCCAGGATTTGATGCTATCGCGGATGTAGTTGGTGGCGTCACCCTTTGCATAGTCGAGGTGGGCCCACGGCAGCCACTCGTTGAGTTCCGTCTGCGATGCTTGGACGGCTTCCGTCATGTCATCCGCGTCACGGCGCCGGAAGGGGCGCATCATGAAGCGGTGCGAGAATCGTGGCGCAGTCGACAGGTCATCCATGTCCGCTCAGACTATCGGCGTCGTACCATGTTCGGGTGAAAGAAATCTGGGAGCGCCTTTCAGGGATTCAGCACCAGCCTCCGCCGCCGGGTGAGATACCCCAGGCGGCCGTCCTGGTTCCTCTCTACGAGGGCGACGACGGGGTCAACCGACTGATCCTCACCAAACGGCCGATGACCATGCCCACCCACGCAGGGCATCTCGCGTTCCCCGGTGGCCGGCCGGATGACGGGGACGGCGGACCGGTGGGTACAGCACTGCGTGAAGCGGAGGAGGAAGTCGGTATTGATCCCGCCTGGGTAACCGTCCTGGGTTTCCTGCCTGCCATCCACACGGTCGAATACTCGCTGATGGTGGTACCGGTGGTTGGTTGGATCGAGGGCGTGCCGGAGTTGCAGCCCTCCCCGCGAGAAGTCGACAAGGTACTCGAGCCGGCGGTCGAGATTTTCACAGATGTGAACAGATGGAGATTCGAGACGTGGCGGGAACACAAGGTCTGGTTCTTCGACCTCGAAGGCGAAGTCCTGTGGGGCGCCACCGCCCACATGGTCCGACAGTTGGTCGGCCTGGAACCACCGGTAACCAGGATGCCGCCCGGCGATCTCATCGATCCGTAGACGTCGTCCCGGCGCGGCGAGGGGATCGAAGCCCAGACGGAGGGGTGGGGACCCGGATCCGGGTCCCCACCTTATGAGCCCCTCTTCGGGAGCTACTTCTTTTTCGGCTTGGCGGCCGTCTTTGGCTTTGCTGCGGTCTTGGCAGCCGGCTTCTTTGGTGCTGGCTTCTTTACTGGCACGTCGCCTTCTTTCCGTTTTCCCGGTTTCATCCGGTACACAATGCCCCGGCCGGTCGGCCGGACCCACGGATTCTATGATGCCGCTCGACGATATATGCAGCATTCTTGATCGATATCTTGCCAGGTCCGGGAGCTCGGTTTCCGTCGAAACGCATCCTTCTCCAAGGTCCTTCGACACCAAGCCCGGCGGGCGCGTCTGTGTCAACCGTAAGACCTTTTCCCAGGTCGCAATGGCCGGGTCGGATCTATGCGGACGCTTTCCGGATCAGTTCCCATGCCTTCCGAACGTGCCGCTCCTCGGTATGGGTTTGGCCGATCGACATCCTGATCGTGAGCTTGGCGTCGAGTTTGGTATGGTTGAGATAGATCTCGCCCGATTGATTGACCTGCTCCAGGATGCGCTGATTGACGTCGTCCCCGCCGCTGTGACGGAAACAAACGAGATTGACGGGAGCGGGAGCGGCCAGTTCAAAGTCGTCGTCGGCATCTACCCAGGAGGCGAAAAGCTTCGTCAACCGGAGGTGTTCGCGCACAAATGCCTGCAAACCCCCGACGCCGTAGTGGCGGATCACAAACCACAGCTTCAGGGCGCGAAAACGGCGTCCGAGCGGGATCTGCCAATCCCGGTAATCGATCACGGCCCCGGAGGCCGAAGCTTCGTTGCGCAGGTACTCGGGCAGCACGCTGAGGGCGCCTATCAAGGGAGTCCGGTCGGCGACGAAGAAGGCCGTGCAGTCAAAGTTGGTCAGCATCCATTTGTGTGGATTGAACACGTAGCTGTCTGCCAGTTCGACCCCGTCGTGGATCCAGCGCATCTCCGGGAGCAAGGCTGCGGTCCCGGCCAGGGCCGCGTCGACGTGCAGCCATATCCCGTGCCGCCGGCAGATCTCACCTATCTCACGTACCGGATCGATGGCGGTCGATGAGGTGGAGCCGACGGTGGCGCACACAAAGAAGGGCCTGCGACCTGCAGCAAGATCCTTCTCGATGGCTTTCTCAAGCGCGACAGGTCGCATGGCGAAGGCCGCATCTACCTCGATCGAACGAAGGTTGTCGATGCCGATTCCGGCAATGCGGATCCCTTTCTCAACTGACGAGTGTGCCTGCGTTGAGGTGTAGGCGATGAGGCCGCCCGCAGTCCCGGTGCGGTTGGCGGTGCCCAGCGTGGCAGCTTCGCGGGCAGCGATGACGGCGGTGAGGGTGGCGCTGGAGGCTGAGTCCTGAATGACCCCGCCTCCCGCTCCGGATGAAAGGAACGCCGGGGGTAGATCCAGCATTTCCACCAGCCAGTCCATCACATGAGTCTCGAGCTCCGTGCAGGCGGGGCTGGTAATCCACAGCATGCCCTGCACACCGAGACCGGAGGACACCAGATCCCCAAGTATGGCCGGTCCCGAAGCGTTGGCGTTGAAGAACGCGTGGAACCCGGGGGACTGCCAGTGCGTGATACCGGGCATGACAATCCGGTCGAGGTCGGCTATCACGTCATCGAATTCCTCGCCTGTGGTCGGCGGGTGTTCGGGCAGCATGGCGCGAATGTCACCCGGTTTCACCGTGGAGAGAACCGGATACCCCTCGATTCGCTCCATGTAGTCGGCGATCCAGTCGATGACTTCTCGGCCGCGCTTTCGGAACTCACTAGGAGTCATGTGTGGTATGGCCACGCCTGTTCCTCTCCTACACCAAGAACCCGCGGAACTATACGGGACGGCCCGGCCCTTGCTGCCGTAGCAACCCGATGATCAGACCCTCGGTGAGCGCATCCCACGAAGCTTCGATGACGTTCTCGTGGACCCCGATCGTGCCCCACGTTTCATCTTCGTCGGATGTTTCGAGTAGCACTCGCACCATCGCTCCCGTCCCATGCGAGGAATCCAGCACGCGCACCCGGTAGTCGGTCAGCCGGAGCCGATCGATGCCCGGATATGCATTTCTCAGGGCAGCCCGCAGCGCCTGATCCAAGGCGTGGACCGGCCCGACCCCTTCGCCGGTGGTGACGACCCGCTCGCCGTCGACCACGACTTTCACGGTGGCCTCGGCGACGATTTCTTCGTTGGCCCGTCTATCGGTAAAGACCCGGAAGGACTCCAGCTCGAAAAGGTCCTGTTCCCATCCCAGCGCCTTGCGCATGAGGAGCTCAAAGGATCCCCCGGCCGCCTCGAAGTGGTAGCCCTTGTGTTCGAGGTCCTTGACCTGTTCGAGGATCACGGCAGCCGTCTCGGAGTTGACCTCGAGACCGAGTTTGTTGGCTTCGGAGAGGACGCTTGCCCGGCCGGCCAACTCCGAAACGACCATGCGGGTGTGGTTCCCTACCTGCGTCGGATCCTCGTGCTCGTAGGCATCGGGCCGGCGGGCGAGGGCCGAGGTGTGGAGCCCGGCCTTGTGCGTGAACGCTGACGTCCCGACGTAGGGATGATGCGGATCGAGGGCGATGTTCACGACTTCCGCTACGTGGTGCGCCACCGGGCCGAGGAGCTCCAACCGACCTTCGGGCAGCACCGCAAGCCCCATCTTGAGAGCCAGGTCCGGGATGAGCGTGGACAGGTCGGCGTTGCCGGTACGTTCTCCGTAGCCGTTGATGCAACCCTGAACCTGGCGAACACCGGCATCGACCGCAACCAGCGAGCTTGCCACAGCGCACCCGACGTCGTCGTGGAAGTGGACCCCCAACTGGCTCTCGGGGAAGGCTTTCTGCACCCGGCCGATGGTGGTCAGGATCCCCGACGGCAGAGTTCCCCCGTTGGTGTCGCAGAGCACCAATCGTTCGGCTCCGGCATCTGTGGCCGCCTGCAGGATCCGGAGGGCGAATTCTGGGTTGGTCCTGAAGCCGTCGAAGAAGTGCTCGGCGTCAAAGAACACGCGCCGGTCATAGTTGCGGAGGTGGTAGATCGACTCTTCGACCATGCGCACGCCCTCGTCGAGATCGGTTCGGAGGGCTTCCAGCACGTGGTAATCCCACGATTTGCCGACGATGCAGATGATCTCGGTCTCGGCCGCGAGTAGCGCTCGCAACTGGGGATCATTCGCCACCGTGCCCCGCGGTCGCCTGGTCGACCCAAAGGCCACAAGCGTGGCGGTGCCGAAGTCGAGTTCCTTCTTGGCTCGATTGAAGAACTCGTCGTCTTTGGGGTTGGCGCCCGGCCATCCGCCCTCTACGTAGTCGACCCCCAACTCGTCGAGCAGAGAAGCGATCCGCAGTTTGTCGCCGACCGTCAGCGAGATGCCTTCCTGCTGAGAACCGTCTCGGAGGGTGGTGTCGTAGATCTCGGTCTTCATGGCTAACTCCCGGGTAACAAAAGACCCTTCGCGAGGCGAAGGGTCGGGCGCACACGGCTGTCCGTGTGCGCTATGGAATAATGATCGTGCTGGTCGTATTCATCTAGGCGGGGAGTATGGCCGAATGCGATCAGGGAGTCAACGGTAGACGGGGTTGGGTGGCCGCAGCCCCGAGGGTTGGGCTCGCAGGCCTTCGCTCCCCGACTCGGAAGAGGGTCGCCGGCCGCGCCCGGACGGCGGACGAGCGAACGGTCCCTCCGTGCCGAGCGGCGGTTCCGTTGAAGCCTCGGCCCAGGTCGATTACGCTCTGTGCCGTGCAAACAAGCTCGTGTCGCCGCTGGTGGTCCATTCGCTAAAGGGGGCCAGCCGCGCGTCGAGTTGAACATCGCCGGAGGCCCGGGCCCCGGCGCTTTTCTTTGGGTGAGGAGCATAAGGTGAGTGACAAAAAGAAGGTGTTCTCCGGGATCCAACCGACCGGTGATATCCACATCGGCAACTATTTGGGGGCATTACGCAATTGGGTGAAACTGCAGGACACCTACGACGCGATCTATTGCGTGGTCGACCTTCATGCCATCACGGTCCCCTACGATCCAGTCGCGCTCCGCAGGAGTCGGTTGAACACGGCCAAGCTGCTGTTGGCAGTCGGTGTCGATCCGAGCCGCTCGCTGTTGTACTTCCAGAGCCAGGTGCCCCAGCACGCTGAGCTGTCGTGGATGCTGAGCACTATCACCTCACTGGGTGCCCTCAACCGGATGACCCAGTTCAAGGAGAAAGCCGACAAGGCCGGCAAGAACCTGGGTTTGTTTGCGTATCCGGTGCTGATGGCGGCCGATATCCTCGTGCACAAGGCCCACGCAGTTCCGGTCGGCGATGATCAGACCCAACACCTGGAGCTGGCGCGCGACCTGGCCGAGCGGTTCAACTCGCGGTTTGGCGATGAGTTCCCGGTCCCCGAGCAGATCACGCCCGAGATCGGTGCCAGGGTCATGTCTTTGAAGAACCCGACGTCCAAGATGTCGAAATCAGACGAGGATGTCAACACCCGAGTTCTCCTTTTGGACGAGCCCGACATCATCCGCAAGAGGTTCAAGGCGGCCGTGACCGATTCGGAGAGCGAAGTTCGCTACGACCAGGAGAAGAAACCTGGTGTCTCGAATCTCCTGGACATCCTGTCTTTGTTCACCACTCGGTCGATAGAAGATCTCGTTGCCGAGTACCACGAAACGCCCTACGGCCATTTCAAGATGACCGTGGCCGAGGCGGTCGTCGAAGGACTCAGCCCCGTCCGTTCGGCCTTCAAAGCGTTCGACGACGAGGAGGTCACGCGCATCATGGTCAAAGGTGCTCTCGATGCCCGCACCAGGGCGGAAGGTGAGATGGCCTCGGTTCGCAAGAAGCTGGGGTTTGATGCCCGGCTGGGTGACGGGGCGTAACCCAATACCGTTCTGGCGTTAGTTGCCTGCAGTATGCGCGTCTTTCTCACGCTGTTTCGAGAAGACCCTACACCGCAAGGTCCGGGACGAAGAAGAGGACCAGAATCGTGATCAGGTTGAACCCACCATGGATGAAGATGGCGCGGCTCAACTTGCCCGACTTCTGGGTGACATAGGCCAGGACCAGTCCGGCCAGGAACGTCTGTAGCAGGGCGATGACCGACCCGGCGGTTCCGGTAGTCCCGATCACGTGAAACGCTCCAAACAACCCGGCTGAGATCACCAGGGCCCGCCGGGCCGTCAATCGCTCTTCCAGGTAGCGAAGCAACAAGCCACGAAAGGTTAATTCCTCCACGATCGGGGTCACCACAGCCACTCCCAGCACGATCAAGATCCGGGTGGCAACGTCCGTGGCGCCAGAGATCGCCTCGGTCGTCAACTGGGGTGTTTCGTCGACTCCGAGCAGATTGGCCAATGGCAAGAGCGCGTAAGCGAGCGCCAGCAAAAGCAGCATTCCGAGGAATAGGTACCCGGAGTCCTGCCATCGGATCGAGAAGCCGAAATCAGTGCTGAAGCTGCCGGAACCCCGCTTCTGGCTCACCCAGGCGAGGGCCAGCAGCATCCCGAAGAACTGAGCGGGTAGCGCCACCCAGAACAGCAACTCGGGTGTGACCCCCAACACCAATTCGTCAATGGGGCCGCCCACTCCGATGGCAAGACCGATAGCGGTGCCGGCCAACGAGGCCACGAAGGCGGCCAGCCAGACCAGCACGAAGTCGCTGAAACGCCAGCGATAGGAGGGCGGGGCGGATAATGGCGGCAGGTTCACGGGAGAGAAGCGTAGTGGGCAGTTTCCAGTTTCCAGTTTTCCAGTCTCGAGTGACCTGTGAGTTCCCAGGCCGAGGAGTGATCTATCCCTGCTGGCTACTGGCTACTGGTTACTGGTTACTGGTTACTGGTTACTGGTTACTGGTGACTGATGACTGGCGCCGCAGGTGGCCTGGTACCGTAGGACTTCTTTGACAGGCGGAGGAATCTGATGGACATCGATATCGGTATCGGCAAGTCGGGTAGACAGGCCTTTGGATTCGACGACATCGCCATCGTCCCCAGCCGGCGAACCCGCGACCCCGACGACGTAGATATTTCCTGGCAGTTGGACGCCTTCCGTTTTCAACTGCCCATGCTCGGTTCGGCGATGGATTCGGCGATCAGCCCGGCGACGGCGATCACCATCGGCCACCTGGGTGGGCTCGGAGTGCTCAACCTGGAGGGCCTCTGGACTCGCTATGAGGATCCTGAGCCATACCTCGGGGAGGTAGCCGAGCTTCCCTCGGACAAGGCCACCATGCGCATGCAGGAAATCTATCAGGAGCCGATCAAGGACGAGCTCATCGGGAGGCGCATCAGGGAGATCAAAGAGAGTGGCGTGGTCGCGGCGGCCAGCCTGACCCCCCAGCGGGTCGCGTCGTTTGCGCGGCTAACGGTCGAGGCAGGCCTCGACATTCTGATCATTCAGGGCACCGTGGTTTCGGCCGAGCACGTCTCGTCGCGACAGGAGCCGCTCAACTTGAAGCAGTTCATCGCCGGATTCGAGTTGCCGATCATCGTGGGCGGATGTGCTTCGTACTCGACGGCCCTCCACCTAATGCGGACCGGGGCGGTAGGGGTGTTGGTCGGCGTTGGACCCGGGGCGGCCTGTACTACGCGTGGTGTGCTCGGGGTCGGGGTGCCTCAAGCGACGGCCATCGCCGATGCGGCCGGAGCGCGCATTCGGTACCTCGATGAGACCGGCCGATACGTGCACGTCATTGCCGACGGTGGAATGCGGACGGGTGGAGACGTGGCCAAGGCTATCGCCTGCGGAGCGGACGCCGTGATGATTGGTTCGCCACTCGCCGCGGCGGCCGAAGCACCGGGTCGGGGAGCCCACTGGGGCATGGCCACGTTCCATCCGACCCTTCCGCGCGGGGCACGCGTCCAGGTCGGCCGTCTCGGTACCCTGGAGGAGATCCTGGTTGGCCCCGCGCACGAAAACGACGGGCGCCGCAATCTCTTTGGTGCGTTGCGAATGTCGATGGCAACCACCGGCTACGCCGACGTCAAGGAGTTTCAGAAGGCCGAGGTAATGGTTGCTCCTTCGTTGCAGACCGAGGGCAAGTCCCTGCAGCGTTCGCAACGGGTCGGCATGGGATAAGAGATCGTGACGAGCCGGGAGGGTTCCTTCGGACAGGCGTCGACTGGAGATTTTGACCGCGTCCTCGTCGTCGACCTCGGGGCTCAGTACGCTCAATTGATTGCCCGGAGAGTCCGCGAGGCCCACGTGCTTTCGGAGATCATTCCCCGGGATACCACGGCCGCTGAGATCAAGGCGCGCCGGCCGTCCGGTTTGATCCTGTCGGGAGGACCTGCGTCTGTCTATGCCGATGATGCCTACGAAATCGATCCAGACATCTTCGATCTGGACATCCCAATTCTGGGGATCTGCTACGGCCATCAGTTGCTCGCGCATGGGCTCGGCGGCAAGGTGGCCCAGACGGGAAGTGCCGAATACGGTAAGGCCGAGCTCACGGTATTGGACGGTTCCGGCCTGTTCACCGAACTCCCCGAGACCCAGGATGTGTGGATGAGCCACGGGGACGCGGTCATCGAGGCGCCACCGGGGTTCCGGGTCGTCGCATCAACGCCCGGCTCACCGGTCGCGGTGATGGAGGATCGTGAGCGGCGCCGCTATGGAGTTCAGTTCCACCCCGAGGTGGCCCATACGCCGCGCGGAACCGAGATCATCAAACGGTTTCTCTTCGAGATGTGCCAACTCCAACCCAATTGGACGCACCACTCGATCATCGAGCATTCGGTTGACGCTATACGGCGTCAGGTGGGGTCGGGGAACGTGATGTGCGGATTGTCCGGCGGGGTCGATTCGTCGGTCGCCGCCGCTCTGGTGCACCATGCCGTCGGTGATCAGTTGACCTGCGTGTTTATCGATCACGGGCTCCTCCGAGCCGGGGAAGCCGAGCAGGTCGAGGAGACGTTCCTGCGCACGTTCCGCATCAACCTCGTTCACGTCAAGGCTCAGGAACGCTTCTTGGCGGCTTTGGACGGAGTCATCGATCCGGAATCGAAGCGGAAGGCCATCGGTGAGACCTTCATCCGGGTTTTCGAAGAGGTAGCCTCCGATCTCACCGACACCAACTTCCTCGTGCAGGGCACTCTGTATCCGGACATCATCGAGTCGGGCACGAAAGACGCTGCAAAGATCAAGAGCCATCACAACGTCGGCGGTCTGCCCGACGACATGCAATTCGAGCTCGTCGAGCCGTTGCGCGACTTGTTCAAGGATGAGGTGCGAGCGATTGGCGGCGAGCTGGGGCTACCGGATGAGATTGTGTGGCGCCAACCGTTTCCGGGTCCCGGCTTGGCCGTGCGGATCATAGGAGAGGTCACCCGGGAGCGGCTCGAGACCCTGCGAGCCGCCGACACCATTGTCCTGGAAGAGATTCGCCGGGCCGGTCTGTACCACGATCTCTGGCAATCCTTCGCGGTACTTCCCGCTGTGAAGACGGTCGGTGTGCAGGGAGACGGACGTACCTACGCGTACCCTTTGATCGTTCGGGCGGTGACCAGTGATGACGCCATGACTGCCGACTGGGCCAGACTGCCCTATGAGGTCCTCGAACGGATCTCCAGCCGGGTCATCAATGAGGTCGCCGGCATCAATCGCGTTGCCTACGACGTTTCATCCAAACCTCCCGCCACAATTGAGTGGGAGTAGTCCTTTCCCTCAAGTCGCTCTCGGGCTCGACCGATATCTCTAGTGCTGTGTCGCACACATATGGTCTTCGCAATGTCGAGGACCGGCAGGACTTGATCGGTCTTGTGGGACTCAGTACTAAAGCAGGCAACCGTTCAAGCGAGAGAGGTTCAACTTGGAGTTGGGCAAAGACGCAGAGCTCCTGGCGATTTTTCGCGAAGAAGTGTTGCAGCGCTCCACCAATCTGGTGGCGGGGGCCACCGCGATGTCGATTGGAATACTTGACCCTGAAAAGTTCTTGACCCTCTTCCGAGACGCGCACACGATCAAGGGTTCGTCTCGCGTCATGGGCTTCGTCGACATGGGCGAGGCGGCCCGGGTACTCGAAGCTGCCTGGAGGGATATCTCTGAGGGAGTGCTGCAACCGGATGCCGAGCTTGGCCACCTGTTGAGAGCCGTATCCGAAGAGTTTTCCGGGGCAATGGATGAGGGGAGCGAGGGCCACCCTGTCGGAATGCAGGCAGCCGTCGCGGCTTTGGAACAATACCTCGGGACGCCGGATGCGTCGCCCAGTCGACCGGCGCCGCCGCCGTCACCCGCCGAGACAGCCCCTCTGGAACCCGCACCGCCTCCGTCGCCGGCGATCCGGCCGGCGTCCCGTCCGGTCCCTGAGGTGGGCAGCCCGGAGCTCCTCGATCTTGGTGGATTGCTTTCCTCGGTCGAGTCCGGCTTGGTGGGTCCGGCCACGCGGGTTGAGACAACCCGGCTATACCGGCTGATCAACCGGGCTGCTGAGGTTCGTCTCGATGCAGCCGCGTTGGCTGATGCCGTTCAGGGGTTGCGTTTCGCTGTCTCAAGCAATCCGCGCGAAGTGGCCTCACTCGCCGCCAGCTGGGAATCCGCAGTCGAGACCTTGGATCTGGCGGTTGAGGACCTTCAGATGCGAGCTCTTCAGCTCGTGGCTTCTCCGCTGTCCGATATCACCGACACGTTCCATCAGTTCGTTCGCTATTTGAGCCGCCGGACAGGAAAGCAGATCCGCTTTGAGTTAGCCGGTGACGATGTTGAGGTCGACCGGCAGATCATCGAGCACCTTCGTGAACCCCTGCGACACCTGTTGGTCAACGCCATCGACCACGGAATTGAGAGGCCTGAAGACCGCCAGACAGCGGGTAAGCCGGCGACGGCCACCCTGGCCGTGCGTGCCCAGGTCGCCAAGAACAGCCTCGTTATCACGGTGGAGGACGACGGCGGCGGAATCGATTGGAACGCGGTGCGAGAATCGGCTTGGAAACGAGGCCTGGTATCCGACGGCGATGTCGTCTCCGAAAGTGAGTTGACCCGGCTTCTCTACGGGGGAGGGTTCTCGACTTCGATCGAGACCACCGATCTCAGTGGCGACGGTGCCGGGCTGGCCTTGGTGGCGGAGACGGCCGAGATGTTGAACGGCGGGATAACCATCGAGTCGCGGTCCGGTCAAGGCACGTCGGTGATGCTGACCTTGCCGGCCTCCTGGGCCCTACAAGATATGGTGCTTCTCGCAGCGGAGGAGCGGCAGTGGGGTATCCCGGCCGCGGCCGTTGTGGCCGCGTTCGCGTTGTCGGGCGCCGAGGTGCGACCGGGCAAGGAACGGATGGAACTCGTCCACCAAAGCCAGCGATTACCCATCGCATCCTTCGCCTCCGCAGTTGGTCTTCCGGAATCAGAAGCGGTCAACGAGGTCATCGTTTTGGCCACCCGAGCTGGACTCATCGCCGTGACTGTGCCGCGCATCATCGGGAAACGCCAAGTCGCCGTCAAGGGCCTTGGTCCGGTGCTGGCCGGAGTGCCTCACCTAACCGGCGCGGCTGTGCTGGGTGGGGGAGAGGTCGTCGTGGTTATCGAGCCCAACCGATTGGGTGACCGGATTCGGTCGCTTCCGACCCCGGTTCTGTCGAGACCGCGAGTCCTGGTCGTCGACGATTCGGCCGGGGCGCGCCAGCTGGTTGGCTCGGTTCTCACCGGTCAAGGATTTGAGACGCTGGTCGCGGGCGACGCCGAGGAAGGCCTCGCCAAACTGAGATCGGAGCGCTTTGATGCACTGGTCGTTGACTATGCCATGCCCGGCTCAGACGGCGTTGACCTGGTTCGATCGGTTCGCGAAATCCTCCCTGCGCTCCCAGTTGTGATGGTTTCGGCGGTTGCCAAAGAACAAGACCAGGCGAGAGCATGGTCGGTCGGAGTTGACGCTTATCTCGACAAGGCCGATCTGCGTCAGGGTTTGCTGGCCACGACACTTCACTCTCTGCTGGAGATGCGCTCGGTGGCCCAATCCGACGATCGAACCGAGGTCAGCCAATGAGGATCCTGGTTGCTGATGACAGTCCGGTGATCAGGGCGGCCGTGAGTTCGCTTCTTCAGGAGGCCGGATACGAGGTCACTACCGCCGAGGACGGAATCGAAGCCATCCAACAGTTTTACTCACAACCTCCTGATCTGGTGCTGCTGGATATCAAGATGCCCCGCATGAGCGGTTACGTGGCTTGCCGCCTGATCAAAGAGGATTGGTCGGTTGCGCACATACCCATTTTGATCTTGACGGCTCTCGACTCCGCGGAGGATCGCTATTGGTCGGAGAAGTCGGGAGCAGACGGCTACCTGACCAAGGAATCACTTGGTGAGGAGTTGCTGGCGGCGATTCGAACGGCAAGAGCCACGCGAGCCCTATCAGAGTTGAGTACCGGCGAAATCGTGGCACAGCAGCTCGACCAGGTCGATGTGCTCGCTCGCGTCACCGAGTTGTTGGACCGCAAACTGTTCGATGCCACCATCGTCAACGACATTGTCACGATGGCCACCCGCGCCATGGACCTCCCCACCACCGTGCAGGAGTCGCTGTTGATCCTTCGGCGGTTCGTCGATTACGACCTAGCCGGCATTGCATTGACCGCAGAGCGACGGCTCGCCATCCGTACTGATACAAAGCTATCGAGACCCGAGTTCGATCATTTTCGAGCGCTTGCCGCTGGTCATCTCGAGCAGTTGGCTTCGATCTCGGTGAGTCCGGAAGAGTTGGGTGTGTGGCGCTCCGGCGCAGAGGATTTCGCAGACGCAGACGCCGGCGCTGATTCAGGGTGGCCGTCGTTTTTTGCCATGGGTCTGCGTTCTCGTGGTCAGGTTCTCGGCATCTTGGCCGTTGGCTCGCGACGACCGGGAGTGTTTACGCCCCAGGTTGCCCGCACGCTGCGGATGGTGGAATTCTCCCTGGCCGCGGTTGTCGATTCTGCCTACCACCACCAGAAACTCCTGGAGCAGGAAGCCCGGCTCAGCCTTTCTTCGTTGTATGGCGATCCGGATTGACCTCCCTTCGTTGGTGATGTGAGTTCAACCCTTGCCGCGAGATCGTCCAGCTATCGCCTAACTCCCCTTTACGCTGTGGCCTGCGACGCTGCCGCGTCCCCCCTGCAGGACGGAGACATATCGAAACCCGGCGGGAAGACCTCAATCTCGTCCCGATTCGTGTCGATACCTCATACGGGCAGCAATGTCGCTGCTCAGCTGGAGGCTGAAGCGCTATGGAGCACCTGTCCGAATACATAGGCGGCGGCGCCCTACTGGTTGCTGTCATTGCCGTCGCGGCTGCCGTTCGAGCTGTGCGGGCGGCCCGGGGGCGGGAGAAGTTCGCCAGCGAATCCGCCGACCGGGCCCGGCGCATGAAGAACGAGTTCGTGTCCATGGTTAGTCACGAACTGCGGACCCCGCTGACCTCGATTGCCGGATTCACCGACACGTTGCTCGAATCGTGGAAAAACTTGCCGGCCGAAGAGGTCGACGAGTTCTTGACCATCATCAACAAACAAGCCGTGCATCTTTCGGACCTGGTCGAGGACGTATTAGTGATACCAAGACTCGAGGCAGGTCGACTCCGCCTGGATCTGGGGCTGTTCGACCTTTCCGAGGTCGCCCACGATGTAACCAATGCGATCCTGCCGCCGGGGACGGCGCGCGAGGCCGCGGTGGCGATTCCGGGTGGTGTTTCGGTCTACGCCGACCATCGTCGGGTCCAACAGGTCCTTCGCAACCTGGTTGAGAACGCCCACAAGTACGGCGGCGATCAAGTTCTCGTTGAGGGAAGCCCTTACGGCGAGTATTACCTGGTTGTTGTTTCGGACAACGGACCCGGCATCCCCGAACAAGATGTCGAAAGGGTGTTCACCCATTTCGAGCAACTCTCGAAGGGTGATGCGCGCTCGGACAAGGGGATCGGCCTCGGACTTCCGATCGCGTTGCGCCTGGCCAGAGCGATGGGAGGCGACCTCTGGTATGAGCACCGGTTCCCGACGGGCAGCCGCTTTTGCTTCACGATCAGAACTATGCCACCCGAACCGACGGCCGACGGTGAGGAAGGACGTTTCGTCCGATCCGACGGTTCGGTCGAAGTCACCATCCGCTGACCTGTTTTCCGTGCCCACTTACACGCGTGTGATTAGGTCGTTGAGGGCGGGTACCATCGGCCCATGCAATCTTTCGCCTCGCCTGACGACGCCGTGTTCGCGGTTCAAGTCGACCCTGCCCAATCACCCCTCTTCGATTCTCTGAATCCGGTCCAACGAGAGGCGGTGGCAGCCACCGAGGGGCCGCTGTTGGTGGTGGCGGGGGCAGGATCGGGCAAGACGCGAGTGCTGACCTATCGGATCGCTCATCTGATCCGAGACCTTGGTGTTGCCCCTCACTCCATTCTGGCGATCACGTTCACCAACAAGGCCGCTAATGAGATGAAGGAACGGGTGGAGCGTCTGGTAGGTGGGGCTGCACGGGCTATGTGGGTCTCGACGTTTCACAGCGCCTGTGCACGCATCCTGCGACGGGAAGCCCCGCGACTGGGGTATCGATCGTCGTTTTCGATCTACGATGATGCCGACGCGCTTCGATTGGTCACGATGTGCGTACGTGATCTCGACATGGACCCAAAACGGTTCCCGCCTCGCAACATTCGGGCAGCCATCTCCGATGCCAAGAACGAACTGATCGACTACGAATCTTTTTCTCAACAGGGGACCGGTTTCTACCACGAGCAGGTTGCCGACGTGTATCGCTTGTACCAACAGCGACTGCTGGAAGCGTCGGCTATGGACTTCGACGACCTCTTGATGATCACCGTTGAGTTATTCGGGGCGCTTCCCGATGTGTTGGATCACTACCAGCGGCGGTTCCAGTATGTGCTGGTTGACGAGTACCAGGACACCAACCGCGCCCAGTACACGCTCGTCAAACAGCTGACGGCGCAGCATGGAAACCTTTGCGTTGTGGGAGACAGCGACCAGTCGATCTATGGCTTTCGCGGCGCCGATATCAGAAACATCCTTGACTTCGAAAGCGACTACCCCGACGCCCGGGTGGTGGTCCTCGGTCAGAACTACCGATCAACCGAAGTGATTCTGGAGGCAGCCAACTCGGTCATCTCGAACAACGATGAGCGCAAGGCCAAACATCTATGGACGGATCGGGGACGAGGGGATCTCCTGAGCCGGTATGAAGCCGAAGATGAACGCGACGAGGCGGCATTCGTTGCAGAACAGATCAACACTCTCGAGGACGAGGGCCGGTCGGCCTCCGACATCGCCATCTTCTATCGCACCAATGCTCAGAGCAGGGTGCTCGAAGAGGTGTTCGTTCGATACGGCATTCCGTATGCCGTGGTCGGCGGCGTCAAGTTCTACGAACGGCGCGAGGTCAAGGACGTTCTGGCCTACCTGCGGGTGCTGGTCAACCCGGACGACCAGGTTGCACTGAAACGAGTCATCAATGTCCCGAAACGTGGGCTCGGAAGCACATCGATCGGGCATCTTGATCGATTCGCCCAGGGACTCCAGGTGTCGTTTTACGACGCACTTGTGCAAGTAGACGATGAACCCAATCTGTCGGCCCGGGCTCGCAAACAGGTGAAAGAGTTCCTGGCCCTCATCGATGTGTTGCGCTCCAAGGCCGTGGACGGCCCGAAAGCCGCCGTGGAAGCGGTCCTGGAGGGTTCTGGCTATCTGGCAGATCTCCAGGTGGAGCAGACGATCGAGGCGCTGGGGAGAGTTGAGAACGTGCGGGAACTGGTGACCGTGGCCGAAGAGTACGAAATCGGCGGGGAAGGTTCGATCATCGGCGACGAAGCCTGGGATGACCTCGATGGGCCGCGTCGTCTGGAGTTGTTCCTGGAGTCGATCAGCCTGGTCGCCGACATCGATGAACTCGAGGACGGTTCCGCCACGGTCACGTTGATGACCTTGCACAACGCCAAAGGTCTCGAGTTCCCGATCATCTTCATGATCGGGCTCGACGACGGAGTGTTTCCGCACGTGCGAGCCCTGGGCAACCCCCAGGAACTCGAGGAGGAACGCAGGCTCTGTTACGTCGGGATCACCCGGGCTCAAGACCGGCTCTATATGACTAATGCCTGGAGCCGGATGCTGTGGGGGGGAACCAACTACAACCCGCCCAGCCGTTTCCTGTCTGAGATCCCTGAGGAACTGGTTACGAAGATCGACAAGCGGCGCCGGCGAGCGAAGTACGAGACGGAACCGTCCACCGCTCATCCCACCGTCGATGCTTCGCAGATCTCGCCCGGCGACCGGGTGGTCCACAACAAGTGGGGGATGGGTGTGGTACTCGAGCTAACCGGCACGGGCGATCGGGCCGAAGCCACGGTCGAGTTCGACGATCAGGGACAAAAACGGCTACTGCTGGCCTGGGCACCGCTGAAGAAGGCCTAGGAGACAGGCAGTTGCGGACGGCGGTGCACGGCGCGGGCAGAATGTGCCCGTGAGCAGCCCATCCCCGCGTCAAGCCCAACGCCTCCCCCGAGCGGTGATCGCACTCGGAGTGGTGAGCTTCTTCACCGACCTCTCCAGTGAGATGATCTACCCCCTGCTTCCTGTTTTCCTGGTTGGCACGCTGGGAGCGGGTGCAGTCGCGCTCGGCGCTATCGAAGGCCTCGCCGAGTCCGCGGCTTCGGTGCTCAAGGTGGTTTCCGGTCGTTGGACGGACCGTACCCGGAGGCGGAAGCCGCTCATCGTGTCCGGGTACGGTCTGTCCGGGGCCGTTCGACCACTCATCGGTGCCGCCGCAGGATGGCCGGTGGTAGCGCTGCTCCGGTTCACCGACCGGGTCGGCAAGGGTCTGCGCACCTCGCCTCGCGATGCGCTCATCGCCGACGTCACTCCCTTGGCACGGCTCGGCGCGGCCTACGGCCTACACCGGGCCATGGATCATGCAGGTGCGGTGGCCGGTCCGCTCGCGGCCGCCGGGCTCCTGTTGATCCCCGCGATGACCCTCCGAGGCGTGTTCTTTCTCGCCGCCATCCCGGCCGCGGTCGTCATGTTCGTCCTGGTGGTTGCCGTACGGGAGCCAGCGGTTGCCGGTGAACGGCCTGCTGCGCCCCGCTCCTCGTTGTTGAGCGACTGGTCGGAAATGGGCGTTGAGTTTCGACGACTTCTGCTGGCTCTTCTGGTGTTCACCCTTGGGAACAGCACCGATGCGTTTCTGCTTCTGCGTCTTTCCGAAGCCGGGCTGGCGGCCGGATCGATTGCGCTTCTCTGGGCGGCTCATCACGTGGTCAAGATGGCTGCCAACTATCTCGGCGGCGGGCTGTCGGATCGGGTGGGTCGCAGACCCCTGATGGTGGCCGGCTGGACCGTCTATGGAGCTGTGTACATGGCGTTTGCCACCGTCTCGAGCCAAGCAGGGCTGATCGTGGTGTTCCTCGCGTACGGGCTGTACTTCGGGTTCACTGAACCGGTCGAGCGAGCGTGGGTCGCGAGACTGGCGCCGGAGAAGTTGCGCGGGAGCGCCTTCGGCCTCTACCACGGCACGATCGGACTCGTGGCGCTGCCGGCCAGCCTGATCTTCGGAGGAATCTACGCAATGGTGGGACCCGGCGCCGCGTTTGCCACCGGGGCGGCTCTGGCCGGGGTCGCGCTGGCTCTCGTGCTCAGGGTGCCTGATCTTCCCCGGGCGGCGTCCCAAGAGTGACGTCGGCGCCGCGACGGCTTCGAGGTCAACTCGGGAGCGAGCCTTTCGGAGATGCGGCCGGAATGGTCCGGGTGGCTTCCTACACTCGGGAATATGTCACAGGCCATCGCTCCGCTACGTCTGCCCTACTACCGAGCCGTCTGGCTCGGCGCCCTGCTGTCGAACATCGGCTCGTTCTTCCAGACGGTGGCGGCTGCGTGGCTCATGAAAGAACTCACCAACTCATCGGCCACTTGGGTGGGGCTGATGCTCGCTTCCAATTTGCTGCCCCTTCTGTTCCTGGCGCTCATCTCGGGGGTAGTGGCCGACACCGTTGACCGGACCAAGGTGATGCTGGTCGCGCAGTCGTTGATGGGATCTTCCGCAGCCGCCATGGCGATTCTCACCGCTATGGATCTCATTACTCCGGGGCTGTTGCTGGGATTGGGGTTGGTTATGGGGGTGGGGGTGGCGTTCAACTTGCCGGCCTGGCAAGCGCTGGTCCCCGACCTCGTCCCCAGAGGGATGGTGGCCAGTGCCGTTGCTCTCAATTCAGCAGGATTCAACGTCGCCCGGGCGATTGGTCCTGCTCTGGGCGGAGTGATCATTGCGACGGCCGGTCCTCAACTCGGTTTCGGCCTCAACGCAATCTCCTATCTGGTCGTTATCGCGGTCATCGCTGTGGTCGGAAGCCGCCTTCGGTTGACAGCCCGGGAGCACACGTCGATGACGAACGCGATCGCCCAATCCATTCGCTACGCCCGGTTCACCCCGGCTTTTCGGCGGCTGCTTACCTTGGTGGCGTTGTTTGCGATCAGCTCAGCCGCTGTGCAAGCCACGCTGCCCAACCGAACGAGCGAATTGGGCGGCTCGGAAACGACCTACGGTATCCTGCTCGGCTTCATGGGGGCCGGCGCTCTGGTGGGCGCTCTGGTGCGTCCGCGCCTCGTCGCAAAACTCGGGGCCCGATCGGTGCCGACCACCATTGTCATGTTCGGAGTGGCAGGCGTTGCGGTCGGGCTGGCGCCGTCGACTCCCCTGGCAGCGCTCGGGATGCTCGTGGCGGGGGCCTCCTGGGTGCTGACCCTGACCACCGTCAATGCCGGCAGCCAGCTGATGGCACCCGAGTGGATTCGCGGTCGGGCGATGAGCCTGTACACACTGGCCTTCTCCGGAATCTATCCGATCGGAGCGATCATGTCGGGAGCGTTGGCAGACACCATCGGGGCTGGTGCCGCCATGGTCTCTCTCTCGGGTGCTGCGATTGTTCTGGGACTGCTGGCTCCCCGCTTTCGAATTCCATCGCTGGATGAGATCAATACCCCCGAATACACCGAAGACAGGCCGGTTTCGCCCCATGTCGACACGGCGGGGGGGCCGGTGATGATCGTCAATACGTGGCAGATCGACCGGGCCGACCTCGAGGAGTTCGTCGAGTTGATGAGCGAGATCCGCAAGGTGCGGCTCCTCACCGGCGCATACCGTTGGCGGCTGTACCGCAACAGTGAAGACCCGCACCGCATCACCGAAGTGTTCGTGTGTGTCTCCTGGGATGAGCACCTCGCTCAGCACCGCCGTATCGACGATGCCTCGGCGGCGCTGATTCGCCGGGCCCGCTCGTTTGACCAGGAGGATGGTCCGCGCAGCCGGCATCTGGTGGCCGTCGATGTCGATCATCCGGATTGGGAACCGCTCATCGCTGCTCACGACGAGTACCACCGTACCGATGGCTCCATCCCGCTCAACGGAGCGTGAGCGCTGTTTTCGCGTGCGGTTGAGGTCGACCTGCCACATCCTCCGGCTGGTGAAACGCCGAGGGAGAACCTATCCCTTGATTGCGACGCGTTTCTGGTCGATCGAGTCGAGTAGCTCCCGGTACGAGACGGCGAACTTCTCCACGCCTTCGTCCTCGAGGACCTGCACCACGTCGTCGTAATCGATTCCCACTGCTGTCAGTTTCTCGAGCGTTGCGGTGGCTTCAGAGATCTCAGCCGTGCCAAAAACGGGAGGCTGGGGATTGCCATGATCCTGGTACGCCTCGATGGTTGCGACCGGGACCGTGTTGACGGTGTCCGCAACGACGAGTTCGTCGATGTACATCGTGTCGGGGTAGGCAGGGTCCTTCGTGCTGGTGGACGCCCAGAGAGGACGTTGGATCCTCGCTCCCCGGGAGGAGAGAGATTCCCAGCGCTGGCCGGCGAAGGTCTCGAGGAACAACCCGTACGCCGCCCGGGCGTTGGCGATGGCGGCTTTGCCGCGCAGGGCCAATGCCTCCTCCGTACCGATCTGTTCGAGTCGCTTGTCCACCTCCGTGTCGACCCGCGAGATGAAGAAGGAAGCCACCGAATTGATCCGGGAAAGGTCCCCGCCGGTCTGTGCGTAAGTCTCCAGGCCGACCAGGTAGGCGTCCATGACCTGCTGGTATCGCTCGAGCGAGAAGATCAGAGTCACATTGAGCGAGATACCCTCACCAATCAGCTGTCGCACGGCCGGGATCCCGGCCGGGGTGGCCGGTACCTTGATCAGTAGGTTGGGCCGATCCACTCTCTTCCACCAATCCCGGGCTTCCTGGATCGTTGCCTCCGTCTCGGTGGCCAGCAAGGGAGAGACT